>Ga0115003_10003399_pt1 | contig 12611 bp, 8 predicted proteins | sample ArcticOcean_MG_C_7_FD_88736 | JGI IMG/M metagenome (GOLD analysis project Ga0115003, IMG submission 88736) | Marine microbial communities from western Arctic Ocean - ArcticOcean_MG_CB11_88 | ecosystem: Environmental > Aquatic > Marine > Oceanic | place: Arctic Ocean: Canada Basin | collected... | reverse complement strand
TGTGTCTGTGATGTTTCCGGAAAGGAGTCCTTGCACTTCGGGGTCCTCGAACGGGTCCTTTCCGGAGGACTCGAACGCAAAAACTTCAAACGCCTTCTCACGCGCCATGAGCGCCTTCTCACGAAACTCCTCGCGCCCCAAAAGAACCATGGACGAGTACGAAAACTCCATTGCCTTGCAGAGGTAGGCTCCTGGAAAGTCGCCTAAGAATGGCTCGTAGAATCCATTGACACTCGCCGTTGCCTTAAAAAGGATAGCCGGGAAGGGGTCCTTGCACGAGTCGCGGACGATCGTTGCGTCGTCAACACCAGTACTGTGGCTTTCTGTCATGGTTTTTATTGTAGGATCACACAGTGCTATATCAAGACAAAACAGAACACAACAGCGCGAGTTCGCCCAGGCTGAGCGCCCCGGGCACTTGCGCGTTCTCACACGCGCCTTTCAGGCGCTTCAGCACGTCCGTGCCTTTCGTCTTCAGTTCCTCCTCATACTCCACCTCGGCTTCAATGTCCTCCACAAACTCAGAGTCGGCCCTCACCTCGCTCCCGTCGCTTTCCGGAGGTGCGTCTTCGTCCTCCTCGTCCATCCCAAGCCCCGCTTTCCTGAGTGCCTCCTCGATCGCGACCTTCTCCTCCTCTGCAAGCTTCTTGTTTTCCGTACTCGCCTTCTCGAACCACTTCTGGTTGTGCTGTTTGACCTCTTCTCTCGTCGGCAGCTCGGCAATGCTGTCTTCGTTGTCATCCTCGTTGACCGAGGGTGCGAGCTTGAGGACAGGGGCGTCCATGATGCACCGCAGAACGGCACCCGCAAGCGCCACGGAGCAGGCAAACCCGTCCCTTGTGACCTTGGTCATCTTGTCCGCCCTGCGCCTGAGTTGGTTCTGCTGCACAGTCGTCGGGACATCAAACTTGCGAGCGAGAGCGTCCATCTCCGCGGGGCTGTCGTAGATCCGGAGCAGCGTTCTGAGCTCGTCTGCGAACACGGCGTCTGCGACGACGGGCATCTCCTTTGCCCATCGATCGCGATCTCTCGCGTACTGGACGATCTCTGCGTCGTTGTTTGCCACAGGGTTGTCCCAGTGGTCTTCCGGAAGCTCGCGGCCGCTTGGCCTGTTCTTGTTTGAGAAGGTTGTTCCAGTCTCTCCCGCGACCGACTCGTCACTGAAGAATGACTGCTCAGGGTTGGCCCCCCCGGTCGGCCTCCCCAGTCGCCGTCGACCGTGCGCCTGAAAGTGCTGCGTGACCGCGCGCCGCATCTTGAAGACGAGCCTCTGCTTCACCCTCAGTCTCGCACCGAAAGAAGGGACGACCCTGGCGGCCCTCACGCGGTGCGGTTGCTCGACAAGAACGCACGATGCAAACTGAGGATCCTTGAAACTCGCCTTCTTGCCGTCCGCAACGGGCTTCTCGGTGCCCTTTGGCCACGTACCACGGAGCAGCAGCACGGCCTGTACGATGCGTTCAGTGTTCCACAGAATCACGCCCGCCCGGTGCGAAAGGCGGCCGCTCGTGCCGTACACCAGAAGAGACTCCACTGAGTGAAGGATTGCTTTCTCTGGTGGCGCGGTGTCGGGCTCTGGCGAAGAAGCTATTGTCTCCTGCTCCACGCCCGGAACTTCATCGGCGTCCTCGTCGGTGCGAACAGGGAATCTTTCGACTGTTCCGAAAGTTGTCACTGCGACTTTGTAGGGGTTTGGCACCTGCGCCATCATCACAAACTTGAGAGCTTCCCTGAAAGCTTTCATCTTGAGTGGATCTTCCCACCAAGAGCCGCCGCCGGGGCCGCCTTCGGCGCCGGGGCCGTCTTCCGCGCCGGCCCCGCCCGCAGGGTCGGGCCCACCTGACTCGTCGGCCCCGCCCGCCCCGTCGGCCCCGCCCGCCCCGTCGGCCCCGCCCGCCCCGCCCGCCCCGCCCGCCGGCTCGGTCCCACCTGCCGCGTCGGCCGCACCGGCCCCGCCTGCCGCCTCGCTCATGGGAAGCGCAGGGCGTCGTGCGCCGTACGTGTTCCACGCTCCCAACGCAGACCACCAGTCCGGAACGCCGTTGAACGTGTACCACCCACCAGGCGAAGTGTACACGTCGCGACTTTCCCACCTCCTTCCGCGCCTCGGGTCTGTCGGCGGAGGTGAGACTGGGAGAAGGCGGGGGTCTGGCCTTCTCAACATGCTTGTTCGTTCCCTCTCGACCATCCAGGTGAAAGGGTTTGACGGAAGGGAGCTGCGGAAAGAGTAGACCCAACTCACCACCTCCTGCGGAACCGGCTCAGTTTCCACAGGAGGACCAGCCCAGTCCGCAATCCGCTCCGGGCCCTGGTAGTCCGGTCGTACTGAAGGACCCCAAAGCGCGTTGTAGGCCAATGGGATTGCGCCATCAGAAAGAGCGTCGGCAGCAAACCAGACGGCTTCTCCCCATGTAGTCGGTGCCAAGGGGGCCACCGGTCCCAATGGGGCGCCTGTCGAAAAAACCGGGACGAACTTCCGCAGCTTGCTCAGTGGGCTCTCTTTGAATGCCTCCTCAAGTGCGTTTTCGCGGAAGCAGCGCGCGAAGCGGGCCTCGGCCTTGGTCGAAGAGATTCTGATCACGTACGGCGACCCCTCGAGGGACTCTGAGATGGACGCGTCGTGAACACATGCGGAAGCCATGGCCACAATGGAATCCAAGAGGTAGGATGTCCACACGGGGATGCTCTCGATTGTCCTCTTGGAGCGGGGCGGTGTGAGGTGCCCGAGCCAGTGGCCGTACGGCACGAGGAAGAGGCTGGGTGCGCCCTCGTTGAAGTTTGGAATCCAGAGAGATGCAGTTCGCTCTGGGATGCCGTCAAACGTTGGAGCCGGCGCTGGGCCGAGGGGGGACGACGCTGACAGACGTCTGATCCTCTGCACAAAGTCGCGTCGAAGCTGTACGTTGACCTCTGGATCCTCCACAAAGGGACCCCGTAGAGAGACCAGGGTCGGCCGCATCGCCACGACCGCCACCTGCACCGCAAGCTTCGGCAGCCCCTCAAGGCCGAGGCCATTCGAGAAACTCGCCACTCTCAGGAAGGACGAGATCGACTCGGAGAGCCGCAAGTCGACTTCCATGGACGGACCACCGCTGGTAGCCACCATGTTCTGCAGGGCCTGCACCTGGAGCTTCGCGACCTCCTCGTGCTTGAGAAGACACACTTTCTTGTAAGCGCTCGCAAGCTCCCGAACCGCCTTCTTCCGCGGCTTGACGCCGACCTCCCGCGTCGTAACGAGAACGTCCTCGCACCCCCACTCCTGTGCCGCCCTCAGCACCACGAACGCGCCGCGTCCTCCCCGCAGGCAGTTGAACAAGAGGTCGTCCGACGAGACGTGCTCGCACACGGCGAGCGTCTTTGCGACGTGCTCTGACTGCACCCTCGTCTGCCTCTGAGCGCCTTCCCACGAGTCGCAAGAGTCGCGTCTGTGAACGAGCCTGTGCAAGATCTCGTCCGCCAGTGCAGTCTCCTCCACGCCGGTGAGAGAGCTGCCCGACGTGATCAGCTCGGAAAACCGCTCGTGGTCCGCAGAGGGCGCAAACCTCTTCTCTGCGTCCAGGATCTCGTAGGGGACGACGGTCGGCACCGGGCTGAACGCGCAGATCCTTTCGGTGAGCGGCTGGAGAGCGTGGGAGACGTCGCCAGAACCGTAGTTGACAAAGAAGAAGATCGTGGCGCGGCTCGCGGTGCTGCGCTCCCATTCCTCGAAGAGAGGCTGCGTCGCGATTCTCTGCCTGGCCACCGCCTTCTGCCCGATTCGGATTGCTTCCTCGATGCCCGGAGATGTTCTGACCGCGTCAGATCCCACGAGTGTCGACCCCGACGCGTCATGCGGAAGAAGGCGCGCGGACGCAAACTTGGGTCGTGCCACATGGGGAAGCACCCGCAGAACAACAGTGGCGCCAGGCTCGTCCGTGAGACGGGTAAAGGTTTCGACCTTTTTGCGCAGTTCCTGAAGCTTGCCGTCTGCCATTGGAATCAGCCTCTTCACGCCGCCCGCGAGCTGTGTGCGCGACCCTTCCTTGATACCCGCCATCCACTTTCCAAACCCAGTGCCAACCAGTGCTTTCAATGTGCGAGGCAGAAGCATCAGGATGGAACCCAGGATTGCGTAGGACGACACGTCCCCTCGCATCATCCTTGGAGCAAAGGTCGAGATCGCAATGCGCAGCCTCTCGATGTCGGATCCGATCCCTGTTGCTTCCCACGCGGAGCGGGTTCCCACGCCCTCACCAGCCCCTACCCAGAACGACGTTGGCTGTCCGCGTATCCCAAAGTCGGTGACAACGACCTCGTACCACGTCTCTGTTCTGTCCAAGAGAAGGGTGTCAAGATCGAGACCAGTGGGAAGAAGAAAGTCGTCGGATTCTGCAAAGGACTCTCTGTCCCGCGCCGCTTTGACTGCCTCGTCCTCCCCCAACGCGCCCCTCGCCTTTCCCCACGAAGTTACAAGAAAGGAATACCAACGGTAGCTGCGAGGGGTCGACAGAAACTGTGCAACGAGCTTCTCCCTTGGACCGACCGCCTTGCCGCCTGTGTCAGAGAGCTTTTCGAGGCTCTCCGCGAGCTGAGCAATTGTGAACCGCGTTCGAGGTGTTTTTGTCTGAACGGGCTCGTTCCAGCCTGCAAGCCCTTGGAGGACCGTTGTTTGCGAGCCGAGTCTGCCGTTGGCAAACTCTGTCGAGCCGACATCTTCGCCTTTAGACACCTCTTCTTCTTCAATGCCCGGAGCCTCCGTAAACTGTACCGTCTCTCCAGGCTCCGGTGCTTTATCGAACAAAAACCAAAAGTCCTTTGGCTTCAAGCGCGAAAGCACCGAGCTGATGTTCGACCACCCAAGAAGTGTAGCTACGACCACTGATGCAGTCCTGTAGGCGGTGTATGAGCTCGATGCCACCGATGGCAGCCCTGACCGCCACCACGACAAGACAAATCCAGTCGCGGGAAGCCCAAGAAACGGAAGCCCAATGCTGAGCGCCAGTTCAGAGAGTCCGAAGATCAAGACTTTCGTGTAGACCGCGCTGTACGAGGACGCGTTCTTCCTCCTGACCGCGGATGCGTCCCTGATCTCGACGTAGGGTGGGTGGAAGTACCGGCAGGGAAAGGGAAGCACCAGCAGATTCACCTCCGGACCGGTCAGGGGCGTCGGCTTCAGCTCGACCGAGTTGGTGAGCATGGGAGGGAGGTCGGACCCTGCCGACGTCTTCTGCTGCCAGACGCGCACCTCGACGCCGTCGGGCAGAGACTGCCCCTCTTCCGCGACGACCGCAATCCCGCACCCCCCGATGGACCGCTCTCCAGACCGCTCGTCCAGGAAGCCGCGCACCGCGCTCCACCTCTCGACGGACCCGTCGGAGTGCTTCCTCACACTGCGGGATACCCTCTCTCCGCGGTACTCGTCCAGCACGGCGCGCTCGCAGAGGCGGCCGTCGCAGAAGAGCTCGAGCTTCCCGCTCCGCTTGCGGACCACCACCTGCGAGATTCTCTGAGGGCGTCTGGGCCCTTGGCCGGAAGCGCCGTCCAGACCGCTGTGGTCCCCCACGAGGCCGGACGAGGGGAGCTCGGCCCCAGCCGGTCTCTCGGCCGTGAGGACGCTCGCGTTTCCGAAGACCTCCTCGGACAACATCGCGCCTCTGCTTTCGGTAGCTCGCTTTCGAAATCCATGTCAGCGAACGATAGAAGTGCGAGACCGCCAGAAAGTGCCTAGGACAATGCTTGCGCCTTCCGAAAACGAACTTGCCGCACTCGGCCGCGTGGTTGCGGCGCTCAACATCCCGCCGCGCGCGGTGCTTCCGGAGGCGGGTGTCGCTGGTGCACGTGGGCGACGTGCCGATGAGCGCCGCGGACACGCAGGCTCTTCCGGCGGTCGGCGACACGATCCACGCGCCTGGTCTGGTATGGACCTCCTCGAGCGCGCGGTGGATCTGGAAGAGCGACCAGGAGAAGGTGCTCTACGTGCTGACCGTTCCGAAGGGTTTGTTCACCGCCGCCCTTCAGAAACCCAACCAGTACACCGACCTCGCTCTCCTCGAGGCAACCACCGCCCCGAACAGTGCTGTGGACGTCAAGACGGCGGTGCTGCCGGTGGTCGTGCTTGCGCCGAACGCGAGCTGGAGGGTGACCAGCGTGGAATATTTGGGGGGAGGGGTGCGAGTGTGCGCGGTTTACACGTATTGAATCACACCACCCGCACCTCGAGGTACTGGGCTTGGCGGTGTACAGAACGCTCGCTTGCCGGAAGCTTACCTTCCGATTCGCCTGTCTATAAGGCAGGATTGAAGAATGGGGCGCAGTACACCAGTTTTTGAATTCACAGTCGCGGATCGGAAGCGTCGCGAAAGTGAAGCGGCCACCTTTGCAAACAGGGAAGCATCCTACGGCCTCTGCGCGTCCGCACTCCGCCTGATGGTCAGGGCGCCCCTGTGCGTCTGCATCAAAATGCCCGTGTGTGAGAACTGAATGCTGCGCGGCAGCGCTTCGTACGCACAGCACTTTACCCGCACCCGCGCGACTCGGCGTCGCGTGATCCTCCCCACCTCGAGAGAGCAGATGGCGGGCCGCGGCGTGATCCGCGGCGTGATCCGGGCGCAGTGCGGAGTAGAGGCCCGATGTTTCGTTTGTGTATCTGGTGACCGTGTGCTCCTCTACGTGAACAGCCACCGAGCGCGCGCTGGACTCGTCACCGCGCCGCTTTTGTCAAGTTTCAGGGAATTGTTCAAAAATCCTACGAGTCGCGGATCTAGGACCTGTACTAGAGTGCTCCAAACCCTTGTACATCACCGCTGGGTTTCCTGGACTGGCTTCGCATGCACATCACCAGCACCGCGGACCCGACAGCAACAAACACGCTCGTGGCGGCTGCAAAAGCGGCGCCCAACATGCTCCTGCAAAACACTCTGACCGTAGGAAAATACCAAGTAGGGGGGGAGTACAAGGATTTTAGAAGGCAGATTTGATCGCAGCCGCGATGTCGGCGCCACCGCCGCCGGAAGAGCCGAGAAGCTGATGCGTGGTGGAAGAAGAGACGAAGCGTAAAGATCCTCCGCCGCGGCTGAAGATCTCGCTCAGCAAGTAGTCGGTCGGTCGGCTGGCGTTGGAAGTAACCTTGTTGATCTCCTCCTTTACCACCACCGTCTCCGCGGCGGTCTCCGCCGGCTTGGCTTCACGAGATGCGGCTTTCGAAAAGTCGAACTTCTCCGCAACCAGGCCCGCCTTGGCGAGCTCGCCCTGGAGTCGCTCGAGGCCGGCCTGCCGTTCGTCCGCGAGCGCTCCCAGCTCGCCCACGCGCTGCCTGAGGGAATCGCGCTCTGTCGTCATCTCCTCCAGCACCTTCATGGTCTTCCCCAGGGTTTCCGACGCCTCGGTGTTCGCAGAAGCCTTCTCGAGAGAACGCTTCACACGGGCGCTCGCACAGGAGACGAGGCGGGCAAGAGGTGCCTGCGCGAGGACGTCGCTCTTCGTGTGAAAGTCGCCGGCCCACTGCTGCATCGGCGCCAAGTCGGCAACAGTCTCAGCATCGGCGCCGGACATCAGATCGTCGATGAAGGCCTTCGCGTCGGGCTGGAAGGCGCCGATCCGCGTCCGCTCCTTTTTCTCAAAAACGTCGCTTCGCGCACGGGCGTCGGCGAGGTCCTGCGTTTTGGACGCCAGCTGCCGCTTCAGCTCCTCGTAGGACTCTTTCGAGACGTCGTCTCCTGCGCCGGCAACCTCGGGGTCAGACATCGTTCCTGTCGATTCTGGCTACTGAAGCAACTAATCCGGCGCTCGCGAGTGATAGAGAACGGCGCACCTCTGGAGGCCTTGGCGCGGCTAAGAACTCGCTTGCCGTCTATGTGGTCGATCCAAGTCCCGTCACGCCGGCCTTCTTTGCAAACAGAGAGCTCACGCTGCGCGCGCATGAGGACGTGCCCATTGTCCGTGGAGATGACATCGGTTCCCAGAGAAAGCCCCCGCGCGGTCCCATTCCGAACGCGCTTTTCGACATTCGGATCTGTTACCATGGCTGACATGCGAAGGCTGCCGTCGTGGCCTTCCCAGGAAGCAAGAACTTGGCCTACCGGACGCGTGCTTTGGTGTTCCCAAAACAGAGGCGCGCCGCCAAGCTTGGTGCGCGAGATCTCGGCCGCGGAGAGGTCGGAGGGGTCCTCTCGCTCACCGTGGGTGGCAGGCGGGTGCGCAACACCTCGCACTTCGACAGGCATCGTCTTCACGCGTTTTTTCACGTCTTAGAATCAAAATCCCGCTTGAAGCATACTAGAGGACACTACTTCTGGGGTTCACTGCTTCAAGAGCCGGTCGAAAGCGCCGCGCATGGCGGTGGAGCTCATCAGCCCTACCTTTTTGCAAAACTTTGCAAGCTCAGGGTCCTTCGGCATGGGGAGGCCGCAGCGCTTGCCACGCGTCGCCATGCGCGCCAGTGTGGCGGCCAAGTCGCGGTCGCCGGCAAAGATCACAACGGAGTCGCTCTCCGCGAGCGCCTCTTCCGCCTCCGCGACGGCCTGCAGAGGGTCGTCGCAGCTGAGCTCGGTGGCGCCCCGGCCCTGCCCGCGCAGGCAGCGTGCGACCGGAACGAAGTAGACGCTCTCGAAGCTTCCCTTCGCGGCCAAAACGGCAGTGGGGAAGGAGTCCACCGACGCCACCACCGCGCGCTCCGCCGCCTTCTGCACCTTCTTGCGCGCGGGGTTCGGCGGCGGATCGTCGTCGTCGGAGCTCCACTCAACTTTGGTCCCGGTGGCGTGGTAGTTGACGAACGATCGCTTATCCGAGTTGACGATGCTTGCAGGAAGGCTGAAGGGCGAGAGAGTGTCCATTGCTGCCCCTTTCTCGCGGAGGCCGACCGGACTCAACTTTTCTCGCGGGATCGGACAGCCGCTGATTCTCGGATCCAAGTCCGACGAACCTGGGCGGACCCCCCGGCCCCAGAACCGAACCAGGCTGGACCGCTGGCCGACGGCCAGAGACCGACAGACCACCACCCCACACCTTTAGGACCCATGACCGCCGCCCTCATCAAGACCACAGACAGGGGCGGCGCCAAGGCCATGCTCTCCGACGACGAGCTCGACTTACTGATGGACCGCATGCTGCGACCGACGGTCCCGTCAATGATCTCTCTCCTGATCGGCGCCGGCAGCGTCTGCAAGGACTGGCGGCGCGCTTACCACCGGAAGAAGTCGCCGCTCGACGGGTCCGTGGCGCAGGTCGAAGAAGACTGGTTCCAGATCAGGGGCGGAACCACCTTTGAGGAGGCTGCCACCGTCGGAGACGTCCTCGAGGATCCCTTCTCGATCAGGGTGGTGCGCGAGAACAGCCCTGGTCGGCCGGTGCGAATTTTCTTGGTCCGAGACGAGATGATCCGCGGGGGCAGGGCGGCGCAGCGGGCGGACCGCATCGCGGTGCGCTTCTTCGTTTCCGTCTTCTCTACCAAGGACGTCCACCGGCAGGTCTGGAAGGCGGCGGAGTTTTCGGAGGATGATCGCCCCAGCTCTGTCTACCACGCGCGCGAGGTCGAGGCGGCCACCCGCGTGCTTCTGCCAATCGTCGGTGCGAACTGTGCGATGTGGCCGGCCGTCTTCCCCGACCTTTCCCGCATGGAGTCTTCAACCTTCTTTAAGATGACCGGCGACATCGCGATCCACGTCCCCTCGGAGGTAGGCGAGCGGGTGCTTCCCTGCGGCGACGCGAACAACCGACCTGCCGTCTTCTTCAGGCGCATCCTCAAGCTGGCCGGCAAGTTTGAAGACTACGCGACCCTCAACGCGGTCCCTGGAGTTCTCTCGGTCGACACTCCCACCGAGTTCCAGTGCTTGCACCCCGATGGCAGCCAGGCCTACCGCCAGGCGCTCTGCGACCACCTCCGCAGTAAGGACACCTTCCTGCAGGAGCAGCTGCGCGCCCCGCCCCCCCCCGGTGGGTGGGTGCTCTGCACTCGGCTCGAGGGAATGCAGGAGCCAAAGAAGCGAGCGGCCGCGCAGGAGGCTGCCGAAAAGATCACTAACCAGACCAACCTGATCAACGCGACAAGTTCTACCGGCGGCCTGCCAGTGGCGCTGAAGCCGTCCGCCGTGCAGGAGAACGACGAGCAGGACGGCGTTCACGACGCGCGGTTTGACACCGAGTCAGAGGAGGAAGACGAGAGCGACGACGAGAGCGACTTGAATTACGCGCCCTGACCGTCGACCGACGGGATGATCGACGCGGAGCTCTGCGGGCAGGGCGGCGCCGACCTGACGTCGGCGGTGTTCTTGGGCTTGTTTTTGGTGTTTGTCTTGGCGGATCTGGCCGTGAACGCAAAGGCGCTCCAGAAGGCGTTTACGAAGCAGAACTAAGTGTATCGTGGGGGGTAGTACCGTGCGATTGGTCATGCGGTTCTGTTGAACGCGTGTACAAAATCCAATAAAACAAACACGAATTCAGTCACGAAAACGACGGACAGCCCACGGCCAGCCTGTACGACAGGTTCAGGCGTGGTCAGTCCCATCGGGGAGCACAAAGTACAATCATTCGCATGTAAGCGTCATGACGGCGGCAGGTGTGGTCACTCTTCCACCAACTCCCACGGCCACTCCGTTTGGAATGTCGTAGCAACGTTCCACAGCACGACGCTCTCAGAAGAGAGTTCTCCGCAGCCAGGCCCTCCCCCCACCCCAAACCCCGACACGTCGACAGCCAGGGTCCCGTGAAAGCCACCCTTTTCTTCGGACGCCAGTTTTGCACCCCCGTCGACGCAGTTGTTGTCAAGCCGCAGTTCGAAGTTCTCCCGTCTCCCACTGCGCCGAGTGTGGTAGAGCATCGTTTCCAAGAGCCCCTGCTTATTTTTTGTATTCTCCGGGCTGTTGTCAGCGAGAACGGCCTTCTGCGCCTCCGAACGTGGGGTTTTTTGTTCGTCGAGTGCTGCCTGAAGAAGGGCGAGGACGCCGCTGCTTTTCTGGGGGTCCTCCAGTAACTTATCGACCGACGTGTCATCAAACCACAGCAATGGCTTGAAGCGGAAGCGCGCGCGTTTTACAAACAGTCGCCCGTCCTCTTCCTCTTCCGGCTCACCACAGTAGTCATTCAGCTCATCCAGATGATCCATCACAAGTCCGTAGGACCCAAAGAAAAAGGTTGGCTCGTCGTTGAAATCGCTGAGCGACAACACCTCTCCACCGCCTGGGAACGCGTTGTACCCGCGCGCGGCGTGCCACAGGTCGACTGTGACGAACCCATCGTCCTCCTTCTTCAGGAGCAGCTCGTTGTAGCTAGCCTGGGGGATCAGCTCCGCGTACGAGGACAACGTTCTGCCGAACGTCCGTTCACGCCACCACCAACGCGTGGCGTTCAGGAGCAGAGGCGAACCGAGCAGAGGCGAACCGAGCGCTTCATCACCTGTCCCCAGTCGACCAGGACTTTCGGAAGACTCAGCTGCCTTAGCTGCCTCAGCCTTCCCCACTTGACCAAGACTTTTCGGAAACGTACCGTTCACCAGTGGACCATACCTTCTCTCAAACGCGACAATCAGCGACTTAGCACCCCGTTTGTATATTGCCAGTGCCAGATCGTTCTGGTACACTCCGAGGGTATCCGGCCAGACATTCAGTATGTCCCGTTCATAGCCTTCAAACTCGTCCGCATCTGTCAAATGAACGACTTCTGTGTGTACAAATTCGTCAGTGAGCTCGATGAAGGGCTTCTTCTGCTCGGGCTCGTGGGGGTCCGAGTGCGGGCGCTTCATGGAAATGTCCAGGCACGAAAGGGCGGGGAGCATCGTGTCTACACGCTTCTTTTGGAGGGGGGTATATTGCACCGCGGTCGGGCAGAGCCGCGACTGACTAACACTGTGGATGGCTTGCGGACTCCGCCGCTTCTTTCTGGGCTTCCCGCTCCCGGCGACGCCGAAGGCTCTCGGTGATCTCCGTCGACGTGCACCCCAGCGAGTGGAGAGCGGTCGGAATCGCGACCTGCCAGTCGATTATTCCAGCTGCGTTCCACTTCCGACGTGGCTGAGATTGGCGCCGACCAGTCCCGGAGCCACTGCAGGGCTCCGGCGGGTTTTGAAACGGTGCGCCCTCCGGCGGGAAAGCAGTCGGAAGTCGGAGGTCTCCGGTGCCAATCACGATTGGAACTACCTACTAGATTGCTCCCGTAACGGCTAATCTGTGCACGCTGGGAATTCTTCGACTAATTTGGGTATAGTATTGCCGCGGTGCCTGCGGAGACCCACAGCCCCCTCGTACAGAATGCCGGCCGGGGGCCTTTTGACACAAGTTGAAAGTCAATGACAGTAGGGGAGATCCAGGTCGACATCTCGGGATAACTCATAATGAAGTATCTTCATATAAACGCTGAAATCACGAGTATCTACCGAGTGTACCGCACGGGTCGTCAATGAGAGGGGGCCGGGGGGTCTGGTTTTTACTTTGATCCGCAAATGTGAATTACAAACCTGTAACTAAGGTTAGATCCGGCCACAGCGCGATACGACCCGCCAGTGTGCACCACCACCGCGAGTTCACTCCGCGCGCTGCCACTTGCAGGCTCGGGCGAACCCGTCCTGCCCGTGGCGGATCAGCCACCCGTCCGCCTGCGCCGCCACCCGCGCGGCGCTCTCCTGGCGGTGTCGCGCGAGCAGG
>Ga0115003_10003395_pt1 | contig 12616 bp, 10 predicted proteins | sample ArcticOcean_MG_C_7_FD_88736 | JGI IMG/M metagenome (GOLD analysis project Ga0115003, IMG submission 88736) | Marine microbial communities from western Arctic Ocean - ArcticOcean_MG_CB11_88 | ecosystem: Environmental > Aquatic > Marine > Oceanic | place: Arctic Ocean: Canada Basin | collected... | reverse complement strand
GTGTGGTTTTAAAAACCTATCAAATGGATTAGGTACAATCGTCACTCGCCTGTGTTGGCAGCCGGTTGCTGGGTCGCCAAGCTGCAGGATGTGGGCGTTCAACGTCCGTTGTCAAGTATGAGCGAGAAAGCTTTTTTGAGACCCATACCCACAGCGCCGATAAAGAATTTTTGGTCTTAGATGGTTTTTTTCTGATGAAATGGGTGACTTTGGCCACGACATGTATGTTTGAAACTCCATAGGTTCTAGCCATCAATCCCACAGTAAAGACGGTTGCACCATACTTCTAAAGTTATCGCAAAAGGTTGCAGATGATACGGAATTTGTATGGATAGACACCCACAAAACCGCATGGCATCAGGGCCTGGTCGATGGATTATCGGTCATGCCGATGCATTCCTTTGGAACCGAACACATCGCTTCGTTCAAATGAGCACTGGGTACTCAATTTACCGGGCACACGCATTTTAATGGCAAAGAGATTTATTTCACTGATGGTGTATTTGAAGATGAACAGGTGCGATATACAAAAGGCTCATGGATCAGAAGCTCCGCAGGCAGCCATCATGTTCCTTATAGCAAAAGAAGGTCGTACAATTTATGTAAAGACAGGGTACCCACCGATTCAGCTCCATAAAGTCCCTTAGAGCCGATGCCTTTGCTTGCCTCATCCGGGGTCCACGATTAATCTAGGACATCTTTTGAAATACCGTTATGATCGAGGATTATGTGAAGTATATTTCAACCCGTGGCACAGCCGCTGTTCTAGAATTTGATGATGTCTTATTGGCCGGATTGGCCCGTGACGGCGGGTTATATGTACCAGAATCTTGGCCACAATTTGATGCTGCAAAGCTTGAGAGATTAGAAGCCCTTTCTTACAGCCAATTGGCCTTTGAAATCATCAAACCGTTTGTTGGTGATAGCGTTACGGATGAAGACCTGAAACGGATTTTGGAAGGGGCTTACACAAACTTCGATACCGAAGAAGCTGTCGCCTTAAAAGAAATTGGTGAAAACGAATATTTGTTGGAACTTTTCCATGGCCCAACCATTGCCTTTAAAGACATGGCCATGCAGGTTTTGGGGCCGATGTTCGATCAAGTATTGAAGCAAAAAAATCAACGTATCACCATTGTTGGGGCGACTTCTGGCGATACCGGATCAGCGGCTATTGAAGCCTGCCGGGACCGCGATGCCATGGATATTTTCATACTATATCCAGAAGGCCGTGTCTCAGACGTTCAACGCAAACAAATGACCACGGTTAAAGCCGATAACGTGCATTGCATTGCCATTAAAGGCACCTTCGATGATTGCCAAGATATGGTCAAAGCCTTATTCAATGACGTTGAGTTCCGTGACAAATGGAGCTTAAGCGCTGTCAATTCCATCAACTGGGCCCGCATTGTTGCTCAGATTGTCTACTATTTTTGGGCGGCGCTAAAGGTTGGCGGAACAGACAAGCCGGTTTCGTTTGCGGTTCCAACCGGCAATTTTGGTAATGTGTTTGCAGGATACTGTGCCTACAAAATGGGCTTGCCGATCAAAAAATTGATAGTCGGCGCCAATAGTAACGATATTTTGTCGCGCTTTTTTGACAGTGGCACCATGGAAATGAACGGCGTTCACCCGACCATAAGCCCCAGCATGGACATCCAAGTTTCCAGCAATTTTGAGCGTTTGTTGTTCGATTTGTATGAGCGTGATGGCGCTGCGGTCAAGGTGTCCATTGATACCTTCCGGGAAACCGGGAAATTTAACGTATCCGAAGCGCAGCTTAAACAGGCCCGCAAGCTTTTCGATAGTGCCAGCTTTGATGATATCGAAATCAAAGCGATGATAGCTCAAGTTTTGAACGAATCCGACGTATTGTTGGATCCCCATAGCGCCGTTGGCGTTGCAGCGGGCCGGGCTAAACGCGGGAACACCAAAACACCAATAATATCTCTAGCCACCGCGCACCCTGCTAAATTCCCTGATGCCGTAAAAGACGCTTCAGGTCAGCACCCCGAATTGCCAGAACATATGCGCTATTTATTTGAGCGGGATGAAAAGACAAATGTTTTAGAAAACGATTTAGATCAAGTCCGTGCCCATATTGTTGCAACACTTGAAGGTAATGCTTAATGGATGTTCAAGTTACCACGCTAGATAACGGGTTGCGCGTCGTCACAGACCCCATGCCCAACGTAGAAACTGCATCCGTTGGAGCCTGGATTGATGTTGGCACCCGCCATGAAAAATCATCGGTCAATGGCATATCGCACTTTCTTGAGCATATGGCATTCAAGGGAACAAAGCGTCGTTCTGCTTATGACATCGCTGTTGAAATTGAAGCGGTTGGCGGGTATTTAAATGCCTATACATCGCGTGAAAACACAGCCTATTACGCCAAAGTGTTAAAAAACGACACCCCGTTGGCGGTCAATATGATTGCTGATATTTTACAAAATTCTACAATGGATGCGGAAGAACTGGAGCGCGAACGCGCCGTGATTATTCAAGAAATTCACCAATCCTACGACACCCCCGACGATATTGTTTTCGACTACTTTCAAGAAGCCGCTTACCCCGGCCAAGCCATGGGCCGCCCCGTATTGGGCTCGGCTGATTTGGTCCGATCCATGGACCGCGAAACCGTGTTGAATTATATGAGCAGCCATTATTCTGGCCCCCGCATAGTTTTTGCGGCTGCAGGGAATTTGGATCATGATCATATTGTCAAAATGGTAGAAAAAGAGTTTTCTCACCTGCCCGAAATATCTGAACTTGAAAAACAAACGTCGAATTATACCGGCGGTGACTTTCGCGACAATCGGGATTTAGAGCAAGTCCACCTTATTTTGGGTGTCGACGGTGTTTCCTATTCAGATGACGATTTTTATGCCGCATCCGTTTTATCAACGCTGTTTGGTGGCGGAATGTCATCGCGATTATTCCAAGAAATTCGCGAAAAGCGTGGCCTTGCGTATTCCATATACGCATTCTTATCAAGCTATACCGACGGCGGTGTATTTGGGGTCTATGCGGGCACAGGCGCGGAAGAAGCTGGCCAAATTTTGCCGCTTATTACCAACGAGTTCACCAAATTAAGCGAAGGCATTCAAGAAGACGAAATTTCCAGAGCCCAAGCCCAATTAAAGGCCAGCATCCTTATGTCACTGGAAAGCACATCATCTCGGTGCGAGCAAATGGCACGCCAAGTAAGCATTCATGGTCGACCCATCACTGTTGAGGAAACGGTTGAACATATTGATGCGGTTAATGAAAAGTCATTAAAAGACGTTGCTGCGCGGTTCTTATCCAGTGCAACAACCCTAAGCGCCGTTGGCCCGTGTTCAAATTTAGGTGACCGGCCAAACTTCAACTAGAAGCGAGACTCAACGTTTAATCGTCTTCACCAACCGTGTCTAAATACTCTTCAATCAGCTCGTAAATAGCTGGTGCATCAGCTTCATTGGTCAGCACAACATTGCTCTTTTCACCGTAAATATTAAGCACATATCCCCGCGCCCCACAGACTGATTCAAGCGCTGCAATAAAGGGCACTATGACATTATCATTCAACGCATCCGCCGTATCACATTTTTCCATCAACTTAGATAACGACCGCATCAATTGATCCGGTGATTGACCTAAGACTTTATTATGGTTTGGTTTTTTTACCATTTGATTTAAATACCTTTATGCGTGTCCGGCTTCATCAGAAAGCATCCGAGGATCGATACCAATTTTCTTGATCGCCATTTCCCATTTATCTGCTAATTCGTCGCCAAATACCAACGTGTCATCAGCTTCGACATGTAACCAACCATTTTCCCGAATTTCCGCATCCAGTTGCCCGGGCCCCCAACCGGCATAACCGAGCGCTAAAATCTTATCTTTAGGGCCGTTCCCTTCCGCAATATCGCGTAATATATCGATGGTCGCAGTTAAACCAAACGAATCGGTGACACGCAAAGTCGCGTCCTTAAGGTATTCGGCTGAATGCAACACAAAGCCCCGTGCCTGATCAACGGGCCCACCAAATAAAACGGTCAAAGGGCTTTTCGAAAAGGCGGGCTTGATCTCTAATTGCTCCAATAGATCGGAAAACGTCAGCTTATCGACTTGTTTATTTATAACCAAGCCCATTGCCCCTTCTGAATTGTGGGCACACACATAGATCACGGTTTTGCTGAACCGAGGGTCGCTCATACTTGGCATCGCAATGATTAATTTACCTGCTAAATATCCGGGTTCTGATTTTTGCTTATCCATTTGATCAATATATGTCTCCCTAACATTGGGCGCAATGGTCTCCTCCTCCTATTTGAACAGATACCGACTTATCTTCACACCCGCTCAATCTTACGTGATATGCGTTTTGGTGCGTGAATTGTGGGCCATTGCAGGCTATAATCATACATTAGTAAATAATTATATTAACAAAACCGGTGGCCCACAACTTTGAAGACCTTGTATGCATTTTTAATATTTCTGGCGGCATTATCTGGCACTTCGAACCCCACCATAGCCACGACGGGCGCATCTGATTGGCAAAAAACCGAACAATCAGAAGTTCGCTTAATTGCTGCAACCCAATCAATAGGAACCGATGACGCGCTTCGTTTAGGCCTTCATTTTCGTTTGCAACCCGGGTGGAAAGTCTATTGGCGATCCCCGGGCGATGCCGGGTTTCCACCCCAACTGGAATGGAATGGCTCAAACAATTTAAAATCAGCGACCCTTCAATGGCCGGCCCCCAAACGATTTTCAGTTCTTGGTATTGAAACGCTGGGCTATAAAGATGAGTTGGTGCTGCCGATTATAGCCATTCAAAAAACGCCAAATACAGCAACCACATTTGAAGCCCAACTGCGCTACCTTGTTTGCAACGAAATTTGCATTCCATACGATACAAGCCTTTCCCTTCATCTCCCCAAAGGCAATGGCGAACCCAGTGAATTTACCCATCTGATCAACCGCTACCAATCAAACGTTCCGGGTAACGGAAGCGTGCATGGGCTGAAAATCATTTCTAGCCGCACAACCAAGACCGCAAACAAAACGACCCTTCAATTGGCCCTTAACAGCACGTCGCCCTTAACTAATCCAGACGTCTATTTCGAAGGTCCAGATGAACTAACATTCACCAAACCCAAAATCACCCTAGGGCCTGACCAACGAACAGCCTTATTGGAAGTCGATGTCGATGGATTAAAATTTTTAGAAGACGACGTTGGGAAAACGATTAAAGGCCGCGAATTTACTGTTACCCTGGTTGATGGCAAGCGAAGCGCTGAACAAAAACTGATCATAGGTGACCCTTTATTTGGCCCAACAGCCCAAGCCCCGCCCTCAAGCTCAAGGGCTGAAGTCTCAATTTTGTATATCCTAGCCTTAGGTATTTTGGGTGGGCTGATTTTGAACTTAATGCCTTGCGTACTTCCAGTACTTTCAATCAAAGTTCTCAGTGTTGTTGGCCATGGTGGGTCTGAAAATAAGGCTGTGAGGTTAAGCTTTTTGGCATCCGCAGCGGGCATTATATCATCGTTTCTTGTTCTTGCCGCAGCCCTTACGATTCTAAAGTCTGCGGGGATGGCCGTTGGTTGGGGCATACAATTTCAATACCCATGGTTTTTAATTGGATTAATTATTTTAGTTCTTTTGTTTGCCTCCAATCTGTGGGGATTTTTTGAACTTCGGTTACCAAATGCCTTGTCTCAGGTCGGGGCAAATGGTCACAATACTAACCACCTATCCAGTCATTTCATGCAAGGGGCCTTTGTCACCCTGTTAGCAACGCCATGCTCTGCGCCCTTCCTAGGGACAGCCGTTGGTTTTGCTTTGGCCAGGGGCACGGCTGAAATCTTTGCGATATTTCTGGCCCTAGGGGTCGGCTTAGCCCTGCCGTTCCTAATCTTTGCTCTGTTTCCATCGATGATCACCCGCCTTCCCCACCCCGGCCCTTGGATGATTCGTTTACGCATTTTTTTGGGCTTTACGCTGGCGGCAACGGCTGCTTGGTTAATCAGCATTTTAACGTCAACACTGGGTTCCTTTGGGGCTGCTATCGTGGCCCTCGGTGGCGTTTGTATGATCGCTGTCCTTTATTATAACCACACCCGTTTGCAAACGATTAGCAAAGGGGCGTGGGGATGCATTGCGGCCCTCATCATTGCCACGTTCGTTCTACCTGATGCTTTAGGCTCAGGCCCCGATAAATCCATCAACATTAACAATGCGAAATCAGATGTTCATTGGCATCGCTTCGATTTAGCTGCAATTCCAGGCCTTGTAACTGCGGGAAATACGGTATTGGTCGATGTCACTGCCGATTGGTGCATCACATGCAAAGTCAACAAAGCGCTGGTTTTTGGCAAAGGAGCGGTCACAGAATTAATGGATAAAAGTAAAGTGATCGCCATGCAAGCCGATTGGACCCGGCCGGATCCCACTATCACCAAATACTTATCTAGTTTTGGCCGCTACGGAATCCCCTTTAATATTGTCTATGGGCCCAAGTCGCCAGACGGCATTGTGCTTCCTGAAATATTAACCAAAAGCACCGTCATTTTAGCCATAAGTGAAGCGTCAACAAGTTCAAACATCGCTAAGCAAACAAACTAATATTTATTACGACTGGAAGTTTCTTAATTCTCGACTATCTATTATCAATCTAATTCATAATTTATAGTATAGGGAAACAAGACATTGACGATTAAAGCTGGAGACAAAATTCCATCCATTGAACTCAAAACAATGACGAGCGATGGTCCTGACGGAATCACAACAGATGATCTTTTTAACGGGAAAAAAGTTATCCTTTTTGGCCTTCCTGGAGCTTTCACACCGACATGTTCCGCAAAGCATGTTCCGGGCTATGTCCAACATGCGGATGCTATCAAAGCCAAAGGCGTTGATACCATTGCCTGCATTTCCGTAAACGATGCCTTCGTTATGGGCGCTTGGGGCAAAGATCAAAACGTTGGCGACAAAGTTATGATGTTAGCAGACGGCAGCGCTGAATTTACCAAAGCAGCGGGCTTAGAACTTGATCTCGTCGACCGCGGCATGGGCGTTCGGTGTCAACGGTTTTCAATGATTGTTGATAATGGCGTTATTCAGTCCATAAACATCGATGAAGGCACGTTCGATAAAACAAGTGCAGAACAGGCGCTTAGCGATTTAGGCTAACACCCAGCTCTCAAGATCTAAGAAAAAGGCGGACCCTTAAAGTCCGCTTTTTTTTGTGCTCTATTTTATCTTTCGCCAGCCAACCGCTCCAGCTTTAAAATTTAAATCGCTATGGGCCCGATCGCAACAATCGCGGCTATTGCTAAAAATGCCATCCGCCAACTAAACGGTCTGGCACCGCCCGACATATCAAATACGCCTCCAACAAAGCCACTTGCATAACCCAAGGTTGAATTGACAGCCAGTCATCAAATGCTGAATTTTCGCCTAGCTTAGGCAAGCTGATAAAACCATCAGCCACATGCGATGGGGCCTTGGGCTTATGGAAGTCTAGGCGGGTTTATGTAATCTCGCCTGTTGAGATTATTTAATCCCACCTGTGATCTGCAAAACACCATCACGTGCCAATTGATCAGCGCGCTCATTGCCTGGGTGTCCGGCGTGCCCTTTAACCCAATGCCACTCAACATCATGACCAACTAAAGCCGCTTCCAAACGCTTCCATAGGTCTTCGTTTTTAACGGGCTTTTTGGCAGCCGTGCGCCAGCCGTTGCGTTTCCATCCATGAATCCATTTGGTAATGCCGTCGCGCACATAAGTGCTATCAGTATACAACGCGATGGGGCCTGTGCGTTTCAAGCTTTCAAGCGCCTGAATGGCGGCCATCAGCTCCATTCGGTTATTAGTAGTATCCGGCTCACCGCCAAAAAGTTCTTTTTCGTGGCCGTTCCAACTCAACAATACCCCCCATCCGCCGGGTCCGGGGTTCCCAGAACATGCACCATCGGTGTAAATAACAATATCACTTGTGTCGTTCGTCAAAATCTTTTCCTGCTCATCTTATAATTCCCATCCATAGTCACGCGGACTGGATGCGGTTTTGTGGAATTGGAGTTTGTCCCAGTACTCCATCGGATCCTTAACAACAGCCAACGCATCTTTGGGGGTATGGGTAAAATCATAAAGACGGGTCAATAAAAACCTCAAAGCAGCGCCGCGTGCCAAAATCGGCAATGCGTCCATTTCCTTTTGGCTGACGCCCCGAACTTCAGCATAATTGTTAAGCAAGGTTGCTGCTTTTGTAACATTAAAACTGTTATCCGGCTCGAAACACCACGCATTCAAGCTAACGGCTAAATCAAAAGTATAGCAGTCGTTACAGGCAAAATAAAAGTCTATGATACCCGATAAATATTCACCTCGAAAAAATACATTATCAGGGAACAAATCCCCATGGATAACACCACTGGGCAACTCAGTTGGCCATTCGCGTTCCAATATTTGGATTTCTGTTTCAAGCTGATCATAAATACCAGGGCTTAAATCATTTGCCAATCGGCCACAACTCTCAAGCAACCCCCGCCATGCACCGACTGACAAATCATTCGACCGTTTCATATCAAAATCAGAGCTAGCCAAATGAAACTCAGCCAAAACCCGGCCCAATTCCCCACAGTGAAATGGCTTGGGACGTTTTGGCGACATTCCAGGCAGAAAACTAATCAAGGCACACGGTCGCCCTGCCAATTCGCGCAACGAGGTGCCATCGCGGTCGGCTATAGGGCGCGGACACGGCACTCCAGCTTGTGCCACATGGTTCATTAAGTTCAAGAAAAACGGCAAATCAACCTGTTTTACTCGTTTTTCATACAGCGTTAAAATATAAAGACCGCTTGTTAAGGTCAGTAAATAGTTTGAATTTTCAACACCTTCAGCAATGCCCTTACACGATAACACCTCGCCCAATTCATAGCCGGCACAATACGCAATTAATTCATCGTCGCCTATTTTCGTATAAACGGCCATGTTTCTGCCCCTACCGTGTTGCATATTATGCAGAATTACATGGTTATCAAACAAGACTATTTTACGCCAATTGAACATTTACTTGAAAGGTTTAACGCATCAGCGCAGAATCAACATCAATGACCAATGACATAATATCTTTAAAATTTTGTGTGCTTTGTTTTTGCATGTTATTTTTGAACATCGCAAATCCAGCGTTTTCGGCGCGGCAAGATGGCTTGAACGAAGAGGGCCCATCATCCACACAAAAGAACAATCGCTACAAATCAGGAGCTAGCGTCGAAAAGGTCCAAGCGGCTTTAGCCAATATAGGTTTTTATTTAGGCAGCATTAACGGTCACTTAAACGATGAAACAAGTGCCGCTATTCGAATTTATCAAAAAACATCAGGCCTAAAAGTGGATGGCCAAATCACCCGCCAACTTTGGGATTTATTAAATAATGCTCATCAGGTGCGCGGCCTTTTAAAACACTTAGACACCGTACGTAAGCAAGGCAAAGATAAAGCCCGCGCGGCCTTACTGGCCCATTCAGCGACTAAAAATCTAGTCAAAGATTTAAGCGACATTCGTGCTGATCCTACCCGAAAATACGATGAATGCTTTAAAACCCCAACCGTTCGTTGCTTGCTTTTTGAGGCCCAAGAAAGCGTAAAAGCTGTTCATAAACCCGAATTACGCGATTGGGCCTTGGGTGAAGTTTTGATTGCCCAAGCCCGCGCTGGGTTAGGCGAATTGGCAATGCAAACCGCAGCCCGCATTCTAGATCCCCGGTTGATAATGGTTGCTCTACACGACATTGCGGAAGCTCTGGCCACTGCTGGCAACTCTAAACAAGCCGTGAACGCGGCACGGATCATTCCGAATGCAAGAAAACGGGCCGAAGCTTTGACTAAAATCGCTCAAATTCACGCCCGGCAAGGGGACAAGTTAAGTACTCAGGTGGCCGTTAATGTTCTATTTAAAATGCTCGTCGCCCTTCCGTCAAAACAGCAACAAATCTCAATTAAAACAAAAGTGGCCATCGCATTTAGTCACGTTGGCAGCCCCCTTCGGACAAGGAACCTCTTAGCCGAAACCGAAAACCAAAGCCGACAATTGTCAAATAAGGATCAACGAAGCCTTGGTTTAAGACATGTTGCAACGGCCTATGTGAGATTGAAAAATCTTAAAAAGACACAAACCCTGTTATCGGAAATTACAAAAAAATCCGAACGAGAACCGATCTTAATTCATTTGGCATCGGCAATGGCGGAGGCGGGTAAAATCAAGAATGCTTTAGAAATTGCAAAACACATCACGCCGCGTTATCGGGCCGCCCCCTTAGGCTCGATTGCATTAGCCCAAGCTAAGTCCAATGCCAGCACCGATGCTGGGGCAACACTTCAATTGGCCAAAAAATCCATTGGAGAAATCAAACTTCCCTACGCTCGCTCATTTGCACAAAGCCAACTGGCTGTAACAATGGCGCAAATAAGCAATATACTGACCCAAAGTAACAAAAAAAAAGTTTTATTTCTAAATGCATCTCAAATGGCGGCTCGGATAAAAGACAACCGATTACGAGCCCACACTTTATGGTCGATCGCGCACGAACAACGCATTTCAGGGGGGCAACAAGCTGCAAACACAATGGAAGCCTTAGCCGACACAGCAACAAACGCCATAAAAAGTCGCTTGTCACAGGTCTGGTTATTTGCCGATTTAGCAGATCAACACGTCCGCCGGGGGGATGTGAAACAGAGTTGGAAAATGTTTGATCGGGGCTTAAAAATAGGCCAAACCATCAACAATGCATGGGGCCGGGCCAGAGCTCTGGCCAAGTTAGCCCAAACGCTTCTTGAGCTTGAAACTCCAAGCAAAGGTCTTAGCATAAACATCTCTGCAAATTAAAACTGATTTCAGAGGCTTGCTGCAACCCGGCCCATATCCTAGAATCTCATCCAAGAGATTACGGTTTTATGGATAATGGTTGGAAGTCGCAAATGGTCACACAATTCAAATGGGCACCCATCGCCTTAATCGTCACTGCAATTGGCGTCTTAAGCAGCTGCGAAACTGTCGACACAGTTAAGAATGTGTTTGCTGACCCGGTTATTTTAGCCTGCCCCGAGACGCGTATTTTAGCCGATGCAGCAGAAATTATCCGTTATATTGAGGGGAGGGGACGCGATTTAACCGATGTGGACACCGAAGGTAAAATCCAAAATATGACCTTGGCTTGTTTAACCAAAATCGACAGAAAAACCCGCGTTGGCATTATGGAAGTCGAAGTTCGATTTAATATAGCAGCAAGCCGCGGTCCGGCTAACCGAAACCGAAAAGCAACGTATCCGTATCTGATTATTGTAACTGATTTGAACAAGAAAATTGTATATCGTGAAAAATTCAATGTAGGTGTTTCCTTTGCTGGAAACCGATCTAAACTTTTCATATCCAACACCCCCATTACAATCGAACTTCCCTTACGCCCTAACTTAACTGGTAAAAACTATTTAATTTATGGTGGGTTTGCTTTGACCCGCGAACAGCTATCCCATAGCCGATTGCGCCGCAAACAACGGAGCCGATAAAGTTTATCTGACTTCGGTTGACCAGATTGACTTGGCATGAGATAGTCAAAATGTTAATGAGATCATACTCAACTGATCATTGCGGGAGAGTTCAACATACCCGTTAGATGTTGACGCCGAAGGAGCAACCGCCCCGGAAACTCTCAGGCTTCAGGACCGCAATGAGATGAGCCTCTGGAAAGTGGGTAGAATGCGAAAAGCACTTTACCCTACCGAAGATGTAAGCCATTTATTCATTTTGGATTTGGTGATTCTTTCAGGTTCCGAGACAGAGGGGGCGCCTTTCGACCAAGACTGCGGCTATTGCCGTATTTGTTGGCCGGCGGGTTAGCTTATCTTTTTATAGGGGAACTCAAATGTCTGACACCGATTTACAATTCACACCACTTGATACATTTCACCGCAAACATGGTGCTAAAATGGCTGCCTTCGCGGGCTATTACATGCCTGTCAGTTATCCGCTTGGTGTTTTAAAAGAGCACGAACACACGCGCGCCGCAGCTGGCCTTTTTGATGTTTCACACATGGGCCAAGCCATTTTACGCGGTGATAACGTTGTCGCTGCCATGGAATCTTTGGTAACCGGCGATATCAAAGGTTTAGCGAGCCATGGTACCCGTTACACACTTTTAACCAATGACCAAGGCGGCATTCGCGATGATTTGATGGTTTCGCGCTTGGGCGATGCTCTGTATGTGGTTGTGAACGCGGGATGTAAAGTTGAAGACTTTGCCTATATGCGTGAACGCATTGGTGATCAGGTTGAAATTGAAGATCTTACAGACCGGGCATTGCTGGCGCTGCAAGGGCCAAAAGCATCTGAAATTTTAACTCGGTTTATTCCCGCTGTCCGACACATGAATTTTATGAACATTGCTGAGCTGGATATTAACGACATCCCGTGCCTGATTTCACGATCTGGTTATACGGGCGAAGATGGGTACGAGATTTCGCTGCCCGCAGAAGACGTTGAAGATTTTGCTCAATTACTGATTGATGAAGATGAGGTTGAATTGGTAGGCTTGGGTGCCCGTGATTCCTTGCGACTTGAAGCAG
>Ga0115003_10003393_pt1 | contig 12619 bp, 9 predicted proteins | sample ArcticOcean_MG_C_7_FD_88736 | JGI IMG/M metagenome (GOLD analysis project Ga0115003, IMG submission 88736) | Marine microbial communities from western Arctic Ocean - ArcticOcean_MG_CB11_88 | ecosystem: Environmental > Aquatic > Marine > Oceanic | place: Arctic Ocean: Canada Basin | collected... | reverse complement strand
GCCACTTGTCGAGAACGCCTGGCTGAAACTCGACCCCGCCGAAGACACCGATGCCAGGAAACCTACTCTCAATAGGCCGCTTATTTGTCCTATACTTATACAAATATAAGGAATGTAACGGGGTATTTCGACCCAGTTATTAACAATTACTCCGACGCATTCTCCGGCTGCTAAGCACGGGAGTGTCAGACACCCTCTCGATTGTACTTCCTCATCGTTGCCTGAAGCGTTTCGGACACCTCAGGCAGCAAATGTAGTCCCTATTGAGTCACTCCCTTGCTATCATCGTGGTTGTTGCCACACACGTATAAATATGTTCTCACTTTTAAAGGCAGGAAATTACTAATGGCCATTGAATTTACTCTCAAAGAAGCGGAAGACTATAGCTTTAAGTGGGTGTGGGAAAACGTGGATGAAGACGAAAAACATGACGTCAAAGCGATGTGGCGACAAGAGCGCGCCATGCCTGAAGAACTCATGGACGCGAGGCTTGAAGAGCTTGTTTATATCGTCAGACTAAAGGCCACGAATGAAGTGGTTGGTGTTTCCACGGTTTTCGAGAAGTTCAATGAACAATTAGAATCGTATTTCTACTATATGCGAAGTTTTGTCGTACGATCACACAGAAAAAATTCGGCGTCTGCAAACATGACCTTAAATGTTTTAGAGGGATTTGATTCGCGCTATAAAGACGGCGATCACGTGATTGGCGTGTTTCTAGAGGTCACCAATAAAACCCTCAACAGCGGCCCAAATGCAGGCTCATGGCCCTTATCCGACTTTGTTTATATTGGTAAGAATGAACAGGGTCATCATTGCAGGGTTCGATATTTTAAAAACGCCGTATTATTCGCACCCAAGCCGTCAGCACACTGACCCCTAACATCAAGCCACCACCGTGCTTGACTCGGTGAATACCTTTATCTGGCAAGGCTATAGCGTCACATGCCCATCAGGTGTGGATCAATATTGCTTCGATTGCTGCTAGGGGCCATAGGTGTCAAAACATAAGCCTGACAGGCAGACACTGGGCGACACGCCGCAATCCTTTGCCTTTGATTGCTAGACCTTACAGATCGAGGCATAGAACTTGCCGTTTGCCTCGCGCTCGATTATCGGTTCCATTTTAATCACCAAACTGGGCAAATAACCAAAGTGGTTTAGGAATGCCGATTCGACTTGTGCCTTTAGAGCCGAAGACAATTGCTGATCACTGTGAACTAAACGCACAAAAAAGTCAGAAAGACCTCGCTGAACAACCTGATATTGACGCATACCCGGCACATCGCGAAGCGACTCTGACAACTGCGTAAACGGCACACGCTCACCATTTTTATGCAGCAATGCGCCACGCACTTTGCCCAAAACCGTGGAAAGTGCGGGTAAGTCAATTTTACCGCAGGGACAAGAACCCCACGCGGCCAGGTCACCGATGTCATAGCGAATCAGTGGAGAGTTACGGTTATAAAAATCCGTAATCACCAGACGTCCGACCTCTCCGTGCGGGCACGGTTCATTTGCCTGATTCAGAATTTCAACGCCGAGTTTTCCTGCCATTACGTGATGGTAACTCGGGTTGTATGGGCAGCGAACTGCTATTAGCCCTAACTCCTGCGAACTGTAGGTGCTCCATATTTGGGCATCGGAAAATGCCTCGCGGATTAAGGCTTCCTGATGCGAGTCAAACGCCTCGCCAATCAGGCCGACACGTTTGATAAACGACACATCGATTTGCTGCTCGATCACCGCATGGCACAGTCGCTCTGCGTTGCTGGGGTATGTTGTAATGGCATTGATGCCGCTCTCGATGTGCCGCTTAGTCAAGAACGCTATCTGATCGGCAACCGGGTTATTAATGTGCATGCCGTTACGCATGGTCTTTGCCAGGTGTATCAACTGGACGGGATTCATGCGTCCACCTAACCAGCCGATAAATCGCTCTTGCGCCAAACTCTCCAACTCAATACGGCTTTGAGACCATGATATTTCCACTGGCACACCGGTCGACCCAGAGGTCCTTGCCGTCACGGGATGGCCATTGAGGAGTTTTTCGTTATTATCCAAAACATCGATACGTGTCAAAAGAGGCACGGCTTGCGCGGCCTCTGACAACCACTGACGGTAAAATGGATGCTCGCGAGCTGCCCACGCACAGATATCCAAGAACATCCGTTGGGCGCGGGGCTGATGAATAAATGTCGCAGGGACTGCGATGCCTTCCATAGTTGCAGAGTTTAGCGCGTAACGGTTATGCTTCATAATTGTTTGCGGTGCTATAAGTATTGAACTTGGTGAGAAAAAACGCACAAACTGCAATTTTTTCTCCACCGCGTGTGCCACTAATGTTCCCGTGTTACAACCCATACTACGAATCGAGTCGCGCTGAGCTGCGCGGCTGACGATCAAGAAGTTAAAGCAGACCGTATGTGCGGACTGAGACTGGCATCGAGGAACTCACGTGTTTGACACCTACGAAGATATTTTTCAACGAAGAGCCGACTCCTATCAACGAGCGATGACATTGCACCCTCAGGCCCGCGACGCTGAGTTTCGCATCATTGCCGATATTGTGTCATCGAATCGTAGTGTCAAAGTATGCGATGCACCTGCAGGAGGAGGCTATCTGCGTCGGTATCTAAGCGATAGCGTCACACAGTATATCGCCGTCGAGACGACGCCTGAATTTATCAACCAGTGCCCCTCCGGTGCCTCTGATACCGTATTAAACTGCCAGCCCGATGCAATTGATTTACCCAGTGAGTCCGTCGACCATGTTGTCAGCATCGCGGGGACTCACCATCTACCAGATAAGTGTGCATTTTTTGCGGAGGCAGCGCGGATTCTTCAGCCCAGCGGCTGCATCACCATTTTTGATGTCGAAGTGGACACCGGCCCCGCTGAATTCCTCAACGGCTTCGTCGATGAGCACAACAGTACCGGGCATAGCGGCGAGTTTTTAGACAGCACGACGGCTCTCGATGTAGCGGCTCAGGGTCTTACGATAGAAACCAATGCAGTGATGCCTTTCCCTTGGAGCTTTGACTCAGAGCAGGACATGGGCACTTTTTGCGCGTTGCTGTTCGGCATTGATCGCGCCGATATCTCGACGGTGATAAAGAGCGTGGATCGGATTCTGGGCCGATGCCTAGGGCCCAAAAAGGTCAACCTGTGTTGGCAAATGCGGCAGATCACGGCACGAAAGTGAACGTTATTGCATTTGGCTTGCTATCCTTGCTCCATTGTTAGCCGCTGTTTTCCTGCATAAGCCAGCCAGCGGACCGCAAGCGTTATTGGGCGCATCAGTCTGCTGCACAGCAGCCCAACACGATGCCATTACTGATCCTGTGGGGTTTTATGTTCTGACTCACGTATCGCCTCATCGAGTGCGATCTTAGCCGCCTCAAACCCCGGTCTGATATTGTGTGACCGCGTCAAATAACTGATCGCCGATTCGTAGTCTTTCTCGACAAAAAATAGCCGGCCAAGGGTATAAAGGGCTTCTGCGTGTCCTGCCTCGCGCTTCACCACCTCCAACATGACTTCCTTTGCCTGTACCGAGTCTTCATTCTTAAAATAGGCAAGCCCGAGATTATATCTTGCTGGCAAAAAACTCTCATCGGATTCAAGGGCTTTGAGGTAGCAGTCTATCGCCGCCGCTATTTCACCCTTGTTAAAATGTGCATTTCCAGCCTCAAATGTCGGTTCGACCGGCTGCCACGTCTCGTCGGGTATCACGGTATTGCCCATGGCATCATCGGGTATCACAAACGTGCTGAAGATCAGCTTTTCATCCTCGTTGCCTATATCCGGAAAGGCCTCTGGCAGCACCGTGACAGCAAAGATTTCCTGCACGCCCCCAGTAAACTTGAGGAAAGCAACGGTCTCCCCTGTTCTAACATCAAGCACCCAGACACCACTGTCACGTATCGGCTGGCTGCGTGTTATCTCTAGGTCCGAGAACACCGCTGTTTCACGCACCTGTGACGTTCCTACAAACGCGTAGGGGCCAAAAAAGTCGATGCCTCGGGTAAACCCTGGCAGGTTAACGCGCAGGGCCTCGGTACCCGTATCTGGATCAAAAGCCACGACATCTCCCTTGCCCGATTCTAGATACCACAGTTTCTGAGCATACCACCGCGGAGAGTGCGGCATGGACAGTGAGTCCTTGACAATGCGATCTTCTAGGACGTCTATGATCACTCCACCTTCAGTCTTATTCTTGCGCCAACCCGCCGGTTCGTCAGTCACCCCCAGGGCCGAGACATAACGAATAGCGTTGTCCCGGACAGCCAACCCATTCAAGTGGCATCGGTCACGGGGGTCATACGCAGTAATAAAGGAGGGTCGCCAGATGGGCTCAAAACTGTAGTCTAGGTTAATCCTGCACAGGCAAGAAAACCGCGTGTTAACAAACACAATATCGTCGGCCACGATTGCCATCTCATGAATATCGATGTCGCCCGTGACATAGGTTGCCCGTGGCAAATAGCAGGCCGTGTGACGCCCTTTGGGTTCAAGTTTTTGCGCGGCGGAAGGAACATTACGGAAGTCGATTACGTGCCCACGGACCCCGACCACAAAGCGGTTGGGGGCAACGGCAAGCCCCATGGGTTTACTGAACCCCCGAAAATGCGTGTTTACCTTGCCACCGTTCTCTCGGGCAATGATCACCTTGCCCGCTTGATAAGTGGTGATCAGCACCGAGATACGGTTTTCCGCCAGCAAGTCAGCAAAACTGGCGGTGTGCACGCTGTCCAGTGAACTCTCCCGCGACCCGGTTTCAGCAACGGGTGAATCGGTCATGGCAGCTCAGCCGGCTATTGTCGGGGCTTTTTCTTGCGCGGCCGCAGCCCGCATAATCCCAATAACCCCATTGCGCCCGACATAAGCACATACAAAATCGCGGGCATACTCGGCACAGGGACAGCGTCACCCGGCGGCGTGGGCGGCGTCGGAGGCGTAATACCACCCGTTGCGACATAAATTGGGTCGAGAATATTGGGCGCAGAACCGTTGCAATCAAACGGGCCGTTGGGTGTCAGTTCGAAGTTAAAAATTAGTCGATCACTGCCAAATGCCTCTGGCGCGTCACTGATCACCTCCCAGCCCTCTTGAGGATCCTCTGGCACACCGAGCTCGCTATTGCATACCCTCTTCACTAAGCTTTGAGAAGCGTTCGCCACGTTGGGCACAATAAGCGACAGTCCAACCGGGTCAGTGCCGTCTCCGCTAAGAACAGTAAAACTCACACCGCCTAGAGACAGATCGTAGCCACCCGCCTCAATGCCTACCACCGTCGACACGTCGAAAAGGGCAGGCGGTAAGTTTGAAGTGACAGCAAGCGTCATTACACCATCGTTATTTATGCTAAAACTGGCCACATTGTCTTGCTCGTAGTCGGGCAACCCGTCACTGTTTCCGTCACCGTTTTTTAACAAAAGCGCGAAGCCTTCGGGGTTGTTGGCCTTTAGGATTTCTGGATCGGTGCCGGCTGCAGTTTGTTCAACGCTATCGGTCAATCCATCAAGATCAACGTCCGAGCCTGCTTCAAATGCACCAATGTCACCACACTCATCCCTGTCACGGCCGCGCTGGTCAAATCCAAAGCCCCCGGATTGGTCTGGATCGCAACCCGGTGCACCGCCGGCGTTAATTGCCGAACTGCCGTCTAACAGCGCGATTGTGCGGCTCGAGATGCCCACTGGCCCTTCTGTGTTGAAGGGGCTGTATTCTGCATACTTGCCGCCGTTGTTAGCAAGTGAACCCAAGAACGCTGGATCGGCGACACTAGGGTCAAGGAAGCCGTCAATCGCAGGTGCAGCCGCCCCCCAAAACACAGCTGTGTAAGCCACATCTATCGTGTTTTTCCCTTCCTCATAGATAAAATCGGAAGCACCCTGCGCTGTGTTGCCGCTGATAAGCGATTTTTCTAAAGAAAAGATAACGTTGTTGCCGCCTAGTACCGCGTGCAACTGCCCGCCAGTGGGCGTTCCGTTGCGTGATCCGGTGTTGCCCACGATCGTCAGTTCGTCAAGATAAAACTCGGAATAGCTGTCGCTATCGAGAGCTATGCCGGCCCCCGCGACAGTAGCTGACGAGCTTTGCGCCGTTATCTGATTATTTGCAATCGTACTATTTTGGACTGAGTTATACTTTGTCCCTCCCAGCGATGGCCCCGGTGATGACATGAGCGCCAAGCCAGCGCCACGTGCAGACGTGCCTACAGTCTGAATTTTGTTGCCTGATAACTCTGCACTATCGATCCGAAGGCTGCTCTCACTTGAAGCGAAAATACCGCCCCCTGCTGCGGACACGCCTGCCCCTGACGTCACGATAATGTCGTTGTCTGCTACAACACTCTTACTAACGAAACCGCCGCCAGCGCCGGAAACGAGACCGGGATTGACAGCTGCCTGCACTGATAGCCCTCCACCGGTGGCAACGATGTTCGCGTCGCCACTGTTGCCTGAATCGATCGTGATACTGTTGCCCAAGACCTGCGCATTGCGAGACAAAACGCGTTGTAAAGATAAGCCGCCGCCAGCCAGGCCTACGTCACCCTCATTTCCGTCGCTGTTAAAGGTCACGGCATTATCCTGTACGCCGCCCGGCGCCGTTAACACCGCATCTGGGATGTTAAGACCAGGTGCATCAGCGCCTGTATTGCCAGACAAGATCATAAATTGCGGTTTACTGTCATACGGGCCACCCAACGCGGCAAAGACCCCACCACCGGAAATACTCGTCTCTGCGTCGTCTTGTTCAACAGAAGAGGTCGACGTCACCGTGATGTCATTGCCGACCATAGCGCTGAAATACCCCACGTATTTTGAGAGATTCAACGTCCCAAATTGACTATTGAAATCAACAACACCGATGCCGCCGCCGACTACCGCCAGTGAAGTGTTGGCTACTGCGCTATCATTACTGCGCTTGACGTCAATCGAATTTTCAGAGACAACAGACAGGAACGAAAACGCAACGGGATTTTGATATTGGTCACGATTAATACCATCTTGCTCGCCGTAGCTGAACATTCCCACGCCGCCGCCCATAATCAAGGCGTTGGCCGTGCTCTCGATCTGGTTAGCGGTAATGGTATTGCCTGTAACAGTGGATGTGCTCAGATACACAGCAGGCGATTTGTACTTCGACTTTTCGTCAGTGCCGCCCCCGGGCGAACCCCCTAAGGAATCCCAAAACCCACCAGTTTCTGAGTACCATTCATTGCTTGAGACAGTGCCAACGCCCGCTCCAACAACACTCGTAATATCAGCGCCTCCTTCCAGAGTCTCACCCACCGTAATCTCATTGCCACTGACGACCGATTGGACGATATCAGCTCTCGGGGCCACACCACGGGGCTGCCCGACAAACAGCCCACCGCCCGCTGCCTGCACTTTGCCACCACCGGTAAGATCGACGTTGTATACCAGCGCCTTATTATCACTGATCTCTGCCTGAAACACTGAAATGCCCACCGGGCGCGATACTGGGCTGTATTTTATCCAGCTTGGTACCTGCACTGGTGCGTCACTGACCGAGGCCAAGCCGCCACCGACAACCATCTGGACATCAGGGGTGTTACCATCGGAGGTTCTGACGGACGCCGTATTGCCCGTCACGGCGCTTTTGATTATGTCAATGCCTTCTGGATTAAGCGCAATGAGGGTGACTGCCTCGCTAAACTCTGGCGAGATATCGGTGAATGCGGCCTGCGCCGCGTCCGATAACAGGCAGTCATCGACATATTTGCTCTGCGTCAGCTGTTCGTCGATCGAGGGCACAACAACGATAACGCCTTCGCTGACGGCTGCACCGCCACCGATGGCGTATTTTCTCGAGTTACCTTGGGCCGTCTCCACCGTGTTACCACTGACCTCTGAACCCCGCAGACACAGACTGCCGCCCTTGATTGCTATGCCGCCTCCCGCTCCGTGGGCTCGGTTGCCGGCAATGACAGTCTTGTCAAGGAACACATCAACGCCAGCACCTTGGATCGCGCCACCCCACGCTTGATTAGCACCACTTTCAGTGTAGCCACCGGTCAGGGTGAGGCCGCTAATAATAGTAACCGGGTTATCGGCTTCCCCGTATGGGCTTATGTTGAATATGCGGTTCTCTGTTAAGCTTGCGGGTCCTGCCGCGGTGATAGTCACCTGCGGTCTGCCGGCATCATCAACCGGCGCAGAAATAATTAAGCCTTCACTGTAGAACGAAATCTGGCCCTCCAGATAGATGTTCTCCACCTGCGCGTCGATCAACACATGGTCGCCTCTTTTGACGGTTCCAAGAGCCTCCCGGAGCGAACCCGAGCCGGCATTCGCCCCGTTGGTCACCATTATCTCTCTGGACGCAACGTCGAGCGCAAAAATCATAGAGGCATTCGCAACGGCTAACACGATGGCTTTTTTCTTCAGGTGTAGCATTTTCATTATAAAATTTTACCTTTCGGCTGGCGCCGCTTACATAGTTGACACTATTATTACTGAAGCTTACACCGTCAACACCGCAATTTCCATTAGTTTTAGCCCTTGATTCCACAGCACCGAAAAGGACCGCGCGATGACAGCAAAGCGCCAAATTCGCTGCCTAGGCACAGGCGGCGGAGCGCGTCTATTACCGAACAGCGTTGCGTGACAAATGTGAAGATTTTTTTTGGCCAACTGGTGTAACATAGCGCGCATGACTCGCTCGCATTTCACCTTTATTCTCTTAGTTGCCGTTATCGGAGGTGTAGCGGCAGCGCTCTACTTGCCCGACCCAACCGGGCCACCTGACAGCCCGCCCTTGCAGGCCATAGCGCCAACGGAACGAGCCGCAGCCAACCCGTTAGATGATCGGGTCAACGTAAAGGCCGACAGTGCGATAGCCAAACCAGCCTCAAATCCCGCCGAGGCTGCGGGGCCAGCGCCCATCGGGCAACGCGAACCTGCGCCGACGTCGCAGCCCCTGGAAAACATCAACTTCGAGCGCTACGATACTGAAACGCCACAGAGGCGTGCACGCAGCCTCGCCCAGACGTGGGGCCTGTCTGATGATCAGGAAGCACAAATTGCCGCTATTATCGCGCGAGCCGAATCGCAGAGGGCCGCCCTAGACGAGGCAGCCCTGCCGGACGAAGCCAGAACAGCGGCACTGATGAAGACACAACGCGACATGCGGCAGCAGATTAGACCCATCCTGAGACAGAGCCCCAGACTCAAGCGCTCACTGGAACAATTTATGGAGGCTGGCAAGGCTAGAGGCGGCACGCTGCAGCCACCGCGCAGCTAAAGCGGCAGTGTGCGTGGCTGGCAGTTTACGGCAGGTCGCAACAGCAACCAATGACTGCCAACGAGCAGGTTTACATCGTCTGCAATAATCAAAACAAGGTCCTAGAGCGTTTTTTTACCCGCAAGCAACAGTGCAAACGGTGTTATCTACCGACCGATACAATACTGTGCAGGGCGTGACATTAACGGACTATCTCAGTAAGTGTTTGTTGACGGATGATCCCCGTTAAATAATCTAAAGGCTGCAACGCATGAGCGACCACGACATCCGCATTGAACAGATTGAACAACCCCTGACGCCATCATTGATCGCGAAAATCACGGCCCTGTGGGATCACGAGGGCGCCGTTATCGCCGACAGGCATCAGCGACTAAGCCAGGTGCTGCTGTTGGCCTGGGCCGGAGAGACATTAGCAGGGGTATCTTCTATTAAAGTGACGCATCACAGCGGCATCGATAAACCGCTATTCATACAGCGTGGCATTGTAGGCGCCGAGTTCCGGCGACAGGGGGTCTCTTACCTGTTATATCAAGCAACGGTTGAGACGCTTGAAGATCGGTTTGATCAAGGGCTCGACACCCGCGCAATCGGTGTCTTTGTCGAAGTTGAAGCAGACCTCGCTGCTGAGCTGCCGTCTATTTTTTGCAGCTTTTCTCACACCCATTCAAAACAGAACCGCCCCGTAGAGTCAAACCTCGTGGGCATTACCGAGGAAGGCTACCCACATTATATTTACTACTTCAAAAATGCATCGCTATTTATGGCAGGCCCGTCCACCGAAGAGCGTATAGATAAACTGGCGGACGATGGGAGTGGTACAACACTGCAATTTTGCTGGCGCACATTAACCAGTGCACAAGAAGAAGGCCTTATTGATTTGTGGCTCTCCAGTGGCGTAATTAACGACCGAGAAACCTGTTTAGAAAGACTGCCCCAAGTTGCCGCATTAGCCTTAGACGGCGAAAAAATTGTTGGCATCGGCAGTATCTTTGACGCCTCGTTCTCTGCCGCCAGAGCGAATGTCCTCGGGTTTCGCAGCTTCATCAGCCCTGACGCCAGAGGGTCACTGTTGGCCACTAAATTACTCAATCGGGTGTTTCACGAGCTAAACAAGACTTACGCCGACGATCCCACACTGAAAAATAAGCACGGCATCGCCTATGTGCTTCAAAACGATGACCTGAACAAGAGTGTGCACCTGGCCCGAAGCCCGCTAACCAACGGGTGTCTCGCGGGCTACATCAATGGGTTACAACTGCGTTTGAAGTACTTCGACGGCGCAAGCATCGATATGACGGATCAATCCTGAGGGTATCGAAGCGGGCCTGAAGCCTGCCAGACTGCCAGCCTATGTCCGTGATTCTGCCCTTTATACTCACTCACTGCGCAGCAGCCGCTGCAGTCTCGTGGCGTTATTAAATTTACCGGATCTGCAAAAGCCTGTATTGAGCTGCATATTCGCTTAAGGATGGCGCGACCGGGGGCGTAACACTGATTCAGCGTTTTGGTAGTGCGCTGAACGTGAATATCTACTTCCATATCCTGTCCCTGGATGGCGTCTAGGTGCGTCGCGGCGATCGACCGGCTACCCGCTGCCTTTTCAGACATTGTGGCTCGTATTCATAAGAAGACCTGCTCAGGATAGCCCTTTTATTTGACCTATACTTTAAAGTTGAAGCCAACGAAAAAAAAATGTTAGAAATAGTAAATGGAAATGTTCCTACGTTAAAATAAACTATAAATGACTATTAAGACAATCCATATATGAGTCAAGCTTTTATAAAAATGATGCTTCAACAGGCCGAAGATTTTGTAAATATCCCTCCCTCAGAAATTTCAGAATTGGCAGTCGGAGCAGAACAAGAGATCCGTGATTTTAACGATAGGGGTGAAACTCCAGTGATTAGTCGTAGGTTGTGCGCCCCTGACGTTCTGGAATATGCACCACCTTTCATATTAACCATATGCTCCGAGTATAATAAATCTGGAAAAACAACAGAATATAATACCTTTGGAGGAGCGTTATGGTGCGTAGTTGAAAGGGAATACTCTGTCCAGAACATTGTAAGAACTGAATACCTAAAACGGTGTCGATTTGTGCGCGAGCATCGAGAAAACAGGGAGTAAGAGAGCGAGTGAGGCGACGGTCCAACGCCGCCACGCAGGCTCAACGGTTCTTGGATAAGCGGGCTTGTAAAGACCGATCTATCCAATCGTGAACGACAATTAAACAGGGCAAAGCACTATTGATTCAATCGTAGCTATCGTGATCTGAGGGTGAGAACGCTTGAAGAATGGTGTAAGGCAGTTGCTTGAGTTCTGGGGCTGGATTCCTGTGACCTTAAATAGTTAATTTGTCGGTACACCCCGGATGCTTTTGCCACCAGCAGCTGGCATACTTCATCGACTAAAAAGCCATGCTGCACAACGCAATTAAAGGGACAGGGGCTCGATCATGGCATTGAAACAGGTAATCCTGCACGTTGGTCTACATAAGACTGCGACTAGTTCATTTCAAGTTAGCTGTGGCAAGAATCGCGAACAGTTAAGGGCGCAAGGTATTCACTATCCGTACTTCAAGATCGATAAGCGGAAGATTAATAATCACAGTGCGCCGATTTTCTCCCTTTTCTGCGACAGGCCGAAGCGGTATGCGGTCAATATCAAATGGGGCTATAGCCAGCAAATCGACAGGGTGAACGCGGCTTACCAAAAACAGCTTGATAAGGCGATTGACAACCACAGCAAGATATTGCTTTCTGGCGAAGATATTTCAGCTCTGTCGCCGGCTGCGCTCGAGACATTCAAACGCTACCTTATCGACAGAGGCTGCGAGCTGAGGGTGCTGTGCGGCGTGCGCAAACCCTATTCTTTTACCTGCTCTGAGATCCAGCAAAAGATTCGCGGGGGCATCCTGGGAGATTTCCAGCAAGCCAGCGTCCCTCAAAAATCCAAACGTATCGAGACCCTCAAGCATACCTTCGAAAATATCGAGTTCTTTAGCTTTGAGGCTGACTGCCGACACTCTGCTGGTCCCGTCGCTGCCCTGCTGGAAAGATGCGGAGTCGATCATAAGCATATCAAACAGACTGGGCAGAACGAAGGCCTTGGCAATATCAGTACTCGCCTTTACGCGGACATCAATAAAACACACCCGGTTATACTGGGTGGAAAGCTAAACCCTCAGGGTCGCGAAAGAAAAGTGACGAATTTCGATGAAAATAAATTTTTGTTGACGCCTCAAGAGCTTGCAACAATGAAGGACGCTATTGATGAAGAGAACGTCGAGTATTGTCGCTTGCTTGGGGAAGAGTTCACTGACAGCACCTATCCGACATCTGAG
>Ga0115003_10003390_pt1 | contig 12624 bp, 10 predicted proteins | sample ArcticOcean_MG_C_7_FD_88736 | JGI IMG/M metagenome (GOLD analysis project Ga0115003, IMG submission 88736) | Marine microbial communities from western Arctic Ocean - ArcticOcean_MG_CB11_88 | ecosystem: Environmental > Aquatic > Marine > Oceanic | place: Arctic Ocean: Canada Basin | collected... | reverse complement strand
TTGTAATGACCCGCGCGCGTTCAGATCTAACGGCTTGGTGCCTAGGGTCGTTTCTATAAAAATGAAATGCATCTTGATTGGGAAATTTTAAATGTGAATTTCGTCTGGAGGGGAGGGCTTAAAGTGCAAAGATCAGGGGATGGTCTAAAAGCCACATCTAGCGGCCAGCCGTGATCGTTTAGTATTGGTAGGATTTTAGCTTCGAAACTTCGCAGGGCTAAAACCTCAGAGTTCGTCCCATATAAATTGAGGATGATCTTAATGTCCATAGAGCGTGTCTTTGCCATTAATACAGTGTTGTTGCCATAAACTTGGGGCCTAGTTAAAATCCAATTACAGCGCTTGAAAAACTACACTTGACCAACCTGTTAAACCCTGCCAAATCATGCTTTTATTTTTTTAAATAAAGGCCGTGGGTGGATTTGGACTACTTGCCTTCCACGTAAAAAATTGCGCTATGTGGGGCTATTGAATGCATAGCACGAAAATGCCCTTGGTCCGTTTTTTGAACCAGATCGAAGGGATCTATTATGCATAAATCAGATTTTTTATTTACCAGTGAAAGCGTTTCCGAAGGCCATCCAGACAAAGTCTGTGATCGGATATCAGATGCGATTGTTGACCTTTATTTAGGAAAAGACAACGTTTCACGGCTTGGTGTTGAAACCTTGGTAACCACGAACTTAATTGTCATTGCAGGCGAGACGCGTTGCTCACAGGAAGTAACAAAAGCAGAGATCGAAGCCGCTGCTCGTGGCGCGGTTAAAGCGATTGGTTACGACCAAGATAACTTTCATTGGGAAAAGTCCGAAGTTCAGGTTCACGTTCATGCGCAATCTGTTGATATTGCTCAAGGCGTTGATTCTGCGGGAAATAAAGACGAAGGCGCTGGTGATCAAGGAATTATGTTTGGTTATGCTTGCAACGAAACCGATGTTTTGATGCCGGCTCCCTTGCATTATTCACACCAAATTTTAAAGCAAATGGCTGACGCCCGCCACGCTGGCAAGTTACCCGGAATTGGCCCAGATTCAAAAAGCCAAGTCACACTTCAATATGAAAACGATAAGCCGGTTCGTGCTACATCTGTCGTGGTCTCTACTCAGCATGAAAAAGACATGAGCCAAGATGATATTCGTAAATTAGTTCGCCCGTTCATTGAAAACGTTTTACCTGAAGGTTGGATGTGTGCAGAAGAAGAGCTGTATGTGAACCCAACAGGTAAGTTTGTCATTGGTGGCCCTGATGGCGATGCCGGTTTGACGGGGAGGAAAATTATTGTTGATACCTATGGCGGTGCAGCCCCACATGGCGGCGGAGCATTCAGTGGTAAAGACCCCACCAAGGTTGACCGTTCTGCTGCTTATATTTCACGTTATTTAGCTAAAAACGTGGTTGCTGCTGGTTTATCCAACGCATGCACCATTCAGTTGGCTTACGCGATCGGTGTTTCAAAGCCGTTGTCGGTTTATGTGAATACGCACGAAACAGGTAACGTAGATGAAGATAAATTGGCTGATGTCCTTCAGGAATTGGTCAATCTGTCGCCACGCGGTATTCGTGAGCGCTTGAAGCTAAGCCGCCCGATTTATGAGCGCACAGCTGCTTACGGTCACTTTGGGCGCGATCCAGATGCGGACGGTGGGTTCTCGTGGGAAAAAACCGATTTGGTTGATGATTTGAAGTTGGCTTTCGGCGCTTCTTGATCGTTGGCCACTAACGAAAACGATACAGATCAACGTTGGTATGGTCGGAGGACAGGCAAGCCGTTGCGTGCTTCACGCAAACGGTTGATGGAAGAGCTCCTGCCGACCATCCGGCTTGATCCTGAGCCGGAAAATATACCGATTGACCTCAAGATGCTTTTCCCAAACCCCGTGCGTGAGGTTTGGTTAGAGATCGGCTTTGGCGGCGGCGAGCATTTGGCTGGACAGGCTGAAAAAAATCCAGACTTTGGGATTATTGGTTGCGAGCCATTTGTCAACGGCGTTGCATCGTTAATGAAGCACATTAATGCGAACGGCGTGACTAATGTTCGGGTTTATGACGACGATGTGCGTCATCTGCTTAAATTAATGGCACCGGCATGTTTAGAGCGGATATTTATTCTGTTCCCGGACCCCTGGCCTAAATCTCGGCATCACCGCCGCCGTATTGTTAAAGATGAAACCATTGTTGAATACGCACGTTTGTTAAAAGACGGGGGTGAGTTGCGATTTGCCAGCGACCATCAAGGCTATGTCAGTTCGGCGCTCCGCTTTTTGTTACAAAACAATGATTTGCAATGGACCGCGCGCCGCCCCGATGATTGGCGCATCGCACCGCCTGATTGGGTTGAAACCCGCTACGAGCAAAAAGCTAAAGCTAAAGGTGACGCACCTGCTTACTTGAGATTTGAGCGCAAACAGCGCTCCATCTAAGCACTTGAAAAAAATTGCTGTGGGGTATATATGACATCTGTGTTTAAATAAAAGACATATCTCGTTGTCGTTAAATTTTAAAACGAAGTGATGGGGTGGGCTTCGGGCCCGCCTTTTTGTTTGGTATAACGGTTTGCTTAAAAACCGTAAACCGGCGGGCGTAACGGTTTGAGGTTAAATCGTGTGCCCAGTGGATATAACGGCTTCACGCAAGCCATTAAAATATTGAGTTTTGAGACCATGAGTTTGGCTGAACGCATTGAAAATCTAATTACGCCAACGATCGAAGAATTAGGCTTTGAGATCGTGCGTATTGAGGTATTGGGTGAAATAAGCCCGTGCTTGCAGATTATGGCCGACCGCCTTGATCAAACAAATATGAACGTTGATGACTGTGCGCAGATTTCTCGCGCTGTGTCAGCGATTATGGATGTTGAAGACCCAATCACCAGTGCCTATACACTTGAGGTTAGCTCCCCCGGTTTAGACCGTCCCTTGGTTAAGCGCGCGCATTTCGAGCGTTTCACTGGTACCGAGATCAGGATGGAAAAACGGGGCCAAGGCGATGAGCAGCGTAGATTTCGCGGCGAATTGAAGGGCCTTAAGGGGGATGACGTAGTTTTATTAATTAAAGGCGAAGAAATTCATATTCCTTTTTCTGATGTTCAAAAAGCAAAAATAGTTATTACAGACGCACTGATTGCAGCGGCTAAAGAAGGTACAAAACAATGAGCGAAACCATGACCGATACGAGCGCCGTACACGCGCGCCCCGAACTTCTACAAGTTGCTGAAACTGTTGCACGCGATAAGGGTATTGAGCGCGATGAAATTTTGGAAGCGATGGAGCAAGCTATTCAAAAAGCGGGACGTTCCAAATATGGTCAAGAACATGACATTCGGGCGCATATCGACAGGACGACAGGTACCATCAGCTTAGCGCGTTTCTTAGAAGTTTTGGCGGATGACGCTGAAATTGAAAACGAGGTCACGCAAGTGCCGTTGGCGCGGGCGTTTCGTAAAAAGAAAGATGCCGTTGTTGGCGAGTTTATTGTTGATGAATTGCCGCCAATTGATTTTGGGCGTATTGCCGCACAAACAGCTAAACAGGTTATTGTTCAAAAAGTACGTGAAGCTGAGCGTACACGCCAATTCTCAGAATATAAAGATCGCTTGGGCGAAGTTGTTAACGGTTTGGTCAAAAGGATCGAATACGGCAACGTGATTGTCGACTTGGGACGTTCTGAGGCAATGTTGCGTCGTGACGAATGCATTCCGCGCGAACATTTCAACAATGGCGACCGAGTCCGTGCTTACATTTTGGATGTGCGCGAAGAAGCCCGTGGGCCACAAATCTTTTTATCACGGACCCATCCTGAATTTATGGCAAAGCTATTTGCTCAGGAAGTGCCTGAAATTTATGACGGCATTATTGAGATCAAGGCGGTAGCTCGTGATCCGGGATCACGAGCCAAAATGGCCGTTATCTCTCATGATTCAAGCTTAGATCCCGTTGGCCCATGTATTGGCATGCGAGGATCGCGTGTCCAAGCCGTTGTCGGTGAATTACAAGGTGAAAAAATTGATATCATCCAGTGGTCTGATGATCCTGCGATGTTCATCGTTAACGCATTAGCGCCAGCCGAAGTGGCGAAAGTCGTTTTGGATGAAGAGCGTAACAAAATTGAAGTTGTTGTGCCTGATGATCAATTAAGTTTGGCTATTGGACGCCGTGGCCAAAACGTTCGTTTGGGGTCACAATTGTCCGGATGGGATATTGATATCCTAACGGAAGCGGAAGAATCTGAGCGGCGCACTAAAGAGTTCCAAGTTAGGTCTCAAATGTTTGTTGATGCTCTGGATGTCGATGAGGTGATTGCACACTTGTTGGTCACTGAAGGTTTTGCTCAAGTTGAGGAAGTGGCGTTTGTGCCAGCTGAAGATTTGTTCAATATTGAAGGTTTTGATGAAGATGTTGCCGCTGAATTACAGCAACGTGCGCGTAATTATTTAGCCGGCCGTGATGAAGTTTTGGATACTAAACGTAAGGAGCTGGGCGTCGCAGATGATGTGGGTACGCTTGAGGGTGTGAACGCAGCCATGTTGATTACTTTTGGTGAAAACGAAGTTAAAACCAGAGATGATTTGGGCGATTTGGCCGGTGATGAATTGCTGGATATGGTTGGTTCCGAAATTTCCGGACTAGATCAGGCTAATGAAATCATTATGGCGGCGCGGGCGCATTGGTTTGACGACGAAGAGACAAAGGCCGATGATGTTGCCCCAGAAGCAGGGACGGAATAAGCGGTTCGCGGTTTTGGCGCATGGACGCGATTTAACGTTGGTTAAAAAGAAAAACCGAGCCCGCGATAGAATTAAAGCGATCCCTATGCGAAAATGTATCGCTTTGGGAGGCGAACGACCAAAAAACGAGCTAATTAGGTTCGTTGTTGATCCAGGCGGATACGTAGTTCCTGATCTGGAGGCGAAGTTGCCAGGTCGTGGTTTATGGTTGAGCGCCCAGCGTGATGTGGTAAACGCTGCTAGCGCTAAACGCTTATTTGCCAAGGTAGCCCGTCGGAATGCGGAGGTGCCGGAAGATTTGGCAGATCGGTTAGAAGTTTTATTGGTTGCGAGGTGTGTCGGTTTGTTGGGCATGGCTCGGCGTTCAGGAAGTGTAGTATCGGGCTATGAAAAGGTTCGAGCTTACCTTCAGAATGGCAAGGGTGGTTTGATTTTGGCAGCCCGAGATGGCGCCATTGGCGGCCGTCGCAAGGTGCGAAATGTCGCGCCGGAACTAACGGAGTGGGATCAGCTTGAAGGATTTGAGCTGGCTCAGGCTTTGGGTAAAGAAACGGTTGTTCATGTTGCCGTTGCTCAAGGACCAATAGCAGATCGATTGGCGGTTGAGTGCGGGCGACTTGCAGGGTTTAGAAGTTCTCTAGAACTTGAAGAGCCTAAAAAAAGTAAAAACGAATAAAGTAGGGTTTGAAGAAAATTTTATTTTATTTGGTATAATGAATATGTGATGGGGAACTATCCTCATGAATGATGCCCCGATTGGGCAAGTAGCGGTGGAACGGAATTCGATGAGCGAAACCAATGAGACGACCAATGGTAAAAAACTAGGGCTTTCTGCGCCAGGTAAGCTTGAGCTGAATAAGACCGTGGAAACCGGTTCTGTTCGCCAAAGCTTCTCGCATGGGCGTTCTAAAATGGTTGCCGTTGAGGTTAAGAAAAAACGTGTTTTTGCGCCGGATTCTGGCGGGCACATGGCGGAGGTTAAAAAAACGGCTGAGCCGTTGGTGGCTCCTGTAGTAACTGAAGAGATCGTGGTTGCTGCCGTACCTGAGGCTCCCACAACAACGCCAACAGGCCGGGTTCTGACCAATGAAGAGCGCGCATCGCGCATGAAAGCATTGGAAGAAGCCCGCGAAGAAGGTGAAACAAAGCGTAAAGCCGCTGAATTGAAAGCATTAGAGCCTGCGCCTGAACCAGAATTTATTTCAAGGCCTGTAGCTGCTGCCCCTAAAAAGAAAACGGCACCTGCTGCGGCTAATGTGAAGATTCCAGACCCTGCAGACATTCCGGCTCCGCCATCGGAAGACGATAAAGAACGTCGGGTCCGGCCTAAGAAGCTTGTAAAAGTTGAGCCTCCTAAAAAGGCCACGACAAACAAGCGGGGCGAGCCACGCCGCCGTGAAGGTAAATTGACGATTTCTGAAGCACTGGAAGATAAAGAGGGCCGTCAACGCTCGCTTGCATCTGTTAAACGCAAACGTGATCGCGAACGCCAAGATGCCGTTAGTGCACGAAATTCAGGTAAAAAAGTTATTCGTGAAGTTGTGATTACTGAAACCATTACGGTTCAGGAATTGGGCAACCGGATGGCGGAACGGACCGTTGATGTCATCAAATCGTTGATGAAAATGGGCGTTATGACAACGGCGCAGCAAGAAATTGACGCCGATACAGCAGAATTGGTTGTTGAAGAATTTGGCCATAATTATAAACGCATTGCCGCATCTGATGTGGAAATTGGCCTCAAAACAGCGAATGATGACGATGATGCCAGTGAATTGGTGTCGCGGCCACCTATTGTTACGGTTATGGGCCACGTTGATCACGGTAAAACGTCGTTGCTCGATGCGATGCGTTCATCCGATGTCGCTGCTGGCGAAGCGGGTGGAATTACTCAGCACATTGGTGCGTACCAGGTAAATACGGCATCGGGATCTAAAATCACCTTTATTGATACACCGGGTCACTCTGCATTTAGTGAAATGCGTGCACGAGGTGCCAGTGTTACTGATATTGTTGTGCTGTGTGTTGCGGCTGATGATGGCATTATGCCTCAAACCGTTGAGGCCATTCACCATGCAAAAGCAGCAAACGTTCCGATCATCATTGCCGTCAACAAAATTGATCGCCCTGACGCGGATCCAGCGCGTATTCGCACTGATTTGTTGCAACATGATATTCAAGTTGAAGAGATGGGTGGCGAAGCGCTAGCTATTGATGTGTCTGCTAAAGAGCGTTTGAATCTCGATAAATTGGAAGAAGCGATTACGCTTCAGGCTGAATTAATGGATTTGAAATCGAATCCAAACCGGCCTGCTGAAGGCATTGTTGTTGAATCTAAAGTTGAAGCAGGACGTGGTGCTGTTGCAACCGTTTTGGTTCAGCGCGGAACATTGCAAATTGGTGACGTTTTGGTTGCTGGTAAAGAATATGGCCGGGTTCGTGCCATGGCCGATGCAATGGGCAAGCAATTAAAAGAAGCAGGTCCTGCGTTACCCGTTGAAGTCATTGGTTTAAGCGGCGCTCCTGCATCCGGTGACGAGATGGCGGTTGTGATTAGCGAAGGCAGGGCACGTGAAGTGGCTGAATTCCGTGAGCGACGCGAGCGTGATGCCCATGCAGCGGCAACGACCCGTGGAACATTGGAAGAAATGTTTGAGAAAATTAAAGACGGCGAAGCAGAATCTTTGCCGATTGTTCTCAAGGGCGATGTTCATGGTTCTGTTGGTGCGATTAAAGCATCATTGGATAGTTTGGCGACGGACGAAGTGCGGGTTAATATGCTGCATTCAGCCGTTGGCGGTATTAACGAATCAGATGTGACATTGGCTAGGGCTTCTGGCGCGGCGATTATTGGCTTTAACGTACGGGCCAATCCACAGGCACGCGCGTTAGCTAAACGGGATGGTGTTGAAATTCGCTATTATTCGATAATCTATAACCTGATTGATGACTTGAAGGCTGTATTGTCTGGGATGTTATCTCCTGAAATCAGAGAAACCTTCTTGGGTAACGCGACCATCAAAGAGGTCTTCAATGTATCCAAAGTTGGTAAAATTGCTGGTTGCTTTATATCAGAAGGTTTGGTCCGTAAAGGTGCAAATGTTCGTTTGATCCGTGATGAAGTGGTTATTCATGAAGGTGAATTAAGCCAGTTGAAGCGCTTCAAGGATGATGTGGCTGAAGTCAAAGAAGGCGTTGATTGTGGTATGGCCTTTGCGAATTATCAGGACATGCGCGCAGGAGACACAATTGAGTGCTTTAGTGTTGAAGAGATTGCTCGCGAAATTTAAGACGTGATGTAAAGCGCGCCTATTAAGATGAGACGTGTAAAGAGGATCAAATGAAGACGGGACTCAAAAGGCCCCACCCAACGTCAATTACGGGTCGGCGAAGAAATTCGCCACTCCATTGCTTGGGCATTAGAACGCGGCGAAGTGCGGGACCATGCGATTGTTGGGGTTGCGATTACGGTGACTGAAGTCCGCATTAGCCCAGACCTTAAAAACGCAACGGGGTTTATTACTCCTTTGGGCGGTGGCGATAAAGCAGCAGTTAAAGCTGTAATTGATGGCTTAAATCGTGCGGCACCGTTTTTTAGGCGGATGATCGCTAAGCAATTAGAACTGCGCGCTGTCCCTCGAATAAATTTCATTCCCGATGTGTCGTTCGATAAGGCCTCTGAAATGGACGCTTTAATGCGCCGCCCTGATGTGGCCCGTGATTTGCGCCCAATGGCTACGGACTGGGACGAAAACTATCGGGATGAATCTGGTAGTAATGCGATAGAAGTTCCGGATACGGACCTTGATGGGGCGTAAGCGACGCGGTGAGCCAGTTCACGGTTGGATTGTCATCGATAAACCTTTGGGCATGGGGTCTACCGGCGTTGTTGGTAAAGTCCGATACATATTGAACGCACAAAAAGCAGGGCACGGCGGAACGCTTGACCCGTTGGCCAGTGGTATTCTTCCGATTGCATTGGGTGAAGCGACAAAAACCGTGGCTTATGCAATGGACGGCTGTAAAACCTACGAATTTACCGCCCGTTGGGGCCAATCTACCGCTACAGATGATATGGAAGGCGAAGTGGTGTCACGATCAGGTGTCCGTCCTGCTGAAGCAGATATCCGCGCCATTTTAAGTGAATTCGAAGGAGAAATTGACCAAATCCCACCGATTTATTCTGCCATTAAAGTGGAAGGAAAACGGGCTTATGATCTGGCCCGCGCCGATATCGCTGTGGAATTAAAATCGCGCAAGGTACAAATCGATAAATGTGAATTGATAAGCTGCGATGATGTGGATCACGCAACGTTTCGTGTTCAATGTGGAAAAGGTACTTATATCAGGAGCTTAGCGCGGGATATTGCGGTTCGGCTTGGTACATGCGCGCATGTAAGCCGGTTGCGACGAACGCGTGTTGGGCCGTTTACAGAAAAACATGCGATTTCACTAGATTCCCTAAGGGCTCTAGGGCATAATAAAGAGTATTCGGGAGCCTTATTGGCTGTTGAAGCCGTGCTGGACGACATCCCGGCATTGGCATTATCAGCGGATGAGACCCGACGACTAAAGCACGGTCAGACAATTTCGGTTGGCACCGTAGTCGATCAATCCTCTCTTTCGGACATAAATCACGATACTGTTTTATGTGCCCAGTTTGAGGGCAAAATGATCGCGTTAGTCAAATGTGTTGAAGGGGAAATAAAAGCCCTTCGTGTTTTAAACCGTTAAGCTAAGGAGTAGACGATGTCGATTACTGATGAGCGTAAATCTGAGCTAATCAAAGAGTATTCAACAAAAGAAGGCGACACAGGTTCACCAGAAGTTCAGGTGGCCATTATTTCAGAGCGGATCATTAATTTGACCGATCATCTGAAAACTCACAAAAAAGATTTCCACTCACGTCGTGGTTTGTTGGTCATGGTTGGCCAGCGCCGTCGTTTGTTGGATTATGTTAAACGCAAAAAAGTGTCTCGTTATGAAGACCTAATTAAGCGTTAGGGCTTGCGTCGTTAAACGCCGATGCACGAAGAATGATGTCGCACAAGCGACATGGGGGCGGATTGAAATTGGTTCAGTCCGTCACACCCAACCGGGGTGTTTTTTCAAATTCAATATGTATTTGTACCCGGCGGGAGCCCCATCAGGACATGGGTTCTGGTTCGGATCGAGGCACGGCAATTGTGTTTGTGAACTCGAATGTTAAATAGGATATGAAAAGTATGTTTCAAGAACATAAAGTAGAAATCGACTGGAATGGTCGTAAACTAACACTAGAAACGGGCAAGGTTGCTCGTCAGGCTGACGGCGCTGTTATCGCGACGTTGGGCGAAACCAAAGTATTTTGTGCAGTTGTCGCAGAAAGGTCCCCGAAGCCGGGTCTCGACTTTTTCCCGCTGACCGTTCACTACGTTGAAAAAGCATACGCCGCTGGTAAAATTCCAGGTGGCTTCTTCAAGCGAGAAGGCCGTCCAACAGAAAAAGAGACACTTGTTTCTCGTCTGATTGACCGCCCTATTCGTCCTTTGTTTGCTCCTGGCTTCAAGAATGAAACCCAAGTTATTGCGACTGTTTTATCGCATGACATGGAAAACGATCCCGATATCGTTGCAATGATCGCTGCGTCTGCTGCGTTAACAATTTCTGGTGCTCCTTTCCAAGGCCCAATTGGCGCCGCACGGGTTGGTTACATTGAAGGCGAATACGTATTGAACCCTGCCGTTGACGACATCGAAGACAGCCAATTGAATTTGGTTGTTGCGGGTACTACGGATGGCGTTTTGATGGTTGAATCTGAAGCTCAAGAGCTGTCAGAAGAAATCATGCTAGAAGCTGTAAGCTTTGGTCATGTGCAGTTCCAGCCGGTTATTCAAGCGATCATCAGCCTCGCTGAAAAAGCGGCTAAAGAGCCGTTTGATCTTATTCCTGAGCCTGAAGGGAAAGATGAGTTGGCCGCTAAAGTGAAAGCAGTTGCTGAAACTGATTTGCGCGCTGCGTATGCGGAAACCGTTAAGCAAACGCGTGCGGGCATGATCAATGCTGCTAAAAAAGTTGCTAAAGATGCTTTGGCTGCTGACGATAGCGTTGACCAAGTCTTATTGGCTGCTATTGGTGGCGATTTGTTGAAGAACCTGGAAAAAGACATTGTTCGTACCGACATCATCAAAACTGGCAAACGGATTGATGGGCGCGCTTTGGATACGGTTCGGGCGATCGATTGCCAAGTGGGCATTCTTCCCCGTGCACACGGTTCTGCTTTGTTCACTCGTGGTGAGACACAGGCTTTGGTTGTTACCACATTGGGTACCGGTCAAGACGAGCAAATCATCGACGGTCTGGGCGGCGATTACCGCGAACACTTCCTTCTTCACTACAACTTCCCTCCTTACTCAGTTGGTGAAGCGGGCCGTTTTGGCTTCACCGGACGCCGTGAAGTCGGCCACGGAAAATTAGCATGGCGCGCTGTGCATCCTTTGCTTCCAACAAAAGAAGCGTTCCCATACACCATGCGTGTTGTATCTGAAATTACTGAGTCAAACGGGTCATCATCCATGGCATCAGTTTGTGGTGCTTCATTGGCAATGATGGACGCTGGCGTTCCGATGACGGCAGCTGTTGCTGGTATCGCCATGGGCTTGATTAAAGAAGGCGACGATTACGCTGTTCTTTCTGACATCCTAGGTGATGAAGATCACTTGGGCGATATGGACTTTAAAGTTGCGGGTACAGTAAACGGTATCACATCTTTGCAGATGGACATCAAAATCACTTCGATCACAACTGAGATCATGAAGATTGCAGTTGAGCAGGCCAAAGGTGGCCGGATTACGATTTTGAAAGAAATGGCAAAAGCTTTAACCGCAGGTCGTGATGGTGTTAGCACCAACGCACCACGGATCTCACTGATCCAGGTAAAGAAAGAAAAAATTCGCGATATCATTGGACCAGGTGGGAAAATGATCCGCGAAATATGTGAAGTCACCGGCGCAAAAATCGACATCGATGACGACGGTACTGTTAAAGTAGCAGCCGTAGACGAAGAAGCGGGCACCGCCGCCATCAACTGGATCAAGTCGATTACGGACGATCCTGAAGTTGGTTTGATCTACACAGGTAAAGTTGTTAAAACCGTTGATTTTGGTGCATTTGTCAACTTCATGGGTGCAAAAGATGGCTTGGTCCACATTTCTGAACTGGCCGCTCAGCGCGTTGAAAAAACAACGGACGTCGTCAACGAAGGCGACGAAGTTAAAGTTAAGCTGATCGGTATTGATGACCGGGGTAAAATTAAATTGTCCCTAAAAGCTGTTGATCAAGAAACCGGCTTGGAAATCAAAAAGGACGCATAAGCGCCCATTTGTTTTATCCAAGACACAGGAAAGGCGGTTGTGAAAGCAACCGCCTTTTTTTCGTTGAAAGCAAGAAACATATGATTATATCGACCTAATTTGACATACCAAGTGCATAAATTTCGAGCGGGCTGTGAACTTGGCGAGGACCACATTGGGTGAATGATAATTGAGTGCTTTAACTGGTCGGTTATTGAGTAAGCCTTCTAAGTGCTGTGCGTCTACTGCAATCAATTTAGAAAAATACGTACCTTTGGTAAAGTACTGCTGCACCAACTCGATGGTATTTTCGTTTAAACCGCGCTCCCAACAGTGATAGAGCGTGTAAAAATAAAAAAGCTGAACCCAGGTTTTCGATTATTTCTGGGTGGCTAGGAAAATCTTTTCCGTTATCTGAAGTCAGAGTGAGAACATGTTTCTTTTGTGGCTTCTGAGGTTGGTCTTCCGCTCCACCATGCTGGTTATGGTACCTTTGTGTTTTGCACCTATAATGCTATCAAGCACCTAATCACCGAGGCGAGATTTGCATCGACAATCGCGGGTCTGTGC
>Ga0115003_10003381_pt1 | contig 12654 bp, 7 predicted proteins | sample ArcticOcean_MG_C_7_FD_88736 | JGI IMG/M metagenome (GOLD analysis project Ga0115003, IMG submission 88736) | Marine microbial communities from western Arctic Ocean - ArcticOcean_MG_CB11_88 | ecosystem: Environmental > Aquatic > Marine > Oceanic | place: Arctic Ocean: Canada Basin | collected... | reverse complement strand
CGCATCTTCAGCAGCCTCCGACGCCGCAGTAGACGCAGCAATAGCGCTGTCGAACGCAGTCGCTGCATCGCCCTGAGCCGTCGCAAGGAGAACCTCCGCCGTACTAATCTCACCTTCCGTTGCAGTACCCGAGAAGATGATTTCTAGCTGCGTAATGGCGGCTGCAGCTGCGTCTGCCGCTTCTGATGCCGCACTTTCCGCATTTGACACCGCTGCCTCAGCGGCCGCAGCCGCCTCCGCAGTATCGGTGTTGTCGCCATCGCCATCGTCGTCAACAGCGTACTCTAAGACATCAAGAATATCACTGGCACGAACAGACACCAGTGCAGCATCTCGAGCACTCTCAACGGTACTAAGCTCCGAGGCCACGTTATCGGCTTCGTCACTCGCCTCCTGTGCAGCTGACGATGCTAACTCATCAGCGCCCTCCAGGTTAGCAACCGTCTCATTGACAACCGCGGTGTTGTCGCCACTGTCACCATCTACATCAGTTGCAATTGCAACGGTCTTGAAACCCGTGCCAACCACGTCAGCAGTCAAAGTTAGTTCAGCACCACTACTGCCATTAGCAGCGGTAACCACGACCTTTACGGGAGAGGTTACCGCATTTAGAAGGTTTACTAACCCGTTTCGCACCTCCGACAAATCATCGCCACTAACAGCCGTGTAAGTAACACCCACGCCATTAACGGTGATCGTAAATTCGTCGCCAACCTTCACGGAGCCGGACAGGACAACAGTGTCGACCTGCGCCGTCTGCGTACTTCCACTGGAATTTGCTACAGCTGTGTCCTGTACGATCGTATTGTTACTGGCAACATTATAGACATCTGTCACAACTGCGGATGCCGAGAAAGTAATGCCGGGGAACAGTGATGTCAGGTCAATCTGATCAACACTGTCCGTGGGTGCCGACGCAATCACGGTCAAACCGGCTGCGCTGTTATTAATTGACGTAATCAATGCGTCACGAACTGACTCTATGTCCTGGCCTGTCGCTTCATCTGCAGTAACAGTATGCGTAACAACGGTGCCGCCAATAGTGATGGAGTATACGTCGCCAGTGGGTGACAAAGCCGCATCAAAATCAAGGTGGCCGCCAATAGTGATACTATCAACCTGAGCGACACCGCCAGCCGTCGTCGCCGCTGAGGCTGCCGCATCTGCCGCCGCCTGTGCGGCACTACGATCTGACGCAACACGTGGACTGTCCACAAGACTGACCTGCGATCCGTAAGCAGCAGCGGCTGCTACATCAGCCGCTGTCCGAGCATCGTCAGCAAGCAAGATTAGTTCTGCAACCGCCGCCCCCATATCCTCCAGCAAAGTCCTAAGAGCAGCCTCATCTTCAGCACCAAAGGCCAAATACCCCGTGCCGTCAGACGGGTCCTCGACGAGATCAGCTGCCGTGGACTTCGCAGATACGATTGACGTCTGGCCACTTGCGGTCGAGACATCGCCTTTGATAGAAGCCAAGGCGGCAGACGCTTTAGCCAAGTCAACGTTAGCAAATGCGTCGCCAGCTAAATCAGCCTGCGTATCTGCTTCCTCAGCTGCCAAAACTGCGTCACCTTTCGCCGTTTTAGCAACCTCAAGCGCGGCTACAGCCCGCGCCAGTGCGGCCTGAGCACGGGCATTCGCTTGCTCTGCAGCCGCGTAGACCTGAGGGTCGATGTCCGATGCGGGGAAAGCCGCATCAAAGGCTATTTGGGCATCCCCGGCATTATCACGAGCCGCAGCCTCATAATCAACGGCCTCGTCATAACTATCTGACGCAGAGACAGCAGCAACAGCTGCAATATCAGCAGAACTACGGGCTGCGTCCTTTGCAACTTCTGTTGCCAAAGCATCGTTATTTCGTGCGTCTGCAGTTTGTTCAGCTGACGTCGCCTCTTCCAACGCAGCCAACGCACCCTGCTTAGCGGCCAACGCCTCTGCCTTTTCCGACAACAAGTCTTTACTGGCTGCCGTAATTTTTGCAATCAGGGCTTCCGTTACATCGTCGAGAACCAGCGTAATTGCCTGCTGAGCATCTGCCACGTCACTCGAGGCTTCAACTGCGGTGACTGACTGATCTGTAGCGGTCAGTGTTGCAGCAACAGAGGCCACCGCTGAGTTTTGAGTATCATCCGCCGCTGTTTGAGCCGTCTGCAGTGCCGTAGTGGTAGCATCATACTCAGGTTTATCGTCACCAGTCTCATCAGTATCGAGATCGTCAAGCGCAGCTGCTGCGATAGCCGCTGCGTTAATTGCGCTGATGGCCGATGCAACGTCTCCATCGGACGCCCTAGCGCCATCGACAACGGAGAAACTAGAGCCCAACTTATTCGCCGCTTCCAAAATGACATTTCCAGCGTCAATGGCGGCCTGCGCTATGTCAGTTTTTAAATCTGCAGCCAAAACCTGGAGAGCCGACACCTCTAGATTAGGTGTGACAAGTTCCAGCTCCGCCTTGAGCAAGTCGAGACCTTCTTGAAGTGTCAGACCTTCTGCCACACCAACGGCGTTCGTTTCAAGGATCGTTCCCGTAAGGGCGTTCTCCGCAGCCTCGTTAGCGGCATTAACCACGTCAATGACTTGAGCTAGCCCATCGTCCGCCAGCGATTGCGAAGCGCCTTGAGCACCTGTTTCAAAGGCCGCCGTAAAGCCGGACTGTGATGCTGCTTCCGCCGCCACACGAGCCGCACTCGACGCTGCGGCAGCAGCAGCAGTCGCCGTCGCCTGCGCTGTTTCAGCTGCAGTTTCGCCTGCGTTAACGGCTGCTTGAGCAGCAACTTTAGCCTCTTTAGCATCCAAGAGAGCAGAATTAGCTTGCGCAAGCGCCTGTATCCAAACGCCTTCAATTGTAGTCGTATTGCCTGCATCTCCATCGGAGGCAGCCTCAAGTGACGTGCCAATATCCGCAACGGACTTGGTCAACGAATTCACGACCGCCTCTGCGGATGCAAAGGTAATATTGAGATTAACCACCGCGTCAGCCGCAGCCGTTGCAGTGTCAGTTGCTGCAGATGCTGCTGCTGCTGCCTGCGCCGCCGTCGCAGACGCAGACGCCGCTGCAATCGAGGCTGAAGCACGGTCAGCCGCAGCCGATCCGTCAACCCAAGACTCAGCCGCAACTAATGCGTTCTCAGCAACTTCGAGAGAGACCGCGGCTTCACCAGCCTTCGTTACGGCCGAGGTGGCAGCCAAGGTCGCGATGTTCGTCTGAACAATCGCTTCATCGCCAGCACCCAGCGACGCCTCAAATGCGGCGTCTGACGCCGCCAGAGCCACGTCTGCCGCAACCTGAGCAGCACCCGCAGCAGTTTGAGCAACAATAACGTCAACGTCCTTAGCGGCTTGAGCCGCAATCGCGGCCTGTACGACAGCATCTTCAGAAGCATCGACTGCTTCCTGTGCTAATTTTGTTGCAAGAGCCGTGGCTGCGGCGTCTGCTTCCGCCTTGTCTGTCGCCGCCTCATCCGCGGCTGCCTGCCCAGCCTCAGCCGCAGCTTCTTCTGCCTTTTTAGCGGCCAAGCGTGCGTTCTCACCTGCCTCCGTAGCTAAGATTTCTGCTTGTTGCAAGTTAGCAAGACCCTGCGCCGCCGCCGCGGCCGCTTCAGCACTTAACAGCGATTGTGCCGCGTTCGCAGAAGACACACCAGCCGCTGAACTAAAGACTAGCGCTTCCTCAGCAAGTTCCGCGACAGCTTCGCCAAAACCAACGGCAGCAGTGGCGGCAGCCTGAGCCGCCAAACCCGCTCGAGCAGACGCCTCAGTGGCAGCAGCTACTGCCGAAACGACATCTGCAATTCTTGCCTGCGCAACAGCAGCTTCATTGCGAACCAACTGCTCAGCTAAATCACGCTCTGACGAACCCGTTTCCATGACCAATGCCTGCTGACGTGCCGTCTCCACCGCACTCAAAGCGCCTGCAACCAAAGCCGCCGCTGTATTAGCGCTCGTAGCGGCGGACGCCGCATCATCAGCGGCAGCCTCAGCATCAACAATGGCTGCTGAAGCAGACGCCGCAGCCTCTACTCCTTTTTGAGCACGGAGAGAGGTTTCAGTGCCAGACACACCCTCGAGGGCTTGAGATGCAGCATTCTTGGCGTCTGAATTCGCCACCGCATTAGACGCATTTGCTTTGGAATTACCTGCCTGCGTGCGCAAAAAATCAATTGCACCCATTCTCACAATGTCATGCTGAGAAACCGAACCGTCTGGCACATCATCGACGCTACTCGCATCCAACTTAACAGAAAGCGAGGACGAACCCGTTTGCGCATCCACGATGGCGTCTGCAAGATTTGCAAAAGCCCTAGCCTGGCCTAAGTAAGCTTCAACAGCGTCAACCGACGCCTGAGCCGCATCCACATAACTGAGAACCGTATTTACTTGCGCCAGGGCATCGCTACCTGAATATTCCAAACTCGCCGACGCCTCGGCCGCTTCAGCGAGCTGACTAGCTTCCGCGAGGGACGCCTGAGCCGCTGTCAAAATCACCTCTATCGCGCCTTTAGCTGTGTGCGCGGCAGCCGCATTCACACTACCTTCTTCCGCATGACTTACAGCTTCTTGAGCAAGGGCAGCTGCCTCAGAAATGTTAACGCCTGCGGCCTCCGCAGCAAGCTTCGCATCCGTGACCGTAAACAGAAGAGCAACGTCTACCTGAGCACGCGCAACCGCCTCACCAATTGCCAGCGTGGCTTCTGCGGCAGTAAGTGCAGTCTGCGCTTCCGCAGACGCATCAGAGGCCGCGATGAATGCATCAAGCGCGTCTTGTGCATCCGCAGCAACACCCTGTTCGCCTCCTTCGACACCGCTGATAGCCTCGCGAGCAACGTCCGCCGCTACCGTGGCGTCTTGCGCCGCAACAGCGGCGGCATCTGCATTGACCTCAACCTTCGCGGTGGCGTCATCAAACAAACCCTTCAGCTGGTTTGCAAATGACAACTTAGCCTCGGCATTTTTCAATAGTTGTTTTGCGACCGCAGCTTCACCACTAAGAATTAAATTGGCTGGGTCCGCATCACTCGCGTCTTGCGCAACCTTGAACGCAGTCTCCGCGTCGCTCTCGGCAGTGACACCCAAAGAAATTGTAGCATTCAGAGATAAGGCCGCGTCAAGCGGTCCAAGCAGTCCAGCGTTAAACAGATCACCAAGCGGTTCGTCATTGCGGCCTTGAGCAGTAAGGAGCGCCGCCTGCAAAATTCCGTTTGTTGCATTGGCCGACGCCTCAGCAAGCAACTTAGGTGCCAGACTTGCGCGGGCCTGCAGAAGGGTATTGGCAGACGTCTCTGCAAGAGACCTCGCTGTCGCCAGCGTATTCCCCGCCGATGTGGCAGTCGCCTGCGCAGCGTCAACATTATCTTGTAGCGTGTTGTCAATGAATTCTTGGCCAAGCTTCAGGGCATTCGACGACGCAGTAATCGCCGTAACCGCACCATCAGAGTTCGCATTGGCATCATTGAACTCTGTAATTGTCTGCGTGACCTCATCCGTCAGGCTAGCGTCCATGCCACCCAAAAGATCACCCAATGGGACGTCGACTTCCAGGGCATCCTGATACCATTTCGCCTTAGTCGCAGCGTTTAAGGCTAGCGTCGACTTGTCGATGAGCGTCTGAAAATCTGTGGTCTTAATGGTATTCGCAGCTTCCGTAACTGACGTGCTTGCGCTACCGACAATGTCACGGACCTGATCAAAAGCATTTGTGATTGACGAGACGTCCGCACCAGTAGCAACGGCTTCTTCCACGACTGCCAAACGGGCCGAAACAAGTTTAGCGTCGACAACACTCACGTGAGTACCAATCATGTCGACAGCCGCATTAAGCTGTTCAACCGTCAAGCCGGCCTTGTCCGCGATGGTTGACTGAAGTGAACTCTCAACTTCAGCTTGGGCAGCAATGAGCTTGGCCGCGGCATTACCGCTGTCTCCAGACGCTGCAGCAATGACACTATTGACAACCGTATCCATGGCAGAAATGGACGCATTAATAATTGTCGCCACCTCGGCTGCTGCCAGCGTGGCCGCTTCCACCGCGGCAAGCAAATCAGTTGTAGCGTCGTCACTCGGCGGACTATCTGTACCGACTTGACTAAGTAATGCAGCAGCAGCAGTCACCAATCCAGTGGCACTGGACGCGATAGCACTGGCAGCACCATAAGCTTCCAGCGACGAAGTGATAGCAGAACTTAGCGTATTTGATCCGGATTGATCTAAGCCTGCAGAAGTACCAAGAGCCAAGACTTTCGTTTGAATACTAGTTTTCGAAGTGGCTGCGGCTAACTCTGCCGCACTCGCAGAAGACGAAGCAGCAGATGCTGCCGAGATAATTGATAAAAGCTGTGCCGCTTCCGAGCTAAAATCAGCCGTTAACGCAGCAACTTCAATCAGCAATTTATTACTAGGAGGCGGCGGCTCAAACGCATCAATGCCTAGGAACAATTCTCCCAGGCTCGCCTCCGCGTACTCGAACAATTGTTCAAATTGGAGTTGTTGCTGGGTCCCTTGGTTGATAACATCAGCTAATTGCTGATTAATCACTCCAAGCTGCTTGAGCTGCGCCTGACTGAGTGGTGCCGCTTCATCACCAGCCGGCTCTATCGGGGGTGCGCCCAATGACGACGATCCTGGGAGATTAGTCGCAGTGCTTCCATAGCGCTGGGCAACCTCATCATTACTTAATATCACGGGGTCTGAAGGTGCCTCATTCGCGCTCGAAACAAAAACCGTTGCGCCAACCGAACTTATAACTACCACACCTGCGGGATTGGAAAGAACAACCTCTCCCACAGTGCCGTCCGGATCCGGCAGCAAGGTGATACTGTTATCGTTACCCTCACCGTTGACAGTCCCAGCAATAGTTGTACCGCGTATACCGATGGTGGCCACTGGAGTATCCAGAACCATAGCGTCGGGAGACATCTTGGCGATGTTGCCACTAATGAGGGCAAATGTACCCGTAACCATCGAGATACTAAAGGAGCCTTCCTGCTCCAAGGGATCGTAAATCATTTCATCGAGAACCATACGGCCGTCAGCACCCAATGAGAAGATAGACTCGTCGACAAACTCAATATCAATAGCACCATCAGCCGACGTGATGACAATGTCTCCTTGGAATACCGCATCCCCCACTTCCACGACTTCTAGGGTGCCATCTACACGCTCAACCTTTACTGCCCCATCAATAGTTGATATTCTACCTATAGGTTCACCAATAGCTCCTTCAGTAGCTTGCGCATACTGACCTGGTGCGAGAGGACCAGCCAGGCGGATCACAAGATCGCTTTTCAGAACGGCTCCACTCTCGCTCATAAGGCTTGGAGGGTTCTCCGCATTGAAGTAGCCACGGACCAACACTGCCTCGCCACCCTGCCCGGTCAACATGAGGTCCGGGCCCTGACGGGAAAAGCCCGCGCTCAGCAACCATCCGTCGCCCGGAATGTTCAAGACCGGCACAGACGCGGTGTCTATAACTAGTAATTTATTCTCCGCGGAGCCTTTTTCAAAGCTTTCGTTATTTTCACTTATCAATAAATTATATCCCAAATGACTACGATTTTATCTTCTGAAATAATTCTTATGAAACCTTATTTATTATACAATTTAAAAGAATAGACTGCACGATAATTTTTAATATTTAACCTATACTTATAAGGTTCTTTGAGTGCATCGACAATTAACGGCAAAGACCGCCAAAACATCTCCAATCAATTTACCTGCTTCAAATAAACCAAAAAGAACTATCGTTATTCCAATCATGACTGAAATATTTGCTAACCATATTAGGCGCTTTGTATTTTTTTTAGAAAAAGTCAACTAAATACGGCAGCAAGGGCTGGCGAACTGCTGTAAATTACAAAGGTATTTACGATTGAAGTGTTCTTAATACTCAACACCAAATTTGAGGCGCTTCCTAGCATGAGTATACCTGAAAATAGCATAGGCCAACTCCCTGATTTGAGAGTTTTAATTAAGACTCGCCTGTCTTGTCTCTAAATAAAAATAGACATTGAGATTACTGTGAATAGACCAAATAATAATGCTGTATCAAATCCACTGACGCCTGAAAACCTCATAAAAATAATATCAAAACTCATTAGAAATGCTCCAAGTAAAGCTGTAAGCGTTCAAATGACACGTGGACCTTAAATGAACCTTAAGTGGAGCGGGTAACTAGAAGCGTGTAGACCAAACAAGAAGGTAGAATAGTTTTCACCTGCTCTTAGATGGTGTCATTTCTAGGCAACGCAGATGCATTTTTTCTGGATGCTGTTTTGAAGGTTGCCCACGGCTCTCAAAATCATGAATTTGCAATCGCTCCCGAAAGCATGGAAGTCGCGCAAGTGATACCAAGTTGGGGAAAGAAGCGGTATCGCAGTAAAATTAAGGCGCTTCTGAAATTTAACCACTTAATAAAAACTTATCCATGCGGAGGAAAAGGTAACCCAATTAAATACCGCCTGAATTATACGTCCCCCCAAAGAGCAACCATTTAACTAAACACTATTTATGTTAAGGCAGTAACCATGATTAATAGCACCTCATTTCAGAACAGATACACAGAATATTATAGATCAGAAGACACAGAGACTAACAATCTACCATTTGATCACACCAACGCAACACGACAAAGACAACTGCACAAAATTCGAATGGTGCCGGCGGAAATCAGTGAAAACGTCATTGGTCAATTGATTGATGATGGATGTTTGGCAGTGGAGCAGTCTGATGCCCCAATCAAAGTTGCTGCTGCACTAAAATTGAAAATAGCAGGATGACCGCATGTCCATTATTAGGGTCATAAGCGGTTGTTTTCAAAAAATTTAAAGCAACCGCTTATGACCCAAAGCCGAACTTAACTGCTGGTTGGCAACTACGGCTATGGGCCTAAAATGGGCAGGTAGTAATACCCTCGGAGTTCTATCGGGTACTTCAACGTTATCCGTGAATGGTTACATCTTGATAACCAGCTTTCCAAAATGTCCGGCACCCCGCATAGCATGATAGGCTGACCGGGCGTCCTTGAAATCAAAAGTCTGATCAATCATCGGTTTCAGGTTATGGGCCTCGATTGCGCGGTTCATATCACCAAACATAGCCCTTGATCCGACGTAAATACCCCTCACGGTTATAGATTTTCTCATAATCGAGGTCGGGTTGGTTGCACCTGACATACCTGTCAAAACACCTATCAGACCAATAATACCTCCAACTCTCACCGCATTCACCGATCGGTCAAATGTCCCAGGGCCTCCAACTTCCACAACGCGGTCAACGCCTGATCCGCCAGTTAGTTCTAAAACAGCCGCGTCCCATTCAGGGTTCGTTCGGTAATTGATGACTTCACCGGCACCCAGTGACTTCATCTTTTCCAATTTGTCGTCAGATGATGATGTGACGATGGTCCGTGCACCCATCATTGTACAAAATTGCTGAGCGAAAACAGAAACACCGCCGGTTCCAAGCAACAGCACTGTCTCTCCGGCCTTCACCGGGCGTGGAAGTGTTAATGCATGCCACGCAGTTAGTGCTGCGCAGGGAAGTGTCGAGGCCTCCTCATCAGTTAGGCCAGCAGGTGTATGAATAACACCATCTTCGGGCAGAATGACTTCCTCTGCCAAGACGCCCTGACGAGCCCCCCCTAAAGCCGAAGCCATGACGGGAGCGCTAATTTCACCAGCTACCCACTCTTCAAAAAAGCAAGAGGTAACCCTATCCCCTTCCTTCAACTTTACTCCCTCACCAACGGCAGTTATCACGCCCGCCCCATCAGAGTTTGGCACTAATGAAAATGGCAACTTGCGAGCACCTGCTCCCTCGATCGTAATCAGGTCACGGTAATTAATAGAGTTCGCATTCATCCGTACCCGCACCTGTCCGGGTCCGGGGATGGGTGTTTCGCGCTCTCCAAGATGCAGTGCATCTACTCCATCACCAGAAATGATTTCCCATGCGTACATTCCAATTGTCCTTTTCAAATATTGAGTAAAAATAAAGTAGTCTTGATTGCTAGCCTAAAAAGGGCTGCTGTTGACCCTTAACAGACATGGTGACAAGCACCATAAATAGTAGACGTTTCTGTTTGCCGTTATTTTTTTCCAACTAAGAACGTCGTTCCATCTGGCCCAGCCCGTTCGGAATGCATTACCCCAGCATCCAATTGACAGGTTTCGCCGGGTAAATGAGTAACCGAACCGGCTTCTGTAACGAGAGTAAATTCCCCCTCAAGCACAAACAGGCTCCCAGAAAATTCGTGGGTGTGCATTTCGTTTTCCATACTCGGTTCATACGTTACAGATGTCGCATCGCTGTAACCTTGGTCAACTAGGCTCTGTTTAAATTCTTCTATATTCATGTTAAATTTTCCCTCATTTTAATAAAAATACTATATCCGTATAAGCGTAAGAGCATCTTATGGGCAAGCCATGACACACATGTGGGGGGGGGGGGCAGAACGGAGGTGAAATGCCCCTGATGAAAATAGTCGCCGTTGTCCCAGAGCAGTCAGTCATTCGTTCGTGCTCTGGGAAAGGATTTTAAGGCAGTTGAGTAAACTTAATTCACTTTCACAACGACCTTACCAAAGTTTCTCCCAAGAAGAACGTCATTGAGCATAGCTGGTGCATTCTCTAAGCCATCAACCATCTGTTCTGTATACTGCACCTTGCCTTCAGCCAGCCATTCCCTCATGTCGCGCACAAAATCGATGTAGGTGGTCTTTGGGAAACTGTCGAAGATAATAAAGCCCTGCACCTTCACTTTCATACGCAAGATGGTGCCCATGATAGCAGGACCAAAATCCATGCCTTCGGGCAGACCTGTGAGATTGTACCATGAGACAACACCGCAGACAGGCATACGAGCAAAAGGATTCAAAAGGGGTAAAACTGCATAGAGCACTTTGCCTCCAACATTTTCGAAATAGACGTCGATGCCATCTGAGCAGGCGGCTTTGAGTTGCTCTGCGAAGTCGTCGGCTTTGTGGTCAATACAAGCGTCGAAACCCAGAGTTTTTACGACATGAGCACATTTCTCAGCGCCACCTGCTATGCCGACCACTCGGCAGCCTTTGATCTTTGCGATTTGCCCAACAGTCGCACCAACGGGGCCTGAAGCAGCAGCAACAACCAATGTTTCGCCAGGTTTTGGTTCTCCTATATGCAACAATCCTGCATAGGCTGTATATCCTGGCATCCCCAGAATACCGAGCGACCATGATGGGTTCGTAGGGTCTTTGCCAAGGTTCATCACCTCCGTGCCGTCTGAAATCGCAAAATCCTGCCATCCGCTCCGAGATAAAACATAATCACCCGCCTCAAAGCCATCAAGGTTTGAGGATACGACCACGGCGACGACCTGCCCTGACATCACTTCACCAATTTGCAACGGTACCGCATAGGATTTAGCATCATTCATCCGACCCCGCATATAAGGATCAAGTGAAAGATAAACCGTGCGCAATAACATCTCACCCGCACTTGCTTGTTCAATGTCGTCTTCTTCAAGGCGAAGCGTATTTGTGTTCGGTAAACCTTTTGGGCGTTCTGCGAGGACTATCTTGCGATTGGTAGTAGATGTTTGAGGCATGGCAATTTCCTATGGATAAAGAGTTTTGATTATGGATTAGGTATAGGCATCTGCAATTTGATTTTATTAGACCAGTCGTCTTAGTACAAAGAACAGATGATGAATTTGTGGTCCGTTCAAAGTGGAAAAGTAACAGTATTGTTTCAGGTGTCGGAGGGCCGTGCGTGCTTTAAGATACGTTCGGTGTTGCACATGGAAGATTCCAGCGCACTTTGGTTGTGCCAAATTTTGGTCAGAACAGTCGCGCCCAGCCATTGATTATACAAACTAAGGGCCGTGTCAGCAGCGACTAGATCATTTGGCAAAGAACCATCAGTTATACCCTCGGCAATGCCCTCAGCCAATCGGCTGATAATCTGATTGGTCCCCCGCTGCAAAGCCAGCCGCATGGGTTCGGACAGATCAGATACCTCACCACCGAGCTTTACCACTATACACTTCGTTTCAACATCATCATCACATTGCGTTTCCAACCATCGCTGCCAATAGCTCATCAACCGTTCGGCACCGTTCATGCCTTCAGCACTCAAAAGGACTTCCAAGCGCTCCAGGTATGCCTCAAAATAGCTATCGAGCAGCGCCTCGCCGAAATACTCCTTTGATTTGAAGTAATGATAGAATGATCCCTTGGGAACCTCAGCCGAGTTCAGCAGTTCGTTCAATCCAACAGCAGAGAAGCCCTTGCCCAAAATAATTGGCTTCGCCGTGTCGAGAATATGCTGTCGAATGTTAGTGTTTTGTATGTTCATAAAAGTGTCAATAGCTTAAAATAGACCAGTCGTCTAGCACTTCTTTTAAACAACTGTTCTCTATTCAAATCAGCCCCCGGTAACATTCTGTAAATGTCCTATTTTAACACAAAATATATTTTTAGTACTGCCCACAAATATCCGCTTTGAGGGGTAACAGCGGAAGTTATTTTGGGCACTTGAAAACGGCTGATATTGCACTTAAGCAGACATATTAAGTTAGTGATATGTTGATGCCGTTCCTTTATATTTTAGCCTGGTACGCTTGGGATTTCTTTTGGGCGGCTTGAGTTCAGGAAGAAGGTTCAGGTTCATCCACAGGAAT
>Ga0115003_10003379_pt1 | contig 12654 bp, 10 predicted proteins | sample ArcticOcean_MG_C_7_FD_88736 | JGI IMG/M metagenome (GOLD analysis project Ga0115003, IMG submission 88736) | Marine microbial communities from western Arctic Ocean - ArcticOcean_MG_CB11_88 | ecosystem: Environmental > Aquatic > Marine > Oceanic | place: Arctic Ocean: Canada Basin | collected... | reverse complement strand
TTCGCCGGCTCCTCCGCGACTACGTCATCTACGTCATCTACGTCACCTACGTCACCTACGTCACCTACGTCAACTACATCACCTACGTCATCTACATCATCTACATCACCTACGACAACGCCGATCGCGTCCACACGCGCCTCGCCGATTCACCTGACGGCCGACCCGTCGAGGCTCGGCCGTCGTTCAATGCCAAACTCGCCGGGCTTCCGCGTGTCGGCGGTCTTCATCACCGATACGTATGGCAAGAAGCAGCGTGATCGGCCCCCGGCCCGAGAAGTCGGCCGGCGCGAAAGTGCGCGGATGGTTTTTTGAGGACAGACAGGAGCTGTTTTAGAGCCGGGAGCGGTCATCGGTGAAGCTGTTGGGTGTGCAATGACGCCGTGTACGTTTCCCCAAGCCGACGCTCATGATTCTCCCCGCGTTGCTTCTGATGGGCATTCGTAGATGCAAGAGCAGCCGGTCGTTAGAAGGCTTCGGCGGGCACGACGTGTACCGGAATCGAACTCATCCGAGGAATGCCGGTAAAAGGTTCTTCGTAGTCAAACTCGCCACTTGCAAGGGCGCCGGTGTGATTGCCCATTGAGTAGGGTTGCGGTTCTTTCGGGTCCGCACCGTCTTTTAGCTTTTCGGGGTCGAGCCCATAACCGTGGCTCATCGAGATGACACCGCGCCGTAGGTCCGTGGCTTCGAGGACGAGCGCGTGGACCGTGGCGCGTCGGGACGTAATGGCGATGACGGAACCGGCTTCAATTCCAAGCGGCTTCATATCGAGCGGGTGCATGAACGCCGGGTGATGGGGACGCTCTCGCACGATGTAGCGTTGGTCGCGACTCATTGAATTGAGCGTGTCACGCTGACGTCGGCTGATGAGCCGAAAGGGAAAAGCGTCGTCTCCTTCGAGTTCGCTCGTCTTCGCGGCCTGGTCGAGTTGGGTCATCATGTCTGCGTTTCCAAGTTCGAGAAACGCCTGGCAGTCGAGCGGGCGTGGAAGCACGACCTGATCCGGGTCGTCGTAGACTTGCCCGGCTTCATGTTTGCGAACTTCGTCGAGTGGGATGCGCGAACCTTCGGTCAGGATGTCGAAGAGTTGATCGGTCGAGGGCTTGTTGTTCATGTCGAGCGACACGAATCGTCCCGGAGGATCGCCCGGAACCCGTAAAATGCCCATGTAGAGCTCGAGGTCCAACTCGAGTTCTCGTCCGAGCAAATAGAAAAGTTCCCAATCTTCGAGCAAATCAGAACCTTCGGGTGGATCGACAAGTGCTGCGCGATACGCGGCGTAGGGCAGGGGATATCCCCAACCCGGCGAGTGCGATTCGAGTTCCTCGAAGTCGTAGGTCATCACCGGGATTTCGGGCGCGAGTTTGGGGGGCATCACATAGTCCGCATAGCGCGCCGTCTGGGTCAACTTGGGATCGAGTACGACGAGAAGGTCGAGTTGTTCGAGGGCTTCCCGGGTTTTGATTTGATCAGGCCACGCGGTGAGCGGATTTCCGCCGAGACAGATGAGTGCACGGATCTGTCCTTCGCCTTCCAGCAGGATTTCGTCCGCGAGCGCCGAGGTTGGGAGCCCGCAGGCGGTGTTGGTCAAGTCACGTACCCGCAGTGCCGGTGGGAAACCCCATGCTGGGGTTGGGGCGATGGGTTGGGCACGACTCGGTCCACGCGGCACCAGCACGCCCGGGTTGGGGACACGGTCGCCTTCTCGCGCGCGAAAGCCGCAAAGTGTGAGCAAACACGCAAGCAGGTATTCGGTCAGGGTGCCTCGGGGCGACATATTCGAACCGGTGCCCGCGTTGGCCCCACCGGTCTTCGATGCTGCAAACATGCGCGTCGCGCGAATGAGGTCGTCTGCTTTGATTCCCGCTCGTCGTTCAACCAACTCCGGCGTGAAGGCTTCGACGTGCGCGCGCAGGACGTCGATGTTTTGCGCGTTTTCTTCGACAAATGCCTGGTCGGAGAGTTCTTCTCTCAACATGATGTGGATCATGCCGGCGAGAATGGTTGCGTCTTCGCCGGGCACTGGCTGAAGATGGATGGCAGCCTTCTTCGCTGTCTCCGTTTTGCGCGGATCGATCACGATTATTTTGATGCCACGCTTTGCCGCGCGATGAAGGTGCCAGTTGGGATTGACGGTTGGGATCCCGCCCAGGCCCGACACCGCAGGGTTGGTTCCGATGAAGAGCCAGCTCTCCGCATCGGCGAATGGGGTGGCGCCACCGTGCCAGCGTCCGTGAAGTGCACGCGCGAGGAACTTGCCCGGTTGGTCGATCGAACCGCAGCTAAACGTCATCGGGGAGCCGAGCGCATTCATGAACGCGCTCGAAAGCATGTTGCCCGGTGGTGCAAGCGCATAGGTGCCGTTGTAGAGCGCGACTGAAGCGGGGCCGTGTTCGGCGACGATGGCGCGAACACGCTCGGCAATTTCCTTGATCGCGATCGATTGGGAAACCGGTTCGAAGTCGCCGTTTGGGTTTTTGCGGTGGGGTTGGAGCAGCCGGTCTTCGCCGTACAAGTAGGTGGGCATGTCGCGGCCGCGGGAGCAAGTATAGCCATGGGATGCCGGGTCGTCCTTGTCGCCGATGACTGAGGCAACGCGTCCGTCCTCGATTTCCATGAATACACCACACGAGACCATGCAGTTGCGGCAGGTGGTTCTCACTCGATCAGCCATCGAGAGCTCCTTTTGTATGCCCGATTTACAACGTTGGACAAATTAGCTCCAATGCCGAAGATAACCGGAGTTTGTCGGCGTGAGGGCCCTAGTCATGCGAATGCGAGTAGGTGCGATGATGTCCAGGGTGTGGCCTTGTAGACACCGTGCGACGCGCTCGGATGCGAAGGCCATATTGTCGAAGTTTCCTCTACTGGCACCCTGGTTTGCGACAGACTGGTTGTCGCCACTTTGGTATGAGCGGCCTTGGACGCGTCGCTGGCGAGATCTTGAAATGCAAAGTTGGCCAGACCAGCGAATGCCTGAAAAAAAATCGATTCGGAGCTGAGGGTTCGGCATGACTGGGTTCGTCGTACACAGATACACGAACATCTTCAGAGGGTGGGCCTTATCGTTCCTATTCTTCGCAGTCTCGGATCGTTTGGTGGACGAGTTCATGCATTTCGTTACCCGCTTATTCAGTCGTCGCTGTACGCGTAGATTTCTTACATGATAGTTGAAACAAACTACGCAATATTGAATGAAAACAGGATCTTGCTGAAGTGTTGGCCTGCAGCGGCATAAAAAGAAACCCACATGACAGCAAAGCCCCGAAAAACACCTGTTGGACCTCGGGAGATCAGTGCAATCTGTCGACCAATAAAAGCTCTGATGCGCCGTTTCGGGCAAGCCGCAGAGATAGGAAGGACGCTGCGAAGCCAGCGGTCGGTAGCTCAGCGACCTAGCGATCACGCCGTTAATACCGACCGCGCGAGCAGCTTAAACAAGGCCCATTTTTATCATGAAGTGCTAATTATTCGAAAGAGGTTTCAAACCTCGCCCCAGAGAGCAATAAGCTCACCGGCATGCTGCGGTACGCAAGAAGGACGGGCTTCGGGTTGCTTACGACAGTTGATCGTGGCTGCGTAGTTGGTTGTTAGTTTACGAACGAGAGAGGAGCGCAATCTTGCTAAAGACTTTTCGCGAGGTCTTTTCGCGCCGTGAAAGCGAACTTGTTGACTCGCGTCGGAGTTCCAAGAACATCACGATTGCCCTGATGGTCTCGAGCGTCGTTTTTCTCGGAATGGCAGCCGTTCAGTCGACCTCCGCCTCCGGTGTCTACTCGATCGCTTGGGCGGCGAGCTTGTCTGCGATCATATGTGTCGCGACCTTGGCGATGGTCAGGGTGACGGGCGTGGTACGACCGGCTGCGCATGTCTTGAGCGCGACGCTGTTTCTATTCACGGGAGCGATTGCCGTAGCTTCGAGTGGTCGCGCGATAGGAGCGCTCTTCTTCCTATCGCTGGTGCCCGCTGTCAGTATTCAGACGCTCGGACTTCGCGCCGCCGCCGTCTGGGCGCTCATGACCACGAGCCTCCTCGTGTGGCTTTTTAAAATGCGACTCGCCGACGCCCTGCCGATCATCCAGATCAATCCGGATATAACAGGTGCATCCCCGAACCGCGCCGCTTTGATTTTTTCGGTCGTTCTGTTCTTCGTTCTCGCCCTCAGTGAGATCGCCCGCACATCGGCACTTCGGCGGGTTAGTAGATCAGAGCACGAGCAATCCCGTCTCGACCAGGCTCTTTCGCGAGAGAGCGAGCGGGCCAGAGCGCTCGTTGAAAATAGTGGCGATTTCATCATCGAACTCGACGCCGACGGACGCATTGAATTCGCGAGCGAAAACGGTGCGGACGTCATTGGATCTTCGGACCTTCTGGGCAAAAATTTTTTCGATCTACTCTGGTCCTCGGAACCAGGCGCCCGGTTTGAAATGTTGGCGAAGCTGTCCCTGGATGAACTCGTCGTCAACAAGCCCATTCGGTTCAGCGGAGACGACGGCTTCGCGCGCTGGATCGAGGTTTCGGGACGCGAGTACCTGCCGGAAAAAGACGAGCGGAAATTCGTGTTTCGGTTGCGTGACGTCACGCCCGAAGTCGAGCTTCAGCGGCGGCTGCTACAGACACAGAAGCTCGAAGCTGTGGGACGCCTCGCGGGCGGGGTCGCTCACGATTTCAACAACCTTCTGACGATATTCATCGGGTGTGCGGAAGAGATTCTAGAAGATCCAAAAGGAAGTTCTGAAGCAGCACGCGAAATCATTCGCAATGCTGAGCATGGAGCGGGCCTCACGCGCCAGCTCCTGACGTTCACACGAGAATCAGCCTACTCGCCATACGTGGTGGACTTGAGTGCGGTCGTTCGTGATTTGCGGAAGATGCTCGAGCGGTTGCTTGCCGGCAATGCGGATCTCCGGTTAGACCTCGTGGATTCGCTTCCACTGGTAGAAGTCGATCCACAACTCGCTGAACAGGCGATCATCAATCTGGTCTGCAACGCACGGGATGCAATCTCGGACGGTGCTTTTGTCGAAGTCACGACCGATAAGTCCGTTGATCAATACGGAGAGCAAGAGGTGATCCTCAAAGTGATCGACAACGGAAGCGGCATGAGTCCCGAAGTCGCCGAGCGTGCGTTTGATCCTTTTTTCACTACGAAGGAAGTCGGTAGGGGGACAGGGCTTGGGCTCGCCGCGGTGCGAGATGCCGTCGAGCAAATGGGGGGCAGGGTCGCGCTCGACACCCGCGAAGGACACGGCACGACGGTCACGCTTCATTTTCCATCCACGCACAAGACAGCGAATGTACCGGGGAAGCTGGAGGGAGAACCGGCCGACCTCGCTCCGATCACGGGAAAGATTCTGGTGGTTGAAGACGAGAGTACCATTCTCGAGATGGTCCGGGCGTCGTTGAGCGGGGCTGGTTTCGACGTCATGACAGCACCGGATGCCGAGCATGCACTCTCCATATTCGAACGGGCAAATTGTTCCATCGATCTCATCGTGTCAGACGTCGTCATGCCGGGCATTTCCGGTCCCGAAATGATGGTGCAGATTCGGGAGGCCCAGCCGAACGCAAAAGTCCTGTTCATGTCCGGATACATAGGCACCGAACCGGGGAAGGGGCCTTTGCCGGACGACCTCCTGTTGCGCAAGCCCTTCCGCGGCTACGAACTCGTGGATCGCGTTCGGTTGATGTTGGGCGAAATGTCCAGCTGAAGTTCTTCGTCTCCGGATGAACGTGGATCACCGCGTTACCGAAGCTGCGCTCGGCCTCCCCTGTATCATCGCGTGACCCTTACGGAAACCTTGCTGCAGCCAACTCGGCCCGGGTGCTGCTCGAATGCGTAGAGGCAGGTGCCAAAGACAAGACACCCGCCAGCCGCAATCCCGTTTTCGATTCGCGAAAGGAAGCTCGCACGACGAGCGTATAAGAGCATCGTGACGTCCCCATTCGATGCCGATGACCTGGCCTCATGCGCCTTCCGGGGGGGCCGGAAAGAAGGTCTGCTGCGCGGTCTCGGCAAAGTCGACCCCGGTTTCCTCGTAGACGCTGAAGACCAGGTCCACCCCCGCTGCGCTCAGCAGCGGAGCTTCATCGGGCCATGCGGCGATGGCCGCGATCTTCTCGTCGTGTCTTCGGCTACGGATCAACTCCATGCTCGCCAGGCTGGAGACGATATCGCCCGTGGCGAGCAAGATGAGTTCGATCGAGCTCTCCGAGCCCATGCGAGCGACGAACTCAGGGTCGCTCAAATCACCTTGCACTACGTTTCGGCCGGCGGCCACCTGGGCATCGACCACCTCGAGATCGTGGTCGATGGCGAAGACGCGATTGGGACGAGCGGCCTGGAGCGCGTCGTATGCTCGGCATCCGACTCTTCCCATGCCCACAATCAGTGCCGTGGCTTCGCCCGGGTGGACAGGCATCTCCTCCGGGAGCCTTTGCGCTGTGTTGAATCGATCGAGCAGCCGGCCGAAGTGTTCGTAGAGCCTGATTGCAGAGGTATTGAGGGGCGCCGCGAGAATGAAGGTGATCGCCAGCGAGACTGCGATGATCACGAGCCACTCCCCGTCGAGCCAACCCTTGCCGGTGGCGAGTGCGCCGACGATCAGCCCGAACTCGCTGTAGTTGGCGAGGCTTAGCGACGTGAAGGTCGATGTGCGAGCTCGCATGTCGAAGCGTGTGAGCAGGCCGAAGAAGAGGGCCACCTTGAATGGCATCAGCGCAACGAAGATCAACGCGATACCGAATCCCTCTAGGCTCGGCAGGCCGTTCAGTCCGATGGTCACGAAGAAGAGCATCAGGAAGAGATCCTTCAGCCCCATGAGCGTGTCGGAGAGTTCCTTGGCCTTGGGGTGCTGGCCGACCATGATGCCCGCCAGCAGTGGGGCGATGTCGGGCTTTAGATCCATCCAGGCGAACACGTCCGCCGAAGCGATGGCGAGCAGCACGCCCAGCAGAATAAACAACTCGGCGTGACCAGCACGGTTCATGATGCGGATGATCAGCCAGCGGTACAAAGGGAAACCCAGCAAGAGGAGCGCCCAGGCATTGGGCACCTTACCCGTGGAGACCGTCATGAACAGAATCGCGAAGATGTCCTGGATGATCAGGATGCCGATGGAAGTCCGCCCCACAAGGGATTGGCTCTGGCCGTTGTCCTCAAGAACTTTCACTGCGAAGACGGTGCTGGAGAAGCTGAGCGCAAAGGCGAGGAGGAGGGAATTCTCCCAACCCATGCCAGCGAAAAGGGAGAAGCCGGCGGCCGCCAGTGCCTGGATGAGGGCGCCGAATGCCCCGATGGTGATCGCCATGTGGATCGAAGCGGTGCCCCAGATCTCGCGGCGAAGCAGGCTCCTGAGGTTCAGCTTGAGCCCGATGGAAAAGAGAAGCAGATAGACGCCGACCTCCCCGAGTTGTGTGAGGGTCTCACCGCCGTCCTCGCCGATCACGAAGAGGACAAAGCCCGAAACGAGAAAACCCACTAGCGGAGGCAGGCCCACTCGGCGGGCGAGTAATCCAAGCGCGAGCGAGACCAGGATGGCTGAGGACAGCATAGCCGGAGGCTAGCCCTTGGACGTAAAAGCGCATTCGTTGTGGAACGTGACGTGCGGTGCGGGGGCAGGGATCGATGTAGCCGATGGCCTTGAGTTCGGCTCTCTCATCGCTCGAGAGATCGATCTACCGCTGCTCGAAGCGGCATCCGACCCGACTCCTGTGATCGGAGAGCGCTGATCCGAGGCGAGTGCCATTCATATCCAGCGTCAGTGACCACGAAATGTGAGTGGATACCTCATGAAGGCGGCTCGCTGGGTTTAATCGTGTTTGATGGTTGTGCTGGGTTCGGTGTCGTCCGCACAAGCAGCGAGCATCAGATAGGACTTGCACTTGGTCGCGAGTGGTTTTGTGGAGAATATCCGCAACAACGGTTCCTGGCGTTCTACACGGTCGTGCAGCACCCTTCGCTCCGAATCGGGCAGCGCCGCGCAAGCTTGGGTCAAGCCTGATCGGCCAAGACAGCGCTTGCGAGTTCCGAGGCTTCCTCTGTTGAAACCCCCAGCGCGACCAACGCGCGTTCGACCACCGACGCGATGAGTTCGGGGCGCGCTTCATCTCGAACGATTCTCCGGATCGACAGCATGACGAGACCGATGACGAGATCGAGGGTGATCTCGTCTGGGGGAAGGGTGAAGCGACCTCGAGCAAAACCCTCTGCAAGGTCTTCTTGCAAGTACCGACCGACTTCCTGACGGAGAGAACGCTCGTGGTCTGCCAGGCGAAGGATGACCCGCCCCCAGGTGGGGTCTTGCTGCGCACGCAACAGAACTCGCGAGGTGGCGAGGGCGAAGCGTTTGGCTGGGTCTTCGCCCATCACTTGGCCCGCGCTCTGCGCCGCGATGGTCATCAGCGAGCATTCGGCCAGCACCCGGATCAATTCGTCGCGGTCCGCAAAGTAGTTGTAGAACGTGCCGTTCGACACCTCGGCCTGGGCGACAACGTCGCTAATTGTCAGCGTATCGCCTTTGTTGGCGAGCACTTGTAGGCCGGCTTGGATGAGCTGGTCGCGGGTTCGCTCGCGCTTCTTGTGGCCTCTCGAGGGCTTCAGCTCGGTTGCTCGAGGTGTCATGTCCTGCATTAAATCATCAATTGAGACAAGTGTCAATATTGACAAAAGTCCCACATTTAAGGTAGAACGAGGAGGCCGATTTCGCGAAGAGTGCTTCGGTTTTGCAAGTTTCACTTCGACTGGAGAGGGAGGGTCGAGAGCCTTGGATCTAGGAATCGCAGGAAAGCGCGCCATCGTTTGCGCTTCGAGCAAGGGGTTGGGCCGTGCTTGCGCGGAGGCGCTCGCACGCGAGGGCGTGGACGTCACGATCAATGGCCGCAACAGCGAGACCCTGGCCGCGACGGCCGAAGCGATTCGCGACGCCTCGTCAGTGAACGTAAACGCCGTCGTCGGAGACATCGAAGCAGAAGCAACGCGCGCGGCACTTCTGGAAGCGTGCCCCGAACCCGACATCTTGATCAACAACAACGGCGGTCCACTACCGGGTCGCTATCAAGACTGGGACCGCGACGCTTGGATTCGCGCGCTCGACTCCAACATGATCGCACCCGCGCTGATGATTCGTGCGGTGCTCGATGGCATGGTCGAACGTTGCTTCGGGCGCATCGTGAACATCACCTCCGCGATGGTCAAGACACCACTTGCGCCGATGGGACTTTCGACCGGCGCACGCACGGGGCTCACTGCATTCAGCAAGGGGCTGTCGCGACAGGTTGCGAGCGCAAATGTCACGCTCAACAACCTGCTCCCTGAACGCTTCGATACAGACCGCCAGAAGTTCATGGCCGAGATGCGCGCGAAACTGGGGGGTGTCAGCCTTGAGCAGGCGTATGACGAAATGAAACAATCGATCCCAGCGGGGCGTCTCGGTCGACCCGAAGAATTTGGGGCGACCTGCGTGTTTCTCTGTAGTCAGCACGCGGGATACATCTCGGGCCAGAACCTGCAAATGGACGGCGGGAGCTATGAAGGACTCGTCTAGCCCGTTAAGCGTCGGCGTTGTTCTCGCTGGCGAGTTCTTTCGCATCGAAGCCTGGCGGCACGCATGATTCGTATCGAAGTGCCGGTATTGATCGTCGGCGCCGGTCCCGTTGGATTGATGGGCGCTTTGCTGCTCGCGCGTTCCGGAATCGAAGCCCATACCATCGACCGCCGCGGGACTCCGCCGCGCGCGCCCGCCGCCCATGTCGTAAATGCGCGCACCTTCGAGATATGCCGAGCCGCCGAGGTCGATCTCGAAGCCCTCACTAAATTCGCGTCAAAGCCCGAAGACGCGGGCCACGCCATTTGGGTTACGTGTTTGGCGGGAGAAGAGGCGGGGCGTCTCCCCTTCGAGCGCCAGGCAGATGAAGTGCTGCGCTTCACGCCGACCCCGCTGCGCAACCTGGCGCAGCACCGCTTCGAAGCTGTGCTGCGCGACACGTTGCCAAAGGCCGGTGCGTCGCAAGTCCGCTACGGCGCACAGTGGGAAAGTGCGGTGCAAGACGAAGAGGGCGTGACGTCGCGCATCCTCGATCTCGAAACCAATGAAGTCTACGAAGTGCGGAGTCTGTACGTCATCGCATGTGATGGCGCGGCAAGCCGCGTTCGCAAGTCTCTCGACATCGACATGGTGGGCCCGTCGAAGCTACAGGGCTTCGTGATGATCCACTTCGAGGCGAATCTTCGAGCGCTGCTTAAGGATCGTCGTGGGGTTCTGTATTGGATGATGAACCCCGACTTGGGCGCGACCTTCGTTGCCCACAATCTCGAAAGCGAGTGGGTCTACATGGTTCCATTCGATTCCGACAACGAGAACGAGGAAGACTATACGTTCGAACACTGTGAAGAACTCGTCAGGGCAGGTATCGGAAGCGAAGCCTACCCGGTCAAAATCGAATCGGTTGGCACGTGGAACATGAGCTGTCAGATCGCCGAGCGGTACCGCAAAGGTCGCGTCTTCCTTGCGGGAGACTCGGCGCACCGGTTTCCCCCGACCGGGGGGCTGGGACTCAACTCGGGGGTACAGGACATCCACGGACTTGTCTGGCGCATCGCGGCGGTCGAAGCCGGCTGGGCTCACCCGGCATTGTTTGATTCCTATGAACTGGAACGCAAGCCGGTTGCAGAGACGAATGCGGACGGGAGCCTGCGCAATGCGATGCGACTATTCGAAGTCGCACAAGCGCTCGGCTTCGATGAAGAACGGACGAAGGCCCGCATGGAGGCGACCCTTGCAGACCCCGCCGGCCGCCGCCGCGTAGAGGCGGCGATCGCGAACCAGTCCGAACACTTCGACACCCTCGGACTTCAGCTCGGCTATCGCTACGACACCGGCGCCCTGATCCCCGATGGCACGCCACCTCCCGAAGTCGCCAATGCCGTGAGGGATTACGCCCCGAGCGGCCGTCCCGGCGCGCACTTGCCCCATGCCTGGCTCGTGCGCGACGGTCAACGCATCTCGACCCTGGATCTGTCGGGGCTCGACGCATTCACCTTGATCACCACCGACCGAAATGAAGCATGGGCAAAGGCGGTATCGGAGATCTCGCGCGTCCCGGTTCGCTATGTCTACGTGGAAAGCGGATCTCTCGAAGATCCCGAACGCTGGCGACAAGAAGCCGGCATCGCAGAGAACGGGGCCTTGCTGGTGCGCCCCGATCAACACGTCGCGTGGCGCGTCACCGAGCTACCCGAGAACGCCTCGCAGTTATTGCGAGAAGCAATCGATCGGATTGCTAGCGGGCGATCGTCTTGAACGCGGGCTGGCTTCGAATCTTGCGGCTATCGGTCTCGATCTGCTTTGGATTGGCGCTTGTCTCGCGAGACGTGGCTGCGAACTCGCGCGAAGTCTTCGCGGAACGACTCGCAGAACGCCCGCCCAACATTCTGTTGATCGTTGCCGACGACCTGGGTTGGAACGAAGTCGGCGATCATGGCAGTGAGATCGCACCCCCCAACCTCGACGTGATCGCAGGCCAGGGGATCGAACTCGACCGATTCGACGTCCAACCGTCCTGCCGTCCAACGCGCGCAGCACTCATCGAGGGCAAGTCGCTCGCGCGCCTCGGGATCGAACGCCCGGTCGCCACTGGCTTTTGTGTCTGCGGCACCGGCGCGCTCGCAAATTTACAACGACCCGCTCGAACAGACGGATCTCGCGGTATATCGTGTGGAGCTCGTCGCACAGATGATCGAAATCGTCGATGCATAGCCCCGTGGCCTATTGGTTCACGGAAGCCCCCTCGGCATTTTGCGAGATCCCGACCGCTTTGTCGGGAAGGAAGACCGAGCCCCCTGGGCTGACGTCGCGCGCTGAGTTGCCGCGATGTGCCGCCACAGCTAACGCCCCATGAAGCCAAACCTTGAAGGAGCCCAACCATGTCCGAGACGACGACTCTTCCCCGACTCACCTTGGCGCACAGCACCGTGGCCGCGCGCGACCTCGACAGCTTGTCTGCGTTCTACTGTGACGTGTTGGGTTTCGAAGTGACCAATCGCGGCGCCGTACCCGGTGGCTCCGAAATTGCGTTCTTGAGCCAGGACCCATCGCATCATCATCAAATCGCAATGGTGAGCGGACTTCCCGAGTCCAATCCCGCTTTCGTTCTGTTTGACCACCTGGCGTTTCGCACCGGTTCTCTTGTCGACCTGCGCGCCATTCGAGCAAAACTGATTGCGGCGGGCATCGAGCGTGTCATTCCGATCTGCCATGGCAATGCGTGGTCGCTCTACTTCAACGACCCCGAAGGCACTGGACTCGAGTGCTTCGTCGACACTCCGTTCCACGTGGCTCAACCCTTTGCGACAGGCTTCGACCTCGACCAAACCGACGAAGAGATTCTGAAGACGACCCAGGAATTGGTGGCCTCTGAACCCGAATACCAGCCGATGGCCGAATGGAAAGAAGCTTTCAGCAAGCGCCTAAATCAGCGCTGACTTCAAAGCCGGCGCAAATCCAATGCCAGCAAGTGGCTGCGTCGACCTATTGGGTTCGAGGCATGTCTGGAAAACCATGTCCTGAGCCTGAAGCGCTGCGACGTTCGGTGCGGCTACGAGCACGAGTCCAGCGAATGCGATAACGAACGCGGCGGGCGTGCAGTGCCACC
>Ga0115003_10003378_pt1 | contig 12657 bp, 15 predicted proteins | sample ArcticOcean_MG_C_7_FD_88736 | JGI IMG/M metagenome (GOLD analysis project Ga0115003, IMG submission 88736) | Marine microbial communities from western Arctic Ocean - ArcticOcean_MG_CB11_88 | ecosystem: Environmental > Aquatic > Marine > Oceanic | place: Arctic Ocean: Canada Basin | collected... | reverse complement strand
GAACATTACACAAAAGGAATCGAGATGTGGGAGTATGCATATTCTCAAGGTCTCGATTTCTTTGAAGGTAATATCATTAAGTATGTTACAAGATGGAGACACAAAAATGGCATTGAAGATCTGCTTAAAGCTAGACAGTATCTTAACAAGTTAATTGAAAATAATTTAAAAATAAATGCAAAATAGTTTTTTTATCTCGGAAAATTTGCGTATATTAGTAGTATAAAACAACACAATATGGAACTCAAAACACCAAAAGACTTAGCTATAAAAGCCCGAATGATGGGTAAGAAGACTATATCATATAGTCAACTAAATATGTATAAAGGTTGCCCTTTACAATGGAAGCTCGCATACTTAGATGGTATCAAAGAGTTTACACCAAACATGTTTTTAGTTTTTGGAACGGCAATGCATGAAGTACTACAGACGTATCTAAGTATAATGTATAGCGAATCAATAGTAAATGCAGACAAGTTAGATTTACATAAAATGCTTTATGATACAATGTCATCTGAGTACGCATCCCGCGTTAAAGAATTCGACAACAAACACTTCAGTTGCAAAGAGGAGATGGCTGAGTTTTACTCTGAAGGTGTAGAAATAATAGATTATTTTAAGCGCAAGCGAGGTGTTTATTTTTCTAAAAAAAATACTGAATTGGTAGGCATAGAAATGCCAATACTGTGTGATGTTGAAAATAGCACCAAGCTAATGATAATGGGATTTGCAGATTTAGTTATAAAGGAAGGTGATAGGTTGAAAATAATAGACATAAAAACATCTATATTTGGCTGGAGACCTAAGAAGAAAAAACAAGAAGGCGACCAGCTAAGGTTATATAAAAGATATTTTTCAAAACAATATGGTGTAGATGAAAGCCTTATAGATGTAGAATACTTTATAGTAAAACGCAAGCTTTATGACAATGTAGATTTTCCACAAAGGCGAATTCAAGTATATGCACCAGCTGCTGGAAAGCCTTCTATGAACAAAACAACAAAGCTTTTGTCTGAGTTTATTGGAAATGCATTTACACCAGATGGAAAGAAAAATAAAGCAGGCCACTATCCAGCATACAGAACAGGTTGCACATACTGTCCTTTCAAAAAGCGACATGATTTATGCAATCCAAAAGATAGAATAACTCCATGCGCATAGGCATAATTGGAAGTAGGGAGTATCAAAATTATAGAAAAGTAAAAGATGCAATATTCAATCTAAGGAATAAATTCAAAGGCGAAGTTATAATAGTTTCAGGTGGTTGTTTAGAAGGCGCTGACAGATTTGCAAAAAAATATGCTATAGAATTAGAATGTAAATATATAGAATTTAATCCGGCACATACCCCTAAAAACTTGTATTCTGCATTGCATGAAAATTACTATGGGAAATCTTACATGCCAAAGAATTTTTTTCATAGAAATAAAATGTTAGCAAAATATGTAGATTGTATAATAGCATTTATTCCAAAGAACACAAAATCAAGCGGCACAGAGCATACTATAAAAGAAGCTAAAAAAATGAATAAAAAAGTTGTTATTATTTCTTAAAAAAATATATAAGTATATATTTATATATTGAATCGATTAAACATTCTTTCGGTTTAGGAGAAATAGTTATGGTTAAACAAAAATTAACATCAGTAAAGGTTGACGAAGATTCTTGGAATGATTTTAAGAAAATGTCGATAGACGAAAAGATAACATTTAGACAATTGGTTAGAGTATCAATTGAAGAATTTATTAACAGTAAAAGTTTTAGAAATACAATAAAAGAAAAGGTTATAAAAAATGGCAAAAAAGAAAATACTATTATTATCAGATGATATTAGAATACACTCAGGTGTAGGAACTATGTCAAAAAGCTTTGTGCTAGGAACAGTAAAGAAATTTGACTGGGTCCAAATGGCAGGCGCAATAAAACATCCAGAAATGGGTAAGATTGCAGATTTAAGTGAAGATGTAAATAACACACAAAACATAACAGATGCATATGTAAAGCTATACCCTGTAAATGGTTATGGTGATCAGGATACACTAAGAACCATAATAGATATAGAAAAGCCAGATGCAATCATGCACTTTACAGATCCTAGATTTTGGGGTTGGCTATATGCTATGGAGCATGAGCTTAGACAAAGTATTCCAATTATGTATTATAACATTTGGGATGACTTACCTTATCCTCATTGGAATGAAAACGCATATGAGTCATGCGATGCTTTGATGGCAATATCAAAACAGACATACAATATTAACAGACAGGTTTGTCAGAGAAAGCCTAGAATTGAAGGGAAAGATTTGTTTTATGTTCAGCATGGTATAAACGAAGATGTATTTTACCCTATTTTAGGAAAAGATGAAGAATATGAAAAGTTTGCCAATGATGTAATACAAGGAAGAACTTTAGACTTTATTGCATTTTTCAATAGTAGAAATATTAGACGAAAAGGTATGTCTGATCTTGTATCTGCATTCGCTAGCTTTGTAAAAAAATTAGATATAAATGATTCTTCAGCTCTAATACTACACACAGATCCTGTAGATGAAAACGGTACAGATATGCCTGCGTTACTTGCTGGCTTGTACCCTAACCTAAATATTATATTTAGTACTCAAAAACTATCACCTATGCATATGAATTATATGTATAACATTGCAGATGTAACATGCAACCCTTCCTCAGCGGAAGGATTTGGATTATCACATATGGAATCTATGATGGCAGGAACTCCAACTATTGCAACTGTACTAGGAGGTCTTCAAGACCAGATGGGATTCAAGATAGATGGCAGAGAAATTACAACAGACGACTTCACAGCAGAAGTAGGAAGCAATAGTAATAAACAGCTATCTACAGAACATGGTGAGTGGACATATCCACTGTGGCCAAATCACAGCTTGCAAGGCTCGGTACCAACACCATATATTTATGATAGCAGACCAACAATAGAAGATATAACAAGTGGTTTAGAATTTTGGAAAAATCAATCTAAATCAGAAAGAATAAGAAAAGGTATATCAGGAAGGAACTGGGCTATCGAAAACAATTTTACAGAAAAAGGAATGAATGAAGCAATGAGCAGCGCTATACAGACATGCTTTGATAGCTTCAAACCAAAACAAAGTTATGAACTTATAGAAACCGATATGCCCAAACCGGTATATCCATCAGGAGTATTAAAATAATGAAACCAAATTTAATTATAAGTTGCCCAGCAACAAGCAGAAGTGGATATGGTGATCACTCAAGAGATTTGATTAGAAGTTTAATTAAAATAGACAAATACAATATAAAAGTTATGGACCAGATGTGGGGAGCCTGTCCTAAAGACCAATTAGGTGATAGCGATAGAGATATATCTTCGCTTATAATGGCCAAGACAGAATCGCAAGATATGCAACAGCCTGATATCTGGATTCAAGTGACAGTGCCAAATGAGTTTCAACCTGTAGGTAAATATAATATAGGAATCACAGCAGGTATAGAGACAACTCTGTGCGATTCTGAATGGATATTAGGTTGTAATAGAATGGATCAGGTTATCGTTCCATCTGAACATTCTAAATATATATTTCAATCAATGAAATATAAAGGACAGGACCCGCAGACTAAGGAATCTATGCCTGATTTAGCATTGAACTCTAATATAGATGTTTTGATGGAAGGTCTTGATATGGAATTTTTCAATAAAACAAAAAACATACCTGAAACAATTGATAATACGTTAAATTCTATTAAAGAAGATTTTTGTTTTTTATTCTGTGGCCACTGGCTTAACGGTGGGATGGGACATGATAGAAAAGATGTAGGTATGACAATAAGAGTTTTCTTAGAAACATTTAAGGATAAAGCTAAGAAAAACATGCCAGCACTTATATTAAAAACATCAGGTGCAGGGTTTTCACTTACTGAAAGGGAAGGCCTTTTGCAAAAAATAAGCCAAATAAAGCAATCTATGGGCCCTGTTGGAGATACACCTAGTATATATTTACTGCATGGTGATTTGTCAAAAGAAGAATTAAATGGTTTATATAATCACTCAAAAGTAAAAGCAATGATATCATTTACAAAAGGTGAAGGCTTTGGTAGACCATTGCTAGAATTCAGTGTTACAGGCAAGCCAACAATAGCTTCTAACTGGTCTGGCCATGTAGACTTTTTGTCAGCCCACGGAGTTATGCTTCCAGGAAAGCTTGGCAAAGTAGATCCTTCAGTTGTTTGGGAGAAAGTTATATTGGCAGACTCAGAATGGTTCACTGTAGATTATGGTTACGCTTCTAGTATATTAAAGGACGTACACAAGCAATATAAGAAATATAACGAAAAGTCTAGAAAGCAAACACAGTATGTAAAAGAAAATTTTACACTTGATATAATGACAGAGCAATTTAAAGAAATACTTGATAGTGCACCAAATACATTTGCAGTTGAGTTACCTACAGTAGAGGAGATGCAAACTTATGAATAACATGGAATGGAAAGAAAGCCCTCAGACAAAGAGAATGATGGTAATGCAAGAATTCGATGATAAGAATGGCGTTACAAAAATAGATCTAAGTACAGGGTACTATACAAATGAATATCCATTAAATTATAATAAATGGCCAGAATTCGATATAAAAAAATATGAAGAAGGAATGCCTAAAGTTGTAAAAGAAAATAAGTTTGATGATGGAGAATCAATTTGGTACCCGTCTACACTTAGAACATCTAGCGAAATGATATTCCCACAAAAGATAGACGAAGATATTATGTGGTGCTATGCAAAAGTCAGACCTTTATCAGAAAGTGAGAAAGATAAATATTCAGCTGATATAGATTTTGAATCATATTTAGATATGGACAATGCAGAATTTTTTGAAAACTATTTAGAAGCTGCAAAAAAATGTAGCGGATTTAGTTTAGGCGATATATAGTGAGCGCAAATTTTTACAATCAACATCTTATGAAAAAGAAATCTTCTATAATCATACCTAAGCATCAATTACAAAAAGGCATGGTTGTACAAAACAGATACAAAAATCAACAAGGTGAAACAAAAGATTATATGTTTCTAATATTGAATCCAGAATTTAGAAATAAAGTACACGCATTAAACCTGAACGAATTTACAGTAACTAGATTTAATGATCTAGCAAGAAAGACTGGTATAAGAGTAATACCTAAATTCAAAAAACGAGGCTTGATCATACCCAGATTAACAATGATAGAATCTTCACAAAGATTTTATTACTCAAAACTTGCAGTTGATATGGAGTCACTGTATAATAATAGTTATAGAACACTTTTTATCAATAGCATGAACTTAGTGCAGCTAATGGATTATCAGTTCGATGACGATATTGAAGAGCAGATAGATAGAGCTCCTGGTACAATAACAAGTAATTAAAGAACACAATGAAAATAGTTTTTATAGCAGATTTTTTTGCAGATCAAGTCTTTGGAGGCGGAGAGCTTGTTAATGAAGAAATAATTAACGAACTTAAGTTGAGAAAGATTGAAGTTGTTAAGATAAACTCTCAAAATGTAATACAAAAAGATTTAGAGCTCACGAGTGAGTATATAATAGGTAATTTTATATCTCTTTCAGATAAAAATAAAGAATATATAAAAAATAATTTAAGATATTCTATTATCGAACACGATCATAAATATGTAGTTGATAGAGACGTTTCAAATTACGAAGGTTATATAGCTCCATCAAATAAAATAATAAATTCTGAATTTTATAAAAATGCAGAAAAAGTATACTGTCAATCAGATTTACATAGTAATATTGTTGCTATGAATCTAGGTCTAGACAGCGTAGTAAATCTTTCTACAAGTATATGGTCAGATCAACATCTTGATATAGTTGAAAGATATCATAAGACCGAGAAAAATAACAAGGCTATGATACTAGGTTCTAACAACGCTATAAAGAATACCAAAGGCTGCATTGATTATTGTAATAATAACAATATAGAATTTGATGTTGTGGGACCGCTTCCTTATGAAGAGCTTATGAAAGAAATGGCCAAGTATAAAAGTGTAGTAGTATTGCCAGGGGTACTTGAAACATTTAATAGATTTTTAGTTGAAGCGCGCATGCTAAATTGTTCAGTAAAAACAAATAACAAAAATGGTTGCACATCAGAAAGCTGGTTCCCTAAATTAAAAGGAAAAGAACTTATAGAATTTGTTAGAAATTCAAAAGTTGACTTCGTTAACAACTTAGGCTTATGGTCAGAACCAGATTTTCATAAAATAAATTATGGAAAAGAAAATCATTTTAAGATTGTTATACCTCTTTATAATGTAGAAAAATGGATTGAAAAATGTTTAGATTCTGTAATGACACAGAACTATAAAAACTTTGAATGCATACTATTAGATGATATTTCTACAGACAGCAGTGTTTCAGTTATAAAAGAAAAGATAAAAGGCGATAGCAGGTTTAGACTTGTAGAAAATACTGAAAAAGCTTTTGCTCTTAAAAATATATATGATGGAATAAACATTTCAAATCCAAGCGACGAAGACATAATCGTTACTTTGGATGGTGATGATTGGCTTGAAAATAACAATGTGTTAACGAAACTAAATTCGGTATATAACACAGATGATTGTTGGATAACATACGGAAGTTATATAGAATACCCTTCAAATATAAAAGGAAAGTTTGCAAGACAAGCTCCTAATGATATAATCAGAGACGGTTCGTATAGAAAAAACGAATGGTATTTTTCTCATTTAAGAACATTCAAATATCATTTATGGAATAAGATAGATAGAAAAGATCTACTTGACTCTGAAGGTGCTTTCTATCCTATGGCTTGGGACTTGTCATTCATGTTCCCTATGTTAGAAATGTCAGGTTATAAAAGTAGATATATAGATGACTCAATGTATGTTTATAATTTAACAAACCCAATAAATGACCACAAAGTAAATCATAAGCTTCAGATAAAGTTAGAAAACGAAATACGAAATAAAAAGCCCTATAAAAACCTGCAGAAAGAAGAAGTAGATTTATTTAATTGGAGTAGATTTGATTTACCTATAAAAAATATATTTTTGAATTTATTAGGTAAAAATACAAATTTCGGTAAAGATATATACAAGGAGCATTTACGACTTTGGAATGGTTTTAAGGAATACAACAACCCAAACAAAAATACATACGAAGCTTTCGAATCAGATTTTATAGAAATATACAATGATATGAAATCTAATAAATTTGATTGGAATAAATCACCAGTAGTCGTAGATAGCGAAGGTTATTTGCTTAATGGCTCTCACCGTACTGCAGCAGCTTCAAAATTAAATATAGATATTAAAACTATAGAAGGCTTGGACATTAAAGACGGACAGAAAGTATGTGACTATAAATTATTCGAATCATTGAAGTTAGATGAAAAGTATATGGATGCTGCAGCACTTGAAATGGTTCGAAAAAATAAAGATTTACTTGTCGTTAACATATTCCCAACAGCTATAGGTGGTAGGAGAGAGTTAGAGAGTATATTAAATGAGTCATGTAATATTTCATACAAAAAACGTATCAAATTAAGCAACAATGGAGCTCTAAATTATATGTTTCAATTATATAAAGGAGAGCAGTGGGCTGGATCTTGGAACAACAACTTTGCAGGCTTTAGAGAAAAAGCTAGTTTGTGCTTCACAAATGAAGATGATATGACTATATATCTAATAGAATTGAAAGACAAGTCAGTTGCTGTAGACATTAAGGATAGAATAAGAAAAATATATGGAGTAGGCAACCATTCAGTTCACATAAATGATACGTATGAAGAAACACTTAGACTTTCTAGATGTTTATTAAACAGAAATAGTATTCATTTTCTAAATAATTCAAAGCCTCAAAATTATTATAATTTTTATAAATCTCTAAATTATTATGAAGAATATATAAACAAAAACGACTTGAATCACGAAGATTATTGCTTGACTGCTAGTGGAGTATTATCGCTATACGGATTGAGAGAAGCTGCTGACGTTGATTATTTACATGACAATGGCCATGAAATATTTGACCCAAGTGATAATATACACTCCCACAACAGTTATGGAGTAGGCATATATAAAAAATCGTATCACGAAATCATACACAACCCTGAAAATCATTTTTATTATGGTAATATAAAAGTAGCTTCATTAGATGTTATAAAAGAATTAAAAGAACACCGCAACGAAGAAAAAGACAAGGTCGATGTTTTACTTATGGAGAATGCAATATGAAAAATATAGTTATATTAGCAGCTGGCCCATCAAAGCCAAATAGAAACAGACATTTGGAAATACATAACGGTCAAAAGATCATCGACATTGTAATTAGAAAATGCACAATAGAAAACACAAAGATTTATGCAGTTGTTGATAGCTCAAACAAAGAGCTAGCAGATCATATCAAAGACAGAGTTGAGATAATAAATCCAAAAGGCCCAGAGATATATAAAACATTTGAAGCTGCACTATCTATTCCAGGTGACACAATAATGGTTGTTGGTGACATTTTAGGCTTGAAAGATGGAGATATAAATCGATTTATTGAGTCAGATCACAAGTCAGCAACATGTATATATAAACAAGCTTGGGGAAATCATATAAGATCTCATTATCCGAATCTCATACGAAGAGGTGATTGTGGAGATTGTATATCAATGATAGCTCAAGAGCATAAGGAAGAATTTTTAGGAAGCGACAACCAAACTATATCTAAATGGATGTTTAAACAGTTTTATCCAGAACGTATTATAAACCCGTTTATCTATAATGATATAGGAACATTTATGTCGTTTGCATTTTTTAAGGAAATATGGTCGAATCCATTATGCAGTGAATTCAGTGAAAAAGGCTCTATATATTTTGAACACAGAGTATATGCAGATAACGACTAAAATATTTTTATATATCGGAAATATTGATTATATTAAATAAAAACAAACAACAAGCAACAAGGGGAGCATTATGAAAACAATTAAAGAATTATTAAACGACAGTTCTAGAACTAGTATAGTTATAGGAGCAAACAACGCAATGATAGCAGAAATTGCATCGCGAGCAAATTATGATGGAATATGGGTGTCTAGTTTTGAATCACACGCTTGGAATTTATTACCAGACGCAAACATTCTTAATACTACAGATTATTTTGATACTATAAGCAAGATTAGCGACAGGATAAATATTCCAATCTTGGTAGATGCAGATGAAGGTGGACCAAGTTCTATTAACACTATTAGAATGGTTAGAGAATACGAAAAAGCAGGAGCATCTGCAATGTGTTTTGAAGACAATCCATCTCCAAAGCGATGTTCATTTTATGGTATGAAGCAAAGTTTAGAAGCACCTGAAATAATGTGTGGAAAGATTAGAGCAGCAGTAGAGAAAAGATTAAACAAAGATTTTGCTATAATTACTAGAACTGAAGCTCTTATTCAAGGACATGGACATGAAGTTGCAATGGAGCGAGCAAGAATGTATAACGATGCTGGATGCGATGCGTTCTTAATTCACAGTAAAAGTAAGACTCCTGATGAGGTATTAAAATTTGCAGATATGTATCACAAAGCAGGCTTAAGAGCCCCACTTGTATGCGTACCTACAACTTACAACACAATTACAGTAGACGAATTAAACAACGCAGGCTTTAGCATGGCAATATATGCTAATTATTCTGTCCGCGCAGCAGTAAAAGCTATAGAAGATATATTTGTAAAAATGAAAGAAGGCGGTTCTTTATCAGCAGCAAACGGCGATGTCGTAGAAATGGAGAAAATATTCGATTTAATTAGAGTAGACCAATTAAAAGCAAATCAAGAAAGATATGGTTCATAAATTATATAAAAACTTAATATCAGAAGGTTACACATTTTTTACAGGTGTGCCAGACAGCGGCCTCAAGCCGTTTCAAGATGCAATAATAAATTCAAGCAAAGATATACAGCATGTGATAGCAGCGAATGAAGGCCAAGCTGTAGGCATTGCTGTTGGTGCAGAGTTAGCAGGAATAAAATCTTGTGTATATTTGCAAAATTCTGGTTTAGGAAATACAATAAATCCATTGACTAGCTTGTGTATACCTCATGATATAATGCCACTGCTAGTAATAGGCCACAGGCATACTTTGCCTCAACATAAAGTTATGGGCGAGACAGATGAAGAAATGTTAAAGTTAATTGGGTATAAAAACTATATAATTGTAAGAGGCGATAACAATGCGAATTAGTAGAAAGTTAGCAATACAAAAGATATTTGAAAAACATGGCAAATATGCAATGTACATAACAAATACAGGTTATATATCTAGAGCTGTATATGACTTGTTCCCTGAAATGGAAAATATATTTTACATGCAAGGAAGCATGGGAATGGCTCCGTGTATTGGTTTAGGCATGGCTATGAATAGCGATAGAGATATAGTAGTGATTAGCGGCGATGGAGCTCTACTAATGCAGATGGGAATTACTCATACAATAAGAGATGCTAAATTGAGAAATTTAAGTGTCTATGTATTAGATAACGGTGTGCACGAATCAGTTGGTAGTTATAGAGTATCACCTCTAATGAAAGATTTAGTTGGTCGTTCTTGGTACCCTGGTATAACAAATATATTAAAAATAAAAAAAGATGGAAAGCTTCCAAGAGTAGGAATAGATTGTATCAAGAATACTAAAGATATAAAAGAAATATTTGATGACAAATAAATTGTTGCTAAATCCCGGACCTACAAATACTAGGTTTAGAACTAAGCTTGCTCAGTGGATAGGTTCTGACGTATGTCATAGAACTGAAGAATTTGACAAAGTTTTAGATGAAACAAAAGATTTGTTATTAGAAGGATTCGAAGATTTTAATATTGCAGTGATTGGAGGCAGCGGTACAGCTGCAATGGAGGCTATGATATCATCACTTGTTGACAATGTTGTAGTTATCAATGCTGGCATTTATGGCCAGAGAGCTATTGATATGATGAAAGTATATGGGATAGAGCATGTAGAAATTAAGTGCAAGACAATAAGCGACTTAAAGCCTAGTACTTCACGAGACAATATATATTTTGTAGAAAATGAAACAACAACTGGTGAGAGATTTGATACTACTTTAATGTCATATCTATATCCAAATGCTAATTTGTTTGTAGATGCAACATCAGCATTTGGAGCTTCAGATTATTCTCAATCAAATATAGCAGCACTGTGTTTTTGTAGCAACAAGTGTTTACAATCAACTCCAGGTTTAGGTATAGTAATGTTTAATAAAAACTTAGAAATTAAAAAGCGATCGTATTATTTTGATTTGAATAAATATATAGGAAGCGATGTACCTTTCACTCCACCTGTGCAGTCAGTATACGCACTGAATAAAACATTGAAAATATCTTCAAATAACAAAGAGCTGTTCGATAAAAGAATGCTTAAGCTAATAACAGAATTCAGCAAGATAGGAATAAAATGTATTAACAAGCACCCAAGCAATTCAATTGCAGGTTTTATACACCCTACTATGAATTACGATAAGCTTAAGAAATTTTTGCTAAACGAAGGAATGGTTATTTATGCAGGTATAAAAGGTGTAGAAAATAGTTTTAGAATATCTACAATGAGTGTAAAATTTGACAAGAAATTTAAGAATATTATAGGGATGTTTAGTGAAACGTGTTTACGCTGATATGGTAGGTGATTTATTTCACTTAGGTCATATCAATATGTTAAAGCAGGCAAGAGAATACGGCGACTATTTAATAGTAGGTATACACTCAGATAAGACTGTAGAGTCATACAAGAGAAAGCCAATACTTTCAGAGAATGAAAGGTATGAAATGGTAAAAAATTGTAAGTTAGTCGATGAGGTTATAACAAATGCACCTTTGGTAATTACGCAAGATTATATAAAAGAAAATAAAATTGATGTTGTAATACATGGCGATGATACAAATATACTTTTTAGCGAACAACACAAAATACCTTTAGAAATGGGAATCATGAAATACGTAAAGTATACAGAAGGAATATCAACATCAGAAATTATAAAAAGGATAGTAAAATGAAAATTTATTCAAAAGTAGATGGGAGATTATTACATATTGTAAATAGAGTAGATGAGTTTCAGGGTAGAAAAGAAATTATACCAGAAGACAATTTTTTACAATGTGCAACATTAAGAATGGAGAAGGGTAAAACATTCCCACCACACAAGCACATAATAAAAGATAGACATTATCCAGATCAGATAGCTCAAGAGTCTTGGGTAGTAATTAAAGGAAAAGTGAAATGTAAATTATATGATATAGATGATAATATAATTGCTGAACCAATATTAAATTCTGGTGATGCAAGCTTCACTTTATACGGAGGCCACACATATGAAATTATGGAAGAAGGCACATTAGTATATGAATATAAAACAGGTCCTTATGAAGGCCAAGCATTAGACAAAGAGTTTATTAAATGACAGACAAAGAAATAGATAAAAATATATTCAAAGCTTTGGTTAGCGGTAGAAATGATTTAACAATTATGGATGTTGGTACGTACGATGGCAAAGATAGTCTAGAATTTAGCAAGCTCTTTCCCGAATCAACAATATATTCATTCGAAGCAGATAAAAGATCAGTAAAAGTATTTAACAAGATAGCTGGTAATATAG
>Ga0115003_10003377_pt1 | contig 12659 bp, 13 predicted proteins | sample ArcticOcean_MG_C_7_FD_88736 | JGI IMG/M metagenome (GOLD analysis project Ga0115003, IMG submission 88736) | Marine microbial communities from western Arctic Ocean - ArcticOcean_MG_CB11_88 | ecosystem: Environmental > Aquatic > Marine > Oceanic | place: Arctic Ocean: Canada Basin | collected... | reverse complement strand
ATATAGTCATGGATCGAGAATCGGTAGAACGTTTGCGATTCGATCGGCGCCTCGCACGTCGACGTGACTGGGTCGATGAGAATGATGTCTCGGCGAACATCGATGCGCTTCCCGACCTGACGGACAAGATGACGACCGTGGCCGAACTCGAAGCCGAGGAGGCCGCGACGGCAGAAGCTGCTGCGCTAGAAGCGCCGAAGCAGGCGCCGGCATCCATTGAAGCTGAAGCGCCCGTTCCGATTGCAGGCGAATTTGGTGGCTCGACGAATCTGGGCGGCTCTTCCTTTGGCGGCAGCTTCGGCGGCAGCAGCCCTGACCGAACTCTTGACCGAACTCTTGACCGAACTGCGGACAGCAATTCTGGCGAATCGGGCAACACCGCCAACAACAACACGGACAACGACGACCGCAACAACAACGACGGCGGATCGTCCTTCTCCTGATCCGGCCCGGAGCGAGTTGCCGAGAGGCGGCGCGTTCCTGATTCCGCGGCGGTGAACTCGATCGCATGATCAAAGAGAATCTTGGCCACCGGATCGACGGGTGGATCCATACGCTCTTCCCGTTCCTGTTTTGGCGGGCGCTGAATCCCGATCTGCTGACGGTCCTTGGGACCGTTATCGCGGGCGCATCAGGGCTCGCTTTTGCGTCGGGAGAGCTGCGACTTGGCGGCCTATTGCTGATATTCGGCGGCTTTTTCGACCTCGTCGATGGCGTCGTGGCTCGCCATTTCGGTATCTCCACGCGATTTGGAGCGTTCCTTGACTCGAGCCTCGACCGCGTTGTCGATATTTTGGCGATGGTCGGACTCCTCGCCCGGTTCGTGGATCTTGGGCAGCCTGAATGGGCTGCGATATGCGCTTGGATCCTCGTAGCGACGGTGCTCACCTCCTACGCGAAGGCCCGCGCTGAGCTGATCATTGAGAGGATGCCCGGCGGGTTTCTCGAACGAGGCGAGCGGGTAGGGCTGCTGATCATTGGCTCTCTCACGGGCTGGCTGTCGCCGGTGCTGGTCATATTGGCGTTGGGGTCGAGTGTGACGGTGGGGCAGCGCTTCCTCTACGCTTACCGTGAGATGCACCGACTGGATCGCGAAGAGCGAGCCGCAGCATCCGAGGAAGCGAAGGACACACCATGACTTCTCAGGACGAGACGACAGACTCAAAGGCAAAAGAAGAGACAGACGAATCGGCGGCGAGAGCTTCCGAAGATCTTCCGAAGGTCGACTTTTCGACCTTCGTGCTTTCTCTAGGAACGACGGCGCTCTACCAGCTGGGTGCGATGCCGGACCCGGCGAGCGGGGAGTCCGTAGAGGCCGATCCCCTCGTCGCACAGCAGACCATCGACACCCTCGAGATGTTGCGAGACAAGACGCTTGGGAACCTTGACGACTCGGAGCGACAGCTTATCGACTCGCTGCTCTATGAACTGCGCATGCGTTTTGTCGAGAGCACGCGGTGATCGAATGGGGTCAGGGTGAGAGTCCGGGCGGGCTCACGCTTCGGACTCCCGCAAAGGTGAATCTTGGACTTCGACTCGTCGGGCAGCGGGCGGACGGATATCACCTGCTCGAAAGCGTCTTTGCCCCAATTGATCTCTATGACGAGATAGAACTCGCCTGGCATGCTGGGCCCGACGAAATCCAGTTCTCCCTCGAATTTGCCGCTGATGCCGAATTGCCTCCAGGACTTTCGGATGTGACCGCGGGCCCGGACAATTTAGTCGTACGGGCCGCGGAGGCGTTTCGCGAGGCGTCGGGCCAGGCCGGAACACTGAAAATCCGGCTGCGGAAGAGAATTCCCGCAGGCGCCGGTCTGGGGGGCGGATCGAGCGATGCGGGTGCGGTTTTGGCAGGCCTCGCACGTCTGGCCGGGACGGATTCTCCGGATTCGGACGCTCTTGCGGCGATCGCGCTCCAGCTTGGCGCGGATGTGCCGTATTTCCTCGCTCCGGAGCCCGCATTCGTGTCGGGAATCGGAGAACGGATCGAGCCAATCGACTCGCTACCGAGCTTCGCCCTCGTGATCGCGAATCCGGGGATTTCCGTCGCAACGGCGGAGGTCTACAGAGTTGCCGACCTGCTGCGCGATTCGTTGACGGAGCCCGAGGCAGGCTCTACGATGCGGGCGATTTCCAGGCTGCGAGGAGACATCGCGGACCAGGCGCCCGCCCTTGCGGATCTCCTCGTCAACGATCTCGAACCTGCTGCAATCCGACTCTGTCCCCCAATTGGCCGTCTACTCGGCCGACTGAAAGAGGCAGGGGCCCTTAGCGTGGTCATGTCGGGGAGTGGTGGGACGGTCTTTGGCGTGTTTCCCGACAGGGAGGCAGCGGAGATGGCTGCTAAGTCACTGCGAGTCAATGTGAATACAAAAGAAGAGCAAGTGTCGGGCGGGATCGTGCCCCACGAAGCCTTCATTCGTGTGACCCGCATCCTCTCTGATTTCCAGATCTGATTTCCAGATCTGATCTCTAGAAGAGGAACAGCTAAAAGATTTACGAAAATTCTTGGGGCGTAGCCAAATGGTAAGGCAGCGGCCTTTGGAGCCGCCATTTGTAGGTTCGAATCCTACCGCCCCAACCACTCACCCCTGTTTGGCCACAGCGGTGAAGCGAACTTTCGATTCGTAAACGGCCGAACAGATAGACGACCAAACGGACAAACTAGACAAGTCGGCCTCAGCAGAGGCGATCGGGCGTTCGAAGACGGAAGTTCTTCGAGGTGCCAGGGCTTCGGTCCTTAAGAGGCGTTCGTAGAACGTATAGGGCAGGGGCTGAATATCATGAGCAACACGACGAGAAAGGCGAGACGGATGCAGGATCTAAAGCTGTTCAGTGGCAACGCCAATGTCGCGTTGGCGCGCTCCGTTGTTAGCTACCTCGATATTGACCTCGGTCGCGCCGAAGTCGGTACGTTTAGCGACGGCGAATGTGCGATCGAAATTTCTGAGAATGTCCGCGGTCTAGATTGCTTCGTTCTGCAATCCACCTGCGCGCCTCAGAATTCTCACATGATGGAAATGCTGATCATGATCGATGCGCTCAAGCGCGCATCGGCGCGGCGTATCACGGCGGTGATCCCGTATTACGGCTACGCCCGTCAGGACCGCAAGGTTCGGCCACGCGTGCCGATTACGGCGAAGCTCTGTGCGGATCTGATACAGACGGCTGGCGCGGATCGCCTGCTTTGTATGGATCTCCACTCTGGCCAGATCCAAGGTTTCTTCAATATCCCCGTCGATAACCTCTACTCGACTCAGCTCATGCTCGGCGCAATCGAGCGCCGCATTGGCTCCGACGTCACGGTCGTTTCGCCGGATGCCGGTGGTACCGAGCGGGCGCGTGCCTACGCGAAGAAGCTCGGGGCAAATCTGGCGATCATCGATAAGCGCCGCGAAGTCGCGAATGTCGCCGAAGTGATGAACATCATCGGCGATGTGAAAGGTCAGACCTGCATCATTGTTGACGACATGGTCGATACGGCCGGAACGCTCTGTGAAGCGGCACGCAGCCTAATGGAAGATGGGGCCGTCGCGGTACATGCCGCGATTACGCATCCCGTACTTTCGGGCCCCGCCCTCAAGCGTATTTCCGAGTCGCCCCTTAATGAGGTCATTGTGACCGACACGATTCCCCTCCGCCCCGATGCGGTGGATATGGGCAAGCTTCACGTCGTTTCCGTCGCCGCTCCGATTGGCGAGGCGATTCGACGCATCAATAACGAGGAGAGCGTCAGCTCGCTCTTCTAGAACAACAAACATTCCTGACTAGGGAGCGGCGCCGACGGAGGCGCCCGCCCGATTGGGACGATCGTTCAGTCGCTTTTGCGAGTCTTGCTGACACTCTTGTGTGTGAGTGCGCGCGGGCGATGAGGAGAATAAAATGGGTGATGTTAGTTTTTCGGTTGAGTTGCGTGATTCCCGTGGCAAGGGTGCTGCTCGAGAGCTCCGGCGACGGGGCATGATTCCGGGAATTATCTACGGCGGTGGCAAGGAAGCGACGGCGATCTCGCTCGATGCCACGAAGTTCGACCACATGCTCAAGACGAGTCATGCCGGCCTGAATACGCTGATCGATCTCGAGGGTGCCGCGGGCGCCGCCGGTAAGACGGTGATCGCGAAGGAGCTGCAGCGTGAAGCAGTGCGCGGCGGCCTGACGCACGTCGATCTCTACGAAGTCGATCTGACGGCGAAGATGGAAGTCTTGGTCCCGATTCATCTTACGGGTACCCCGGCCGGCGTTGTTCTCGGCGGCGTGCTCGATCAGCAGCAGCGCGAATTGATGCTGCTCTGTCTGCCGAACGCGATCCCGGACGAAATCGTCGTGGATGTCTCAGGCATGGAACTCGGCGACTCGCTGCACGTCTCTGACCTCCCGGTGCCTGCTGGTTCAGAGGTTCATACCGATGATTCTTTGACCATCGCGACGGTGCTCGTGCCCCGCGGTCTTACGGATGCCGAAGAGAGTGGCGAAGTTTCCGCCGCCGAAGGCGAACCCGTCGCGGTCGAAGGCGAAGCAGCCGCCGAAGCTTCCGACAGCTGAGATTCTGTTCAGCGGGTACTCAGTCGGTATTCAGTCGGTACAGGGCGCGGGCCAGCGGAGCTGGCCCGCGCCCGGGCCGGCGGATACGGCTGACAGGTGGGCTAGTTGAGCCAATTGCGTTCGTGGTTGTCGCGCTGGTTTCGGGGATTCAAAAATCCTCGGAATGCGGCCGCAGACGTGGCGCACAACGGAGCGCCTCTCGCTGCGTCTCTTTCGACGCCTCTTCTGACGCCTCCTCTCACGTCTCCTTTGACGCCTCTTCCCACGCCTGAAGTATTGATCGTCGGGCTTGGGAATCCGGGCCAGCAATACGCGGCCACCCGCCACAATGTTGGTTTCTGGATTGTTGATCGCCTCGCCGAGCGTGCCGGGGTGATTTGGCGCGAAGAGCCCGAGTTCGAGGCGCTCGTCGCCTGCGTCGAACTCCACGGTCGAACGTGCCTATTGGCGAAGCCTCTGACGTTCATGAACCGCTCTGGGGCCACTGCGCTCGCGGCCTGCGAACGATGGCCCAGCCTGGATCCGACGACGGATTTGCTCGTCCTATACGACGACATGGATCTGCCTACCGGGCGAATCCGATTGCGTCCAAAGGGCGGAAGCGGGGGGCACAACGGGATCGGCGACATCGTTGAGGCGCTCGCTACGAAGGCTATTTCCCGCCTTCGGTTCGGAGTCGGGCATCCCGGGGGGGATGGGCCTACTGTGATCGATTGGGTGCTCTCACCGTTTGCTGAGGAAGAAGCCGAAGTGCTTCGTACCGCAGTCGATCGAGCGGCGGACGCAGTCGGTGGGGTCGTCGAAGGCGGAATCGTATCTGCGATGGGACAATTTAACGCTCAGAGTTGATTGTCAGGGTTTAATTATTCATAGATGACCGGACAATCAACCTTGTCGGCTTTTGTCCGGCTGATACTTTCCGCTATATGATCAGCTCGCCCTCAAAAAAGGACGCCGTCCGGTCCGTCGATCTATCGATCGATGTCGCGTCGGATCGGCCTGCCTACCAGCAGATCGCCAAGCAGATCAAGCACGCAATCGAGGCGGGCTCACGACGCCCAGGCGAGCGCTTGCCGGCGATCCGAACCCTGGCGAAGGATCTGGGCGTTCATCGCGACACCGTGGCTCTGGCGTATGAAACACTTTCCGAAGCCGGTTTGGTTGAGGCTCGAGTAGGTGCCGGGACCTTCGTGCGATCGACCGTCGCGGGTTGGGCTGACGCATCAGGGCGCGCCGACGAGGACACAGGCGGAATGCGCACGAACGGTTCGGCTGAGCAGGAGCTGGCTTTGGCGCCCCAGGTCGAGCGACTCATTGCGCTGGACAATATGCGCCCACGTTATGCGCCGCGTGAGGATACCGTCGCGCTGCATAGGCTGATCCCAGATCCTCGCTTTTATCCGATCGATGCATTCCGGGAATGTGTCGACGCGGCTCTTCGAGAAGAGGGTGCGGCGCTTTTTTCATACGCGTCTCCAGAGGGTGATCTCGAGCTTCGCCGCGCGATGTCCGACCGCTTTCGGCTTTTCGGAATTCGTTATGCGCCGGAAGAGCATGTGTTATGCCACGGTGCGAGTCAGGGGATCTCGCTTGCGCTGCGCTTGTTTACGCAGGCGGGGGATCAGGTTGCGGTCGAAGTCCCGACCTACGCGAACGTATTGTCGGCTTTTACGGGCTTGGGGCTGACGCCGGCTCCAATTCCGATGGACGACGAGGGCGCGGATCCCGATGCCCTAGATCGCATCTTGGCGAAGCCTGAGGTGAAGGCGTTCTACACGATCCCAAGCTTCCACAACCCGCTCGGAACCTCGACCTCGCTTGCGCGGCGCAAAGAAATTTTGCGCGTTGCCGAGCGGCACGGCGTCCCGATTATCGAAGATGGCTTCGAACTCGATCTTCGCTTCCAGGGTCCAGAGCTCCCCCCGCTAGCGGCACTGGACGAATCGGGAATCGTTGTGCTGCTCTTCTCCTTCTCGAAGTCGCTCTTTCCGGGCGTGCGGGTCGGATCGCTCTCAGCACGGGGTCGGGCGCTCGAAGGACTTGTTTCTTTGAAGCACGCGACGGATCTGTCCGACGCTTTGCTGTTGCAGTCCGCGCTTGCGCGTTTCGTGAAATCAGGAGAGTACGATCGCCATCTCGTGAAAATTAGAAAGGTGCTGCGCTCGCGGCATCGCGCCATGGACGAGGCCCTCACTGCGTCGATGCCGGCGGGCACGACATGGACGAAACCAGATGGCGGCTATCAGCTCTGGCTCGAGCTGCCCGATGCAGTGGATACGCGCGATCTACTCGCTGAAGCTGCGCGCGCTGGGGTGCTCTATTCGCCGGGGACGATGTTTATGCCCGATGCGCGGCCCTCAAGCGCGATGCGGCTGACGGTCGCATGTGCGGACGAAAAGGAAATTGCGCGTGGCGTGGCAGCGTTAGGCGAAGTGGTTGAGTCCGCTCGCGGCCCACGTACGCATTCGGGATGGACGCCCGGAGATCACCTTTAGGAAGCGTCCGATGATTGAAGTAGCGGCTGTTCGCTGTTGAACGGCCGATTCCGGGATCGCGAGATTCCGGAGAAACTAAACACCAGGGTTTGCGCCCAACGTCGAGGAGGTAAATCGATGTCGCAGGAAAACGGGAACGGAAATGGCGCGCTGCGCCGAGGGGCGGAGGCCTTCCAGTTGAAGGTCGGCCTCGCAGAGATGATGAAGAACGGCGTGATCATGGACGTCGTAGACCCGGAGCAGGCTAAGGTCGCAGAGGAAGCCGGCGCCTGTGCCGTGATGGCTCTCGAACGCGTGCCTTCAGATATCCGCCGAGACGGTGGCGTGGCTCGCATGAGCAACATTGAAATGATCGAAGGAATTCAGCGGGCGGTTTCGATCCCTGTGATGGCCAAGGTCCGAATCGGTCATATCCAGGAAGCGCGCGTACTGGAGGCGATGGGCGTCGACTTCATCGACGAGAGCGAAGTGCTCACGCCGGCGGACGATGAACATCACGTTCTGAAGCACGACTACCGCGTTCCTTTTGTTTGCGGTGCACGCAATCTGGGAGAAGCCCTTCGCCGCGTCGGAGAAGGCGCCGCCATGATTCGCACTAAGGGCGAAGCGGGCAGCGGCAACATCGTCGAGGCCGTGCGTCACCTGCGTACCGTGATCGGCGAAATCCGTGCGATCCAGGCGCTTCCCGAAGAAGAGCTGATGTCGACGTCCCGGGATATGGGCGCGCCGTACGACCTGGTTCGTTATGTCCACGATCACGGCAAGCTGCCGGTTCCGAACTTTGCTGCGGGTGGCATCGCAACACCGGCTGACGCTGCTTTGTGTCGGAGCCTTGGTGCGGAAGCGGTCTTCGTTGGGTCGGGCATCTTCAAGAGTGCTGATCCGGCCAAGCGCGCTCGTGCCGTCGTGCACGCCTGCACGCACTGGGACGATCCTGAAGAAGTGTTGAACGCAAGTCGAGGACTGGGTGCCGCGATGGAAGGCATCGAGATGGAAACCCTCGACGAGAGCGAGCGTATGGCGAATCGCGGCTGGTAGGTCAGTTGTACTAAGGGCCTCGAGCGGCCCAGCGTTTGTGCGGGCGGAGGCGGTTAACCGTTTCCGCCCGCCTCGTTTCGGTCTGGAACAAACAAGAGAAAGGATTTGGCTCAGTGGCAGCTTCACGACCCCTCGTCGGCGTACTGGGGATTCAAGGCGATATCGAGAAGCATCTCGCAGCCCTCGACCAGATCGGTGCGGATGGACGCCGTGTGCTTGCGCCGAAGCATCTGGAAGGCCTCGCCGCGCTCATCTTGCCCGGTGGCGAGAGTACGACCATTTCAAAGGGACTTGTTAGGCATGATCTCGTCGAGCCAATCGTGGCTTTTGCTGAGGCGGGAGGGGCGATTCTCGGGACCTGTGCCGGCGCGATTCTCATCTCTCGTGAGGCGAAGAATCATCCTGTTCCGACTCTTGGCCTCGTGGATGTGACCGCCGAGCGAAACGCTTACGGCACACAGCTCGACTCCTTCGTAGCGGCGGCGGATGCCGATAGCGATTCACGCTTCATCGGGATGGAGTGCGTCTTTATCCGAGCGCCCCGATTGTCGAAGCTTGGAGGCGAGGTAGAGGTCCTTATGCGCGTCGAGGGCGAGCCTGTTCTCGTACGCGAGGGGAAGCGCTTGGCCTGTACTTTTCATCCCGAGCTGACGCAGGACACGCGGGTGCATCAGGCACTTCTCGAGACTCTCGAGGGCTGAAGGCGCGGTGGGGGCCATCGCCGAGGCCGACGTCTGCGACGATCTTGCGCCCATCCAAATGGACGATCAGCACCATGTGGTTCCCAATCGCGGAGTCACCGACGATGGCTCGCGCCGCGGCGCCCCCAACCCGGTCAACCTGGAATCCGAGCTGGCGAGGCGACCCTTCGTATCCGATACGGCTAAAATAGGCGCCTAGGTCCATTTGAGGAGGGTGATAGCAGCGGTATGGAGGGGCCAGGGGCACCGAAAAGATTAATGATGACGGAAACTTGGCTCCGTTTCCCGAGGCCCTGTTGGACGTAGCTCAACTGTGGTAACCATTGGCCCCTCGAAAACGGGACCAGCACCCTGATGCGGCTTCGTCGCATCCTCTGGTTCCACCCCATAAACCCATCACCTCGGTGCTCTTGATCGGACCGCGGATACCCGCCGCGGCTCTTCCGTTTTTGTCAGTCATTGCGACTGCCGGACGGGACCGACTAGAAGCACCCAATGGCCAAGTGGCCATTGACCGGGAGGAAAGCATTTGCGGGAATACGAAACGACGTTCATCGTCCAGCCCGAAATTTCGGACGAGGGCAGCCAGGCGATCCTGGCCAAGCTGGATGGCATCCTGGAAACCGGCGGTGCCACTCGCCTTATGTGTGAAGACCATGGGAAGCGCAAGCTTGCCTATGAAGTTCGCAAGTTCCACAAGGGCCACTACTACACCCTTCAGTTCCTTGATGAAGGCCAGATCGTACCCGAAGTCGAGCGCGTTCTGCGACTCGAAGAATCGGTACTGCGCTTCCTGACCATCCTTGAGAACGAAGACGTCGAGGACGTGGAAGCCCGCAAGGCATCCGCTACTGAAGCCGAAGACGAGCAGACGAAGCGAGCCACGGAACGTGCTCAGCGCGAGGCTGAAGAAGCCGCGTCGCGTCGCGAGACTGAAGAAGCCGAGCGTCTGGCTGCTGCAACTGCAGCGGCTGAAGCCGCCGAAGCTGCTGAGATCGCCGCAACCGCTGCCGCAGCTGCTGAGGCTGCTGCACCCGCCGAAGCCGAAGTTGCCGAGGGCGAAGCCCCGGCCGCCGAAGCCGCCCCGGAAGCCGCCCAAGCCTCCGAAGTCGCCCCCGTTGCTGAGAAAGAGGAGACGCCGTCGTGAGCGAAGAAACGCCCAAGCCTCCGAGCGGCCCCGCCGCCGGTTCAGCATCTCCGCCGAGCGGCCCCGCCGCTGGCAGCCCTCCTAGTGGTCCGCGTGCCGGCAGCCCGCCGTCGCGTCCCTCCGGCGGTTCGTCTGGTCCGCCCGGTGGTGGCGACCGCCCCCCGCGTCCGCCTCGAGAAGATCGCGGCGACCGTGGCGATCGAGGCGATCGACCGCCGCGCGCTCCGCTTACGGTGAAGGGTCGACTTCGTGCTGCTGCGCGAAAGAAGGCTCGAAAGTCTCAAAAGAAGAAGGGCATGTTCCAGCGCCGTAAGGTGTGCCGCTTCTGTGCCGACAAGAACCTCTCGATCTCATACAAGGACGTGAAGACGCTGCGCCTCTTCATCACGGAAACCGGAAAGATGACGCCGCGACGCATCTCCGGGACCTGTGCGAAGCACCAGCGTCCGCTCGCCCTCGAGATCAAGCGCGCGCGACAGTTGGCCATGCTGCCCACTGCGCCCAAGCACTTCTAAGGAGCGTCAAAACATGGGACAGGTACAAGTCATCCTGAGTGAAGACGTCCACGCCCTCGGCGATGCCGGAGAGATTGTCTCCGTCAAGCCCGGCTTCGCGCGCAACTACCTCATTCCGCAAGGCAAGGCGATGATCGCCACGGCCGAGCGGGTCAATGAAGTGGGGCACAAGAAGCGGGTCATTTCCGAGAAAATGGCGAAGGACTTGACCGACCTCACGGCCGTCAAAGCCAAGCTTGATGGGATTGCTCTCGAAGTCACGGCCCAGGCCGGCGACAGCGGCAAGCTCTTCGGATCGGTCACCGCGGCGAATCTCGCGGAACTGCTCAGCGAGAAGGGTCTCAAAGTCGATCGACGCAAGATCCAGCTCTCTGAGCCGATCAAGACGACGGGCGAGCATACGGTTGCAATCCGGCTGCGAAGCGACGTCATCGCCGAGTTCAAGGTGAAGGTGATTGGAGCCAAGGCTACCGCTGCTGCTGCTGTTGTGGAACGAGCCGATGACGGCAAGGTCGGCCTAGGTGCGGCGGCAGATAAGCCGGACCCGGAGCCGCTCGATATTCGCGACGATGAGTATTAAAGCCATCCTGAGGTCCAAGGTCTAAGTTTACAGGCCGCACTTCCTCTGGATTTGAACGCCCGCCTCGCAAAAACGAGGCGGGCGTTTTCCGTTTGGGGCCGTGCTTCGGGCTCCACAAAGCGCGGCAGGTGGTATGCTCGGGAACCGCGCCCGGCCCGGGCGTGGTCCTCCATCTAGATGCCCCATTTTGCCCCATTAGGGGCCCGGTTTTGACCCTTAGGAGGGGTGTGGCGTGAGCGAATTCAAGGACCGCGAAGACCGAGGCGGCGGCAACCGGAAATTCGGTGGCTCCCGCGAGGGGCGTGGCGATGTGTCCCCGCAAGATCTCAGCGGACGCGTCCCGCCCCACGATATCGAGGCGGAGAAGGCGGTTCTTTCTGCGATCCTGCTCGACAATGATGCGATCCACACGGTCGTGACCGAAGTTCGGGAAGAGGACTTCTACCACCCCGCGCATCAGATGCTTTATGGCTCGATGGTCAAGCTGCGAGACGAGAACCAGCCCGTCGACCTAACGACGCTCGCTTCGTATCTAAAGGGCGCGTCTCTGCTCGAGAGTGTCGGTGGCAACGTCATGCTCGCTGAGATCGCAGACTACGAAGCGACGCCTGCGAATATCATTCACTACGCGAAGATCGTGCGCGACCGCGCCGTGAAACGAAGCCTGATCTCGACGGCGAGCGAGATCGTCGCGCTCGGTTACGAACACGGCGAGCCGGCAGACTCGCTTCTTGATGAAGCGGAGAGTCGCATCTTCGGCCTCTCAACCGAGAAGGCGAACACGAGCCTTTCGAGCATCTCCGTCGAAATGCACGACGCGGTCAATCACATCGACATGTTGATGACCCGCGGCGGGGAGATCACGGGCATCTCGAGTGGCTACGAAAATCTGGATGACATGACCGGTGGCTTGCAGCCCGGGGATCTCTTTATTTTGGCCGCACGACCTTCTATGGGGAAAACTGCCCTCGCCCTGAATCTCGGCAGGAATGCGGCGGTCGACTTCGGCAAGAACGTTGCGGTTTTCTCTCTAGAAATGACGACGCGCTCGCTTGTTATGCGTATGTTGTCTTCCGAGGCACAGGTCGACGCTGGATCGTTCCGTAGTGGTCTGATCTCGACCGAAGCGCATACGCGCCTGATGGATGCTGCCGGGAAGCTCGCGGACGCAAATATTTGGATTGACGATACCGGCGCGGCTTCGATCCTCGAGATCCGCGCGAAGTGTCGCCGACTGCATTCGATGCACGGGCTTGATCTCGTGATCGTCGACTATCTCCAGCTCGCTCGCGGCGACCGCAATACGTCGAGTCGTGAACAGGAAATTTCCGAGATCTCGCGCGGCTTGAAGGGCCTAGCGAAGGAACTCGATATTCCGGTGATTGCTCTGTCGCAGTTGAACCGTGGTCCGGAAACGCGGAAGGACGATAAGCGCCCCATGCTCTCCGACTTGCGCGAGTCCGGCGCAATCGAGCAGGACGCCGACGTGATCGCCTTCATCTACCGCGACATCGTCTACAACAAAGACACGGAATTCGAGAACTTGGCAGAGCTGATCATCGCTAAGCAGCGTAATGGCCCGACGGGAACCGTGAAGCTCGAGTTCGAAGGGCGCTTCGCGCAGTTCCGCGATTGGCCTCT
>Ga0115003_10003369_pt1 | contig 12678 bp, 7 predicted proteins | sample ArcticOcean_MG_C_7_FD_88736 | JGI IMG/M metagenome (GOLD analysis project Ga0115003, IMG submission 88736) | Marine microbial communities from western Arctic Ocean - ArcticOcean_MG_CB11_88 | ecosystem: Environmental > Aquatic > Marine > Oceanic | place: Arctic Ocean: Canada Basin | collected... | reverse complement strand
GCAATTCCTCCCTTTCAGAAAGCTCCCGCCACGGTGGCGGTAGTTCATCTAGTTCATGTTCATCTAGACGAGACGCCCTCGCCTTTTCCGCCGTCTCCTTTCCGGCGCAGCATTTCTTGTACTTCTTGGCGCTGCCGCACGGACACGGTTCGTTGCGGGCGGGCGCCATGGAGTGGTGCGGCGGACGTAGGGTAACTAACTGTACTCTTGGTTACCCAGTGGACGTGAATCGTGTCTTCTCGGAGCTCAAAAATCTTCTAAAAAACGAAAAAATCGCGGGTGGCGAGGACGACGAAGAAACTGCGTGAAACGCGCTTTGAGATGCTTGTTTCATTACGCGCTTCCTACGCACCACGTAGGTAGCTCTATCGATCACGCGTACGCCGTCCTCGCGGCGAGCGCGCTGGCTCGTACCCCGAACCTCTGTGTCTTCCCCTTTGCCTTTGTCGATACGCGTCGCGCGCCTCTACGTGCCGCTGCTACTCGCCCCACCCCCCCCAGCCCTGCAGTGACAGCCTGCCCCCCCCCCTGCTGCTTCAGCAGCCCGCACTGCTCCACGGTGACCCTCTGGAACGTCTCGCCTTCTTGCCTCGCATCACCCAGCTGCTCCAGCGCGGCGATGACGTTCCACCCGTCGATGACTTGTCCAAACGCGACGTGCGTCCCATCTAACGCATCCGCGCGGACGTTCGGCAGCGTGATGATGAACTGGCTTCCGTTGCAGTTGGGTGCGCCGGGGTTGTACATGGTTATAATGCCAGGCCCGTCGTGCGAATTCACAAAGGATTCATCGTCAAAGTACGGACCGTCCTCGGATACGTAAATGCTTTGGCCGCCTTTCGCCGGGTTGGGAAGAAACGTCGCGAAGTCGAAATACTCCGGGTCATCCACGTTGTGAATGACTTCGTCCAAATCCGTGAAGTCCCCGCCCCGGATCCAATTACCGGGGAACACTTTGAACATCGTGCCGGCGTAGCACTTGAACTCGCATAGTTTCAAGAAATTCTCACTGGTCACCGGGTGCGTATCCGCCTTCAACTCGAACGTCACCCGGCCGAGGTAATACCCGCCGGCGCGAATCTCGAAAAAGCACACCGGGTTGTTGGGATTGGGAGCGCCTAGCGGGAACGTGTACGGCACCTCCGGAACCTTCAAACACTCCGCCCACTTCTCCCGCTGTTCCCACTTCACCGCGTACACCCCGCCAGGCGCCAGGGGGAGGATGGACGGGATGTCCTTGTACTTGCCTTCCTCGGCGGTGGGCTCGCCCGACATTTCGCGATGCCGCCTCCCTTTCGCGGTACCGAGCACGCGCGCGCGTCAGGCGCGGTGGCGAAGCGGACGACCCGACGACGCGCGTGCGAGCCGGCAAGACCGAGCCGACGAAACAGCGACCGGCGGGGCGCGTCAACGAATGGGGGTGCGTGATGTCCGTGGCGACGATATCGCGATCGTATCGTTTTTTGCGACAAGGCCACAGTGGCCAAAAATCGAGATCTGCTGAGGAGTTGATAGGAACGCAGTTTCGGTTTGATCGAGTTTCCATTTTGATCGAGATGCTTGATGCGAAACTGGTTTCAATACGTCTTTTGACTCGTCTTCGACGTCCCAGAAAAAGTGGACGTTATGATAATGATTTGACAGATAACGGCTTGATGCCTCTGCACATCGCCGCTGGAGCGGGCCACGATGTAGTAATGCGAACGCTGATCGAGGCGGGCGCAAAATTCAACAATGCGATGGATAACGGCTTGACGCTGCTGCGCGTAGCCGGACATTCCGGCCACCAGGGGGCGGGCGCTTCTCGAGGCCGGCGCGGTCAACCCAAGGCAAACATAGGGTACCATGTTACTAAGAGCTGAAAAATTCAACAGACTAATAAGATAAACTAGCTAGTGTTTTCAAACGTGTCTTCTGAATCCGGGTGCGCCGTTCGCGCGAGCCCACCACAGCACCTCCATATGTCTGAAAAGCGCCGCGTGCGCGCGCGTCCGCACGTCCCACGGGCAGCCGTTCGCGCGCAACCACTGCAGCACCTCGAGGTGCCCACGCAACGCCACATGGGAACGTCTTTTTGTCCCACTGGAAGTTATTTTCGTGCAACCACTTCAGTATTTCGAGTTGTCCCTCCCCCGCCGCCATCGTGTACAAGAAATCGGAGTCTATCAGGTCACCTCGCTGATGCAAGAGCTGCAGCCCGCTTAAGTCTCCGAGCTTTATGGCTTTCCAAGAGTCCAGCTCGTACACTGCACGCCCCGTCGCCGCCACCGCATCGCGCATCTCACGACTCACCGCTCGGAGCCGTGCGAGATCTGAGGGATCGGGCAGATTGCGCGAACTTAGGACGTGCGTGATGAGGATGTGGGCTGGCAGAGCCGCGAAGGCGTCACCAGCGTCTTGCTGGAGCGAGATATTACTAAATTCAAGAGTATTGGGGTAGGAGGTTGCCATGTTGCGTCGTTGCGCAGGCGAGTGTGACTACGAGCAAACGTGTTTTCGGGGCTTCCGAGAAAAGCGTTACGAGAGAGGGGCAATATTGAGATCTACAGCCACAACATCCGCGCACGACACCCTGCGCGAAGGCCCCAAAACCCGAGGCTAGCTCCGATACTCCCGCGCGCGCTCGTATTGCGACGACCACGGATCATGCCGACGCGCAAGCAGCCACCTCGAGCTCCGCCTTCGGGCGAGCTCCATCCTATTCACCCGCAGAACTCGCGGGATTTCGAGATTTCGCTAAGGTGATGCGCGACGCCATAGGGGAGAAGGGAATGAAGGGTTCGGTCAAGGAGCTCCAACCTGAAGAAGCTGCGGAGCGAGGATGCCTAGGCACGCTGAAAAGCTTGCATCGGCGCGGTCTTGTGACGTTTAACGAAGACTTGTGCAAGGCCGCAGCGAGGGGCGGACAAATCCTGGTGCTGAAGTGGTTGCGCGAAAACAGCTACCCGTGGAACGCGGGCACGTGTGCGTTCGCGGCGTGGGGCGGGCACCTCGGGGTGCTGCAGTGGGCGCGCGCGAAGGGTTGCCCGTGGGACGCGAAGACGTGCACGGGGGCAGCGGGGGAAGGGCACCTCGAAGTGCTGCAGTGGGCGCGCGAGAACGGCTGCCCATGGAACGCTGATACGTGTGCGTCATCAGCATCGAACAACGGGCACAAGAAGCTGCAGGCGTGGATCTTAAAATGTGCAGAGGAGGCTGCGCCTCAGGAAACTGCTCCCAAGAAGACTACGAAAAAGCATGTTGTGCCCGACAAAGACAACACGGCGGAGCATGATGGCTGCACATCGTCGCTGCACTTCGCCGCTGCAAACGGCGACGAGGCGGCAGTGCGGGCACTGATTAAAGCGGGCGCGGGCGTTGACGTTAAAGTTAACAGCGTGACGCCGCTGGACATGGCCACTGGAATGGGCCATGTGGCGATAGTGCGGGCGCTGATCGAGGCGGGCGCCGATATCAACCACGTGGGGGTTGAGGGCGTGACGCCGCTTTACATGGCCGCTGCGATGGGTCATGAGGCGGTAGCCCTGGTGCTGATTGAAGCGGGCGCAGACGTCAACAAGGCAAAGGATGGCGGCGTCGATGACGGCGTGACGCCGCTTGAAAAAGCCGCTGCGACGGGTCACGCGGAGATAGCGCGGGCGCTTATTGCGGCCGGCGCGGTCGACCCAAGGCAACGAAAAGGTAAAGGACAGTGTTAATAACAGACTACTACGGGATAAAAGATGATATTCTCAACTATAAGGACCATGTTATTGCCAGTATGCCAGACCACTGAGGATAAAAAACTCATTTCAAAAACGTTTTCATTTCAAGTCGTACATGCTCGTCCCGCTTCTCGCCGCGCGCGTTCGTTTCGGGCCGACTTTGTTTAAAATCCGGTACCCCACCGTGGGTACGAACCGCATGAAGTGCCGTAACAGCATGATGGGCTGCTTCGCTAACACGACCTCGTCCAAACCGAACGCCGCGCCCGCGGCGATGCGCCGCGCGGTCCACCCCGCGTCCAACCGTTTTTCCTTTTTCTTCACAACAGTTGATTGTGATGCATCGCCGCCGCCGCCCGCCCCCCCGCCCGCCGCGTCCGTGTCGCAGCTCGATTTCGCCAGCGTCGCGCCGAACACCACCCGCGTCTGTCCCCCCTGCCCCGTCATGATCGGCCCCGGGTGCGCCACTGTTACGCGCACGCCCTTGTCCGCGACTTCGCCTCTTATGGAGTGGCAAAACGCTGCGTTTGGGAAAGAAAAAGGTCAGTCTCGAGTCTTGAGTATGGGTGTACTGTATGAGCAAACATTCTGCTTGTGTTGTATGCAGTTGCCCGTAAATGCCAATACGTACCCGCGAGCGCCGCTTTCGTCGCAGCGTACGTGGCTTGCCCGGGCGCCGGGCACTTCACCGCCGCCGACCCTATCGCGCAAATCGTCCCGGTGCGTCGACGAAGCATTGACGGCAGCACCGCTTTGGTAAGCGCAATCGCGCTGAGCGTGTTGATTTCGAACATATCCCGGTCCACCTCTTCCGCGGTGTCCACCGCTGCTGAGCTTTGCGAGCCGCCCGCGACGAGGAACAGGTAATCGATCCCGCCGTGATCGTGTTCGTCGCCCGTCATTGTTTCCGCAATCGCCAGCGCCGCCCGGGTCGCGTCTTGCGCCGCCACCGCGCCTCCCCTTGCGTCAAGCACAACAGCCTTGGATTGCTCAGCGCCCACCGCGTCGCACGCGGCGCACACTTTCCACAAAACGTCTTCGCGTCTGCTGCTGAGAATCAACCGCGCGCCGAGCGACGCGCAGTGCAGCGCTAATTCCTCTCCAAGCCCCTGGCTCGCGCCTGTGATCCACACAACCTTGCCTCGGTACGCGTTCCTTGGGGCGTCGCCAAGGAAACGCACCCACGGGTCGCACTCGCCCACCACGGCGTTGAGAAAGGCAAGGAAAAGCACCAGCGCGGTGACTTGCGCGAGCAACGGCTTGCCGAACGCAGAGGAGAACACGGTTATCGCGACCAAGGCGTACGGCACGACCTCAAACGCGAGTTGCGTGCAGACGCCGAGTTTCACCATGGCGACCGGAGTCACGGAAAGGTCGGGTCTGTGCGCGGAAAGCGGTGGGGTTTTTGAGCCGCGCCTGGGTTCTGGCGAGAGCACAGAGTAACTCCCGTGGCGGCGCGGGGGATAAGGTGGACACGTGCGGTATGCAGTGACAGAGGAGGCATCGGCCGGCGAGAAGAAAAAAGTGCCAGCTTGCCAAAAAAACATACGGTATTCGAAAAAGCGCACGGGATCTCCCCAGACATCACCGCGCGTCGGTCGATCGGCGGCGACCTTTGAGGTGCCCCCGTGGCTCGATCCCGGTGGGGCTTGACGTTGCGCGCGTGACCCATCCAAACGACCTACCTGAAGTGCATGAGTCCGATGCAGGAGGTTGAGTCGGAAGTCGGCGGTTTGGTGTACCAGTCACTCGGCACCGTGGGTTTTTCCCACCCCGAGGAAGCGGCTGCTTTCCCCGTGCCGCCCGGATACGCCAAGCTCGTCGCGGTGTCTTCGAGGTACGGGCTGACCTTGTTCGCGGACCACGCGGGTTTGTGCGTCACAAACACGTCCCGTCTCGCGCAAGTCACCGAGAGTTTAAAGGAAAAGCTCCCAGCCGAGCAGATCGTTCCAGGCAACGACTTTTCCCGGATCCCGCTGAGAGAGATCACGAACGTGAGTTTCTGTCCCGACGAAACCACGGTCGCGGCGGTGTGCGGCGGCACGGTGCACTTGTTCCAAACCAAGGACCTGGCGGACCTAACAACACAGGCGAAGGCGTTCCGGGTGCAGATTTTAGGGGATGACGACGAGTGTGAACTGATTAGAGATCTGCAGTGGCTGGTGGAGTTTCCGTTCGCGTACCTAGCGCTCGTCGCGTCCGAACGCGACACGAAGTGCGAACATGCCAAGCTCGTCGTGGGAAGCGCGATGAGCCTGGACCAGCTCGCGCCCGTTGCGATCGCGGAAGGTGTCCGTGCCTTCGCCGTGGCCAGGGGACCGGATGATGTGGGGGACGAAAACGTTCCAAAATATTCCTTCGGCGAAGGAAAAGGTGCGCTCGCGGCGTGGGCGCCGTTTTCCGGGGGCGTCGTCGTGGCGCGGCTCACGGACGGGGGATACACCGCGACTATGAAGCACCACGGGGTTGGTCCGTGCGAAGACGGGTCGGTGGATGTCCACGTGGATGGCTTGGCGTTTCTGGTGGGCGAAGAAGGCGTGAACGAAACAACCGCGCTGCTCGCGCTGTGCGTCGATAAGGAGGACCCGGAGTCGCACAGAGCGTTGTGCGTCACCTGTGACACCTCGGACGGTGACACCACACCAAGCACGGGGTACGACATGCGCGGTGCGTTTGCGATTGACGATGACGAAACGTCTGGGCTGGTGGGGCCGTACGCGCACGCCCGGCGCGTCGGCGCGTGGCGCGTCGCGCTCGCGTCGCACCGCAAGGCGTGGGACAACCAGCTGTGCGCCGTGCGCCCGCCTTCGGCGGATGGTTTAGTCGCCCCCTGCGTCCTGGACGTGGAGGACGACCGGTGCGTCCCGAGCATCCCCCTGGCGGGGGAGGATGAAGACTCGAACTTCGTAGTGGGGTTGGCGCTGGACACGACCGGCGCCGGCGGGCGCATGTTGCACCCGGCGGATAAGTCGCGGCCGCGGCTGCCGCAAGGACCGCTGGTGTTCGTCGCGACCGCGGACGCGCGGCTGAGCGTGATGCGGCTGGGTAACTTGGACGAAGAACTCGCGATGCGGTTCGAAGCATCGAGCGTCAAACCGGCCTTGGCGGAGGTGCCACTGTCACCCGCGCTAGCGGGGTCGCCGGCGCCGGCGCCGCGGCCGTCGCCGCCCGGAAGCGCGGTGAAACCGTCCGGGCGGTTGTGTTTCGAAAGCCCGGCCGCGACGTGGAGAGGATATGCAACGTCGTCACCCACCGCCGCTACCGCGGGACTGAAAATTTCGTCACCCACCGCTGTTCCGGTCAGCACCACCCCCCCCGCCCCGACCAGCGGGTTCGGCGCCGCGTTCCTGGCGAAAGCCAGCGCGGGGTACGCCGCGGCGCAACAGGCGCTGGAGGAGGAGGAGTCGCTTGCGAGCAAAAAGTCAACCCCAACCTTGGTACCCGCCGCGCCTGTGTCGCAGTTCAACTTTGGAGTAGCGGGGTCGTCCGCGAGCGCGTTCGGTACTACCGGCGCTACTACCGCGTTCGGTACTACTCCTACTGCGTTCGGTACCACCGCAGCGGCGAGCACCGCGACCGCGCTGTCGGGGTTCGCGCCGCCCGCGACCACTTCCGCCGGGTTCGGCGCCTCATCGCCTTTCGGCGCGGCGTCCGCGGCGTCTTCATTCGGCGGGTTCGGCCAGACCTCGGGTGCGACCGTACCCGCGTCCGGGACCGCCGCCGCCGCCGCCGCCGCCGCCGCGCCCGCGACGTTCACGTTCACGGGCGCCACGGCGACGCCCGTGCCAGTGAAACCCGGAAGCACGTTGGTTGGGTTCGGGACGCTGGCCAGCGGCGGGAAGAAGGAAGGGTCGTCGCCGGTTGAGAAAAAAGCAGAGCACGACGGGTCACCGCCGAAAACGCACCCCGCCGTTGCGGATTCGAAACCGGCGGCCGGCGGATTCAACTTTGCAGGCGCCACTACCACGTTCGGAGGCGGCGCTTCTACCGCGGCGCCTTCGCCGTTCGCGTCCGCGCCGAAACTGCCAACCTCGCCGTTCCGCGCGGCCGCGCAGCCCGTGTCAGGCGGGTTCGACTTTGGCGGTGTTGCCACCGCGCCGGTACCAGTCGCGTCATCCTCCGCGCCCGCCCCAGAAGCGTTTTCCTCACCGAAACGAGGCCGCACTTTTAACGAGGCGAACGCCACGCCGTCCGCGTTTGGCGCGACGCCGCCAGGGTTTGGCGCGCCGCCCCCCGCGTTTGGCGCGACGCCGGTACCGGTACATGTTGCCACTCCGACGCCCGCCGTGACCCCCACGCCTGCCATGGCGGCCTTAACCCCGGCGAACACCCCCACGCCCCCCAACGCGCCTCCCAGCACCCCAAACGCGACCCCCCATATGGACGCGGCGAGCGACGCGCACGTGTTGTACGGGTTCCAGCTGTTAGAAGCGGTGCGGGCGGGGGCGCTTGATATCGAGTTGGCGCAGAAACAGCTGCGGGATTTGATGGTATCAGGGACGCCTCCGCCGCCCACGCCGCCGACGACGCGGTCGTCATTGGAAACGACGCCGACGGAAACCACGACGCAACAGAAAACAACACAAAAACCGACCACAAACGTTTTCCAGGAAACGCCCTTCCCCGCCGGGTTCGCGCCCACCAGGGTCGCCGCGTCGCCCTCCGCGTTCGGCAAGGACCCGACGCCCACGTGGGGCGCGACGCTCGCGGCGACGAGGGCGGCTTCGGCGGCGGCGATTTTGCCGTCAACGACCCCACCCGGCACCGACCCCGGCGCCGCTGGTTTGAAGGCGGTGATGGATGACATGCGGTCTTCTTTGGACGAAGCTTCCGCGATGTTGGATGACGTGGTAGGGTTGGTGGACTTGGTGAGCTCCAACGGACGGGCCGGGGGCGCGCCGTTTGGCGCAACCGACGTTACCGACGTGACCAACGAAGCCCAGGCGTTGTCTGTTTTGGTGTTGAAAGAAACCGTGGAGGCGGGGAACTTGCGGCCAAAAGTAGCGCAGGTGTGGGCGGAGAACAATCGGGACGAAACCATGAGGGCGGAGCTGGAGTCGCTTTTCGAAAGGGCCGCCGAGGTGGGTATTGCATATCCCAAATTCTGACACACTGTTTTACCGAAGCTGGTGACTGTTCAGACCGATTACGGTGACTGTTGTCCATACATCGTCCAATACACGCGATATCCAGTACTGACACTTTCTTTGGCCCAAAAACAGGACGCGGCGGCGGCGGACACGGAGCGCGAGGCGAGCGCGTCGCGTTTCGCGGAGCGGTCGGCGAGGGCGAACGGCGGGAAGACGAGAGTCGCGTTATCGCGAACGGAACAGCAATGGGGCCCTAATGCGATCGCGGCCGCGAAGGCGCGACCGCTACCGCCCGCGCTGGACCGCATGCGAACTTTGATTGACACGGACGTGTTGCGGTTAACCGCCGCGATGGCGGATTTGGAGAGGGACGTGGAAAAGCGCGAACGCGACGCGCGGCGTTTGAAACAAATGCGTAAAATAGGCGCGGGCCCGGACTTTTCGCAAGAAGGACGACTACCCTGGGGACCGCAGAACGTGAAACGAAGACAAGGCTTGCAGTCCTCTGTAATGAATGACCCTGGGTCCTTACCTGCGTCTCTTTTGAGAAGCGCGGGTGGCGTTTCGGGGTTCGCGGCGCGCGGGTTCGGCGGGCGGGGGTCCGCGAAACGCGGGACGCTTGTTGGAGCGTCTGGCGCGAACATCATCGCCGCTGCTTCCGTTCCCGCGTCGGTACACCACAAGCTCCCCACCTCATCTACTAACAAACCCCCTACCGGTATGGAAGGTACGGCGAAGGAAGAAACCCTGAGAGAACTTGCAAAGCGCCGAGTTTTGATTGACTCGCAAGCCAAGAGGTTGGACGAGCTCATCGCGAAAACTTCTTTGGGTGAAAGTTCGTCAGGGAAAAGGGAGCTTTCGGGGAAACCCGCGTCGCCCGCGACGAGCAACAGCGCGTCATCCCCAGCATCACTCGCGTCGTTTTCGCCCGTCAGAAGAATTCCCAACTTCATGACCCCGGGTGGGTCGCCCGTCACGCCGTTCCGCACGCCGGGGAGCCCCGGGTCCCCGATCGTGGCGTTCCACACCCCGGCGTACGAAGACGTTTTGGATTACGAAAACGAGAGCCCCGCCGGCCGCGGGTTTTCCTCCCCCGTCGGCGCGCGAAGGCTCGCCGCGCCGTCCGACGACGACCTTGTTGAAACCAACCCCGTGGTACGGGCGGTGCTTTCGCGGATTTCGGCGCCGAGGGTCACGAGCACGGTGAAGAAAGAGAAACCGGCGGTTGAGGTACCGGAGCAGACGGAGGTTCCCGTTGCGGTTGCGAAACCGACGCCGACTCCGCCGGAGTTTTCGGAACCAACAGCGTCGACGGCGTCAACCTCGTTCGGCGCCGCGTTCAATGCGAACGCGCGTGCGGGTCACGTCTCAGCCCATGACACGGCACGCGAGGACCGGCCGCAAGCTTCATCTTCCGGTAAGTATTGTCCAATCACCACATTCCGCCGACTGATTGCCCATACAAGACTGACATTTCTTTTTTTACAATCAGGGCAACGGAGAACGGTATCGCACCAAGCGCCGAGCGGGTTCGGGGGCGGACAAAGTCTTCCCGACGCGAAGGCGGGTGGTTTTTCGTTCGACACCGCGACGGCGTCGTCCTCGTCCTCGTCATCAACATCAACGGCCAGCGCGTTCGGAAACGCACCGCCTGCGACGTCTTTTTCTTCTTTCGGAGCCGTGCCCGCGTTTGCGCCCGCGTTCAGCATCGGCGGAGCGGCCACGACCGCGGCGCCCGCGGCAGTTACGTTTTCCTTCGCGCCGCCTACGCAGGCAGTTACAGAAACGGTTTCAGAAACGGCTCCCGCGAAACCGCCACCCGCGGGCGGCTTTTCCTTCGGCGGCGCCTCCACCGCGTCGCCGTTCGGGACGACTACCACTACGTCAAGTGACAAACCCGCGTTTTCCTTCCCCGCCGGGGGGGGAGGGTTCTCGTTTGCCGGCGCGGAGAAGAAGACGGACGACGCGGAAACAACACCGGCGCCGGCCAAGTTTTCCTTCGCGCCCGCGGAGACCGAGGCGGCTTCCAAGACAACGGAAGCAAAGGAAGCTTCTTCTGGTGCTTTGAAAGAAGCAGAAGCTGAAAAGGCGCAGGCGCCGAAACCGGGTGGGTTTGGCGCTGCTTTTCTGGCGAAAGCAAGCGCCGGGTACGCGGCGGCGCAAGACGCGCTTCAAGAGGACCTGGACAAAGCCGCGAAGCCTCCCCCCGCGTCTTCCGCGCCCGCGTTCGGCGCGGCGCCCACGAGTGCGACCACGTTTTCGTTCGGCGGCGCCGACGCGTCCCCGGGGTTCACGCTACCTGTCACGACTAGCAACTCCGCGTTCGGGGTGGCGGCTGGCACGACGGCTAGCTCGACGACGTCCACCACGGCGGCGTCGACGACGACACCCTCGGCGACGACGACGTCTTCGGTTCCCGCGCTCGGCGCCGCGCCGTCGACGTCGACGTTTACGTTTTCGTCCTCCTTAGCGGCGACGGCGTCTGCGGCGGTGTCGCCCGCGACGGCCCCGGCGGCTTTGTTACTGGCTGCTTCGCAACCAGCTGCTTCGTCTCCAGCCGCGTCTCTGGCGGCTTCGTCCGCGGCCGCGTTTGCGGTGTCGTTACCCGCGGCGGCAACGCCCGTTTCCCCTCCCGCGTCTCCCGTCGCGGTACCGGACGCGCCGTCAACGCCCCCGGCGGCGAAACCCACAGCGCCCGTTCCGAAAACCGGCGGGTTCAGCAGCGCGTTTCTCGCGAAAGCAAGCACGGGGTACGCGCAGGCGCAGGCGTCGCTGCAGGATGATTTGGACAAAGTTGGTGGCGGCGGCGGCGCTTCGCCGAAAGCCGCCGCTTCGACGGTGACGTCGCCGTTCGGCGCGCCCACTGGCGTTTCTGCAACCGCGTCGCCGTTCGGCGCCCCCGCCGCGGTCACCGGCGCGTTTGGAAGCACCACCGCGTTCGCGACTCCCGCGAAAACCACCGGGTTCGGCGGGTTCGGCGCGTCCGCGGCCACGGCGATTGCGACGCCGTCCGCGTTTGGCGCAGCGGCGAGCTCGGCGAGCGCGTCGCCTTTCGGCGCGGCGACCGCAACGACGGGCGGCGTCGCCGCCGGGTTTGGCAGTTTCGGTTTGGGCGGCGGGTCAGCGGCGTCGCCCTCGGGCGGCGGTGCCGGCGCGAGTCCCTTCGGGAAAGGAATGCCAGCGTCGTCTGCCGGCGGCGCGTTCGGGACGCCCGCGCCGGTCGGGACGACGACCGGCGCGTTCGGCACGCCCGCGGCAACCTCACCCGGCGGCGCGTTCGGCGCGTCAAATCCGGTGGGTAACGCCTCGCCGTTCGGCGGCGGCGCGTTTGGAGACGCGCGCACCGGCGGGAACGCGTTCGGCGCGGCCGCGACCACCGGCTCCGCGTTCGGCGCCGCGCAGTCCACAGGCTCGGCGTTCGGAGCTACACAGTCCACCCCATCCGCGTTTGGCGCTGCAGCGTCCGGCGCCCCGTCCGCGTTCGGCGCTGCGCAGTCCGCCTCCAGCGCGTTCGGCCAAGCCGGTGTTTCCCCCGGCTCGGCGTTCGGCAAGCCCAGCGGGCTCGGCGCGGGCGCGCCCGCGCCGTTCGGCGGCGGTCTGGCCCCCGCTCAAGGGCAGTCCGCGTTCGGCCAGCGCACCGCCGGGTTCGGGCAATCCGCGCCGATCGGCACTTCCGCGAGCGCTTCCGCGTTCGGCGCGAACAGCAGCCCCTCCTCCGCCTTCGGCGCCAAGGCGACCGGCGTCGGCACGGGGGGTGGCTTCGGGGCGTTCGCCACGCAGGGCGGAGGCTTCGGCGCCGCCGCCGCGGCGCAAGGCGCGAGTCCCTTCGGCCAAGCCGCGGCGGCGGGCGGAGGCTTCGGCGCCGCCGCGTCGGGTGGCGGCGG
>Ga0115003_10003367_pt1 | contig 12683 bp, 23 predicted proteins | sample ArcticOcean_MG_C_7_FD_88736 | JGI IMG/M metagenome (GOLD analysis project Ga0115003, IMG submission 88736) | Marine microbial communities from western Arctic Ocean - ArcticOcean_MG_CB11_88 | ecosystem: Environmental > Aquatic > Marine > Oceanic | place: Arctic Ocean: Canada Basin | collected... | reverse complement strand
CATTTAGACGATCCATTTATACAAGAATTAATTTACGAATTTGGGGCGAATGGTTACATGGTTTATTTCGGAGTTATCAGCTTAATTTGCCGAGAAAATAAAAATGAAATAACCGGGCAAGCAACTTTTCTAGGGCGATATTTGAAAGAAAAGTTCCATATTTCACCGATTAAAATTAATGAGATTTTAGAGTTTTGTCAGAGCAAAGGTAAACTTTTCTTCGACAAAACCTCAACAAAACCTCAACAAAACCCTGACAAAACCCTAACAAAACCTAAAGAAAAGTCTAACTTTTCCTCAGAAAACTTTAACTTTAATTTTCCTAAGATATTGGAAATAAAGGATAACCACTCCTACAACTTTAAAGTGACTTCAAAGTTACTTCAACCCAAGAAGAAGAAGAAGAAGGAGAAGAAAGAAGAAGAAGAACATACACCAAGCGAATGTGAGATTTCTTTTGAAAAGTGTTGGGCAAAATATCCAAGAAAAGCTGGAAATAAGAAAAAGGCGTTGGCTGAATTTAAAAAAGCAGTTTGGCCTCAAGGCGATCAGGGCGTAGAAAACTTTTTAAAAAAAATGGATGAGTATACGGCAAGCGTCAGCGAGGTTGGTTACTTGCAATATGGGGAAACATTTTTCCGCAACTGGCGAGATATTGTGGTTAGCGATATTGCCCCACGAAAAAATGACAACCCAAACCAAAGAGGGGAAGTGAGGATATGAGGGAGTCATTTTTAGATTATGGGATTGAGGTATCAGGTTCAGGTCAACAAAAAGTGCGATGCCCTGAGTGTACCCCCAGCAGAAAAAGAGAGAACCAAGGCAAAAAAGATTTATCGATTAACACAGACACAGGGCAATGGTATTGCCAGCATTGTGAATGGCATGGTGGGTTAAAGGATGAGCAACGACTGTCTACTCCGGTTGTGCAGATTAAAAGGGAGGCACAAATTTATGATAGACCTCAATTTGTTCAGACCGTGTTACCAGACACGGCTATATCTTATTTTGCAGCTAGGGGAATTTCAAAACAAACCCTAGAAGATTTAAAGATCGGTTTCGATAAGGGCAAGAGTTCGATTATGTTCCCGTACTTTAAAAACGGTGAACTAATAAATATCAAGTACCGATCAAAAGACAAAAAATTCCAACAGTGCAAGAACGCAGAGAAATGCGTTTATCTGTACGACAACATCCAGAACGATGAGCTTGTTTTTGTAGAGGGTGAGGCAGATGCCGTTGCCGTTTATGAGGCTGGCTATAAATCGGTTGTCTCGCTACCTAACGGGGCAAAAGAGTTTAAGTTCTGGGAGAACGTAGAGGCAAGATTAAAAGAGGTTGAGCGCATCATCATCTGGACTGATAACGACTCCGATGGTTACTCGGCAAGACAAGAGCTTGCCAAACGGGTTGGATATGAGAGGGCATATTATGTTGAGACAACTAAAGACTGCAAGGATGCGAATGACGTTTTACTTAAACATGGCAAAGATAAAGTTTTGGCTCTTATTGCTGATGCTAAAGAATTTCCGATTGATGGGATCGTCTTTGCCAAAGATGTTGATCTTATATCGTATTGGAAGCATGGCGCAAAAGAGGGCTGGTCAACGGGGATTCCATCGCTAGACCCTTATTGGAAGTTTGCGCCAGAGGTTGGGGAGTTGGTTGTAGGAACTGGCTACCCCGGATCGGGCAAGTCTGACTTTGCTTTAGATATTTTAGTCAGGCAAGCAAAAGCAAACCGCAAGGTTGGCATTTTTTCACCAGAAGAATTTCCATTACCCCGTTTGATGAAAAAGTGTATGGAAAAATTTTATGGCCTCAACGCTAAAGAGCTTTGTGAGGATCAGGTTGAGGCGTGCCACCAGTGGTTGCATGATAATTTTTTCTTCCAGTACCTAGAGGACTCCACCCCCACCGTTGATGATATTTGTAATTCTATAAAAGCATTGGCGGTCAAAAAGGGGATCAGATTTTTTCTCTGTGATCCTTGGAATGAGTTGGATCATTCAGTGCGTGGGGGCTTATCTGAAACAGAGTGGATCAATGCGGCCTTGGGGCAGATACGCAGAGTAGCAAGGCAGTACTGCGTGACTGTTATCGTTGTGGCGCACCCGACAAAGCCGAGCCGAGAGGATGAGGGGAAGGCTCCTAGCTCATGGTCTGTGGCTGGCTCTGCGGCTTTCCGTAATAAGCCAGATGTCACCTACTCGGTGCATCGTCCCAAGTACGGGCATCTGGATGAGGATGGTGAGGTGGATATTAATGTCACCAAAATAAAAGATAAAGACATGGGTGGCTTGGGTTATGTGCAGTTGGGGTACGACTACGCATCAGGCACTTACCACTCACCTGTTACGAGGTTTGTCCATGACTAAAGAACAGGCAACAAAGAATTTTATAAAACGTGGATGGATTGAGATTAAACCAAAAGACATGGCAAATTTTTATCTGGTGAAAAATAACATGATACGAGTGCCAGACGCAGAGTTGACAAAATATTCACCAAAAGAAATTGCGTTGATTGGCAAGGTTGATCTTGATGAATTAAAGATCATCAACGATGCAAAAAAAATATTTAACGGAATGTTAATTAAATAAAAGGATTTTTATGTGGGAAGTAAAAGTATCAAAGCCGGATCAGTCTGGGGTGATGCGGCATCACTCTACAATCAACCCGGAGCAGTTAATTATAGAACGGGATGAACGTGAAGGGTTGGCGAACTATGCAAACACTCGAATGTTTAAAAAGACTTTTACGTCTGTATGCAAATTTTGTAAAAAAGAATTTCAATCGATGAAGAAGAATCAAATGTACTGCTCTAAAAATATGATGATGCGAAATACAAGTTGTGCATACCTTGCTAACAAAGATTTGAAAAAAAAATCATCAATTAAAAAAGAATGTATTTGTTGTAAAAATATTTTTGAAACAAGAGTTCCGCAACAAATTTTCTGCGCCAACCCATGCAAGTCAACAAACTTAAAATTGGTACGACAATATTGTGTTTGTGGTAGATCGTTCCGAACTCATCGGGAAAAAATTAAAACCTGCACGAAATGCAGAGGGACAGATAAGAAATACGGCAGACGAGATTAATCCAAACGGAGAATCGACATGGATAAAATAATTGAAGGGAAAATTAGGGGATCAAGCTTAAAAGCTTTTCGGGAATTAGTTAGCTCTGGGAAAATGGGGATGCAAGAGCGAAGCATATACGATCATCTTGCACAACATGGGGAGCCGTTGACGTTGCAGGAAATTGCGAAAGTTACAGGCTTTGGAATTAACAGCGTATCAGGGCGTGTTCACGGATTAAAGAAAAAGAAAATATTATTAGAATGTGAAAAACGGCAATGCCATTTAACTAAACGAATTGTAACACCAGTTTTTATTGCAGGGTTTAGGGATGTTTAAGGGGAGTTTAGTTTGAGAAAAATATATGAAACGCAATACGATTTAGATAATGAAAAATCTATCTCTGAAGTAATTCAGTCTGTTTGTAATTTGTCATTAAGAAAATTGAGCATGAAATATTTTATAGATTTTATTGCGTTTAGAAATAAGAAGGCTGTGGCTGTTGTAGAGGTGAAGAAAAGAAATAACAATCACGACACCTACCCGACTTTGATTTTGTCTCTTGCTAAATATAATCGAGGCGTTGAATTTTTTAAAGTGAACGGTTTGAAGTTCATTTTTGCTGTGCAGTTTAATGATGGATGTTTTTTCTATAAGTATAAAGATGGTGATCGGTTTGCTATTGAATTGGGTGGAAGAACCGACAGGAAGGACGCTGAAGATATTGAGCCTGTTATCCACATTCCAATTAATAGGATGAAAAAATTATGAGTGAGCATGACGAACAGGTGAAGTTATTTAATTGGGCGAGGTCATTGGAAGACCGACACCCCCAGTTGAAGTGGATGTTCAGCATTGCTAATGGCGGTCATCGTCACATTTCGGTGGCAAGAAAATTAAAAGCGGAAGGTGTGAAAAAAGGGGTGCATGACATTTTGCTCCCGGTGATTCGTGAAACGTATGAAGGGAAGATGCTTCCCGGTCTTTTTATTGAGATGAAGTTTGGCAAGAATACTTTAACAAAAGAGCAGAAGGAATTTAAGGAAGCAATGGATGCAGAGGGCTATCAAACGGCTACTTGCTTAACATTCCAAATAGCTAGAGATGTGATTATTGATTATTTGGGAATTGAAACTAACTAAAGGAGAGGCAATGAATATTTGGGAAAGACAAAAACAGATTATTGAAGGGATTGATGAGGAACTTAAAGAATTAATAGAAATCCAAGCACGAATTGCTGCTAAGAAAAAAAAGCTGGAGGCTGCTAGAGATACACTTGCCCCCGAACCGTGGGAGATTGTAGAAAAAGTACAACCTGCCCAAAATAAATCTTATCCCCGATTTTCATTGCCTAAATCTGGTGAGGGCGTTCCAACTCGTAAAATGAAAAAGCGTGTGCATAGAAAAGAACCATTAAAATCTCCAAGGATTTTTTTAAATAAAGAATTTAGGGGGATGAGTGTGATGGATGCTTGTCGGCAAGCTGTTCATTTAATTAAAGTGGTTTCTTTTAGGGAGCGTGATATTTCTAGGTTTATTTTTAATTACGCACCGGGGATGGATGCTGACCGATCTCATTCTGCGTGTTCCACTGCTTTAATAAAACTTGAAGGGTCAGGTGATTTAAAAAAGTTGGAAATTGGGTTGTATCAGAAAAGTCGATCATAATTTTATTTCTTTTGTTCTAAAGGTTTGAAAAGTAAAGGCTAATAATATTGTGATACAATCCAATTCTGTTACAGGACGGCTTGACCAGCTTTTAAGCGGGGAGAGCAAGATTATGTCTAGGAAGCTTAAAACTTTATTGGAGGGTTTGAGAAGTGAACTTGAGCAGAGGAGCGTTCGCAAGAATGTCAAAATCCTCACGCTCATTAAACGGTACAGGCCAACGGCAAGCGAAAGAGAACGGTCAGTTATACGATGCCACATCCTTCCGGCAATTGGTAAATTGACAGTGGCCCAAGTTGATGTTGATGATTTTGTAAATTCTCACATAGACAAACCAGTTTCTTCTGCAAAGAAGATTCTGAAATGTTTTGAGAGAATCATGCAGCAACATGAGCCTACTTTTATATTGCCGAAGGTGAAGTACAAGAACAGAGGGAAACAATGGTCTGCGGATCAGATATTGGAGGAAAGCCAAATTCTGAATGTTATCCACAATTATGTAATGCCAGAGTATCGAGTGCCTTGTCTAATTTCCGCATATTCAGGATTGAGGTTAAAGAATGTCCTTGAGTTAAAGCGATCCGAAATTGACTTTGCTGGCAATTGGGTAAACGTAAAGCAGTCTAAGACAAAGAAGCCTTTACAGTGTCCGATAAGCGGAAAGCTGAAAAAGGTTTTAAAGTCAATCAAGGTTTGGCCTGCTGCTGAAGATGGATTTTTGTTCGACTTGAGTGCTAAGAATGTAGGGGCTCAGGTTGGCAGAGCTTTTAATCGGGCTGGCCTACGAGAACACAGTTTTCATTCCTTCCGGCATTGGTTTGCGTGTCACGCAATTAATAATGGAGTGGGTCTCGAAACAGTTCGAGATTTGCTAGGCCATTCTGACTTTAGAAGCACCCTAATCTATGCAAGAGTTAAGCGAGAAAAGTTACAGCAGGCAGTTATGGAAGCATTTAAGTAGTACTTTTTGGCCGAGGGTATTTTTGACACCCCTCTAAGTCGTTGATTTTAAATAGCCCCAAGGGGAATCGAACCCCTGTTTCCGGCGTGAGAGGCCGTCAACTTTGGTCTAGCCGATCCTGTAACAAGCTATAAAATCAATGAGATAGATAAGGTGTCAGAAATATGACGGCCCATTTTAAGGGGGTATTTCTGACATGGTACTTAAAGAGTGGATCAAGTCTAATTTTGAGAGAATTTTTAAAGGCGTACAGATTTCAACTTATGACCATCAGCTTCATGTAGTTGGAACTTGCGGATCATGTCGATATTGGAATTGCCTCCCCGGTGAAGAAAATACGGTCTGGTGCGAAACTTACAAGTCTGAGCAAACCTGCACAGAATGGCAAGGTGATTGCGAATGAAATCACCAAACAGAACTGATACCCCACAAGTAAAACCCACATCCTTAATTGATAGCATGATTTCTATTCCCGTTTCTAAACCGACAAAACTCAATCAGTGCGGGAATCTGAGTATTGTTTACCCAAGCAACTACATGAAAAATAAAAGGGGGAGGTCAGCTTAATGTATGGGGATATGGGCGGCTGACTGAACCCTTAATGCTAATAGTCTTAACCAGTTCTTAGACTCTAAACTTTCTACCCGTCAGTGCGATGGCGTGAACTGGATTAACACAAATTATGAATTGGTAGTGGAGCCGTCTTTACAGTTCAAAGGTCAATAGGATTATTCCTTATTACCTTAAAAATCAAATACTTCATGTTTTAACCCATGTGCCGGGTTCATCTACGCCTGACGGGGCAGGGCGGAATAGGCACTAGCCCCAATTTATTTACTCTAATGGAAAAATTGAATGGGAATGAAAAATGGTTTTTATGACAAAAAGCTGAACGATCAATGGAAAGGGGGAAGTACGGATATACGGCCTTCTTACTATGCAAAATATGAAATAGACCCTTGGACTTTCATCATAAAAAATCAGCTAGGAATGGATGTTGGAAGTGTCATCAAATACGTTGTGAGGCATCAAGACAAAAACGGGATCAATGATTTAAACAAGGCAATTAAATGTTTGGAAATGATGAAGGAGCATTACTACGGGGAAAAACAAGATGAAAAAGATGTTTCCCTAGAGGATATTGCTAAAACTTATCACCAGAATTTTAATCCAGTCACAGGAGAGAAAGGGTGAATAGAATACCTCTTGATATTGATTGCAGAGAAATCGCTGATGAGGTCAAGCACTTGCGAGATTGTGGGAAGTGGCAAAGTAGGAGTTACGACTTTCCTTTTTACACGTTGGGGGTATCTGCTTATTTAGATGGGAATACTAAGAAATATTATAGCGGGGCAAAGCAACTTAACCCCGGTATGTTGTTTTGGTTTTTTAAAATGTATCAAGAAGTTTCAGGCCAGTTGTCAAACTACTTTGATGAGTGGGTGTTGTTCAATCCTAGTCTTGCTCTCCCCGGTTTCCATATTTTCCCATCTAATAAAAAGTTGTTAACGGTTGCAGGGAATTGGCATCTGGATGCCCCACATACAACGCTGGGGATGGGCGATAAAGACACTCATGCCTTTACTGTAGCTATTGAGTTGCCTACCGGGGGCGGTGGGATGGATATGAAAATTGGCGGTGAGTCGAATGAATATATTGGGTACAAGGTTGGTGAGTTGATTTTGCATAGTGGGATGACTCCGCATCGGATTGCATCTTATCGTGAGTATAAGCCGGATGAATATCGTATTACTTTGCAGGGCCATATCGTCAGGGACGGTAAGGATCTAATAATGTTTTGGTGAAAAGGGGAAAAATGAAAATAGGAATGGTCAAAACAAGAGTGCTGGTAAAAGAAGAAGCAGCAAAAGAAAAAAGTGATGGCGGTATTATCTTACCGAAACAAGATCAGGTAAAAGACCATTACGAGGTATGCAGTTTTTCAGGCATAGGCCATGTTGTTGCTAGGGCAAATAATGTTCAAACGGTTGAAGTTGGTGACAAGATATATTTTGGGCAGAACGTAGGCGAGAAAATGAATTATGAAGGTGAGCCATATTTGATGATGAATGAGTCTGATATTTTAGCTGTACTGGGGGATTAAAAAAATGGAGCCTAAAATCAATGTAACTTTATCAATAGATCATTTACCAGCAGATAACATCTGGCGCAAAACAATAGAAAAAGCGGTGGCTAATAACTTCACCTTTATTGAGTTTGCCCATGAGTTGTCGGTGCAACGTGGCTCTCAGTATTTATATATTCCTTCTGAAAATTATTATTTTTCAAAGAAACCTAAATCATTTCCCCCGATTCTTTGATGCCTCACTGACAGTTAATCGCTCAACTGGTTTGTTCCAGTATGGGCTGGTGCATTTCGGGCAGACCTTGGGGAGCTTGGTGGATCGTGGAATCCACTGATGCTCGCATCGAAGGCATTGCAATGTTGTTAGTTTAATTTTCATCATTTTTTATCTGTTCTTAACAGTTCAAGCTCCTTGTCTACTAAAGCAGTTAAAACTTTACCGATGATATTAATTGTATCCTCATCTTTGTGTAAAAGTTTAAATCCTGTTTCTGTTTTACTTCCAATGTCTCCAATAAAAAAAGCATCTCTCGCTTTTTCCAATTCTTTTTTTGTTAATTTCATCTCATCTCTCCTAGTTGCGGGGGCCGAAGCCCCCTGTTGGTTAAGCGGTGTATGCTTCAGGAAATTCATCGTAGAATTTTTGAGCTACTTTTTGGCTCCTTCTGGCATCGCTGTACTTCTTGAATGCTATTGTTCCGCTATTTTTCAGGACTCCCTCAACATATTCTTCTACCCTGTACTCGCCCTCTTTTTTGTAAGCTACCTTGATTTCGATTTTGTCTCTCATCTCATCTCTCCCTGTTTGAGTTGTGTTCTTGATTTCCATGTTCTTAATATACATTTATAGGTATATATATGCAAGGATAATGTGAAATTAATTTATATCTAAATAAAGTATCACTCACCTCAAAAAGTTGAGTGACACTAAACCTGTTTTAGCCCCATTTAAAGCCCTCTAAAAGTGCGACCCACCGAAAAAGTACCACCCAGATGCAGAGTGACACTTATTTGTGAAGCCAGTTTTCACAAAATGTGAAGCCAATCTTCACAAATCAAGACTTGTTACCATTTTAAATCCCTCCTAAGATCTTAACCCCTAAAAAACTTTTAAGATCATACCCTCATTGACTGCTCACCATGACTGCTCACCATGACTGCTCACTATAGGCGAGTGCATCTTATATTGATAAAATCAGCTATGGACGTTGAACGTGAGCAATTATCTAAAAATTTCTTCAGGGACGAATTTTCGTGTCCCTGCTGCGGCAAGGATGATGTTAAAGACGATTTAGCGAGACGAGTCCAAGAGGTTCGAGACTTGCTGGAGAAGTCGATCACTATAAATAGTGGGGTACGATGCTCGGCTCACAATAAGTCTGTAGGAAGCAAGGAAAGTTCTAGTCACTTAACAGGTTATGCAGCCGACATCAGGTGCGACAGTTCTTTTTACAGAAAAGAATTGCTGACAGCCGTTTCCAAAGTATTTGATCGATTCGGCATTGCTCAAAGTTTTATTCACGTTGATGTTGATCCTAATAAATCGGCCTCATGCTGGCTTTACACCTAAGAAGGTATTTTGGTGATGTGGATTTTAATGATTATTACGTTGCAGCTAACAAACCCAGTTCACATTGTTTATGCGGATATGGTTGAGAGTTTTTCTAGCAAGGAAAATTGTATAGAGAGAGCAAATAATATTATGGATAAGGCATACGAATCTGGGAAGCCAGTGCCACCTCAAATAAATTTATGTTGTGTACCTTTAAATTTGGGAAATCCTTATGTTTGATTTTACCGGAATGGTTTCAGGCATAACATCTTTGGCTGGAAAATTCATAGAAGACAAAGATAAGAAGAACGAACTTGAGCAAGCTATCAAAGCTCAGATGCTTGAGCATGAGGTGAAGTTTGTTTCTTACCAGAAAGATATTATCGTTGCAGAGGCAAAGAGTACTAGCTGGATAGCAGCTAATTGGCGGCCTGTAACGATGCTTTGCTTTGTTGCGATCATCGCTAACAATTACATCCTGTTTCCTTATATAACGCTGTTCGGGGGTAGTGCCATACCTTTGGAAATCCCTCCTTCGATGTGGGAGCTTTTAAAGCTTGGCATAGGTGGTTACATCATGGGCCGATCAGTTGAAAAAGGTATTGAGAAATGGAAAGGGAAATAACATGGCAACAAAAAAGTACGCACCAAAGAGAGCAACTGGTGTTAGGTCAGCTACTAGAATAATTAACGACAGAATGGCAAAAAAAGCAAAAGCCAAGCCAAAGCCAAAGCCTAAACCAATTAAACCTAAAGCTGTTTCTGGCATTAAGAAGCGAGCTAATAAAATGTTTGATAGTTTTTAAAGGATAACGCAAATGCCAAAAGGTAAAGGGACATACGGAAGCACAAGAGGCAGACCACCTAAAAAGCCAGTTAAAAGAACAACGAAGCCAAAACCAAAAGTAGTTAAAAAATATGCTTATTAAGAAATTGGTTCTGATGGGTTTTTGTTTGTTTGGGTTTTCCTCCTCCTCCTCTCCTGTCTGGGCAGATGGAAATCTATCAGAGCCTTTTAAAAAGTGGCTGGATTAAAGATAATTAAAATTGTGAAACGTACAAAGTCAAAAGAGATTATTTACGATGCAAATGATGTTTGTAAATCAGCAGATATTCCATCGGTGTTAGGTAGTTTGGATGATTATGAAACTTCATATATTGACTCTAAGGGTGATAAAGATTTTACAACGGAGAAAATGATTGAATCTGACTGAAGGTGAATATTTCCATGATTAGTCTTATTGATTACGAACTGAGATATGCAGAGATTCAAGGGGATATTATTGAAGTGAGTAATGATTTTGCTGGAATGTTTCCAGATGATTCAGAAATGCAATTACTGCAAAAGTTACGATATTTTTTATGTGAGTACGAAGCATGAGTAAGTTGAACGAAAAACAGAAAACATTTTGCCGTGAGTACCTTGTCGATCTCAACGCAACACAGGCTTATATAAGGGCTGGTTACAGCGAGAACGGTGCAAAGGTAAGTGCTTGCCAACTCCTAACTAATACTAACGTACAGGCGTTTATACAAAAGGCATCAAAGAAACGTCAAGAGCGTACAGAGATTAAAGGTGATGATCTATTGCAGTTTTGGCATGACCTGACTTATACACCGATGGATGAAATGTACAGCCAAGGGCCAGATGGAACTTTAGTGCCTAAAACGTTTGATGAGATGAGTGATAGGGCAAAGCGTTGCGTGTCTGAGGTGAAGAGTATGTTTACGGCAGATGGTAAAGGCTTCCAATCCATTAAGAGATTAGATCAGATCAAATCGTCTGAGATGTTGGGCAAGTCGTTAGGGTTGTTCAAAGATAAGTTAGAGATAAGTGGAGGCGAAGAGCCTATTAAGGTTTTAAACATTGTTGGCGTTGTAGCGGAGGGTGATGAGTCCATCGACATTAACTGAAGAAGTTGCGGTTGAAGTTCCCGCACCGTTTGGATTTGTTTTATCCGCATCGGTACAAGGCGTACCACGGTGGTAGGGGATCAGCTAAGTCTCATTCATTTGCCAAGGCATTAATCAGTCAGGCATACAACGCTGACAAGATGCACAAGCCTATTAGGATTTTATGCGCTAGAGAGATTCAGAGATCGATTAAAGATTCAGTGAAGTTGCTGCTAGACGATCAGATCAAGATACTAGGTTTGCAAAGTCATTTTACAAGTTTGCAGAATGAGATAAGAGGCGAAGGCGGATCAACATTTCTATTTGCAGGTTTAGGGCAGCTTACAACGGATCAGATAAAAAGTATGGAAGGAATTGATCGGTGTTGGATTGAAGAGGCACAGACAATTTCGCAGAGATCGTTGGAAGTGTTGATACCAACAATCAGGCAACCCGGTAGCGAAATTTGGGCCAGTTGGAACCCTCGAAACGCTAATGACCCAATTGATAAGTTATTCCGAGGTGAAGTAGTACCAAAGAACGCAGTCATTAAAAAAGTTAACTATGATTCAAATCAATTTTTTCCAAGTGAATTAAATGAAGAACGAAAATTCGACAAAGAACAAAAGCGTGATCGGTATGCTCACATCTGGCTTGGTGAGTATGAGCCAACAGCTATTGGTGCTATATGGGATCGTCAAACATTTCATCAAAACAGACGTGACGAAGTTCCAGAAATGGGGCGAATCGTTGTGTCAGTTGATCCGGCAATTTCGTCCGAAGCTAAATCTAACGAACATGGAATTGTTGTATGTGGCTTGGGGACTGACAGCCGTGGGTATGTGCTTGATGATGTATCTAAACAGGGGACACCTAGCCAATGGGCTAATCGGGCAATAGCGGTTTACGACAAATGGGAAGCAGATGCGGTGGTTATTGAGATTAATCAGGGTGGGGATATGGTTAGGCATACTTTGGAAAGTATCAGACCGGGAATCCCTATTGTGGAAGTTAGAGCTACCAGAGGCAAACATATTCGTGCCGAGCCAATCAGTTCTTTATATAGCTTGGGTAGAATTTCTCATGTAGGCACGTTCCCTGAGTTAGAGGATCAACTTTGTCAATTTACGGCAGCGGGTTATGACGGGGATGGTTCACCCGATAGGGCTGACAGTTTAGTGTGGGGATTTACTCACTTGTTTCCTAAGATGGTGCAAAGACCAAGCAAGCCAACTAAACGGCTTGTGCCTTACTCAACTGGGGGGTGGATGGGATAATGGGACAACTAAGCGACAGTTTGAAAAATCAAGAAAAGCTAGTGCTTGGCGATCTATCTGGTTACATGACAACAGAGGGAAGGCCAGCTTATAACAATAATTTTGGTGGTATGTCTACAGAATACAGTATAGGCGTGAAGAACCCCTTCATAAACAATGGTGAGTTG
>Ga0115003_10003360_pt1 | contig 12696 bp, 9 predicted proteins | sample ArcticOcean_MG_C_7_FD_88736 | JGI IMG/M metagenome (GOLD analysis project Ga0115003, IMG submission 88736) | Marine microbial communities from western Arctic Ocean - ArcticOcean_MG_CB11_88 | ecosystem: Environmental > Aquatic > Marine > Oceanic | place: Arctic Ocean: Canada Basin | collected... | reverse complement strand
GGTCTCCACCTCACCTATCAGGCTGTTGAGCCAGCGCGTCACGCAGCGTACATCGCGTTCGGCCTCCTTGTTCTCCTTATCATCGTCCTTGTCGGCCTGGACCTTGGCCTTGTCAGCGCGCGCCTTGCGCTCAGCCGCCTCCTTGGCCTCCTTGCGCTTGGCGGCGGCGGCCTCGCTGGCCGCAAGCTTCTCGATCGCCAAGTTGAGCTCCTTGGCGTTGCGCGCCTTGCGCAAGTCCCAGGCCCTCTGGATCTGGCTCTGCTCCTCCGGTGACTCGCCCTTGCGCATCACGCCCGGCTGTCCTGGCACCTCCATGTGCCGGCCCATCACCATGAAGCGGCAGTGCTTGAAGTGCTGGAAGTACTTCTCCTGCAGCTGCCAGTCGGCGTAGTCGGAGGCGTACTTCTTGAGCAGGTTGCGAATACAGCACATGTCGTAGAGGCCGTACTCCTGCGGCGACCACTTGGCGATCGGCAGGCCATGCTTGTTGCAGATCCACTTCATCGCCGTCGGATCGCGCTTTGAGCGGTCTCGCACGTGCTTCCAGTCGTCGCGATCGCGCTCGAGCCGCTCCAGACAGTCACGAAACTCCTGCGCCGTGAGCGCACCGACGCCAAGCAGCTCTCCACAGGCCCGCCCAAACTCCTCCTCGCCGGCCGGCGGATTCATCCAGCCGTGAGCGCGGCGCGCGCCGGCGTCGCGCCGCTGGTCCTCTTGCATCACCTTGAGCACGCCGTTGTCACGCTTGTCAAGCTCTGTGCGCTTCTCGCGACTGATCTGGTTGATGAACGGCCTCTCGCACGTGCTCCACCAGTCATTGTAGTCGCCTTCGGAGAGCTTGCCAACGTCAAGGCCGGGATGTGCTGTCTGCCACTCCACGCTCGCCTCAGCGACGAGCCCGCGATGGCGATCGAGCTCAAGCTTGCGCTGCACGTTTTTGACGGCGGAGGCAGCGATCGATGCGCCCATGCGCTTGACGTACGAGTTCGAGGCGGCGTAGTCGTTGGAGAGCTTGATCGCCTTCTGCTGGAAGCTACGCATGAGCTGCCCACTGGTAGGCTCGTGCGTCGCGGGCGGGGTGCGAGCGGCCGTGGGCTTGCGGGAGCCAGTCGCCACAGAAGTTGAGAGGTTCTCCTTGCGCCAGTAGGTGAAGGCAACCCATTCGCTGTGAGCACAGGCGCTGCCGCGCGGATAAAGCTGCGGGTCGGGCCACTTGAAGCCGAGCGTGCGCCCCTCCGCGATCTCTGCATTGCGCACTGCCTTCTCCTTCTGCAGGCGCGCCTCCTTCTCGCGCTGCAGCTGCACATACTCAGGCGACGACAAGATACGAGCTTGCTCCGCCCGCTTGCCCGCCTCCATCGCCAACAGCCGATTCTGGCGCCGATCGAGCGCAGCTTCCTGCAGGCCGCCAAGCTGGCGCGCGTCCATCTGCGCCGCCGTTGGCGTGATGATCTGCGGCGGGTCCAGAAGGGCGATACGATCGATCACGTGCTCTTCAAAGGTGTTGTGGTAGACGAGGCAAAAGACCTCGACCTGCTTCTTGAGCGTGGTGAGGTCCTTGGCGAGCCCGTGCCACGAGACACGGTGCACCTGCTGCTGCATGCCCATCAGGCGCATGGAGAAGCCATTGCGCTGCGCCGTCCGTTGGTCGATACACGTCAGTGCCTTGCCGTCGTCGCCGTAGATCTTCTCGCCCGCATAGTAGCTGATCACGTTGTGCATGTGGCGCAGCGTCCACTTCAGGGCGGTGGCGGCGCCAGCGATGGGGTCCCGATCAAAGATGGTGAAGCCGTCAGGGCGCTTGGAGAACCGAACGAGGCGCGCAAGGCAGGACCACAGCGCCGGGTGGCCAAAGTACTTCTGCAGACCCTTGTACGGGCGCGAGATCCAGTAGCCGGCGCGGCTGCAGTAGAAGCCTCTGCGCAGGAAGACCTGATCCGTGTGGCAGTGCATCTGGAAGAGCATCCGCTCAGTCGCGTCAATCTCTTCCCACGGGCCAAAGTCGTCCTCTTTGGCGAGCTTCTCCAACGCGCGACACTCCTTGCCGTAGCGATCCTGCGACCAGTTCTTACCAAAGTCCTCGACCTCGAGAGCAGCGGTCGTGCTGCCAGATGCACCGCCTTCCTCCGCTTCGGACGATTCGCCCTTGTCGTCTTCGGGCGGGGCAAATTCGGCGGCATCAACCTGCATCGCTGACGCGCCGGCGCCTTCGCCCGCGCCCGCGCCCTGTCCCTGCACAATGGTCGAGCGCTTTTGCACGAGCGCTTTTTGCACGAGCGCCTCGTGTGCTGCAGGCGCGCGACGGGAGTCGCGCGCCTCGTCGCCCCCGGGTTCCTGGGCACCGAGAAGCCCGTCGATGCCATCGCAGCCATCGTCCGCGCCTTGCATCGCCCCCGCCAGCATCTGTGGGCGTCGCGACCAGCAGCAGCAGCAAGGAAGGCGCCTCAGCAAAAAGTGCCCGTCTTGCGAAATAAAATCTCGCGGGTGCCCGCCGGGTGCCCTGACGAACACCCAAATTTGGAAACGAAACCGGGTGATGGTACGGGGGTGTAAACACGCCCCCCACGGGTCTGGGGAGATTGGGGTTGGGGGGGGTTGGGCCCACCTGAGTTTCAAGTTGACAGTTTTTATCCGGTCAGCCCACCCCTCCTCGGACTTGCCTTCCACTACCAGCCGCGGCGCGCGCGAGCCCGGTACTGGCTGCTATTTCCGTTGCCCTTACACTCGCCCCGACGCCCTCAGAACTGCATTCCCATCGACTCGCGTATCGCAACAAACAGACACCCCACTGTAAGCCCGAGCGCCACCATGCCAGCAATTGTGCAGCCTTCGCTCACCATTTGCCTCCCCCGCGCTCTGCGCTCAAGCGCGCTCACTTGCCCTCGGTCGCACTCTTCTTAGCGGCGGCGTGCGCGATGCGCGTGGCCATACCCGCGCTGGTGCCGACAAGCGTATTCGCCATCGAGTTGACATTGGCCACTGCCCGCTGAAGGGCCTCGATCTGCGGCACAACCTGGAGCAGCGACTGTGCCGCCACTGTGCCCAGCTCAGCGTTGGCGTTATCGTGCTTCTTGCGCGTCTTGTCGTCCGAGTCGGCGGCCTCAACAATAGTGACGAGATGGCTGGTGACGCCAAGTAGGTGCTTGATCACCTCGTTGTAGTGTTCAATGGAGCGATCCTCGCGCAGCTGCTCAAACGCCAGCGCACCTGCCGAAGCCCGCTCAGTGAGCAGGAACGCGCCGCGCTCAGGAAGGCCAACGATGCTGCCAGGCTTTGCTGCGAGCTGACGGATACGCCCATCGATCGACTTGTATGCGTCGGCGCGATCAAAGCGCGCCTGCCGCGCGTTGTCGCGCGGCGGACGGGCCGATGGCCCGGGCGCGCCCGGCGCCTTGTGCGTGCCCTTGTCCGCCGCCTTGGTCGGCGTGAAAAGCGACGCGGGCTCGGCGATCGCCGCTGAGTCCTTGGGGACGGGTGCGACGGCCACCATCGAGGCGGCATGGCGCGCCTTGATCCCACGGTCAAGTGAGGCGCCCATCTTAGGCGGTGGCACGTCACCGGCCGAGCGCTCGCCCGACAGGCGCTGCTGCGCAAGCAGCGCCGACGGCGGCAGCGCACCCGCGCCATCGTCCTCAGCATCCTCATCGGGGACGACCTTCGTCTTCTTCTTCCGCGGCTGCTTACCCTTGTTGCGCTCGCTTGCCTTGACAAGCCGCGACTTTGGCGCCGCCGCCGAGCGCTGCGCCTCGTCGTCGTCGTCGGAGGCCATCACGTCGTCGACGTCTGAGGCGTTCTTGCGGGCGTCGACTAGCTCGTCGTCGTCGTCGTCGTCGTCTCCCTCCTCCTCGCCGTCGTCGGAGCCACCGTCGCTCATCTCCTCCTCGTCCGACGACTCCTCGTCCTGTGAGCAACCACCGTCGCTGTCGTCGTCGTCATCGCCTGAGTTGACATTCTTTTCAAAGCGCTCCTTGCGCTTCTTTGAGGACTTGGCGGAGCGCTTCTTGCGGGCGGAGGTAGTTGAGCCCGCCTCGTCAACGTCGTCTTCCGACGCGATGAAGCCATCCTCTGACTCCTCGCCCTCGTTCTCACCAGGGTCGCCCTCGGACATCGAGTCGTCGTCGCTGTTCTCGATCCCGCGCGCGCCGCGCACAAACGATGCACCGCTGAGCTGCATGTCCTTCTTACTGGGCGGCTTCTTCTTTGGGGGTGGCTTCTCCTTGGGCTTTGGCGGCGCCAGCAGCGACGCGGTGGCGGCCTCCTCTGCGTCGTCGATGGCCGCAAGCGAGGGCTTTGCCAGCGCTGGCGCCGGAGCCGACGCCTCAACGCCGATGAGCGTATGCAGCCCCTTCCCAAGGGCGTCTCCCGGCAGAGCCTGTTTGATGCCCGGCATCGACGCGGTGCGGACGAGCACACTGACGGCTGCAGCAAGGTCAGTGCGGCTGCCAAGCTTGGAGGCGCGCGGGTCGTGCTGTGCGATCGGGAAGCACGGCCACTTGCCCGGTGGCGGCGTCCAGTGCTGACCCTTGTCCTGCCACACGCTCAGGGCCTTCTTCATAGCATCCTTGTCTTCGGTATCGTTGATGGGCAGCGTCTCGTAGTCCTTGAGCACGTGCTGCGGCGCGGGCGGCACCGAGAGGGGTACAACGTCGACGTGCTGCTTGGCGGCGTCGAGCGTAGCCTTGACGTCCTGCACGTTGACTGTCTCCCACTCAAGGTTCTTGAAGGTGGCTTTGAGGCGCCAAAGCAATGAGGCGATCTGCGGGCTCGCAGCGCCCACGTGCCCGGGTGACCACGCCGTCAAGCCATTGAATATGAAACCGGCCTCGTCCTTCTTGAGCGGCTTGTGAAGACCGGGCGTGCCGACGCCGTGGGCGGAGGCGAGGTAGATGGTGCCGCCTCCAAAGGGCGAAGACTCCGATGTGTGGGTGACCAGTGCGATCCAGCGCTTGCGCACTGACTCATAGAGCACCACCGGTAGCAGCTTGAGCGTTGCGTCGCGCGCGTCCTGAGTGAGAGGGCGAGCGGTATGCTGCTCCTTGACGTAGAGCTTGTCAAGCACACGTGCAATCAGATCATCGCTGGTCTCGCTGGTGGACAATGACGGCACCACAATCATCTCCGAGGATAGGAAGCGCGCCTCGTGCGACGGCGGTGGCTTGGCGCCAAGCTGCTTGGGAGGTGCCGGCTTAGCTGGCTTGGCTTTGGGCGCACTTGCAGGCGCCTTGGCATTCAGAGTAGCTGCGGGGCGCACTGCATCTGGCGTGGACTTTGGCTTGAGGAATGCTGCCATCGTCCCCTTGCCAGCCGGCTTTGGTGCGCTCGCAGTTGAGGGCGAACCCGACATTGATACGTTTCCGAGGATACGATGGCCCGTAGGGCTGCGATCGTGGTTTGTGTTTGGACCAATGTTGGGCCACGTCTGTGGCAGCCACGAAGTAGGTTAGCGGGCTGCTTGAGAATAGTAACCTCCTTGACTGCGGCCTGTAACGTAGCTCTCGCCGCTATAATCGGTGCGATTGACGCTCACAGCTAGGGGCCATCGTAAATGGCAGACGGTAACGCATCAGGCCAATGGGACCGCGCTCAAATCCACTCTGGGAATTCCACAGCCTCGCGTTCTGGTGGGCAACATGGACGCTCGCAGACACCTATCTCCTCCCGTTCACACCACTCTCTGAGATCGCAGTCGTCTGGATCTGTCTCGTCATCGCCGGCGTTGCACGGCTTGCAGCCTGCATCAGCAGCAACCACCGCTACACCGAGCGCATCGACGGAGCCGACCTCGACCCTGCACCACCACCCAAGCGCTCCGCCGACAACCTCGACGTCATTATCGATGCCGTCTAAGAAGCGTAAGCTCATTGATCGAGACGTACGCTGGTTGCTCTTCTCTCCCTACGACAACTTGTTTGGCTACGTACGCGTCGACCGCACAATCCTTGACCCACTCGACTGCCGCTCCTCCAAGATGGTGCGCAGTGACCCACCGCACGCCTACTACAAGGGCATGCCAGTGTGGTACGTAAATCTGACGCATAGCATGCTGGTCGCCTTTGTCAAGAGCATGACGTCCAACGAGATGGTCATTCCAAGAGACACAAGTTACGAGGATGCAGTGCGCATGCTCGATTACGAGGGCATCGGATGCCCAGGCAATGATATAGCAGAGTCCAAGTTCAAGTCGAGCTCATTGCTCAACCCACACTCGCTCGGCTTTGGGTACTTCAAGCCCGACGAGTCGCAGGCCGAGAGGGTGGCGCTTGTGTCCACACACGTGGCCAATGCCATCGTTGAGTGGCCGCGCCCGCGCATCATGCTCTCCGATACTCTCAATGGTGCCAGCACACCCACCTCGTGCAGCTCGTCACGCTTCTGGGTACGCTTTGCGCCTCGGTCGCGCATGGAGAAGTACGGTGGTGATGAGGTCTTTCAGCTGGCCAAGAAGCGGCCCATGTGGCTTGAGCGCATGCTCGGCGCCATTGGCTACGTACACTGCGACCTGGTACGCCGCGGCGCGCTTGAGAAGAGCGCACGCAACGAGCCGTCTTTCACCGCGCTCGCCAACTACATCAAGGAAAAGGACCCGACGAGCTACTTCCTCAGCGTGAAGCGCGACATGCCCAAGCACCACCGCGAGCTCAACCGCGAGGTGATCCATCGCGCTGACAAGTGGGCCGCGTGGGTGCTCAGCATGGTTGAGCAGCACGGCTCGGCCCACGAGCTGGTGCAGCTTTCGCCGACCGACGAGCGCAAGGCGCGCCGCGGCGGTGGTGATGAGCAGACACAGTATGCACGCGCGGCCATTGCGCTCGCGGAGCGTGAGATGGCGCGCACGCCCAACTGCTATCGCATGTACAGCGGTGAGTGCTCCGACGACGACAAGCGGGGCTCAACTCCGGAGCGTAAGGTGCTGGAGAAGTGCCTAAAGGCGCGCGGTGCCAGGGTCGTGCGCTGGTCAGAGAGCGGTGAAGAGGGCAGCGCCAAGGCGGACGTGAGTCCGCTGATCTTTCCACCCGCCTTTTTCAGTCACCTAGTGGGGGACGGGCCGTGCGTGCTGATTGAGATGGAGCTGAAGCCTGAGGCCTAATGTAAGATCAGGAAGTTAAATTGTCCAGTGTGGCGCCGTGCGTGGTACTTAATCCGCTAAGCTCTTACAGTTGCGTTTGCGACACCTCGGGGCCATCGCACAGAAACGGGTGCAGCTATGAGTTCAAAACACTCGGTTGAGCTTTTGGAGATGGTGCTCACCTGTGACGAGGTGTTTGACGCATTGCAAATGCCGCCACCCGCACCCAAGAAGCGCGGACGCCCTCCGAAATTAGAACCGCCCATCGACCTTGAGCAGGCGCTGCTTATGCAGCCGGTTGTGCGGGTCGCGCCGCTCAAAGTCAAGAGCCCGAAAAAGCCCAAGCTCACGGCTGCGATCGCCGCCGAACCTCCTCCCGAAATGGTGCCGCCGCTGCCGCGCGCCATCACCTTTGGCGCACAGCGTATGGTGCTATCGTCCTATGGCGCTTGTGGCCCGCTCATTGTTATTCCCGAGCGCCGCACGTCCTTTGAGGTGATCAACAAGAAGATCGGCATGCAGCGCGACGCGCGTATGGAGAACTGGGACGGACTCCCTCGTTTCATGTAAAAATTATACTGTTCTACTTGGTTGGGACGGTTTCCCACCAGCCACGACGTGCCATCACGATAGATACAAGGAACAGGTTGACCGTAAATATACCTCCAATGTATGCGGCGCACCATGCAACTATGCGCTCGGCAAGTGTATACGGGGCTGCCGCGGCCCAGCCAACACCAGCTTGGACAAGACTCATTTCAAAGACGCTGTTGCCCACCTTGTGTAGAAATGGATCGGTAAAGAAACTGTCTGTATCATCGAGTGACCATTCACGCGCCGCGCAAAATGCCAGGCCCCACCCCTGGGCCTGTGCTACTATCTCAAGCCACAGCCCAAGCACCGTCTCCGGATTATTCTGACCTGGCCTTGCATCGCCCAGTGCCGAGAAAGATCTAACCAATCTGTAGAAGTTTACCCCCAGTGTGGAGACAGCAAGGTAGAGCGCCACGCCCTTGTGTGCGCCGTCGAACTTTCCAAGGTCAACGATTAGAGACGCAACGATCCACTGGATGAGGATCCCAAGGCAGTGCCCAAGGTCCAGCCAAAAGGCGGCAAATACGTAGAAACGCATATGGTACCTCTGTTGTTATACACAGCTCACATTACCTTATCGCCATTCCCACAAGCTCTATGTATTGCGCTCATTCCACCGGAATCAAGGCGTTGATAACGACCATCTTCCCAGCCTCTGCCCCGTTGGCGTCCGCGGCCAACCCATGGATGTCGAGCGAGTCGACCATGCCGGTCGCTGCAACCGCGCGAAGTCGCGAACAGAGGTGTTCCACCCCCAATGGATTATTCACCAGCGTGCTGTACGCGAGCATGTACGCCACAGTGTGGCCCTGCGCGTCGTCGTTGCCCTTGAGCGCCTCGTCAAGCGACGAGAGGGCCTCCAAGCTGCGCCCCAACTGCTTGGACATGAAAGGGTCAAGTTTTGTGACTGGCTCGCGCGGCGGCATGATGTCGATCTCCGCCTGTTCTGACGCGTAATCGATTAGAGCCGCCGTCTCGGCGTTGGTGGTGACGAGCGGCACGGCACTGTATGTATCGGCGACGAGATCGCGTGGTGTGGCGCCCGCTGCCTCAATCGCGTTGGAGATGCGACTGGGCTCCTTGCCAAAGACAACCTGTGTCATGGCAGCGCCAAGCTCACGTACCTGTGGATCGACCCACAGTGGGTGGCTGCGGCCGAGGTTGAACTCTACAAAATCTGCGAGAACGATACAGCACGCAGGTGGAAATGTTAGAGCATGCATTGAATGTGGAAAAGAAGTGGAGTGGCTTACCATGATAGAATTTGTGCGGGCACTGCGGGTTGGCACCGCCCGTGTAGAGGATTTTGATGGAGCGACCAACGTTGGGCGCAGCCTTGGCAAACGCCTTTTCATCCTTGACGGCGTTGACGGCGGCCGCGGTGGCGGCCTCGCCGCTCGCGTAGAGGATTGGTGAGGCGGGTGTCGTACCCTCAAGGCCGTAGGCCGATAGGCCAATGGTCTTCTGAGTCTCCTTGGCGACGGTCCAGTCCGTAAGCTCAAGCTGCTCCGCCTCTGGAAGACTGGCGATCACGTCGTCGGGGAACATGGCCTTGAAGCGCGCCTCCGCAATGGGAGCGCGAACGTCAGCTCCGAGCACGGGAGAGCCACCGACAGTCGCACCCGCTCCTTTTTCGAGGGCCGCAAGAAGGCCGAGCGTTGGCACCATGATGGTGGCGGCATGACCGGCCATCGGCGTGTTCTTACCGGCGCCACCATCGCTTGAGGCCTCTGCCGACGAGGCGCCTAGCACCGACACGCCGATGATGAAGTGCGGCACGATCATATTCTTGGCCGCGTTGATATACTCAAACTGTTTGAGCACCTCCACGGGAGCCTGGGCGCAGGCGCGCGCAAGCGAGGCGATAACGATGCCCGAACCATCGCAGTCGTTGCCCTCGTCGGGACTGCGTGGCGCCTGGTCGAGCCAGCTTTCGGCGGCCATGACGTCGGAGCCCTCAGGAGTGATGCGCGTGCGGCCGTCGGCGCGGTAGCTTACGAGCAGGTTGCCCAGCATCGAGAGACTTGCGGCAAGCGTGCGGCCCCACCGTGCTGCCTTCTTGCCTGGCTGTTTGGTATCGCCAATGAACTGCGCAATGTCCTCGGGGATGAACTCAAGGTCCACCTGCACGGCATTCTCCATCATCGAGTTGATCGTCTGCCATGAGTAGGGAACGCGCGGCTCAACGACATTTTGAACTAAATTATAGCCGCTGTCGTTTATGCCGCACGGCACACGCGCCACCGACTTGGTGAGGGTGGGCGCGTGCGGGTACCGAAGCGACTCCTGGCGCATTCGCCAGGCGCCGTTGGCCCATTGACCAAGCACGTCCTCGGCCGCCTTGAGCGCTTGATCGCGCTGTGGATTCTCGGTGAAGTGCACATTGTACCTGCGCCCTTTGTCGTCGACGAGGCGCACGTTGGAGGCCGCTACCACCGATGAGTGGGCCTGCCAATTGGCGTACGTAAGCGCCACCTGCGTCGAGCCGGTGGCGGCACGGAAGAGGTTGGGCAGGTAGACGGCTCCCTGCCCTGCCACGGTTGTGACGAGCGAGCCGTTTATGCCCGCGCCCGCGCGCGAGCTCGAGACTAGTAGCTTGGAACGGTTGTCAAAGTCAGCTGTGTAAGGTTTCTGGGCGTTGGCGGAAACCATGTCGGTCGGCACCGGCACGCGTACGACCGTGTTGTACTCGTCACTCAGACGCGTCATTGTAGCATGCAGAGAGCCACTGATGGCAAAGTCAGTGAGGCCTCGCGCGGCTGCGGCCGCGATGGCGCCTCCCGAGCCAAGGAAGATGTTCTCAAGCGGTGGCTCTGCTTGTGTCGATTCGAACTCCAAGTAGAGCTGCGGCAGCGCCTCCACTGGCTTGTCGCCGGCCTCGGGCAGCGGTGCGAGACCCGTGGGCTCGGGGGTCGGAATGTCCACACCGTCGGAAACGTCAGTCATTATTCTAACACTTCTCCTATTACAAGTACGGTCACATGCCCTTTATCCTCACTGCGCCTCCACTGGCGGCTCGCTCTTCATCCCCGTGGAGCCAAAGCCGCCCACGCCACGCTCGGTGGTAGAGAGCTCGCCCACAACTTCCTCCACCTCAAACATGGAGCATTTCTCAAGGATCAGTTGTGCGCAACGATCACCCACCTTGACTGCGAATGGGTCGTGCGAATGGTTGACCAAGACCACGCCGATTTTGCCACGGTAGTCGGCGTCGATCACGCCCGCAAGAACATTAATCCCGGATTTCACGGCCAGGCCAGAGCGTGGGGCCACGCGACCGTAGTGACCCGGAGGCACTTCCACGCTGATGTTGGTCTCGATGGCCTTCCGGCCGCCAGGTGGCAGCATAAGCTCCTCGTCCGAGCACAGGTCGTATCCGGCCGCAAGAGCGCTCTTACGCTCGGGCAGTGTTGCCGTCTCGCTGTGCTTCTTGACCTTCAGCTTCGGCGCCGTGTACGCTTGCGTCATGCGCGCGTTCCACTCATCTGAGGGGATGCCAAGGACGGTGGTCCCGACGGGTGCAAGCGGCAGCGGAAACGCATCACTTGCCATCGCCCGGAGCTGTCCCCGCTTCTTAATGGTCTTTTTAACGGCAGACATCACCGTCACTTTAGCGCTGGTGCACCCCAGGTGCCTTGTTACGTTCTCTCGTCTCTACACGATGGCAGCACGTACATAGCAAGCGACACTTTACGATCTCGCAGTCGATGAGTGGCTGATACTTCTGCGTTGAGCACGTGGCTACCAACTCTCCGCGTCTTACGGCAAAATGGAGTGGCTTTTGTTTTACCATCACAACTCAGACACACACACACAACCTTTCCGCGTGCGACCAACCGGTCCCCCCTAGCGATGCAACGTCCCTCCCCACAACTTGCACAGATCTCTGCGTGCGCATGCTCTGATGCGACGCTCGCTGCCGTGCCATGAGCAGCGTGCTCGCTCACTCGGGCGCGCGCTCTTGGTCTACGTTCCAGAAGTCGGCTGCAAACACAAGAAGAACAGGCACAGGGTCAGATACAAGCGTAGTGTACAGGGCTGCGAAAGGTTGGCGGAATGGGCATGGTGCTTACCGTTGCGCTCGCGGCCGCGCTGTGGGTATGGGAATCGATCATGCGACGAGTGGGTTAGCAGGGGCAACGGATGGCACAAGGGTGGGGATGCAAGGCGAATAGACAAGCCATGGATCGTGGATTCGAGGCCCGATACGCACGAAATGTGAGTAGTACGTCTGGGCGCGGATGAAATTCACGTTTTCTGCGAGCATACAGACCACACATTGTGAGTGACGCGTTGGCAGGGTGTGGGTGAGGGGATGGGGAGGGGGGCGACGAGTGGCAGACACGTACCCATGGTGGCCTTGGAACGCTGGGAGACGTCGCGCACAAAGAGCGACCAGGCCTGTCGGGCGCGCGCGATGCGGCGCTCGCGCTCGACACTCTCGTCCAGCTTTGAGAAGACAATCTCGACTGTGTTCGGATCGAATGCGGTGAGCGCTCCGTTGACGACCACGGCCGTCGACGAATCGAAGCCGACCTGGGCGGCCGGCGGTGGCGGGAAGTCGATGAAGCTCTGCGATAGGGAAGCAAACGGGGACGTCAGAATCAAGTCGTGATTACGCGATGCACAAGCCGTGGCGTGGATTGCGTGCTCACCTGGACAAAATCCGTGTCAGCTGTGGTACGAGAGACACAAAAGAGAGCGTCAGAATGGATTTGTAAATGATGCATGGCACGGGCTCGGTACTGGTCGCTGCACTCACGCAAGTAGAGAGCCCATCCTTCAAGCTGATCCCCTGTCGAGTTCACACGGATGCGGAGGACCATGCTCGTGAGCGAGGTGGCCGTCTTGCCTTTAAAAGTGCACAGCCAGTGCTGCTGCTGCGCCTTGCCCGGCATGTTGCCCTTCTTGTCAACGTCGGTGAGGAACAGGTTGGTGAAGCGCGCGATGATCGGCGTCCACACGGCGCTGAAGCTCAGGTGCACGTCCGGGGCAAAAGATATGTTGTTGGACAGGCGGCGCGGGAAGACGCAGAT
>Ga0115003_10003357_pt1 | contig 12699 bp, 19 predicted proteins | sample ArcticOcean_MG_C_7_FD_88736 | JGI IMG/M metagenome (GOLD analysis project Ga0115003, IMG submission 88736) | Marine microbial communities from western Arctic Ocean - ArcticOcean_MG_CB11_88 | ecosystem: Environmental > Aquatic > Marine > Oceanic | place: Arctic Ocean: Canada Basin | collected... | reverse complement strand
GGGTTTTGTCGAGGTTATCGCTGTAAGTCATTGATTTTCAAAAGGCGAATTTGCGTCTCCCTGCGTTTAACAGGTTATATGTACCAATGTCAGTGTTTAGCTAACCACGCTTAGAACGCAATCTAGGCACACTCTAGACTATCCACTGTCTACCTAATGAGTGCTATTTCAGCCGCCACACTAAAGGAATATACTGACGTTTTTACGACTGGAATAAGTAAACATGGCTATCAAGCTAACAGGTAAACAACAGCACTTCGCGAGAGCGGTAGCATCTGGGACGATGACTCAGAGCGCGGCTTATAGAGAGGCATATAACGCAGACAATATGTCATCGGCATCTGTCAGGGTGGAAGCATCAAGGCTATTAGCTGACCCTAATGTGGCCCTAACGGTAAAGGCGTTAAAGGCATCTAATGAGGTAGCAATACAAGCCCAGACGCTCACAGATAGAGACAGAGTGCTTTCAAAGCTTAGAACGTGGATGGATGACGCAGGGCCGTTAGACACTAATAGGATTGCATCAGCTAGGCTATTAGGTCAAAGCGTAGGACTATTCAAAGAAGTGACAGAGACAGTGTCAATAGATAGGGACTCTGAAAGTGTGGCTAGTGAGATTGAGCGCAGGCTAGGCTCACTGCTTACAGCTAGTCAGGAACAAGAACCAGAGCAGGTTGTTCCCAGTGAAAACGATTCCCTGCACTAATTCTGCAGGCTAGAGTACTATCACCCACCCCCCCTTATAGCAGGTGCGTACCTGATATCCATATACATAGTGTTCCACTCAAATAATTACTAGATTTTCCGTAAACGATAACCTTTTTTTTCTAGAGTAAAGCCCATGTTTATTTCTAAAAAAATTTTCTGCAAAAAAATTAGGTTTTTCCCTATTAGGCACTTGCATTATTCTGTCAAGAGCGTAAAGTCAGTAAAATCTAGAGATTCCTATCAGGAATATTCCTGTTTAGATTCCTTCTTCTTAGCATGTCATCTTAGTTTTAAGTTTAATTCTATCTAGGTAGAGTCCTAAGACAGGAATATTCCTGTAGAGGGTTCTATATTTAATTTGGAGAACAGTTATGCCCAATGAAACATTAGCCGAAGAACGCGCAAGACTAAAGCGTGAGACCAAAGCTTTAGGAAAGAACCTTGATCGCTTTGATATGCCTTCTATGACTGCATCAACAAAATCAATACCTTCTACAAAAAAAATAAAAAAAGAAAAGCCTGTTTTACTTGAGACTATGTTTGGTCAAGTAACCGAAGAAGAGTTTGATAGAAGAATGAAGGCGTATAAAAAGGGTATAGATGAAGAATCATACAAAGGATATCTTGATAAAAGATTTTCGCAATATGACAAGAAAAAGAAACCTAAAGGAGAAGAGTCTGTGAAAAAGAAAAAAATGAATATGGGTCGTCAAGCAACAATGGGTGGCCGACAAAACCTAGCTAATGAAGAGACCAACCGTCCTAACTTTGGCAAAGACACTACAAACTTTCAATATAGAAATGCCAAGCCCCCCGGAATGGCTCGTGGTGGTGCAATGGGTGGCCGTCAGAATCTAGCCAACGAGGAAACTAATCGTCCTAACTTTGGAAAAGATACTACAAATTTCCAGTACAGGAATGCAAAACCGCCCGGAATGAGTAAAGGTGGAAAGATTCGCGGTTACGGAATGGCTCGTGGCGGTAAAGCCTGCAAAATGCTTTAAGGAGTTTGCATGTCTACATTAAAGATTCTACAGAATGGTACGTTTGCTGATGGAGAAGGTGTTTATCAGATAGGCTACGAGCTTGAGGATGGTTCTTTTGACATTGTTGAGCATGATGTTATGCGTAAGGATGTTGCTGAAGCTAAACTGTCTGAGATGGGCGTACCTAAACCCGTAGAGATGGAGAGAGCGCGAAACGACACTGGGCATTTTGTAGCGGATGATCCTGCCACTCCAGATGTTAACGAAGCGTATGTGCCTAAGAAAAAGAAGGCTCCTGCTAAAAAGAAAGCGGCTGTCAAGAAAAAGAAAGCATAAGGAATTATATGTCCGTTGCGGATAAGGTTGATCCAGAGCTTTTAAAACAAATCCCTAATCTGCCGCTAGAACAGCAGAAAGAGGTTCTAGTCTTATTAGAAGAGCTAGAAGAAGCAGAATCCAAGGAGAAAGCAAGAAATAGCTTCATGGGTTTCTGCAATAAGGTTTGGCCTGCCTTTATTGAGGGCAGGCATCATAAGATCATGGCAAACGCTTTTGAACGTGTTGCTAGTGGTGAGTTGAAGCGGTTAATTATTAACATGCCTCCTCGTCACACTAAATCAGAATTTGCATCTTATCTATTACCTTCATGGTTCTTAGGTAAGTATCCACACAAAAAAGTTATTCAAACCGCTCACACTGCTGAATTATCAGTAGGTTTTGGTCGAAAGGTGCGTAACCTAGTAGACAGCGAAGACTACAAATCTCTTTTCCCCTCTGTCGGGTTGAGGGCTGACTCTAAAGCCGCAGGGCGATGGAGTACCAGTGCAGGTGGCGAATACTTCGCTATCGGTGTTGGTGGTGCTGTAACAGGAAAAGGCGCAGACCTTCTGATCATTGATGATCCGCACTCCGAGCAAGAAGGTCAATCGGGTGACCCCTCCGTTTTTGACAAAGCCTATGAATGGTACACATCTGGCCCTCGACAGCGACTTCAGCCGGGAGGCGCTATTATTATTGTTATGACTCGTTGGCATAAACGAGACCTAACAGGACAGATTATAAAGTCATCTGTACAGCGTACAGGGACTGATGAATGGGAAGTAATTGAGTTTCCTGCAATCATGCCGTCAGAAAAACCTTTATGGCCTGAGTTCTGGCCGATGAAGGAACTGGTAGCACTAAGGGAAGAACTTCCCTCTTCTAAATGGAACGCCCAGTATCAACAGAACCCTACCTCTGAGGAGGGTGCGCTAGTGAAGCGTAACTGGTGGAAGATATGGGAGCGAGACTCGCCACCCCCTTGCGAGTTTATAATACAGTCTTGGGATACGGCATTTCTTAAGACACAAAGGGCTGACTACTCAGCGTGTACTACTTGGGGCGTATTTTACGCACCTGATGATGACGGTAAGACTGTAGCTAACATAATACTGCTCGATGCCTTTAAAGAGCGATTAGAGTTTCCTGAGCTTAAAAAGAAAGCTCAAGAGTTATATATCGAATGGCAACCCGATGCTTGCATCATTGAAGCAAAAGCCGCAGGAACACCCCTTATCTTTGAGCTAAGGGCAATGGGGATTCCAGTGTCTGACTACACCCCCTCTAGGGGCAATGACAAGATATCAAGGGTAAACGCTGTTTCTGACCTATTTGCGTCAGGTATCATATGGCGGCCAGAGAGAAGGTTTGCAGAGGAAGTGGTTGAAGAGTTTGCCGCTTTTCCCGCAGGAGAACATGATGACCTTGTGGATTCATCGACTCAAGCGTTACTGCGCTTTAGGCAAGGCGGGTTCTTAAGGTTAACCTCTGATGAAGAAGACACTCCTCTAGAAACAAATAGGCGAGCGGCTTATTACTAATGGATAACCTAGAGATTAGTCCGTGGAGACTTGATCAGCTATTAAGGCCATTATTTAGAAAGTTCTCAAAAGCAGGCGATAAAGTTTACTTTAAGAACAATCAATTCCCTGTAACAAAAGAATTAGAAAAAAATTTTAAAACTATACGGTCTGAATTAGACCATATAATGAAAAGAATAGATGATTTAACCCCTTTTCAGGAGATAAGCCCTGATCAGGTGTACATCTCTAATGATGATAAGTGGAAAATGTTTTTCCTAAAGGCAGGCACTGTAAGGTTTGACAGAAATTGTCAGGAATGTCCCAAGACAATGGAGATTCTAGATAGAGATAAGCAAATTGTTTCAGCGTATTTCTCTGTCCTTGGGCCAAACAAGATGTTGATGCCGCATGAAGGGCCGTGGTGTGGAATTATCCGCATTCATTTGGCGCTGATTGTGCCTAAAGATGGAAATGGGTGTACACTTGTAGTCAATGGTATTCCATACATCTGGGAAGAAGGCAAGTGTGTAGTATTTGATGATACTTATGAACATATTGCAGTTAATGAAACAAACAGTAATAGAGTAGTATTGTTTTTAGACTATATGAGGCCTCTCCCTTTATGGCTGTCTTGGTTTAATTGGTTAATAATAAAAAGCGCAAAGTTGCTTCCTTATTTCAAGACACCAATTAAGAGGCACAAAGAGTGGGAGAAGCGTTTTTATGGCGAAAACTAATGATATGGTCAAAACCTTTATGGATAAGGGTTATGTTGTTAACAATGATTTAACAAACTCTAGTTATGTTACACTAGAAGACGATAAATACAGTATTTATGTGTCCTACAGCGGAGAACTTGCTTGGGAAAATTTTAATATTAACAATATTGGCGCAGAAAAGTTTTTTAGACTAGCTAGTGAATAATTGGAGTTTTCAATGAAAGACACAAAGAAAAAATCTAGTTCATACATGGGTGGCGGTAAAATACACATGGATGATGACAAAATTAACCGTGTTAAATCTTATAAAGCAGGTGGTAAAACCACTGTAGCTCGCGGAAGTGGTGCGGCAAGACCGCAAAAGTTCGGGAAGAACGGATAAATGGCAATTGAAAAGCCGTTGGTTACACCTGAAGAGCTTACTGCTGAAGAAGCTGAGGGTGCTTTAGAGATTGAAATAGTCAATCCTGACTCTGTTTCGGTTGAAACACCTGACGGTGGGCTAATGTTTGACTTTGAAGACGGCAATTCTATGGATGAAGTGCCGTTTGATGATAACTTAGCTGAATACATTGAAGACAAAGAGCTTTCTTCAATTGCAAACGACCTTATTGGCGCATTTAAGTCAGATAAGGAAAGCCGATCTGATTGGGAAAGAACCTATATAGAGGGCTTAGACCTTCTAGGACTTAAACACGAAGATAGAACAACCCCTTGGGATGGTGCATGTGGCGTATTTCACCCACTACTGACCGAATCTGTTATTAAGTTCCAGTCTCAATCTATACAAGAACTGTTTCCTGCGGGAGGCCCAGTCAAAACCGCTATAGTCGGTATTATAGATAAAGAAAAAGAGAGGCAAGCGGGAAGAGTTCAAGATTATTTAAACTACTTAGTCACTGAGAAGATGACTGAGTACCGAGCAGAAACAGAAAGACTGTTGTTTTCATTGCCTCTAGCAGGCTCTGCCTTTAGAAAAGTTTACTTTGACCCCAACATGGGTCGCCCTTGCAGTATGTTTGTACCTGCTGAGGACTTTGTTGTTAGCTATGGAGCCTCTGACTTAGTGACTTGCGAACGTGCAACTCACATTATGAAGCGAACAAGCAACGAAGTGAGGAAGCTACAGGTATCTGGCTTCTACTCAGACGTAGAGTTAGGAAACCCTAGCGACAACACTGATGAGATTGAAAGTAAATATAACGAGTTAACAGGTAACTCCCACGGATATGACAACGATTCTCGTCATACCATCCTAGAAATGCAGATTGACCTTGATCTGGTTGGCTTTGAAGACATGATTGACGGTGAGGAAAGCGGAATACAGCTTCCTTATGTTGTTAGTATTGACCTAAGCTCACGAAAAATCCTGTCTATACGCAGAAACTACTACGAAGATGACGAAAATCGCATGAAGCGCGAGCATTTTGTTCATTATCAGTATATGCCGGGACTTGGTTTTTACGGATTTGGCTTGATTCACATGATTGGTGGGCTTGCTAAGTCTGCAACCTCTCTCTTGCGTCAATTAGTTGATGCAGGAACGCTGAGTAACCTTCCGGGAGGCTTAAAATCTAGAGGATTACGGATTAAAGGTGATGATACGCCGATAATGCCGGGAGAATTTAGAGATGTTGACGTTCCGGGCGGTTCAATACGCGATAATATTAGCTTTTTACCCTATAAAGAGCCAAGTAACGTCCTGTATCAGCTTATGGGAGACATTGTAGAGGAAGGCCGTAGGTTTGCATCAGCCGCAGACGTAAAAGCGGCAGACATGAATTCTGAAGCTCCTGTGGGAACTACGCTTGCAATTCTAGAGCGATCCATGAAGGTTATGAGTGCGGTTCAAGCACGATTACATGCCTCAATGCGGAAGGAATTACGCCTATTATCGAAGATTGTGTACGATTTTGGCCCTACAGAGTACCCATATTCGTCTGAAGAAGACGCTGTAGTTGCTGAAGACTTTGATGGCAGAGTGGACGTTATTGCTGTTAGTGACCCCAATTCAGGCACTATGGCCCAAAGAATCATGCAATATCAGGCCGCATTGCAGTTATCTCAGCAAAATCCAGAGATGTATGACCTTCCTTTGCTACACAGGCAGATGCTTGAAGTTCTTAACATCCGCGATGCAGATAAAATAATTCCAAAAGATGATGAGCAAAAGCCAACAGACCCTGTTAGTGAGAATATGAATATTCTTAGAGGCGATCCTGTTAAGGCCTTTATCTACCAAGACCATGAGGCGCACATTAAAACTCACATGGCCTTTATGGAAGACCCTAAGATTCAAGAGCTTGCAGGTAATAGTCCAAACGCTCAGGTAATGCAATCATCTATGGCATCCCATATACAGGATCACCTTGCATTTCTTTATCGTCAACAAGTTGAGAAAGAACTGGGTGTTGAGCTTCCGCCAGAAGGTGAAGCACTACCAGAAGATATTGAACTTAGAATATCCAGACTGGTGGCTCCTGCGGCAGAACAGCTTAAAAACAAAAATCAACAAGAGCAACAGCAACAAGAAGCCCAAGAGCAACAGCAAGACCCTATTGTTCAAATGGCGCAGAAAGAGTTGCAAATCAAAGAGATGCAAGCACAAGCTAAAGCAGAACTTGATCAGGCTAAAATGCAACTTGAAACGGCTAAGGCTCAGTCTAAGGCAGAATTTGATAAGCAGAAGCTTGATCAACAAGCTGAGATTGAAAAAGCTAAGTTGGCCGTTAAGATTGCCGAAGATAATGTTAGAGAGCAGTTAGAGTCCAGAAGGATTGCCTCTAAAGATCAAATTGAAGGATTTAAGATAGGTCGAGAAATCGTGGAGTCTATGACTAATGAGTAGATCGGCAAACAATTCATTTGAGTATCTAAGAGATAAGCTAAGAGGCCAGATGAACGACATGAGCGATCACATTTCTGGTGGCGCATGTAAAGATTATAATGAGTACGCAAAGTGTTGCGGAATCATAGAGGGTTTAGCCCTTGCAGAAAGAGAGCTTTTAGACTTAAAAAGTAAGTTAGAAGCCGAGTAATTCATCGCACAAGGCGATGCACAGCGACTCTGGACGCTTTTTTCCAGTGCATAAGGTAGTATCTAATGAGTGAATCATTAGCAAAAAAAGATGAAAAAGGAGAAAAGGCCAGTCAATTGCCTAGCCCGAAAGGGTATAAAATATTGATTGCTTTACCTGACCCAGATGAAAAAACCGAGGGCGGAATTATTAAATCTGCCAAATCGTTGCAAGAAGAAGAAGTGGGTTCAATTGTAGGGATGGTGCTAGAAATTGGCCCAGACTCTTACTCTGATCCTCGACGATTCCCATCGGGAGCTTTCTGTAAAGAAGGCGACTGGATTGTTATGCGGTCTTACTCAGGCACTCGCTTTAAAGTGCATGGGAAAGAGTTTCGCTTAATTAACGATGACAGCGTTGAAGCTGTAGTCCAAGACCCAAGAGGCATAGGTAAAGTATGAGTGAATTAAATGAAGTAGAAAATAACGAACAACAAGCGCCCGTAGCGGCAAGTTTAGAAGATAAATTTTTTGGCGTTAAAACAAAGATTGTCAAAAGAGAAAAAGATAAATCTTCTGATCTGGAAGCTGAGTCTGACATAGAGTTAGAGGTTGTTGATGACAGACCTGTTGATGACCGCAGGCCTGCAAAAACAGAAGTTTCTGAAACGTCTGATGAGGACGAGCTTTCAGGTTATAGTGATAAGGTTCAAAAGCGCATAAACAAATTGCGTTATGAGCAAAATGAAGAAAGGCGGCAAAGAGAAGCCGCTGAAAGAATGCGCGATGAGGCAGTTCGTGTTACTCAGACTCTTAACAATAAGAATCAAGAATACGAATCAATTATTCAGCGAGGTGAGTCTGCTTTAGTAGGACAGATAAAAGCAAAAGCGCAAATGACGCTTGAAAACGCTAAGGCTGTTTACAAAAAAGCTTACGAAGAAGGTGATACCGATACTGTTGTTAACTCTCAGGAGGCTTTGTACAATGCTCAAGCTGAGTTAGCTGAAGCTGACAAGTATGAAAGGAACATTAGTAATCATCAAGCTCAGTTAGCGCAACAAGCGCAGTACAACCAACAGTATAGGGCGCAAACGCCTCAACAACCTGCTCCTCAAGCTCCTCAAGCTCCTACAGTTGATCCAGAAGCTAAGGAATGGGCTGATAAGAACAAATGGTTTATGTCTCCTGACAGCAAAAGAATGACTGCAACAGCTTATGGGTTGCACGAAGAAGCTATTGTTGACAGTGGAATTAAACCTAACACTCTTGAATACTTTGACTTTATAGATAAAGGTATGAGAGAGTCGTACCCAAAATTTGATTGGCAGGATACTAGCGATACTAATGGACGTACCGCGCCTGCGACTGCTAATCAACGCTCCACGGTAGTGGCTTCATCCAATAGGAATAATGGAGCAAAACCGCGCAAAGTGCAGTTAACGTCCACCCAAGTTTCTCTCGCTAGGAAATTAGGGATTACCCCAGAACAGTACGCCAGACAACTCGCAAAGGAGAACCTGAAATGACTGAAGAGCGCAAACCCAGAGAAAACAGTTCACGCAAAGAAGATACTCGTCCTGATGATACATGGACACCCGCATCTATTTTACCCGACCCGACTCCACAGGAAGGTTATGTATTTAGGTGGGTTAGGACAAGTACTCTTGGAGAGTCAGATAATACTCATGTTTCTAGAATGTTTAGAGAGGGTTGGGAGCCTTGTAAGGCTGAAGACCACCCTGAACTTTTATTAACGTCAGATATTAACTCACAATTTAAGGGTAACATCGAAGTTGGCGGATTATTATTATGTAAAGCGAGTAAGGAAAAGATGGATTCTAGAACTGAACATTTCCAGAAAGCCGCTGATAATCAGATGCAGTCAGTTGACAACAACTACTTACGCGAGAATGATCCTAGAATGCCTCTGTTAAAACCAGAGCGTAGTACTAGGACAACTTTTGGAAGGAACTAACCCTAATACTGGGGTAAGTTCCTTAAACTAAGATTAACTTTGTTATTTAAGGAGGCCTATAATGGCTACCACTGCTACCCCAAACGGCGCAGAACCAGTTAACACTCTTAGTGCGAGCGGCTCTTATTCAGGAAAAGTTCGGCACATGAAGATTGCTAACGCATATGGAACTGCAATTTTTTATGGTGACTTCGTAAAACCAGTCGCCGCAGGAGGCGTTGAGTTAGACGCAGGAACTGCAACATTAACTCCAATTGGAATTTTTGTTGGTTGTTCTTACACTGACCCAACCTCAAACCAATTAACCTTTAGCCAATACTACCCCGCTAGTACAGCGGCAGATGATATCTCGGCTTATGTTGTTGATGACCCTGATCTTGTATTTAAGATTCAGGCTGACGCTACACTTGCTCAAACAACTATGTTTTTGAATGCAGGTGCTGTTCAGACCGCAGGAAGTACTGATTTTGGACGCAGTAAAAACGCGCTCGATGCTAGTACGGCCGCAACAACAGCCACACTCCCATTACGAATTGTAGAATTTGTAGAGGGGCCAACTAGTGCAGTCGGTGATGCGTATACTGATGTTCTTTGCATTTATAATGCAGGCGATCATGCGTACCGCAACTCAACTGGCGTTTAAGGAGATATAACAAATGGCTATTTCACGCGCACAAATGCTCAAAGAGCTACTTCCGGGCCTTAACGCCCTGTTTGGCCTTGAGTATGAAAAATATGATGACGAGCATACTCTTATTTATGATACAGAGAGTTCTGATCGTTCATTTGAGGAGGAAACCAAGTTAAGTGGTTTTGGAGCGGCTCCAGTTAAAAACGAAGGTTCTGCAATCTCTTATGATTCAGCACAAGAGTCTTTCTCTGCTCGCTGCAACCACGAAACTATTGCTATGGGTTTTGCTATTACCGAAGAGGCTATGGAAGATAACTTGTATGATTCGTTATCTGCTCGTTACACCAAAGGTCTTGCTCGCGGTATGGCTTACACTAAGCAGGTTAAAGCGGCTAATCCTCTAAACAACGGTTTTACTAACTCGTTTCAGTCTGGTGACGGTGTAAACCTGTTCACTGCTGTTAGCGATGGTATTACTGGCGGTGGCGGTCACCCAACTGTAGGTGGTGGCTTTAACAGCAACCGTCCTGCAACTGCGGCTGACTTAAACGAAACATCTTTGGAGAATGCAATTATTACTATTGCAGGATACACTGATGAGCGCGGCCTGCTTATTGCGGCTCGTCCTACTCGTTTGATCGTTCCACCTGCGTTGATGTTTACAGCAGATCGTTTGCTAGAGACTAACCAACGTGTTTCAACTGCTGATAACGACATAAATGCTATCCGTAATATGGGTGCTATTCCAGAAGGCTATGCAGTCAATCACTATCTGACTGACAGCAATGCTTTCTTTATCCTTACTGATATTCCTAACGGAATGAAGCATTTTGAGCGTACTTCTCTTGAAACTAGTATGGATGGAGACTTTGATACTGGTAATGTTCGCTATAAAGCTCGTGAGCGTTACTCGTTCGGTGTATCCGATCCACTTGGCATTTATGGTTCTCCGGGATCAAGCTAAGTAGCTAAACAAGAAGGGGGTGTAAAAACCCCCTTTTTTATTTTTAACACGTTATTATTAACTATCCCTGACTGCTTAACAGCAGACCAACCCAAGACAGGAGATTCTCATGGGTACTACAACTTATACTGGAGCAGTTCGCTCCGAAAATGGTTTTTCAGATATTTCAAAAAACAGCGATACAGGTGCTGTAACCACTAATTCTACCTATAGCAATAATGCTAGTGTTGGTGGAACTCTTGCCGTCACTCAGTCTATCACTGGCAAAAAGTCTATTAACACTGACTTTAACGCCTCAAGTGCTTTGACACAAACTCTAACTGCCGCTCAGTCTGGAACTTTGTTCTTGATTGACGGAACAGCAAACAATGTTGTTAATATGCCTGCTCTATCGACTGAGAATGTTGGCGTTCATTATGAGTTTCAACTGACCGTTGCCGTAGGCGGTAGTACTACAACTACGTTTGTACTTCCCGGTTCTGCTGTATCAGCCTTCCAAGGCATGGTTTCATTGGTTGCAGGAACAGCGGCTAACGCAGTAAGTGATGTAGCAGGAGATACCTTGACGCTAGTAAACTCAACCGTTCTAAACGCTAGAGTTTCTATGACTTGCGTATCAGATGATGGAACTAACTCCAAGTGGATGACAACTGTTCTTTCAACTCCAATTGCAACCATAGCTTAATACGCAGTTTAGTGTGTTAATATTGAGGGGTGAATTTCACCCCTTATTTTTAGGAGAATGTAATGGCTGATGCAGTCGCAACACAAACAATTTCAGATGGGGCAAAGTACGCCACATTTAAGTTCACCAATGTCAGTGATGGCTCTGGAGAAGCGGCAGTTAAAAAAATTGACGTTTCTGCTCTTAGCAAAGACCCGATGACAGGGCAGGCTTGTACTAAAGTTAATATATCTAACATCTGGTACAGCACTGTTGGAATGAGTGTTAAGGTGTTATTTGATGCTTCTACAGATGTATTGGCATGGCATATACTTGCTGACTACTCTGATGAGTTAGATTTTTCTTCATTCTCAGGCATACCTAATAATGCAGGTAGTGGAGTCACTGGCGATATCATGTTAACTACCGTTGGTCATTCTAGCGGCGATACTTACAGCGTTATTTTAAAAGTATTAAAATCTTATGGCTAGAAATTATAAGCTTGAGTATGAAAACTTTCATTCAAGGCCTGAAGAAAAAAAACGCAGGGCTGAACGAAATAAAGCTAGAAAGCTGATGGAAAAGAAAGGCCTTGTTCGCAAAGGTGACGGTAAAGATGTTGACCATAAAGACAGAAACACAAGCAACAACAAAACTAAGAATCTAAGGGTCACATCTAGAAAAACAAATAGGTCTAGAAATGGCAGAAAAAAAAGCTAAAGCTAAATCAACTGTTAATTCAGCAGGCAACTATACAAAGCCTGCTATGCGTAAGCGTCAATTTTCAAGAATTAAAGCAGGCACTAAAGGCGGAAAATCAGGCCAATGGTCTGCAAGAAAAGCTCAAATGCTTGCAAAGGCTTATAAAGAAGCGGGTGGAGGCTACAAATGAAAGGTGTAAAGCATTACAAAAGAGATGGAACTGAGCATAAAGGCTCTAACCACAAGATGTCTGATGGCACTTTGCATACTAATAAGTCACACACTAAAACAAGTGTAAAGTTATTTCATCTAAAAGATTTATCAGCTAAAGCCAAGGCAAAGGCCAAAGGCAAAAAATAATGGCTATTTCACGCGCACAAGCGGGTAAAGAGATGAAAGGCGGAAGTGCAAAGAAAAAATCCCAGAAGTCTTTAGATAAATGGACTAAAGAAAAATGGGGAACAAAGTCAGGAAAAAATAGCACTCAAGG
>Ga0115003_10003355_pt1 | contig 12702 bp, 9 predicted proteins | sample ArcticOcean_MG_C_7_FD_88736 | JGI IMG/M metagenome (GOLD analysis project Ga0115003, IMG submission 88736) | Marine microbial communities from western Arctic Ocean - ArcticOcean_MG_CB11_88 | ecosystem: Environmental > Aquatic > Marine > Oceanic | place: Arctic Ocean: Canada Basin | collected... | reverse complement strand
CCACCTGTTATCTTTTTTTTAGCCTTGATATTTTGGATAGTCTCAACAATGTTTTGATGTATCCAAGGACCTTTAATTATTCCCCTCCAATCTTTTACTTTTCTATATTTAGCTCTTAGATTAAAGTTCTTCCAGTAGGCGCTTCCTGGTCCGAAGTTCTTAATAATATTTTTTTTAAATCTTACTTCTATATTTTCAGGTCCTTCAAGCAATGTCTTGAACATAATTTGACCAATATCATTATAGCCTGAAACTCTTCCAGTTTTGATATTGTAAAAGGGACTCTTATTTTTACTTAAAAAAGTAAAATCTTTCTTTCCCTTTACATAGGACAATAGTTTTTTTTGATTATAAACCCAATGCAAAGGTCTTGCCGCAGCATCAGCAACTGTAGATCCTAAAAACACATGTAGGTTATTTTTCATTATTTTTTTTTAAATTAACAAAACTAGGTAAATATTCATAATTTTTATAGCGTAAAGTTTGAAAATTTTCAAGAGATGTTCTTAATTTAGTTTACCAAGATCAAGCGCTTTTATTATTTTGAGGATAGATGTTTTTCTGCTTCAAGAGCAGCCATACAACCCATTCCCGCAGCAGTTACAGCTTGTCTGAAAATTTTATCCTTAACATCACCAGCCGCAAAAACACCTGGCACATTTGTAATTGTTGAATCAGGTTTTGTAATTAAATAACCCTCTTTATCCATATCTAATTGATTTTTAAATAAAGCTGTAGCAGGATCATGGCCAATAGCTATAAACAAACCATCTGCTTTTAATTCAATGACATTATTAGTTTTCAAATTTTTTATTTTAATTGCATTTACATTTTTAGGTTCAGAAGTACCTAAAACTTCTTCGACAGCACTATCCCAAATAATTTCAATTTTTTTATTAGCTTTTAATTTTTCTTGTAATAGTTTTTCTGCTCTTAATTCATTTCTTCTATGTATTAAATAAACTTTTGACGCAAATTTTGTTAAAAATATTGCCTCTTCTACAGCCGCGTTACCACCACCTACGACTGCAACTTCTTTTTCTTTAAAAAAGAAACCATCACAAGTAGCACAAGATGAAACTCCAAACCCTTTAAATTCTTGCTCTGATTTTAAATTCAACCATCTAGCTTGAGCACCAGTTGAAATTATAATGGAATCAGCTGTATAAACTTGACCGTTATCACCTACCGCAGAAAAAGGTCTTTTTGAAAGATCTACTTTACCAATATGATCTTGTATCATTTTAGTACCAACTGCTTCTGCTTGGCCTTTCATTTCTTCCATTAACCAAGGTCCTTGAATAACCTTTGAAAAACCAGGAAAATTCTCAACATCTGTGGTTGTTGCTAATTGGCCTCCAGGTTCAGATCCGAACACCATGATTGGCTCCAACATAGCTCTAGCCGCGTATATTGCCGCTGTATAACCGGCTGGCCCCGATCCAATAATTAACACTTTTGTATGTTTAGTAGATTTAATATTCATTATATAGAAGGTATATAGTATTAAATGTTAAAATTAAAAGCCCATCTTTTGTCCCAGGGAATGCACGGCATGATAAGTCAGGTGGAAGGCTTATCTAATGCTTTAAATCTAGATTTTAAACACCAGACGGTTAAATTGAAATCTTTTTGGAATTTAATACCTCCTAAATTTACACCTATTTCTGAAAACCTATTAATAGAAAAATTTATTTGTGATTCTAAAGTTATCATTTCTTGCGGAAGAAAGAGTGTGATTCATTCAATTGCTTTAAAAAAAAGGTACAAGAAAGAAATTTTTAATATCCATATACAAGACCCTAAAGTTTCTCTTAAAAATTTTGATCTTGTTATTTGTCCAGATCATGACAATTTAATTGGAAACAATGTAATAAAAACAAGAGGAGCCATTCACTATCTAAAAAAAAATGAAATAGACAAAAACAAAGAGTACATCAAAGTTGAGAAAGAAAATAAAAAAATTGTTTCTTTTATAATAGGAGGACCAAATAAATATTATAACTTTTCAGAAGAACAAATAAACACCATGTTTAATAAAATAAAAAAATTATTTACACCGGATAAGTATAAATTAATTGTTGTACCCTCATATCGAACGCCGGATAGAATAATAAAAAAAGCATTTAATACATTTAGCCACAACCATATTGTTATTAAGGAAATAGATAAAAAAGCATATCTATCATCATTGAGCTGGTCTGATATAATAGTTGTAACATGCGATTCAACTTCCATGATCTCAGAAGCTGCCATTACAGGAAAACCTATTTATATAGCAAATATGCAACCAGTAAGAAATAACATTAGATTTAAAACTTTTTATAGTCAATTTAAGAAACTTGGTATAATTAGAGACTTAAAAAACAATATTGAATTATGGAGTTATAACCAATTAGATGAAGTTAATAGAATTGCTCCAATTATAAAAGAAAGAATGAAATTAAATGGAATTACTTAAATCACTTAAAGATAAAATTAAATCGTATCAAGTTCCTTTCAAGCACTTTGAGCTGAACCAACCTTTAACAGATGAGGCGATAAAAGAAATTTGCGATACTGATATACTTGACCCAAAAAATGAAAACTTAAATTACGATGGAACAAGAGCTTTGGACGGAGGAGGAGGAGCTTTTCGTTTAGGAATAAAAAATGGGGGAAAGGCAAAAAAAATTAGATGTTATGTAACTAAAGAAAATTCAAATAAATTTCCACATCTTACGAATTTTATAGATGAACTCAGATCCAAGGATGTTTATAAAAAAATAGGAGCTTTAATCGGCAAGGATTTAAGTAATTCATTTGTACGGTTAGAAGTTATTTGTGACAGAGAGGGTTTTTGGCTTAAACCACACTGTGATATTGAAGAAAAATTAATGTCATCAATTGTTTTTGTTAATCCTTACGGTGAGTCTGAGAACTTAGGTACGGATTTTTACGATGAAAAATTAAATAAAGTTAAAACTGTTCCTTATAAAAATAATTATGGGTATTTTTTTACAAGCGGGCCCAATACATGGCACGGTATGGAAAAAAAAGAGATAAAAAAAGAGAGAAGGTGCATCCAGATTAATTACGTTACTTTTACTACTGATTGGCAAGTTAAATAATCCTAGAGTATCATTAAATGTCCTGTAGAGAAGTTACTGTCATTTTTTTTGACTTGAGAGATTTTATACCTTCTAAACACACGTGTGCCGTCGACATATTTGTACAATAAGGTACTTTATTTGCTAATGTTGCTCTCCTTAAAGCTTTCGCATCATTAAACTGACTTTCGCTGTTACCACCACCAGTATTTATTACTAATGCGATTTTTTTAGAATTTAGAATATCTACAATATGAGGAGATCCTTCATAAACTTTATTAATTTTTTTACATTTTATTCCATTTTTATTTATAAAGTTTGACGTGCCTTCTGTGCCACAAAGCGTAAAGTTTAATTTTAATAGCTGCCTAGCTAAACCAACACCTTCACTTTTATGACTATTTTTAAGAGATATAAATGCCAAACCTTTTGTTGGAAGTGAGTTAGACGCAGCAATTTGACTTTTGGCGAAAGCCATTCCAAAATCTTTGTCAAAACCCATGACCTCACCAGTTGATTTCATTTCTGGTCCTAGTAATAAATCGCTTTTCGGAAATTTATTAAAAGGAAATACAGCTTCTTTTACTGCAAACATATTTTTAGTTTTACTTTTTAAATTAAAATTTAATAAATTTTCCCCAGCCATTACTCTAGAAGCAATTTTAGCAAGAGGAATTCCCTTAGCTTTCGATACAAAAGGTACCGTTCTACTAGCTCTCGGATTTACCTCAATTACAAAAATTTTATCATTTTTAATTGCAAATTGAATATTCATGAAACCTTTTACATTTAATGCGATAGCTAATTTTTTTGTCTGAATTTCTATTTCTTTTATTAAATTTTTCTTAATTGATATTGGAGGCAAACAACAAGCAGAATCTCCCGAGTGAATACCAGCTTCTTCTATGTGCTGCATTATTCCTGCAACAAACACGTTTTTACCATCTGATATAGCATCTACATCGATTTCCATCGCACTATCAATAAACCTATCAATTAATATTGGGTTTTTTTCGGCAACTTTAAATGCTTCTTCAACAAAGTTTTTTAACTGGCTTTTCTCGTATACTATTTCCATTGCTCTTCCGCCCAAAACATATGATGGCCTCACGATTAGAGGCAGGCCAATTCTATCGGCTATCCTAATTGCTTCTTTAAATGTTTTAGCCATTCCGCTCTCTGCTTGTTTAAGCTTTAACTTATTAAGTAGTTTTTTAAATCTATCTCTATCTTCGGCTAAATCGATAGATTTATATTGAGTTCCTAAAATTGGTAAATTATTATCATGTAAAAACTTTGCAAGCTTTATTGGAGTTTGACCGCCGAACTGAGTAATAATTCCAACCAGACTTCCTTTTTCTTTTTCTTTTATAATTATATTGTAAATATACTCTTCCGTAAGTGGTTCAAAATATAATCTATCACTTGTATCGTAGTCGGTTGATACAGTTTCTGGATTGCAATTGATCATTATAGTTTCAAAACCACGTTTTTTTAGCGCATAACTAGCTTGGCAACAGCAGTAGTCAAACTCAATACCTTGACCAATACGATTGGGACCACCTCCTAAAATTATAATCTTTTTTTTTGAAGAGGGGTGAGCCTCACACTCTAGTTTAGCAGAGTAACTTCTTTGATAAGTTGAATACATGTAGGGTGTGAAAGATTTAAATTCTGCAGCACAAGTATCCACTTTTTTGTAAACTGGCAATACTTTTAAAGCTGTTCTTTTTTTTCTAACAATTTTTTCTGGTATTTTAGTAATTTCTGATAATTTTTTATCAGAATATCCTATTGATTTAATTTTATTAAATTCATTAAAGTCTTTAGGAAGTCCTCTTTTTTTTATTTTATTTTCCGTATCTATAATTTCCTTTATTTGCTCTAAAAACCAATTGTCTATTTTTGATAATTTTTGTATCTTTTTAATATTAATTTTTTTTCTAAAAGCTTCGGCAACTAGTAAAATTTTATTAGGTATGTTTATCTTTAAATTTTTTTCTATTTCCTTTTTGTTTAGCGACATAACACTATCTAAGCCTGAAAAACCAACCTCTAAAGAAACCAATGCTTTTTGAAGAGACTCTTTGAAATTTCTACCAATCGCCATAGCTTCACCTACGGATTTCATTGACGTTCCTAAAATTGCATCAGATGATGAAAATTTTTCAAAAGTAAACCGTGGGATTTTAGTAACAACATAATCTATTGTTGGCTCAAAGGAAGCGGGAGTTACTTTTGTTATTTCATTTTTTAATTCATCTAATGTGTAGCCAACAGCAAGTTTTGCAGCTATTTTTGCTATAGGAAAACCTGTTGCTTTTGACGCAAGAGCCGACGATCTAGAAACTCTTGGATTCATTTCGATTATAACCATTCTTCCATTTCTAGGATCGATTGCAAATTGAACATTCGAACCACCTGTTTCTACTCCTATTTTTCTCAGACAGGCAATCGAAGCATTTCTCATGACTTGGTACTCCTTATCAGTAAGTGTAAGAGCAGGAGCTACTGTAATGGAGTCGCCGGTATGTATACCCATTGGATCAACGTTCTCAATAGAACAAACGATAATACAGTTGTCTTTTTTATCTCTAACTACTTCCATTTCAAATTCTTTCCAACCCTCAAGAGATTCTTCAATTAAGACTTGGCTCACTGGAGACTCCTGCAGTCCTTCTTTTACTATTTTAATATATTCTTTATTTGTTTTAGCTATACCTCCCCCCAATCCCCCTAAAGTGAAAGCCGGTCTAATAATTGCAGGCAATCCAATTTGTCTTAATGCTTTTGCAGCATCTTTTATATGATTTACAACTTTTGATTTTGGAAGATCCAAACCAATATCTAACATGTTTTTTCTAAATTTTTTTCTATCTTCAGCATTAGAGATCGCTTTAGAATTTGCACCGATTAATTCAATTTTGTATTTCTTTAAAATCCCTTGTTTTTCTGCAACCATAGCTAAATTCAAAGCAGTTTGTCCACCCATAGTAGGAAGAATTGCATCTGGATTTTCTTTTTGAATAATCTTTTCTAAAATTTCTAAGGTAATTGGTTCAATATAAGTTTTATCGGCAACATCAGGATCGGTCATTATTGTTGCGGGATTAGAATTGATTAAGACAACCTTATAGCCCTCATCTTTCAAAGCTTTACAAGCCTGCGTTCCTGAGTAATCAAACTCACATGCTTGACCAATTATTATTGGTCCCGCGCCGACCACCAGTATAGTCTTAAGATCTTTTCTTTTTGGCATTTTTTTTCATGTTGGTAATAAATTCTTGAAATAAATAAACACTATCTTGAGGACCTGGGTTAGACTCAGGGTGATATTGTACAGAAAAAACAGGTTTATTTTTTAACCTTATTCCTTCAATGCAATTATCGAACAATGATACGTGTGTGATTTCAACACACTTTGGTAAACTTTTTTTAATTATTTCAAAACCGTGATTTTGACTTGTGATTTCGACGTTGCCCTTAACTAAATTCTTAACTGGATGATTGGCTCCTCTATGGCCTAATTTCATTTTTTTAGATTTAGCACCTAATGCCAATGCAAGTATTTGATGTCCAAGACAAATTCCAAAAATAGCTATTTTATTTTTAATTAATTCTTTAATAGTATTAATTGCATATTTTCCAGTTGCAGCAGGATCGCCTGGTCCATTAGATAAAAAAACTCCATTTGGTTTCAATTTCATTATTTCTTTGGCAGTTGTTTTGCATGGGACAACAGTAACTTTACAATTAAAGTCAGAAAAGTATCTCAAAATATTTTTTTTAATACCATAATCAATCGCCACAACATGTAGTAGTTTTATTTTATTTTTTAAATATCCTTTATTTTTCTTCCAAGTTTTAAGTCCAATCCATGTATAATTTTTTGTTGTTGAAACTTTTTGTGCTAAATCTAAATTTTTTAGACCGCTCCATTTTTTTGTAGATTTTAGCAATTGATTTATGTTAAATTTTTTATTTTTAGAAAAAGATATCGTTCCTTTTGGAGCACCATTATCCCTAATATGATTTGTTAAAGATCTGGTATCTAACCCTGTTAGACCAACAATTTTATTTTCTTTTAACCAGTTATTAAGATTTTTAATTGATCTATAGTTTGAAGGGTCGGTAATATTTGTATTCAATATAACTCCCTTGACCCAAGCCCTTGAGGCCTCATTGTCTTCTTCATTAGTTCCAACGTTTCCAATATGAGGAAAGGTAAAACTAATAATTTGATCTGAGTATGATGGATCTGTAATAATTTCTTGGTAGCCAGTAATAGAAGTGTTAAAACAAACCTCTCCTGTTACCTGGCCTTCATAACCGATACCTTGGCCGATAAAGCTTTGACCATTTTCTAATACTAAAATACCTGTGGAATCGATCTTACTAAGATTTTTTTTTGAGTTTATATTTTGATTAATTATTTTCAAATACAACTCATGAGTTAAAGTAAAAAACTTATAAACATGATTTTGCGAAACATATGAAATAGAAATATAATCGTCAAGAAAGTTCTTTTTGTTTTAAAGAAGAACTGTGATTAAAGTAACTTAAAAATATGTCTTTAAAAAACCAAATAGAAGAAAAGCTAAAACAAGCCCTTAAAGAGAAAGATAAAAGCACATACTCAACCCTGAGATTAGTGGTTTCAGCAATTAAAGACGTAGAAATTGCTAATCGTAGCAAAAATAAAAACAATATTTCTGATAGTGAAATAATGTCAATTTTAAAGAAGATGATAAAGCAAAGAAACGAATCAAGTGCAGTTTACAAAAAAGCAGGTAGATTGGAATTGTTGAAAACAGAAATTGATGAAATTGAAGTAATAAGTTTGTACCTACCAAAACAGATGAATAACGAAGAAACAAAAAATCTGTGTGAAGAAGCGATTAAATTAACGGGGGCAAGCTCGATAAAAGACATGGGTAAAGTAATGGGGCAGCTAAAGTCAAATCACTCAGACAGTTTAGATTTTTCACAAGTGAGTTTAATAATAAAAGAATTATTAAAATAAAAATGAAATATCCAAAAGAATACATAAATGAAATTAAATTAAGAATAAAAGTTTCACGCGTAGTTGGTAAATCTGTTCAGCTAAAAAAAAGAGGGAAAGAATTTGTAGGTTTGTCACCTTTTAAAAACGAGAAAAGTCCATCTTTTACAGTTAGCGATGAAAAAGAATTTTATCATTGCTTTAGCACAGGTGAACACGGAAATATTTTTGATTTTTTAATGAAAACAAAGTCTATGAATTTTGGAGAAGCAGTCAAAACATTGGCAGCAGAAGCTGGAATGCAACCCTACAGATTTTCAAATTTTGATGAAAAAAGAGAAAAAAAATATAAAACTTATAAAAATATTTTTGAGGAATATAAAAACTTTTTCCATAATAAAATTTTTGATAGCAACCTCAAAGAGTCCTTAGAGTATTTAAATAAGAGGGGATTAAGTAAGAATATTATTATGGAGTTCAAATTAGGTTATGTTCCTTGGAAAAATAATTTTTATTCTGAACTATTAAAAAAATATACTGAAGAGGAGATCGATTCAACAGGACTTTATTATAAAAGTGACAAACCAAAAAATTATATAGATAGATTTAACTCAAGAATAATTTTTCCTGTAAATAATTTATCAGGTGATACGATTGCTTTTGGCGGCAGAATTATAAAAGAAAGTAAATTAGCAAAATACATAAATTCACCTGAAACAGATTTTTATAAAAAAGGAAGGATGTTATTTAATTTAGATAAAGCAAAAATAATGCGTCCTGAAACAAATGAAGTTGTAGTTGTAGAAGGATATATGGATGTTGTAAGTTTACATGCAGCAGGAATAAAAAATGTAATTTCTAATTCTGGTACCGCTCTAACCGAAACACAAATAGAACTAGTATGGAAATTTTTTTCTAATCCAATACTATGTTTAGATGGAGATGAAAGCGGTCAAAAAGCTGCTTTAAGAATAGCCGAGAGATTATTCCCCTTGATTAATGAAAATGATAAAATATATTTTTCAATACTACCAAACAATCAGGACCCAGATGATTATATAAAAAAAAATGGTAAAGAACAATTCATTAGCTTTTTAAAAGAAAAAAAAATAATACAAACGTATATATGGGAATTATATTCGCAAAGAATCAATAAAAAAGATCCATATGCTATCTCAAAATTTGAAAAAGAAATTAAGAAAATATGTTATTCAATAAAAGATGAGGTTCTTAAAAAATATATACTTGAAGATTTTTTAAATAAGATAAAATCTTTAACACCAATACAAAATAGTAAAAAAACATATTTTAACTACCATAAGCAAGATTTTAAAGTTCTAGATGCAACCAAGGAGCTCTTTAAAAAAAATAATCATTTTACAAAAGAAGAGTTGAAAGAGTATGCTATTCTATTTTTTATGCTTAATTATTCAAGTGTAGCGGCAGTCAAAATAGAGGAGCTGACAGAATTAAATTTTTCAAATTTAGAAAATAATAATTTAAAGAAAGAGATTTTAGATATTTTTCTTAAAAACGAAGTTGACGAAAGTATATATTCGAGAGTCAAAGAGAAATATAATAATCTAATAGCAAAGATAAACAATCATGTCATTTTACAAGAGATATTAAAAAATAAACAAGATCATGAAAAACAAGAGGTATTAGAAGATTTAATTTCAGAAATTAAAGAAATGAATCATCTAAAGCAAATAGAGTTTTTAGAGGATAAGGTCGCGAAAGACCTTGATGAAACTTCTTATCATGAGCTATTGAAGCTTAAAAGTCAGCTAAATAGGGAATAAAAAAAGATAGATTTTTAATATATTCACACTATATATACATTGTTAATTTATAAACGTATTCCAATGGCTGAAAAAATAATTACTAAATCCTTTGAAAGACTTTTAGATAAAGGAAAAAATAGAGGCTTCATTACCTATGAAGAACTAGGTAAGTCATTAGGTAAAAGAAATAGTTCAAATGAAAACTTAGAAAAAGCTTTCATAATCATAGCTGACAATAGCGTAACCTTAGTTGAAAAAAAATCTCAATATCAATCTAATAAGAAAAAAGAAACTACCAGTAGTGGAGAGGAAAAAACCACTGATAAAAGCGACGATCCAATCAGAATGTATCTTAGAGAGATGGGTGGTGTTGAATTGCTTTCTCGTGAAGGCGAAATTTCAATCGCAAAAAGAATTGAAGCTGGAAAAGATGTAATGATTAATGCCTTAACTCAAAGCCCCTTAATTGCAAAAAAAATTTTTGAATGGAAAGACTTAATTGAAAAAGATGAATTACTAGTAAGAGATATAATTGATATAGATTCAACTTACGAAGATTTTGAGGCTATGGAAAAAGGAGAAAACTCAAAAAAAAAAATTAACAAAGAAAAGGAAGAGAAAATAAAAGGTAAAAATGAAACAAAAGACAAATCAAATAATGATGAAGAAGATGAGTTTAATGTATCGCTTGCAAAAATGGAAGAAGAAATTAAACCAAAAATAATTAATATATTAATCAATCTATCCAAGAATTATGTCAAACTTCAAAAATATCAAATTGAAAAACTAAATTGTCTATTAACATCAAAAGTTTTATCGGTTTCAAAAAATAAAAATTTTAAAAAAATTCAACAAACCTTAGTTGATAACTTTACAAATTTGCAACTAGCACCTCATGTAATTGAAGATCTTGTTCAATCGCATTACAAAGAAAACAAAAAAATTATTTCTCTAGAAGGAATTTTGCTTAGATCTGCAATGGAGAATAAAATAAGTAGAGATGAGTTTTTAAAATATTATGTTGGAAATGAAATTAATCCAAATTTTGAGTCTTTTTTAAAAGAAAATCCTTTGTGGAAATCTTTTTTCAAAAAGTATAAAAAAAGTTTTCAAGAAATAAGGGAAAGATTAGTAGAATTTAGTAAAAAAATTGGCTTGTCAGTTAATGAGTTTAAAAAATTAGTTAGTAGAGTCCAAAAAGGAGAAAGAGAATCTCGTATTGCAAAAAAAGAAATGGTGGAGGCCAATCTAAGATTAGTTATTTCTATTGCAAAAAAATATACAAATAGAGGTCTGCAATTTTTAGATTTAATTCAAGAAGGTAATATTGGTTTAATGAAAGCTGTTGATAAATTTGAATATAGAAGAGGATATAAGTTTTCTACGTATGCAACTTGGTGGATTAGACAAGCAATAACAAGATCAATTGCTGATCAAGCTAGAACAATTAGAATACCTGTTCACATGATAGAAACTATAAACAAGATAGTTAGAACTCAGAGACAGATAATGAGTGAGTTTGGAAGAGAACCAACGCCTGAAGAGTTGGCTAAAAAATTAGTGATGCCATTAGAAAAAGTAAGAAAAGTTTTGAAGATTTCTAAGGAACCTGTTTCCTTAGAGACCCCTGTAGGAGATGAGGAAGATAGTAGCCTTGGTGATTTCATAGAGGACAAAAATGCTTTACAACCATTAGACACTGCTATTCAGTCAAACCTTAGTGAGTCAACTACCAAAATTTTGGCATCTTTAACTCCAAGAGAAGAAAGAGTTTTGAGAATGAGATTTGGAATAGGTATGAATACAGACCATACTCTAGAAGAAGTTGGTCTACAATTTTCAGTTACTAGGGAGAGAATTAGACAAATAGAGGCTAAAGCGCTGAGAAAGCTTAAACATCCAAGCAGATCAAAGCAATTAAAAAGTTTCCTAGAAAAATAAATTTTACTGTAGTAAAAGAATGTTCAAAGGGCCTGTAGCTCAGCTGGTTAGAGCAGTACACTCATAATGTATTGGTCCCAGGTTCGAATCCTGGTGGGCCCACCACATTGATTTTAATTTACTAAATTATTTAGATTTATTTATTTATGAAGTCTTCTAATTTTATGAAGAGAATTTCTATATTGTTATTATTTGAGTTTAATATTGAAGCAAATTCTTCTTTTTGAACTCTGGCCATACTCAATCCCTCAACAATCAAATCTCTAATTAATGGTTTTGCTGGATCTTTAGTATAAACTCTCCAATCAATATCAATATCAGGCTGATCGTCCATTCCCTCTATTTTTGAAGTAACAATAGTTGTTTTTGCACTTTTCTGCTCCGAACTTAATACTTTAAATTGAGAAGAAGAGTAATCGGAAAGCCGAGATGTTAAATTTTTAAGTAAATATTTTTCAAATAAAAAATTATATTTTTCTAACTCGTTAGGTTTTAAAGTTTTTCTAATACTGCCCAAAGAATATAATCCCAACGCTTCCACATCTACATTTTCCAATGCGATCTTTTCTATTGATTTTGATTTCTGTTCTTTAGACGTACTTTTATCGCTTAAAATTTTAATTGCATCATTAGCCAGCTCACTTATAAAAATTTCAGGATTTGAATTATAAGTTACAGCATTAGATAAGTTAAATATAAATAATGTAGAAGCCAATAAAAGTATTAGTCTTTTCATTTTATGATTTTATTTTATTTATCTAGGTTTCCCCAGTCATCTTCGCTGGAAACAGAATTGTTAGAAATCTTTCTCTCTCTATCTTGTAGATAAACACTTTTTAATGACGAATACATATCAAGTGAATTTTTTTCTAAACTATCAAAATTT
>Ga0115003_10003353_pt1 | contig 12718 bp, 9 predicted proteins | sample ArcticOcean_MG_C_7_FD_88736 | JGI IMG/M metagenome (GOLD analysis project Ga0115003, IMG submission 88736) | Marine microbial communities from western Arctic Ocean - ArcticOcean_MG_CB11_88 | ecosystem: Environmental > Aquatic > Marine > Oceanic | place: Arctic Ocean: Canada Basin | collected... | reverse complement strand
CGCGGAGATCTTCGAAGACGTGAATCCGCTGCAAGCGCCGGGAAATAAACCGAAGATCGGACTCGTTCTGATCGGGGGAGCGAGTGAAGGGGGAGGCGGAACCGGAAGACGGTTTGCTCGTCTCTTTCAACACGTTCAGCGGACACCCTCGCGAAGCCATGTCTCGCTGGTGACGACGCCAGAGTTCCTTGAACTCATGAAACGATCCGCGATTCCAATTGATGCGAACAAGAACGTCGTCTATTGCGAAAGCACGGCGATCAAGTCCGACGCTGGCCCCCTCGACAAACTGGGGCACTACCGGGACGCGAGCGCCAAACTTGCGCGCCTCGTCGCCGAACACGAGTTCGACGTTGTGCACATCCCGATTCCCAATCTTCTTTACGCGCCGTACCTGCTCGATGCCCCAGAGGGCGTGCGACATGTCTTCAGCATGACGGCGGCGGTGGGCTCGTTCGATTCAATGCACTGGAAATCGCAGTTGCTCTACCGAATTGGCTTCGAGGCCTGCGACGCGATCGACACGCTGTACAGCGATATCGCCGGACGCTTTCCCAGCTACGCGAACAAGCTCCACGTTTCGCCTTGCAGCTTTACCGACTACTCGCACTATCAACCGGCGAGCAAAAAAGAACGTTCCATAATATTCGCAGGCCGACTCGAAGGCTTTAAGAACCCGGAACTCTTCGTCAAAGCGACGAGCCTCGCTGCCGATGTTCTCCGGCAGCAAGGGTGGGCCTGCAAGCTGTTCGGCGACGGAGAGCTACGGACTCGCGTCGAAGCGCAAATCGCCCACTACGGCCTTTCCGATCTGATCGAAATCGACCAAGTGCCAGACCTTTCATCGGAGCTGAATCGATCGAGTATATTCGCCTCGATTCAACTCACCGAAAACTATCCATCGCAGGTATTGCTCGAAGCCATGGCAGCCGGAAACGCCGTCATTGCAACAGACGTCGGCGAAACTCGGAAGATCGTCGACGAAGAAGTCGGGGTGCTGTTCGATCCACAGACGCCGGAGAATCTCGCGCAAGCCATGACGCGGCTGGTCAGTGACGATGCCCTTCGCGACCGTCTCGCATCGAACGCGCGCGATCGCATCCTAGAAGAACACACGGTCGAGCGATTTGCCGCTTACATGGAGGGTTTGTGGGTTGCCGCCCTAGCGGACCCCATGCCTTCGCGACGTCTCTCCCGGCTTCGCACAGGGCGCTTGATCGCCGAAGCGGCGGCAGGATTGAAGTTTGCCTAGTTCGCTACCGAAACAGCACTAGACTGGGCAAGCCCTCGTCCATGTGGACGGGACCCAGCACAAAATAGATCAGGAGACGAGTCCCGACCATGTGCGGCATCCTTGCCCATTGCCTGTTTGACGAAGCGGCACAGATCGACGAAGCGATTCTTCGATCGATGGCGGACACCATGGTGCACCGAGGTCCCGACGACGCGGGGTACTGGGTTCGCGGGCGCATTGGTCTCGCCCATCGCAGGCTTTCGATCATCGATCTGTCGGCGGCGGGCCGTCAACCGATGGAAAACGAAGACGGTACGGTTCGGCTGACGTTCAATGGCGAGATCTACAACTTCGCCGAACTACGCCGGGAACTCGAAGGCCGCGGACACCGCTTCAAATCGAGTTCAGATTCCGAAGTCATCCTCCACGGATACGAAGAATGGGGGGGGCCCGGTTGTCTTTCGAAACTGCGCGGTATGTTCGCGTTCGTGATTTGGGACGACCGGCGTCAGGCGCTGTTTGCCGCGCGCGATCGCCTCGGCATCAAGCCCCTCTACTACCGCAACGATGGAAGCTCTCTCATCATTGCCTCCGAACTCAAGGCGATTTTAAAACATCCTGAAGTCCAGCCCGCCGTCGATACGACTGGGCTCCTTCAGCACTTTGGCTTTCGCTTCACCCTCCCCCCTCGCACCGCTTTCGAAGGCATCTCGAAACTCGCCGCCGGACACTCGCTCAGTTACCGGGACGACCGCGTGACGGTCGAAGAGTATTGGCGCCCCCCTGGTGCAGAAGCCCTCGAAGGCCCCGAGCGCAGCCTCGACGAATGGAGCGAAGCCCTCCGAGCCAAGCTCAGCGAAACCGTCGAGGGACACTTGATCAGCGATGTTCCGGTGGGCGCCTTCTTGAGTGGCGGGCTTGACTCGGGTTCGCTCGTTGCCCTCGCTTCTGAGTTTTCGGACCAGCCGGTGCAGACCTATACCGCGGGCTTCGGCAGCGGCTGGCACGACGAATCGAGCGAAGCCAAAGAAGTGGCGTCGATGCATGCAACCGACCACCACGAAACGCAGATCCAGCCAAGCGCGCCGGCACTTCTCGAAAAAATGATCTGGCATCTCGAAGAGCCTCTCATCAACACGTCTTCTATCCCGCTCTATGCGGTGTCCGAACTCGCGAGTCGCGATGTAAAAGTTGTTCTCGCGGGTGACGGGTCCGACGAGGTCAATGGCGGCTATCAAAAATTTGGCCGGATCGATCAACTGTTGCGTTGGCGTAGCTTTCGCGATGCCGTGCCCGGCCTGAATGGCTTTGCAAACTTTGCGAGCGGCCTATTGCCAACGACGAACACCGGGAACCGGATCAAGCGATTGAATCAAATTACCCAGGGTCCCGACGGCGCTTATGCCGCGTTTAGTTCGAGCGCGTTTTCCGGCGGCGGTGCACAAGACACGAGCCAGTCGCTCTTTGCTCCCGAAATCGCTTCCCAGTTTGGAGGCATGACGTCAGAGTACGAAGCGGCCCTGCTCGACGACTACCGCGAACTGAGTTCCGCGAAGCAGCGCTTCTTCCTCTATGACATGCGCGGGTGGATGGCCAACGAACTGCTAATTCGCGCGGATAAAATCACCATGGCCCATTCTCTCGAAGCCCGCGTTCCCTTCCTAGATCACGAACTCGTGGAACTGTGTCTTTCGATGCCGCCCGAACTGAAGGTTACGCAAAACAACACCAAGGCAATTTTACGCAAGGCCATGCAGTCATCGCTCCCATCGGGCACGACCGCGCGCAAGCAACACGGCTTCGTCGTCCCGATTCACGAATGGATCCGTGGCAACTGGCGAGAACGAATCGAAGACCTGTCCAGGGACACACGTTGTCGCACGCGCGGGGTTTTTAACGCCGCGCGCATGGACACGATGATCGACGATCACATGAGAGGCAAGGCCGACTGGACGGCACCCATCTTCGGTTTTCTGCTGACCGAACTCTGGCACCAGACGTTCATCGATTCGTAGGGCGACGCGGTTGCGTTTCTTCAGCCGGTAAGAACGCCACGCAGTCCTCGAGTCGTTCGACCTCGATCAGATCACACCGCCGTCACCGCAACAACCATCGCGGTGCGTTCGGTTTGTGCAAGCAATCCGATTTCTCCGACCCCCTCAACTTCGCCGAAGCGCTCTTCCCGAGGTTTCAGCACCCGCGCTTCTAAGACGACCGCAAGCGTTTCGAGGTCTTTTGCGGCGAGAGACGAGAAAAGGGATGCGCGAGAAAGCACGATCAATCGTGTCCTAGGGACCGAACAGACGCGGCCCGCTCGAAAGAGCGAGCCGCGCTTCGAACTATTCGCTCATCAATGCGCGCTGCCGCTTGAATTCGATCTTTGCGATCGTGCGGCGGTGAACTTCGTCCGGACCGTCGGCGATGCGCAGGGTTCGCATGCCGGAATACATGGCTGCAAGACCGAAGTCTGACGTCACGCCGCCGCCACCGTGGGCCTGAATTGCGTCGTCGATGATTTTGAGCGCCATGATCGGAGCCTTCACCTTGATCATGGCAATTTCGGCCCGTGCGACCTTGTTGCCCACCGTGTCCATCATGTAGGCCGTCTTGAGGGTGAGCAAGCGCGAGCATTCGATATCAATGCGCGCGTCAGCCACACGTTCTTCCCAGACCGAGTGCTGGTAGATCGGCTTGCCAAAGGCTTCGCGAGTCATGATCCGCGCACACATCTTTTCAAGCGCGCGTTCCGCCATGCCGATCACGCGCATGCAGTGATGAATGCGGCCTGGGCCAAGGCGCCCTTGGGCAATTTCGAAACCACGTCCTTCGCCGAGCAAAATATTTTCGACGGGAACGCGAACATCCTTGAATTCGACTTCGCCGTGACCGTGCGGAGCGTCGTCGTATCCGAAGACAGGCAGGTGGCGCAAGACCGTGACCCCGGGCGTATCGAGCGGAACCAGGACCATGCTCTGCTGCGAATGAATCGGGTTGTCGGGATTTGTGCGCCCCATCACTACGAGGATCTTGCAACGCACGTCCATCACGCCGCTCGTCCACCACTTGGTGCCATTGATGACGTATTCGTCGCCGTCGCGATCGATCCGGGTCGCAATGTTCGTTGCATCAGACGACGCCACATCGGGCTCGGTCATCGCGAAGGCCGAGCGAATGTCGCCGGCGAGCAGCGGGTCGAGCCATTTCTTTTTGAGGTCTTCGGTCCCGTAGCGTTCGATGGTTTCCATATTCCCGGTGTCGGGAGCCGAGCAGTTGAAGATTTCGGGCGCGAAGCCGACGCGTCCCATCACTTCGCAAAGCGGCGCGTAGTCGAGGTTGCTAAAGCCTGGACCCCGATCACTCTTCGGCAGGAATAGATTCCACAGACCCGCTTCCTTGGCCTTCAATTTAAGCTCTTCCATCAAAGGCGGCGTTTCCCAGCGATTAGACAGGGCGTCGTGTTGTTCGTAGTACGCCGATTCGTTCGGGTAGACGTGTTCGTCCATGAACTGGTTGAGCTGGTCGAGGGCGAGGTTGCACTTGTCGCTGTACTGAAATTCCATGAGGGTTGGCTGTCTCTCGGGTGAGACCACACGCGCTTCACGCGGGCGGTGGTTTACAAAAAGGAGCCGGGTGCGGCGCCACGCAGGAGTAAAGCGCAGGCCTCGGCATCCGTCTTCACTGGATTGGGAAATCGCCCCGACGAAAAAGGCTTGTCGCTGTGCTCGCTTGCTCGTTGCTCAGAGACCTCGCGCATCCTCACGACGACGTTGAGCGAATTAGGCGCCGCGTTCGGCGATCGGCGGATACATCTTCATGTCTTCTGCCTCCCAATACGTGCGGAGGGCTACGACCTTGCCTTCATCATTGACGCGATACGTGTAAACACCGTACAGCTGCGAAATCACACCATTTGGGAATTGGATCGTCAGCGTTCCGATATTCGCGCATTCATTGCCGGAGCAAATCGAACTTTGCAGCGAAAACATCGGACGCCCAAAAGCAATGTTCTTCTCCCAGAAACCTTCGATTGCCTGTTTGCCACGAAACCCCTCCCCGCTTGGGTCGATCATCGACTTGCCGATCGGATCCTGGACAATGGCGTCGTCGGCAAAGTTGTCGAGCCAGGCCTGCTTGTCGCCGCGCGCAACCGCGTCAGCAGATCGCCACGACGCGAGACGGGCCGGATGTTTTGAATCTGGGCTTGGGAGTTCGGACATGAAATATTTCCTCTGGGTTGATGAGTCTGTGAAGCGAGACGAACATATCGTGCGAAGCGAGGTCTATTGTGAGTCGCGCTTCCCATAGGTTTCGATGATCGGCGTAAGTTCGTCCGGGGTCGCGCCGTGAAGAATCACGCCGTCACACCCAAGATCCAACTGACCCACGATCGCGTTCACACATTGGTCCGACGATCCCGTGGCAGCGGGGGCAAGCCATTCGGCAGGAAGCAGCTCGGCAATGTGTTCCAATTGCGCGGTCGACGCGTGAACGTCAATGCCGCCGGCAAACTCGCTCACGAGTTTGTCTGCTCTGAACGTTGCGAGCACCTCGGGGTCCCAGCCGTTCGTGCGCACGAGCAAGTCGCCGTATCCCTGCAAATAGGTCGCGAGCCGGCCGACTGACTTCATCAGACGACGGTCTTCTTCAATGTGGTCCCCGATCGTCGCGAAGCACGACCAGACTTTGACGCGTTCAGGGTCACGGCCCGCTTCTTCGGCCGCGCGCTTGACGTTCCGTACGGCGCGCTCGGTGGTTTCATCGGTAAAGAACGTATGGAGCACCACCTCATCAAAGCAGCGCCCGCCGAGGGCAAGTGAATTCGGGCCGAATGCTACGAGAGACATTGGCACTTCGTCTCGCACGTCGGGCCCGAGACGCAAGAACGGGTACGTCCCCAGAGGACCGTCGTAGCCGACCACGGCTTCTCCGCCGAGGAGCTTGCGCATCAGGTCGACGAACGACTCCATTTGGGCCGTTGTGATGAGCGGGATGCCATACGCGCGCTGCATCACTTCGATACCGCGACCGATGCCAAAGACGTATCGCCCGCCCGTCAACCCATGCATCGTAAGCGCGTGTCCCGCGGACACCATGGGATGGCGTGTATTGTGATTGGTCGCCGCGGTTGCAATCCGAATCGACTGCGTCACCGCACCCGCGGCACCACATAGCGTTGCGGCTTCTTTGCTTTGGTAGCGCTCGGAAATAAATGCCGTACCGAGACCAAGATCTTCGGCACCCATCGCTTCATCGATCAAATCGCGGGGGCTCTTCGGCTGCCCCGCAAGCAGGTAACACCCAAGCTCCGGGTATCGCACCGCTGCAGTGGCTGTCTCGGTCATCTTGAACTCTCCTTTTCGGACCCCGCGTCGCGGGTTGCCATGGGTTTGCCATGGGGCTGCCATAGGGCTGCCATATTGGCACGAAGTCTATGCGTCGTCCCATTCAACGTGCGAGATAAAATCATGCGAGTTTCTTCGGTCGACAAACGTCCGCTCATCCGCCGTCGCCGCGGGACCCACCTTTGACGTCGAAACCGCCGCGATAAATGTTTCAACGGAAACAAGCGAGAGCTGAGAAACGCTGTCGACCCCACACACCCCAAAGCCACCTGCCTTTGCTGCACGACGGCTCGCATCAAGATCGACCAGAAACTGAGCGTACCCTTCGATCCCGGGCGTCTGGATTCCGAACTGAGAATGCGTTTCTTGGTAGTGCTTGATGTACTGCGCGTGGGAAAGCTTCGCCTGGCGTCTCATTAAGTATTGGTAACGAATCGGTGCCCGCTGTTTCGGTACGATGAAGCCAACGTCGTCGCCGACTAGAAACGCCGAGAGGTCCAGGTGCGCTACCTCATCGAGCATCTCGCCCGCATGGGGCGAGAGCGCTTCGAGAAAAGCGGTTGTGGCGACACCACCGGTGACTTCAATCGAACCGGCAAACTGAGTTCGTCTCCCGAGCGGATCGTCTCCGACGCGAAACATCACATGAACCTGGGATTCGACGTCGCCACACTGGGTGCGCAGCCTTGCGGCGGTTTCACGCACGCGGTCCTCGAACTGTTGGGCTTCGACAGAGCGCGGGACAAGGTGCAGCAACGCCTTCGATCCGTGGCGTCCCCCTTCGTGTGTCCCGTTGTCCAAGTCGATGCCCTCAGCATGCACTGGCGGAGCGGCCCCTTCGCCGAACCGCGCGCTTCATGCCCTCGGCAGGGGTAGCGAAACGCGGGTAAGCGAACAATCGCGTTTGGGCGACTCGTGGTGTTCGACTCGCCGCGTCTGCCGGTTTCACAGCGCGCAATTCGCCTGCCGCGAATCGTGGAATCAACATTACCGCGAGCCGCGGCCAGATTGCGCGATCCCCTACACCTGCCCTGGGCCTTGTATCCGTCCCGCCCAGTTCGAAACGCGAAAGAGCAGTCGCACTTCCCTGCCAAGCTACATCAATGAAGGATTCTTCGAAGCCTCTGGCGCCGGCGGTGCAGACTCGCGTTGGTAGTGAGGGTTCTTGGCGGGAATGATCGCACCCATCCGAGACAAGTAGTCACTGATCTGCATATCCATCGCGCGCACCCGGTCGGGCTGGGAATCAGACAGGTCGTTCATCTCCCCCGGGTCGGAGACTAGGTTGTACAACTCGAAGCGATCTTGCTGTATAGGTCCGTCGTGATGAAATCGAATCAGCTTCCAATCTCCTTCGCGAAACGATGTCGACGGCCATGTATTGGGAAGTGGGAATCGATGCGGCAGGTACCCCACAAAGGACGACCGCAGGCCCTCGCCCCCGACAAGGGCCGAAACCTGCGATACCCCGTCAAATTCGTGGGTCGGTAACGCGTCGAGTTCGAGCATTTCCATCAAGGTCGGAAACCAGTCGACACCACTCAAAAACGCGGAGCTGCGACTCTTGGGCGCCACGCGCCCAGGCCAGACAACCACGGTGGGCACCCGAAAGCCACCTTCATAAATTTGTGCTTTTCCACCACGCAGCGGCGCATTGCTCGTGACCGAATGACCGTCGATCACGTCATACGTACTTCCGCCGTTGTCGGAGGTAAACACAATGATGGTCCGTTCGCGCAGGCCCAGAGTTTCCAGCGCGGCAAGGAGCTTCCCCACGTTGCTGTCGAAGTGCTCGACCATCGCCGCATACACCGGGCTTCGCTGGGCATTCGCAGGATGCGCCCGCTTCGCATACTTCTGCACCAAGTCGGGCCTGGCCTCGAATGGGGAGTGGACGGAAAATGCCCAGTAGTTGAGGAAGAACGGTTCGTTTTGATGTTGCTCCATGAAGGCGATCGCTTCGTTCGTCATGCGATCGTCAATATGCTCTCCAGGACGGCCCGACTTAAATCCCTCGGCTTCGGGAATCGGCCACGGCGCAAAGTACGGAGTCGACGGCCCCGACCAACTGGGGACATCGACGTCGAAACCGTGATCAAGCGCACGGTGGGGCGCCGCACCAAGGTGCCACTTCCCAAACAGTGCCGTCGTATATCCGTGGCGCTTGAACGCTTTGGCAAGATTATCCACGTCAAGCGGCATGCGTGTTGCCGAGGCCGGGACCAAGGTCTTCTTCGTCTTCAGCCGTGGCCCGGGCGGCCGTCCTTTGCGATCCCGGCGAAAAGCCTGAACCGTTTCGACTTCAAGGTGCCCCCCTGCTCCGGTAAACCCACGGCGCGCGGGGTCATGCCCTGTCAGGATGGCCGCGCGAGACGCCGAGCACATGGGACTCGCGCTGTACCCATTGGTAAACGTCATCCCACGGGATGCGAGCTGTTGAATGTTAGGGGTTTCATAAAACCACGTCGTTCCGTAGAGCGTGGTGTCGCTGTATCCAAGGTCGTCGGCCAAAATGAACAGCACGTTCATCGGGGGGGCGGCCGACCCCGTGGGCATCTCGTTCGCCGAGGCCATTGCCGCAACGTGCCCACTCGTGCAACCGAGCGCGACGGCAAGAGCCACGAACGGACGAAAACATGCCACCCATCCGTCAATAGACGACGTGCTCTGCGTCGCCGGTGCCCGCCCTTCCATCGCTAGCGGTAACCCGCCGCGTCGACGCCGGCGTCCTTGAAACAACCTTCCCATCCCGCCTTTTCGAAACGCGCGCGATTACAGGCAACCGCGGTGGGTACGTAGGCCGCCATGTCATCGGGTACGAAGCCTCCATTGAGCGCGAACGCGATCCGGCTAATCAGGTCGTTTTCTCGGTAGAGCATGCGGTACGTGAGTTGGCCGTCGAGATACGGCCCCCAGTCGATCCAGGTTGCTGCAACGTCAGCGAGGTTGTCGGGACGGTCTGCTTCCTCAGACACGATCAGGGTATAGAAGCCGCCGCCGTCGACGCGTAAGTCGTGATCGAGCATGCAGTGCCGCGCACTCCCGGACCAGATGTTGTACGTGCACAGCGTAAACAGACGAACGTCCTTCCCTGGCGTGCTGATGGGCTCGCCCGCCCGGGAGTTCGCGGTCGTGAGCGTCTTGGCGCGCACCACCAGGATGTTTCCATGTCGCTTGCTAAAGAACGTTGCGAGGTACTGCACGTCAGCATTCGCCAACGTGTCCGAGGGACTGTCGAAGTTGGACGACGTGCTCCATGCCGGCGGATTCACCGCGCGATGGTCCGCGATCGGCAACGATGGAAACAGAAGGTCGGTCTTTTTATGTTCCTGCCCCGGATCAAAGGGTTCGCATTCATCGTAGTGTTGCGTGACCTCACCCTTCGCGTTGTAGATTTTCATTGCGGGCAGCGGCACGCCCCCCGTGTTCGGTCCGTTGCCGAGATCAGACGCGTAGAGCCGCAACATATTCCACACCCACGTCGTCTTTTTGATGCCATCTTTGCGCGCACCTACATACGACGTGTTCGGGGCAAGCACAGCGGGCGGTCGATCGAAGACGAGATGCGCGGTGTAATAGTTTTTGCTGCCCTTTGCCGGAAGCTCCCGAAAGGGGTTCACACTGCCCTCGTCAGGATCGAGATTAATGTCACGCAGAGTCTTGAGGTTGTTCAAGTCTTCGTCGTTGGGGTGATACGCGAAGTAGCGCGCGCGGTGGTACTGGCCCCGAAATTCAACTCGCCCCCCGGGCTCGACGGCGAACATTCCCGGCGGAGTCGGGCCCGAATCGGTCAACCAGAATCGCTGCGCGAAATAGTTGCCACCAGAGATGTCCGGAAGGTTCGGGAAATGGTTGAACGTCATCGGGTTGCCGACACTCGTCCAGCCGGGGCAGCGACTTTCGCGCGAAGCGAGGGTCCCGACGTTGTACTTGCCGTCGCCGAGGCGAACGCCGCACTGTTTCGCGATGTAGTCCGCGATCCTCCCCTGGACGCCCGCAAACTCGGGATCGCGCAGGATTGCAAACGTCCGCGCCATCGGGGTCACCCCGCTCACCGCGTCGGCCCAGGCTTGAAACGTGTCTCTCAAGACGACCAGGTCGGCAGCGACCGGTTCGGGCGCGGCGTCAACGAGACTCTGGACTTGCCGGGCGTGCCCCGCAAGTTCCGCCAGTCCGCTGGTGTCGACACCCCCTCGATTGACATGCTCGAGGGCAAGGCAAAATGCAGCTGCATTGGGTTCTGCCGCGGCGGCAGTCGCACTGTTCAAGGACAGCAAAAATAGACACAGCGCCACACGTACGCGCAGCGCGGCGGGACGCAATTCAATCGAGAACGTTCGGTCCATCAACACCTCGTTTACTGGGTTTCGTCTTCGGCAGTCGCCTGTGGGCGTGCGTTCGAGCATGCGTCAGCCCCGAACCATTGCCAACACACGCGAGCAGCTGAGCTCGCACAATTTGCTTTCATCCCCGACAGGCGGGGCGTATCGTATTGCTTCCACGTTCGAGGCCACTTCGGTTCAGCGTCTGCACGACGTCATGAGCTGGTCTTCAACTCGCGTCTTCACCTGTCATGTTAGAACTGTCATCTTCGAGCCTCACCTGAAACAACAGCCACCCCGTTGAAATCATTCGACCCCAATTACCGGAGCCCCCAACCATGAGTGAAACAGCAACCCTCGCCGAAAAGTCGCAACAACCTTTGAACAAGCGTGAAATGGGAATCAGCGAAGGCCTGCCCCTCGAAGCCGGCGACGGCGGGATCGAAGAGCTTCGACGCAGTGTGCAGCAGTTGATGGATATCGAAGCGATCCGCCAACTGAAGCATGCCTACTTCCGCTGCATCGACACCGCCAACTTTGATGAACTCGAAACCCTTTTCCACGACGACGTCATGGTGCACTTCACCGGTGGAACCTACGAATGGAAGCTCCAAGGCAAGGACGAGTACATGAAGTCGGTGCGGACCTCCTTCACGAATCAATCCATCGGGCACCACAACGGCCACCATCCCGAGATTCAAATGCTGAGCGAGACCGAAGCGACCGGGATCTGGTACTTGGCGGACAACATGTGGGTCATGAATTTTAATTTTTTCACGACCGGCACCGCGATCTATTGGGACCGCTATCTCAAAGTCGACGGCCGCTGGACCATCAAAGACACCCGGTACCGACGCATTTATGAAATCAACCGGGCGTTGGAAGAGCACCCGGCCCTATCGACCCATTACCTGGCCGCACACGGCACTCCAATTGATTCATAAAGAAGCACCGAAGAGTCTGAAATTGACATTTTCATCTTTCATTCAAAGAGTTAGTCGACCAGTCGGCCAAATTTTACCGACGGCTTTGCACACCATCGAGGTCAGATTGGCGTGAAAAAGCCGAAACGCAGCCTAAAAAGGCCACGAACGGGCACATTCCAAAAAAAATATGTGCTTTCTGGACCGTCAACCGGTGCTCTCCGCAAGCTTCGCCGCGCAGCAGCGCACCACAAGATCTGACTGGCAGCCCCTAGATGCTGTGCTGAGAGCGGTTTCCAGAGTACTCTACTAAATCACATTGTGTCTATTTAGACGCATACATGAGACCTAATCAGCACATTCTCATCAAACGAATTGGACATGAGAGTCCGACATTTGTATCCGTAGACCCTTTTCAAACACCAATTAGTTCGCCAGCCTATGTACCGAAGTTACTGTTTGGCAGCGCAAGCCAACTTCGACCCCGCGTTGCAACGAAGAGTTCACAGCAAGACCGAAGCCCCACACATTTGAAGCCCACCCCCCCAATTGGTGCTCGATGCATGGAAAAGCAAGATCTATCCACGGGCGGCCCGGTAAACACCGCGCCGGAGACAATTCGCCCGCTGTTGTGTGCAAATGGGTCTTCCAGCTGCCACCCGGTCTACCCCAACCCTTTTCTCCCCCCACACCGTGTACGTCCGATTTCTGGGTGCAGTTGCACCGGGAGGTCGTAGGGACCTCAAGTTGAGGGTCCATGCGCTCGAAAAGCGCTGTTCGATTGTTCGTGCGCCTCCCTAGGCCGAATGCTGTGGGAGCCAAACTCTAGGAGAACCGTAATGCGATCCATTTGTATGACATTCGCCATCGCCGCTGCCGGCTTAATGCTCTTTTCTG
>Ga0115003_10003345_pt1 | contig 12729 bp, 15 predicted proteins | sample ArcticOcean_MG_C_7_FD_88736 | JGI IMG/M metagenome (GOLD analysis project Ga0115003, IMG submission 88736) | Marine microbial communities from western Arctic Ocean - ArcticOcean_MG_CB11_88 | ecosystem: Environmental > Aquatic > Marine > Oceanic | place: Arctic Ocean: Canada Basin | collected... | reverse complement strand
CTAGGAATTTAGAAGTTTTAAAAATTCTAAAAAACATTTTTTCTTTTGTTTCCTTTAACTGACGTTTTAACTTTTTGGTTTTAAATTTTGTTACCCCCGAGAAATTAATTTCACTAATTTTTATTTTCTCTCCCTTGTTAATGTCAACTTCAAGAATTACACTTGCTGCCACGACTGTATCAACCATTTGGTTAATAGTTACCTGAGTGTTTAGAAATCCTTTGTCGGTAAAATATTCTGTAACAATATGCTTGGTATTGTTTATTAGGTTGTCGTTAACAATTTTACCTCTTACGAGCTCAACCTTTTCTCTAATCTTATCAACTTCAGATTTCGAAGCGCCTTTAAATCCAAACTTAGATAATCGAGGAAGTTCTTGCAGTCTAATATCAAGGAATATATTGTTTCCTAGAATTTTACTAGCTTCAATTTGAATGTCTGCAAATAAATTTTGAGCCCACAATTTGGTGATCGCTTTAGAGATTTCCTCACCTGGAATCATAATTTTATCACCTACTGTTAAGCCAGATAAAGTGATAATTGCATTTTTATCTAGATTGGTAATTCCTTGAATGGTAATACCAGCTACTTCATATTCTACAGGTCTTTCATAAGACACGTTTTCTATGGTATTCCCCAAGTTTATTTGTGCCGTTACGGGTGTAATAAAAAGGAATAATAAAGGGATAAAAAATAGTTTCTTCATGTTATTTTTTGATCTGTTCGCTAGTCTTTCCAAATCTTCGTTCTCTTTGTTGATAATCGATTACTGCAGCATAGAGGTCATCTTTTTTAAAGTCTGGCCATAATACTGGAGTAAAATATAATTCAGAATAAGCTAATTGCCAAAGCAAGAAATTGCTTATTCTTAGTTCCCCACTAGTCCTAATAAGTAACTCAGGATCTGGTATTGCAGAGGTATATAAATGCTTGTCTATTAATTCACTATTAATTTCTTCTGGGCTAATTTCGTTTTTTAAGACCGCTTCTGCAATAGCTTTTACTGCGGATGTAATTTCTTTTCTAGAGCTATAACTCAGTGCGAAAATTAAATTTAATCCAGAATTATTTGCCGTCTTCGCTACTACATCTGCAAACTTCCGTTTACATCTTTTAGGTAGGTCTTCGGTATCGCCAATGGTTAGTATTTTCACGTTATTCTTCATAAAGCCTTCCAGCTCTTTTGTTAAAGAATCAACCATCAATTCCATCAAGGCATTTACTTCTACTTTAGGTCTGTTCCAGTTTTCAGTAGAAAATGTGTAAAGTGTAAGATGTTTAACTCCAATATCGTTACATGCCTGTACTACTTCCCTAACGGCTTTAACTCCGCTTTTGTGTCCTATAGCACGAAGAAGACCATTGTTTTTAGCCCACCTTCCATTTCCGTCCATAACAACGGCTATATGTTGTGGAATCTTATCTGTATTAATGTTTTTTAACAATAAGCTCATTTAGGGTAGTAATGCTTTAGGGCATTTATTGGGTTTATTTCTAATTTTATAGCTGAAGGTAAACCCTGTGAAGTTATACCAATCGTTGTTGTTTTTGTTTCCTCTACTTTTTCCATGTGTAATCTCTGTAGCAGATGGGTTGCTCCACTGTGCAGCTTGTTCACTAAGTAAACTAGGATCTATATAAACAGTACTTACATCGTCTAAGTAATCTGTTTGAGCCGATCTCCAAGTCCATTCAAAAGCAAGAGACCATTTTTTGCTCACATTCATTTTATAACCAAAGCCAAAAGGTATAGCTAGTGCTATACGATTGTATTTGTTACTTGTATTCGGAAGGTTAGTTCCTTGTCCTTCAGTTCCTAGTGGTTGAAGTTCTATTTGAGTCCCCATAACCTTTGGGTTAAATAGAACTCCCGAAATCCCTGCAAATAAATAAGGAGTATACGTCGTTTTTCTTCTGCGGGTACTAAATTTAAAAAAGTTGAATTCGAAACCAATGTTAAGGTCAATTATAGACGATTCAAAACTTAAATTTCTTGCTATTGTATTTGGGTTCGAAGCCCATTTGTCGCTCGCTTTAATTTTCCCTGCCAGAATACTCGTTCTAAAACTTAGGAAATCATGGGCATTTCGTTTGTACATGAACCCAATGGCAGGAGATTGGTGAAGGAGTGTTTTTTCGGCTTTCTCATAACCTACATCTCCATAATAACCAGAGCTACCGACAAAAAAACCAAATTCGTTTTTTTGGGCATACCCTATTCTAAATAAGAATAAAGTGAAAATTAAAAAGAAGTAGTTCTTAGTCATAAATTCCTCTAAAAGTCTGCAAATATAGTGTTTTACTTGTGTTTATAAAACTAATTTCTTTTGTCTAAACCCCAGAGTAATTTATTGCGTAATGTACTGGCAAAATCTTGAGTTTCTGTCTCAATCATATTTATTTTAAATGCTTCTTTTTTAATGGTTAATTCTATGCCAGCATCTATAGTTTGTATTCGAGAATCTAGGGCTACCAAAAACTGACTTGCCCTACCTTCAACCTTCACTTTTACCTTGTATTCATCACTAATAACGAGTGGTCGTACATTTAAATTGTGTGGCGCTATTGGCGTAATTATAAAATTGCTAGAGCCTGGCATTACGATAGGTCCTCCACAGCTTAAAGAGTAGCCCGTTGAACCGGTAGGAGTGGCGATAATTAAGCCATCTGCCCAATAAGAATTCAGATATTGATCGTTTATATAGGTCGTAATCGTGATCATTGAGGTCGTGTCTTTTCGAGAAATAGTAACTTCGTTTAATGCGAAGTTTAGTTCTCCGAAAATGGGTTCCTCCGTTTCGAGTTTTAATAAAGTCCGTTGGTCAATACTGTAACGTTTGTTTACTAATTGTTTGATTGTTTTTGGTATTTGGTCTTTAGCGATATCTGCCAAAAATCCAAGACGACCAGTGTTTACTCCAATAATTGGAATTGCAGTATCTCTAATTAATGTTGTTGCATCTAGGATGGTACCATCGCCTCCAACACTTACAAATAAATCGATATCGTTTTTCAGCTCCTCGTAAGAGTTAAAAGTGTTTAAGAATAAATTTAAGTTTATTTGTTTTGATAGGTAGTCGTAAAATGGTTCGTAAACCAATATTTCCATTTGTGCTTTCTCAAGTTCTTGAAAAAGTTCGAGTACAAAGGGTGCTACGTCTTTTTGGAATTGTTTTCCATAAACAGCTACTTTCATAACTTATATGTTCAAGTATCTAATGAAGGAATCGAAACGGTCGTCCAATCCTTTTTGGTGTATATTCTTATGAAAAGTGGCGATAATTTTATATTCATATCGCTCAAATGTTTGTATTATGCTTGAGAGTTCCTCTCGGTTAATCTTAATGATGACCTCTAAAACTGAGGGTTCGTTTTTCTTAGGAATACATACACAGCTAATAATTTTCGCATCGCTAGACTCTACAATCTGTGCAATTTGTACTAAACTGTAATTCTGTTGTTCTATTTCTAAGTGTAGTAAACCTGCTAAGTTATCTACACTTAACCATTCACAAGTTTTTTTGAATAAATCTGTAGCTGTTATACAGCCTAAGTATTTTTGATTTACATCAATTACTGGAAGTATACACAAATTGCTTTTTAAAAAATAAGTCAAGGCAGAATAAAGATGCTCTTCATCTTGAATTTTATGTTTTAGTAGAACATTTTGTAGGTCGTTTAGCTCCTTGTTTTCTGTGTTACTTAATGCGATTTCTTCTTCTAGCAAACCCATGTAGCCCTTAGGTCCAATTACAGGAATCTGTAACAACTTATACTCTTCAAAGTAATTAAGAGCCGTCTTTATTGTGTCCGACAAACGTAGGACTGGAACTTGAGATTGTATTAATTCGCTTGCAATCATAAATATATGCTTCGTACAAACTTAGTATTTTTTAACTTTGCCCTCAGTATTTACTACTAAAAATGTAAAATTATGACTCGACTGAGTGTAAACATCAATAAGGTAGCAACTTTGCGTAATGCGCGTGGGCATAATACCCCCAATTTACTACAAGTAGCAAAAGATATAGAGCGCTTTGGTGCTCAGGGAATTACTGTTCATCCACGACCCGATGAACGCCATATTCGTTATGCAGACGTAAGAGATTTAAGTCCTATTGTAACTACTGAGTTTAATGTTGAAGGATATCCGAACCAAGTTTTTATAGATTTGGTGAAAGAGGTGAATCCAGCGCAGGTAACCTTAGTTCCTGATCCTCCTGGAGCCTTAACTTCAAATGCCGGATGGGATACTTTGAAAAACAAGTCCTTATTAATTGAAGTGATTGCAGAGTTGAAAAATGAAGGTATTCGTACTTCTATTTTTGTAGGTACAGAATTAGCTCTCCTAGAGGGGGCGAAACTGGTAGGCGCAGATAGAGTAGAGTTATATACCCAGCCTTATGCAGACTTATATCCATCAAATAAAGAGTTAGCAATAAAACCATTTACAGAAGCAGGTGTATTGGCGAAGCAACTAGGTCTTGGCTTAAATGCCGGACACGATTTGAGTTTAGATAATTTAAAATATTTCGCAGAAAACGTGCCTGCTTTAATGGAGGTTTCTATAGGACATGCCTTAATTTCTGATGCCCTCTATTATGGCTTAGAAAATACAGTTCAAATGTATTTAGCTCGATTAAATGACTGATTTACTACATTCAAAAATAATAGGTTCGGGTAAGCCTCTAGTAATATTGCACGGTTTATTTGGGATGTTAGATAATTGGCAAGGCTTGGCAAAAGAGTTTGGACAGTTTTTTGAAACCCATATTGTAGATCAGCGCAACCATGGGAGGTCTTTTCATGCAAACGCACATAACTACGAACTTATGTGTGCCGACCTCTTGACTTATTTAGATGCTAATGGTTTAGATAAGGTGTTTTTGTTGGGGCATTCTATGGGTGGTAAAACTGCGATGCTTTTTGCTACGATGTATCCTGAACGTGTAGAGAAATTAGTGGTGGTAGATATTGCGCCCAAATATTATGCGCCCCATCATCAAGAAATACTTGCAGGTTTACATGCCATAGAAAACGCAGCAATTACATCACGCAAGGAAGCAGATATTATTTTAGCAAAGCATTTTCCTCAAATTGGGATTCGACAATTTTTACTTAAAAACCTGTATTGGAAGACTAAAGAGGAACTCTGTTTTAAATTCAATCTGAAGGTCCTCTCCAATGAGATTAAACATGTAGGAGAGCCCTTAATTGATGATGCTATTTTTTATGAGCCGACTCTTTTTGTAGATGGACAGAATTCCAATTATATACTTCCAGAAGATCAGGAACTCATAGAAACTCATTTTCCAGATGCTCAAATTGTAGAAGTTGCCAAGGCAGGACATTGGGTTCATGCCGAAAATCCAACAGATTTCTTCGAAGAGGTAAGTCGATTTTTAATCTACTAAAATAAATTTGTGAAGGTGTCTTTTACTTTTCTATATTTAGCACACTAAAAAAATACCATGGAAAAAACAACTCTTTTTACCAACGACGCCTCAGTGTTGGGGATTCTAGTCATGATTTTGGCTTTTATTTTTTATACTTCTTCTTCAAATAAACCCTTTTGGAAGAAGTTTTACACCTATATACCTGCTTTATTACTTTGTTATTTTTTGCCTTCTATACTCAATTCAATGGGCGTAATTTCTGGAGAAGAATCCGGATTGTACTTTATGGCTTCTAGGTATTTATTACCTGCTTCTTTAGTCTTATTAACCTTAAGTATCGACCTTAAAGGAATTGTGAATTTAGGTCCAAAAGCAATTATTATGTTTTTGGCAGGAACATTCGGAATTGTAATAGGGGGTCCTTTAACAATCTTATTATTATCAGCTATTTCTCCTGATTTAGTAGGTGGTGTTGGTCCGGATGCAATGTGGAGAGGTTTGGCTACAATTGCAGGTTCTTGGATTGGTGGTGGAGCTAATCAAACAGCTATGAAAGAAATGTTTGGGAGTAGTGATAAGCTCTTTAGTGCCATGATTACTGTAGATGTAATTGTTGCCAATATATGGATGGCCTTTTTATTATACGGTGCAGGAATGTCTGAAAAAGTAGATAAGTGGTTTAAGGCTGACTCTAGTTCCATAGAAACCCTCAAAAAGAACTTAGCTGAATACCAATCTAAAGTAACACGCGTGCCAAGCTTAACCGATTTCATGGTTATTATAGCTATCGGTTTAGGGTTTACTGGAATTTCTCACATGGGAGCAGATGTTATTGCTCCTTGGGTGGCTGAGAATGCTCCTCAACTTGCGAAGTTTAGTCTAACGTCTAAATTCTTTTGGTTAATCGTTATCGCAACAACAGGTGGTTTAGTACTGTCATTTACCAAGCTTAAATCGTTCGAAGGTGCAGGTGCATCTAAAGTAGGCTCTGTATTTTTATATATTTTGGTTGCTACCATAGGTATGAAAATGGATGCCTTGTCTATATTCGAAAACCCTGGTTTATTTTTAATAGGTATTATATGGATGATGATTCACATTACTGTTTTACTTGTGGTAGGTAAATTAATTAAAGCTCCCTTTTTCTTTGTTGCTGTAGGTTCACAAGCCAATGTAGGAGGAGCTGCTTCTGCTCCTATTGTAGCGTCTGCTTTTCACGCTGCACTTGCCCCTGTTGGAGTGTTGCTAGCCGTTTTAGGTTATGCTCTAGGTACATATGCTGCTTGGTTTTGTGCAGTTCTGATGCAGACAGCAGCTGGTTATTAGTGCCTTAATTGAGTAGTTTTATGATTTTGTATTATACTAATCTTCGCACAATGCGAGGGGTATGTAACTGTGAACTTATTGTTCAAGTTAAAAGTATTTGAGGATGAAAATAAATTTGTGCATTCTACCTGCCCTATATTCGAAAATCGAATTACTCTGAAAATGTCGTTTTGCTCAGTCTCTATGATGTCAAACCATGAGCCAGCTCCTTCGCCTGCTAACCATTGTGCATTACTACTTATGTTTTTAGGCCGTATGGGAGCGGAAAGAGTTTTGCTCAAGTTCTTCATCAGTTTTGAGTTTTATAATAGGATTGTAAGTTGCGAATAAATTCCATAAAGGACTAGGTGTTATCGTGATAGGTAGCAGAAGACTTATTGCCGAATACCATCGAGGACTTCCCTTAAGTAGAGCACTGCAAACAAACCGAGAACAATTAGTTCCTTTGGATACAAACGGACCATAAGGAATACTGTCCTTTTGCTGTAATTCTTGAATGTGCTTTTCTGCTGTGGTTGTATTTATTTCTAACAGAGATGCTTTTAGATATCCTGTTCCATGTGTAGATTTGTTTTTTTGTAATTCGTTGAGTATAGTCTGTAGATTTTGAAGTTCCCCATTTTCGAAGTAAGCTTTTGTCTTTATTTCCAATTCATAATCAGTAACAACGCTTCTAACTCTACCGTACCCATGAGGGGTATGGTATCTACCAAAATCAAAATATTTACAACTATTCGTTTCTTTATCGAGTAGAATAAGCGCAGCATGTCCAACTTTATAATATCCGTTTTTGTTGAGACAGAATAAAGTCATTAAACTATCGTACCATGCTCCCGCTTGCTTACATTTCGTTTCTGGCCAAGCTAAAACTATTCCATATCCTTGATGCATTCGCGCTATTTTAAAATCCCGTTAACCGTGTGGGTAATTTCATTGTCTATTTCTTTGTAAGTCATAGAAAGGTCTTTCTAATTTTGTATCACTTGGGTGATACTCACAGTTTATAATTGATTATTTCTATTTAATGAGTACATCATTTTCAGGATCGTTCCCATAACTATTATTGTGAAAATCCGATAAGTCTAATGAGTTGTCCAATAGTCTAATCCGATAGGATTTTAAAAGATTTATTGTATAATTCCTCATTTAAAAGGAGAACTATTTTTTTGAGTTCTTTTAGCTTTTCTATACTATGATATTGTAAGGTCATAGTTATTGTTTTTCGTAGGTTGAATAATACCTAAGCCTATAAATTAGCAACAGTTCTAGAGCTTTATTTAGGGTAAACTCCTAGCTAATTATAGATTAGTTCACGGTTGTTTAATACATTAAAATTAATAGCCCACTTTTGTTCGGACTCTTTTCAGTACTGATTGTGCAATATTTCTGGCTTTCAATGCTCCTTTTTGCAATTCTTCTTCAATAAGAGTTTTGTCTTCCATAAGTTCGGTAAACTTTGCTCTTTCAGTCGCGTATTTAATAATAATGAGTTCGTACAGTGCTTGTTTGGCATGCCCGTATCCATAATTACCTCCTTCGTAGTTGGCTTTCATTACAGCAGTTTCTTCTGATGTAGCCAATAGTTTGTAAAGGGTAAATACATTACATCCGTCAGTTTCTTTTGGATCCTCCATAGCCGTAGAGTCTGTTTGGATACCCATTATTTGTTTTCTTAACTTTTTATCTGTCAAGAAAATATTTATAAAGTTATTATAAGACTTGCTCATTTTTTGTCCGTCTGTGCCCGGAATAATCATCACCCTCTCATCCACATTCGTTTTAGGCTCCACCAGTGTTTCACCATAGGTGTGATTAAAAGCCCCCGCCATGTCACGAGTCATTTCAATATGTTGAATTTGATCTTTCCCAACCGGAACTATTTCGGCATCGTAAAGTAAGATGTCTGCCGCCATTAATACAGGATAGGTAAATAAGCCTGCATTTACATTGTGAAGTTTACTTGCCTTGTCTTTAAAAGAGTGGGCATTCGCCAACATAGGGTAGGGAGTAAGACAATTTAAGTACCACATCATCTCGCAAACTTCTGGAATGTCCGATTGACGGTAGAAGATATTAGAATCAGTATTGAATCCAAAAGCCAACCAAGCCGCCGCAGTAGCGAAGGTATTTTCTTTTAATAATTCTGCATCTCTAATAGTTGTAAGTGAATGCATGTCTGCAATGAAAAATAAAGACTCATTTTCGGGGTCTTTAGAAAGCTCAATTGCTGGGATTATAGCGCCTAATAAATTCCCTAAATGTGGAATTCCACTACTTTGTATACCTGTTAATATTCTTGCCATGGTTTTTTTATTGTCTGAATTGGTAAAAATAGTAAAGCCATTGTTATTTTCTCATTCCTATTCGTTAAAAGTTTATATTTTTGCATAGTGAAAATAATATTCAAGACTTTACATTTTATTTGGCGACTGTGGTTTGCCTTGTTGGGCTTTATTGGTTTGGTTTTTTTCTTCCCTTTATTATGGGTTTTATTACTGAACACAAAATGGTATCCAGTCTTCCATTCTGTTTGTAGAATGTGGTCTAAATTCCTTCTTTTTTGGAGTGGGTTTTTTGTAGATGTGGAATTTGAGCAGAATTTAGATCCAACAACTCCGTATCTCATCTGTCCGAACCATGTATCGTATTTAGATATTCCCGTTATTTTTTCTATAATACCAAGTGTCTTTGTTTTTGTAGGAAAAAAATCGCTCTCTAAACTCCCTTTGTTTGGTTGGATGTATAAAAAATCCATGATTTTGGTCGATCGATCTAGTAATAGAAGCTCTTATCAGGCTTATAAACACGCTTCAGAAAGAATCGCTCAAGGGGTTGGGATAACTATTTTTCCTGAAGGAGGGATTCCTGAACACGATGTACAATTACAGCGATTTAAAAATGGGGCCTTTAGAATGGCTATTGAGCAAAACGTAGCTCTTGTACCCGTTACTTTTGCAGATAATAAACGCTGTATGCCTAGCGATCGATTAGAAGGTAGAGCTGGAAAGTTAAAAGTGTTTGTTCATAAGCCAATTCAAGCGGGGACTTATACATCAGAAAATATTCATGAGTTTAGGGATTTTGTATACAAAACCATAAACGATAAATTGACTTATTATGAAAGTAGACGATAACTTAGTAGCACGTTTAGCACATCTTTCTCGTTTAGAATTTGATGCCGAAGAGAGTGTGAAAATGAAATCTGATTTTGAGAAAATATTAGATTTTGTAGACAAGCTCGATCAAGTAGACACTAAAGGTGTAGATCCTTTGGTGTACATGAGTAATGAAATTAACGTGCTTAGAGTTGATCAAGTAAAAGGAGAGGTTAGTCAGAAAGATGCATTGAAAAATGCAGGTGGAAAAGACACTGATTATATACGTGTTCCTAAAGTAATTAAAAAGTAAACATCAATTGTAATGTATTGATATATATGTATTTATGACTTGTGAGTACAGATTTGAATTCCTATATTTGAAAAGGCTAAAAGGTATATTCGAGGGGTGAGTATCTTATTAATTGGTCTTTTTAAAAACAGCTATCAATGTGGTAGCTGTTTTTTATTTGCTTCTTTTTTTGTGAAAAAATCCTTGCATCAACTTTGCGCATTCCTCTTCTAGTAGTCCAGAAGTTACTATAGTTTTTTGATGAAATAAGTTCACCCCTAATTTACTAACCCCTCTTTTTTCATCTTTTGCTCCATACACTATGCATTTTAATTGCGCCCAATAGGATGCTCCAGAACACATAACGCACGGTTCTATGGTAACGTAAAGAGTGCAATCTTTTAAATACTTACCACCTAAATGCTCTGCTGCTGATGTAAAAGCTTGCATTTCTGCATGTGCAGTTACATCGTTTAATTGTTCTGTAAGATTATGAGCCCTAGCTATAATTTGCCCATCGCTAACAATAACAGCACCTATAGGGACTTCATCTAAGTCAAAAGCTTTCTGAGCTTCTTTTAGTGCTTCGAGCATGAAGAACTCATCGGATTTTTCTAATATCATTCTGCTCTTGTTCTATGTTTTTACTTGGTAAAATTAGTCATTTTTAGTCCATAATCTTGTTGCTTAAAATGGGATTAATACAGAAGGCGGAATTCAGTGAATCCTTTTTTTAATAATGTTAAGCGCGGGTAGAATACTGCTTTACGTTTCAATTCTTAATCATCCATTGTTCATCATTAATTATGTGCTTGATTTTTAAAAGTTTAGAACTTTGTTGTTTATGAGGCTAACTCGATATGTATTATTATATTTGCAAAAATTTTGAATATGTCCAAAGGTAATTTCAGATCCGAAAAACGCGTAGGTAAGATAAAAGCTTACAAAGCAGATGAGCGTCAAAAAACGGAAGATCGTAAGAAGCGTCACCTCGATCCAGAGAAGCGTAGTGAAGACCGTAAGAGAGCAGCTGAAAATAAAACAGGCTATTCTACTTATGTAAAAAAACGTACGAATACTACTTTTAGTAAAGCTAAAGAAGATAGTATTCCAGACGATAAAATGCGTATAAATAAGTTTTTAGCTCATGGCGGAACTTGTTCTCGTAGAGAAGCAGAAAAGTTTGTTACTGCACGAGCCGTTACCATAAATGGTAAAGTGGTTACCGATTTAAGTTATAAAGTATCTCCATCGGACTTAGTTAAGTTTAATGGTGAAATTATACGTGGAGAAAAGAAAAAATACATTCTTTTAAACAAGCCTAAAGATTTCATCACGACTACTTCAGACGATAGAGATCGTAAGACAGTAATGTCTTTGGTAGAAAATGCTTGTACTGAAAGAATATACCCAGTAGGGAGATTAGATAGAAACACCACTGGTTTACTATTGTTTACGAACGATGGTGAATTAGCTAAGAAATTAGTGCATCCTAAGCACGGTGTACGTAAAATTTACCACGTTTCTCTAGATAAGAAAATGGCAAAGCACCATTTAGCTGCTATCGCTAATGGAATTACACTAGACGATGGTCCTGCACCAGTAGATAATATTTCCTTTATTGAAGGCGAGCCTCATACCCAAATAGGGATAGAGTTGCATATTGGAAGAAACAGAATTGTTCGAAGAATTTTCGAAAGTTTTGGTTATGAAATCCTTACCCTAGATAGAGTTGTTTTTGGTAACCTTACCAAAAAAGGTGTAAAAAGAGGTTCGTGGAAAAACCTAGACAAAAAAGAGCTAGACCTTCTACGAATGTTGTAAAAGATAATTTTAGTACTTTCAACGCTTAATTTAAACGTTGAAAGTACTTTCTTTTTACAGACACCAAATATCCTGTTGTTTTCTGCGTTTGTTTATTGAAATTTTAGAATTTGAAACAAAACAAAACAAATAAAACCTTACTACTGCTCTCTGCTTTAGTAATAGGAATCGCTACTTTGTGGTTTACCAATGGTTTGGTAAAAGACCTCAAGAGTGAAGAGCGAACCAAAGTGAAAATATGGGCTAAAGCTACTGAGCAAACCACCCATATTGATAACCTAGACGAAGACATCAGTTTTGTTTTTGAGGTTATTAACCACAACAATACCATTCCTGTAATTCTTACCGACGATTCGGGTAAGATTTTATATCACAAAAACTTCCCACTTAATAAGGTAGAAAAAGAAGGCTATTTAAATAGGCAGCTTCTCCTAATGAAGGAAAATAGTGAGCCTATAGTTTTTGAATATGCCGATGGAAAAGAAAATAGAATCTATTATAAGGATTCTATTATTCTAACTCGATTAAAATACTTCCCATACGTTATCCTGCTCGTGGTAGCACTATTTATATTAATAGGTTACCTAGCTTTTAGTGCCTCTCGTAAATCCGAACAAAATAAAGTTTGGGCTGGTATGGCAAGAGAAACGGCTCATCAAATTGGAACTCCTTTATCTTCGCTTATGGGCTGGGTTGCTCTGTTGCAAGAAAAACCTGGAGTGGATGATATTGCTCTAGAGATGAATAAGGATATTTTGCGATTGCAGACTATTGCGGAAAGATTTTCTAAAATTGG
>Ga0115003_10003344_pt1 | contig 12732 bp, 11 predicted proteins | sample ArcticOcean_MG_C_7_FD_88736 | JGI IMG/M metagenome (GOLD analysis project Ga0115003, IMG submission 88736) | Marine microbial communities from western Arctic Ocean - ArcticOcean_MG_CB11_88 | ecosystem: Environmental > Aquatic > Marine > Oceanic | place: Arctic Ocean: Canada Basin | collected... | reverse complement strand
GGCCGATTGCGGCTCCAAAATTTACACTATCGACATCGTTATGGCAGGGGAAAACGAGATTCCCTTTTTCGACGATCTTATAAGAGAAGGAGAATAGAATTATGTCCAACACAGGCAGGCAGCTGAAAATTGGCCCAACAGACAACACCTCAGATCAGAGAACACCTCGCAACAGACTGAGATTGATCCCCGAAATTGCTCGCGAGAGCTTCGCGCCCTACGTTCCGCAGCGTGGCCTGTCCCGACAAAATGACTGGGATTTAACTCGCATTGCACCAGACCTGCCGCGCGCCGAAGGCGTAGCAATTGAAGTCAGTGGCAAAGTGCAAAATGAACGCGGCACTCCGATAAGCAATGCTATGTTGGAAATTTGGAACGCTAACCACTTTGGGCGCTATCGCCATATTGAAGATCACTCAAACATACCCCTCGATGAGCATTTCCTCGGTACCGGCCGTGTATTCACTGATAGTGAAGGCAACTATACGTTTTGGACTATAAGTCCGGGTGCCTATCTCGCTAGACCTGACATCGGTAGATGGCGCCCTAAACACATTCACATTTCTGTTAGTGGCGGCGGCTCTCGCTTGATTACTCAATTGTATTTCCCTGACGAACCCAATAACGCCTCCGACCCTATGGCAATTCTAATGGGAGACGACTTTGAGCGAAACATTGGCAAGCCCTATGAAACACCAAAGATCGATGTAGACAGCGGCCTTAACTTCGACATTGTAGTAGGAGGACGCAATGCGGTGTATTTCGAGTGACCGAGAATTTAAGCGCAAGTACCATCGAAAAGATGTCCGATGCCGCTAATTATCGAGATCCTGTAGAGGGGAATGTAATACTGTCCTGAGCCATCCAGTCATCTGTGCAGCTCTTCAAAACCTAACATCGAAGACATGGAGTGTAATTGTGTTTGACTCAGCGAAAATTACAACGAAAAATTTATCGCCTAGGTCGGCGTGCCCGAAATAAAATAATTTGGATAAGAGGTAGCTGAAGTAGTTTTGGCATTCATTCAATATAGACACATAGCTTATGAAACATAGGAAAATATTAACTTTAGTTACTCTAATGCCGCAGAATTTGTCATGGGTAACGATGCCACATATCCCATAGCTAGGTTAGCGTAAATTGATGAATAAGTCGGGCGGCTAATCGGGCAGTTCTATCGTCTATATCAAATGTTGGATTCATTTCAGCTACTTCGAACGCGATGATTTTTGAAGCGAATTGGCGTTTAAGACTATCGAGTAATTGAACAATGGTATTGGGGTTTACACCTAAGGCCGCCGGTGCGCTGACGCCAGGGGCATATGAGGCGGGAAAGACGTCCAAGCAAACCGTTATGTATAGATAATCCAGCGGTTCGCAGAAGTTGGCAAGACCTTCGAAGCTCATTTGCCATGGTTGATTATTAATACTTAGGTCAGATTTCCATTGAACATTCATTTCACGGGCATAATTAAACAGAATTTCAGAGTTAGCAGTGGGATTTATGCCATATACCAGGTAATCGAAATTTATTTTTTTAGCCTCAGCGTACTGAGCTGCTTGTCGAAAGGGTGTTCCTGATGAGGAAAGAGGTTCGAGTGGTCTGAGATCAAAATGAGCATCAAAGTTTATTATGCCAATTTTCGCGTTGGGGTGGACTTGCCTAATACCTTGATAAGTACCCCAGGCGATTTCATGCCCACCGCCAAGAATTATCGGCAATGATTTTGCGTAGATGACATCGGCTACCCTGTTAGCGAGATTTTCTTGCGCATCGTCTAACAAGTCTCCAATGCATTCGACATTCCCAAGATCAATGAGTGGCTTTTCGCTAGAATAGATCAGGTTTGAGAGCATTTTTCGAATTTGATCTGGGCCAGTGGCTGCACCTGTCCTACCGTTGTTTCGCCTGACACCTTCGTCGCAATTAAACCCTAAAAGGCAATGGCTCTGAGACCTTATCTTTGTTGTTATTTCAACAACATGATGCCAGCAAGAATTTTCGGAAGACTGGTTTCTACCCTGCCAGGGTGAGCTACTCATTCGCTATCACTCCGGCCTTAAAAACCAGTGTAGGTTTGACTAGATTCATTCCGTAGCAAAGTTGGGCAGGGGTGTCGATTGGCCAGAGTACAAGATCGGCATCAAAGCCAAGTTGTATTTGACCGATCTGATGATCCATTCCTAAGGCTTTAGCCGCGAATCTTGTAACCCCTAACAAAACCTCAAAGGGTGTTAGTTTGAATTGAACGCAGGCGAGATTCATCACATTGAGTAAAGACGCAATCGGTGATGAGCCGGGGTTGAGGTCTGTGGCTATCGCCATGGGTAATTGCTGGGCCCTCATTGCCGCTATAGGAGGTAGTATGGTTTCACTTAGCGAGTAAAATGCCCCGGGCAATAATACTGCCACGAGGCCTGCGGCCTTAAGGGCGGGGATATCGCCTTCATCTAAATGTTCCAAATGGTCAACGCTTAAACCGCCGTATTCTGCGACTAAAGTGGCCCCACGCAAGTTAGATAATTGTTCTACATGACCTTTGATCGGCAGTTTGTATTTCTTCGCTGCCTTGCAAATTGTCTCGCACTGAGATCGACTAAAGCCGATACCTTCACAAAAAAAGTCGACGGCATCTGCTAAACCTTCCTTGTGTACGGCAGGTAATACTTCGTCAACCAAGTATTGTATGTAGTCATCTTTTTTTCCGAACTCTTCAGGAAGTGCATGTGCGCCCAAGAAGCTTGTTCGAATGGTAACCGGATGATTTCTTCCGAGGCTTCGTGCAACACGGAGCATCTTTATTTCATTCTTTACATCCAATCCGTATCCGGATTTTATCTCGATAGTCGTTACACCTTCTTTCAGCAAACTTATTAGCCGAACTTGGGATTCTGCTTTCAGTGAGGCTTCATCCAAAGATCGAGTTGCGGAAACGGTACTGACGATGCCACCACCTTTTTTAGATATTTCTTCGTAACTTGCCCCTTTTAATTTCATTTCAAATTCAGTGGCGCGGTGGCCACCATAGACAAGGTGAGTGTGGCAGTCGATTAATCCTGGTGTCAGCCATTGACCCTCGCCATCAAAATGGGTCTGTGCTGTGGGGCAGTCATCCTCCTCAGCCTTTCCCATCCAGACTATTTTGCCCTTTGAGACAGCAATAGCTGAAACATCTGCATACTCAGATGGGTTCTCTGCAGCCATTGTGGCTACCCGGACGTTGTAAATCAGTGTGTCTACGTTCTCAGATTCTGAATTATTCATCCCATGCTCTGGTATTTGGATTTGGAAGCGAGTTTACTTGTATATACAGGAGTAGACAAGTGATAACGTGAACAGTAAACTGCGACTCTCAACTTAGGGAATTTCTCGTGCGAGCAAGATATCTCACCATTAAAGATTTTGTTATCGATCAGATAGAGCGAGGAATCTGGGAGCCTTCAGAAAAGATTTACTCTGAGAATGAATTTGCGGCAAAGTTTTCTGTGAGTCGTATGACAGTTCGTAGAGCCATTGACAAGCTTTGTTCCGAGGGAGTACTTGTACGAAGTCAGGGTTTAGGCACCTTTGTAGCTGACCTTAGGCCCATGAGTTCACTCTTGGAAATACGGAATATAGCTGATGAAATAGTCAGTCGTGGGCACCAATATTCTTGTCAGGTGATAGATGTACAGTCGGTAGTTCCCGATAAAAGTCTCGCGATATTGTTGGGTGTGTCGAATGATGCCGAGGTTTATCACAGTTGTTTGGTTCACCGTGAAAATGAGTTAGCGGTGCAGTATGAAGATCGATTTATTAACCCGAAATTTGCGCCGGATTATCTGCAGCAAAATTTCTTAGATCAGACTCCAAATGCCTATCTTTCAAAGGTTGCACCGTTAACAGAAGCCGACCATGTAGTAGAAGCCGTCTTGCCTGAGCAGAATATTGTCTTGGCCCTCAATTCTAGCTCTCCTTGCTTAAAAGTCACCAGACGCACCTGGTGTAAGGGTGGCATTGTCAGTGTCGCCTATCTGTATCATCCAGGCGATAAATATCGACTAGGCGGGCACTTAACATTCTAGGGAAACAATTATGTCAACGAGTAATTCCTTTTCAAAAGCAGGTACACGAACAGATACAAGCCGAGTGATAAGGGCGAGTCGCGGGACTGATTTGTCTGCCAAAAGTTGGCTAACAGAAGCGCCTTTAAGAATGCTGATGAACAATCTTGATCCGGAAGTAGCGGAACATCCAGAATCACTGATTGTTTATGGAGGCATTGGCCGTGCGGCCAGGAATTGGGAATCCTATGACAAAATAGTTGAATGCCTTAAGCGCTTAGAAGCTGATGAAACTTTGTTGGTTCAAAGTGGGAAGCCAGTTGGTGTATTCAAAACTCATGCTGATGCGCCAAGAGTGCTAATCGCGAATTCCAATCTTGTCCCCAGGTGGAGCACGTGGGAACATTTTAATGAACTCGATAAGGCCGGCCTCATGATGTACGGCCAAATGACAGCTGGGTCATGGATCTACATTGGATCTCAGGGCATTGTTCAAGGCACCTATGAAACATTTTGCGCTGTTGCTAATAAACATTTTTCTGGCAGTGCAGCAGGGCGTTGGATCCTAACCGGGGGGTTAGGGGGAATGGGCGGCGCTCAGCCATTGGCGGCGACGATGGCAGGTTACTCCATGCTTGCCATTGAAGTTGATGAGTCTCGAATAAATATGAGAATCAACAGCGGCTATATAGATTGCAAAGCAGATAATCTTGATCATGCTTTGAATTTAATCGAGCAGTCCTGTCATGACAAAAAGCCTTTAAGTGTCGGCTTACTTGGCAATGCGGCGGACTTATTTGAACAACTCGCAGATAGAGACATTAAGCCCGACGTTGTTACTGATCAAACTAGTGCCCACGATCCACTAAATGGTTATCTTCCCAGTGGCTGGTCTATGTCAGAGGCAGAAATCAAAAGGGGTTCTGAACCTGAGGCTGTAGTCAAAGCTGCAAAAGTTTCAATGGCAAGGCAGGTTAGAGCCATGTTGCAATTTCAACAAATGGGCTCAGCCGTGTTGGATTACGGCAATAACATCCGGCAAATGGCCATGGAAGAAGGGGTTGATAATGCATTTGATTTTCCAGGTTTTGTACCAGCCTATGTACGTCCTCTTTTTTGCGAAGGAATTGGGCCGTTTCGCTGGGTCGCGCTTTCTGGAGATCCAGAGGATATCTATAAAACAGATGCAAAAATGAAAGAGCTGATTCCTGATAACCCTCAACTGCATAATTGGTTGGATATGGCTCAGGACAAAATACAATTTCAAGGTTTGCCTGCGAGAATTTGTTGGATAGGGTTGAAGGATCGCGCTCGAGTCGGCGCGGCATTTAATCAAATGGTGGCAAACGGTGAATTGAGTGCGCCAATTGTCATTGGACGTGATCATTTGGATTCTGGTTCGGTTGCATCTCCTAACCGTGAAACTGAGGCGATGAAAGATGGATCAGATGCAGTTTCAGACTGGGCTTTATTGAATGCTCTGCTCAGTACCGCTAGTGGTGCTACATGGGTGAGCTTGCACCATGGCGGAGGAGTTGGAATGGGGTTTAGTCAGCATGCTGGCTTAGTGATTGTTTGTGATGGCAGTGAAGATGCTCGGAAGAGAGTAAGCCGAGTGCTGTGGAATGATCCCGCAACAGGCGTCATGCGACATGCGGACGCGGGATATGATCTTGCTATCGATTGTGCAGTAGAACAAGGCTTGGATTTACCAATGCTTGAGAGTAAGTGAAAGGTTTTAATTAGTCTTACGTTTTTTATTAGAAAGTGCTGAGAACAAAAAATATGGAATCGATTACAGTCAAACCCGGTCATCTGAGCTTAGACGACCTTAAATTAATGCATCTTGCGCCATGCAAAATTAAACTAGACCCCGCCTGCAAGGATTCGGTGGATAAAGCGACTAACGTTGTCAATCAGGTGATTAAAGATGAGTTGGTCGTTTATGGGATTAATACGGGGTTTGGCTTGCTCGCTAATACAAAAATTGATGCTAGTGAATTAGAAGTATTACAACGTAGTATTGTCCTGTCCCATGCTGCTGGCATTGGCAAATTCATGGAAGCCTCCACCGTTCGATTACTGATACTACTGAAAGTTAATGCGCTTGCTCGCGGAAATTCTGGTATTCGCTATGAATTAATCGAAGCGCTGATTGTTTTAGTCAATAAAGAGATTTACCCCTGTATCCCGATAAAAGGGTCAGTTGGTGCTTCTGGTGATTTGGCACCGCTTGCGCACATGAGTGCGATTCTTCTTGGCGAGGGAGAGGCTACTTTTAGAGGGGAATTAATTTCTGCGGAAGAAGCGCTCAATATTGCTGGTCTTAAGCCGATTACCCTGGCCCCCAAAGAGGGGCTTGCCTTGCTTAATGGGACTCAAGCATCCACGGCCCTAGCCCTGCAGGGTTTGTTTCAAGCAGAGACTTGTCTTAATGCGGCGACAGTTATTGGTTCAATGAGCACGGAAGCTGCAAAAGGCTCACATAAGCCTTTTGATAAACGAATACATGAAGTAAGAGGTCATCCAGCCCAAATAGATATGGCCACCCACTATCGTTCTTTACTAACTGATACGAGTATCAAAGATAGTCATACAGAATGCGAAAAAGTCCAAGATCCTTATTCCTTAAGATGCCAACCACAAGTCATGGGCGCGTGTTTACAACAAATACGAAATGCTGCAGAAATTATTTTAATTGAAGCGAATGCTGTATCGGACAACCCACTCATCTTTTTGGACAACAATGAAATTATATCTGGGGGTAATTTTCACGCAGAACCGATTGCCATGGCAGCTGATAATCTTGCACTAGTACTGGCTGAAATAGGCGCTTTATCAGAACGTCGAATGGCCCTATTGATCGACAGTCAACTAAGCGGGTTACCGCCGTTTTTAGTTAATAATGGCGGCGTTAATTCAGGTTTTATGATCGCTCAAGTCACCGCTGCTGCCTTAGCAAGTGAAAACAAATCCCTGGCACATCCTGCATCAGTAGATAGCTTGCCAACATCAGCCAATCAAGAAGATCATGTTTCTATGGCAACGTTTGCAGCACGTCGATTGGGTGACATGTCCGAAAACACCGTCGGCATATTAGCTATTGAATGGCTGAGTGCAGCTCAAGGCTTGGATTTTTTAAAGCCACTTAAAACGTCGGAATCATTGGAGCGGGCCAAAGCTATTTTGAGGAAGGAGGTACCGTTCTATGACAAAGATCGATATTTTTCACCCGATATTGTTCAAGCAATTAAATTAATCGAGAGTAACGTACTTAGCGATGTACTTTCGATTTGTGTTACTCGTTGATGCAGGTCGCTGAGATAGTTAAATAAGGACCGCCAGATTAATATCTACGAGGGCGCCCTTGTCTTGGCTGAGGTCATGATCGTTAAGCTGCGCTACAGCAGCGAACAGTTTTTCATTCATCCACAGATTGTATTTAGCGACTAGCGTAAAGTTCTCTTTCTGCATAATGAGGCTTACTTCGTGATGAGAGGATTAGCCACCTGAGAGTAGGCCGCTTTGCGCGATTCCATCGAATATAAATTGCACGGCGAGTGCAGATAGCAAGACGCCAAAAACTCGCGTTACTACGTGCATGCCCGTCACTCCAAACAACTGTTGAATTCTTGATGCCAGTAATAACATGATGAACGTGAGTAGAATGATAATAAGCAAAGAGGCGACTACAGTAGCCTGGAGAATGAGATTGCCTTCGCTATTGGCCATGAGAAGGATTACAGCACCCATCGCTCCGGGCCCTGCGATCAGTGGTGTAGCGAGCGGAAAGACGGCGATGTCACGCTTGCCCATAGCTTCAATCTCTTCTTCTTCTGTGGTGGATGTGCTGCCAGAGGTGCGGGCGAAAACCATGTCGATGCCAATGAGCAGCAATAGGATGCCACCGCCCGTTCGAAGTGCTGCGAGGGAGATGCCTAACCCGATTAACAGAAGCTCGCCCACCAGTGCGAATAGCACGAGGATGCCAGTTGCGATGAGTGTGCCGCGAATTGCCATGCGGCGGCGTCGTTTCGGCGTCTCTGTAGCGGTCAATCCTGCATAGACGGCAGCCACATCGAGCGGTCCGATAGTGGCGAAAAAGGTTGCCATTGCAACCGTGGCAGTTTCTATTATTATTGGATCCATAGTCTTAAATTCTGTGCTGTAGTCGGCAAGCTGATTGAAATTAGGGTGATTCTAAATTAGCAGTGCTTGTCTTACAGCCTGCTCGGCATGTATCGCAGTGGTGTCGTAAAGCGGAGTTGCGGTATGATTTTGCTGCACTAACAGGGCTATTTCGGTACATCCGAGTATTACAGCCTCAGCCCCGTTTGCTGCAAGTTGTTCAATTATCTTTAGGTATCTCTTTCGTGAATTTTCGTCGATGGTTCCAAGGCAGAGCTCATTATAGATGACCGCATGTATATCTTCGCGTTCTGACTCTTCTGGCACGATCACGTCGATGCCATATTTTTCGACGAGCCGACCTTTATAGAAATCTTGTTCCATGGTGAATCGAGTGCCGAGTAGGCCCACTTTCTTAATGTTGGCTTCGCGCAATCGCTGGGCTGTTGCATCGGCTATGTGCAGGATCGGGATAGAAATATTTGCCTCGATCTGTGGGGCTACCTTGTGCATTGTGTTGGTACAGATGAGAAGAAAATCAGCCCCACCTTTTTCTATTGCAGCGGCAGCCTCTGACAGAATAGCGGCAGTGCCATCCCAATCCTCGATGTGTTGCAGTCTCTGTATTTCCGCAAAATCTACACTGACCAAGCAAATCTTAGCCGAGTGTAATCCGCCGAGCTTGGCCTTGATGCCCTCGTTGAGTTCTCGATAGTAGGTGGCGGTTGATTCCCAGCTCATACCGCCTAATAGGCCGATCGTCTTCTGTTTTTTGTTCATCGCTCTATCCAATTAGGTCGTTCCCAGCTACGCAGTTTTACACGCAGCGTGGCTATAGTTTTCCAGAATCCACCTCTAATACTAAGATTATGGCGAATAAGATACCGCCGTTTTGTTTAGGATAACTGCGGTGCCAGTAGTAGCTAGGCGGCGTATCTAGTCAACAAACGACCTTGGAAAAGGGCGGCTATTCTAGTCCGAAATTCTAGGCTACACCACAATTTCCAGAGTTTTCGGGCTCTGGATGGATTACACTAGTTCGATAGGTTAGAAGCGAGCCCCCATGGTTCTTAAAATAATTAGTAAATACAGTAAGTTAGGCCTGAAAAAGAGCGTTCTCGCGCTGCTATTTGTGCTTTGCATATTGCAAGGAAGTCAGCATGCGATGGCCCAGAATAGCGACGTGCCTATTCCTGACTCTTTTCTGGAATTGCAGGAATTCATTCCCAGCATTGGTCTAGAGCTGCGCTATTTCAGTGAGGATAACTTTGTAGGTCAGGTAATTGATGGCTATCACGCAGAAAAGGCGTTCATGACGAGAGAGGCCGCTACTGCGTTGTCGAATGTGCAGAGCGAACTTGCATCCTTTGGTATGAGTCTAAAGGTATTCGATGCTTATCGACCCCAGCGAGCGGTGGACCACTTCGTGCGATGGGCTCAAGATCTAGACGACAAAAAGATGAAGGGTGTATTTTACCCGGCTGTGGCGAAGGAAGACTTGTTCAGTGATGGATATATTGCGCAGCGCTCGGGGCATTCTAGAGGCAGTACTATCGACCTGACGATTGTGGATTTAGACACTGGGGAAGAGATCGAGATGGGTACTCCCTGGGACTTCTTTGATCCTTCATCTTGGCCTAGCAATCTAAATCTACCGCCTCAGGCACGCGCAAATAGAAACTTACTCAATGCAGTGATGACTCGCCATGGCTTTAGAGCATTGCCTGAGGAGTGGTGGCACTTTACTCTGGAGAATGAGCCCTTTGCGGACACCTATTTCGACTTTCCAGTCAAATAAGAACAGACGATTCTATGAATAAAATGAGAACGGCAGTGGAGGAGTCGCTGATGCGGTTAGTAAAAATACTGCTTCTGTTGGCTTGGTGTGGTCCGTTGTGGGCTAACGGGAAACTGAGCGATGATATCCGACTTTTCAGCGAAGCTCTTGGTTATGACTTGCAATATCGAGTTTATGAGCCTGAAGGCATTCACAGGAACTCAGAGCTACCCGCGCTCTATATCACCGATGGTCAGTGGTATATATCTCGAGGGAAACTTCCCGCACTTCTAAACAGAGAGATTGCTGCAGGCAACATAGAGCCGCTGCTAGTCGTGTTCGTGGATAGTCGCAATCCTGATAATTTGCAGCAGAACCGGCGCAATCAGCAGTTTTTCTGCAATCCGCGTTATGTCGACTTTTTTACCGAGGAGTTGCTGCCTGCGGTAGACAAGGAATATCCTACCTCTGCCGTGCGCGAGGACCGAGTTATTCTTGGTTTGTCTTTTGGTGGTCGCAACAGTGCCTGTTTCGGACTCATGGCGCATGACTCTTTTGCGGGAATAGCGATGCAGTCTCCTGCAAATACTGAGATGGTGGATGAGCTGCGTTTTCAATACATGGCGCAAGAAAAACTGCCGTTGAAATTTTTCATGAGTGTTGGCACTGTCAATGATAATACACAGGCGGGTCGGCAATTTATGGAGACGTTAAAGTTTCAGGAATACGATGTGACTTATCGTGAGGTTAACCAAGGACATGACTGGGATAATTGGGGGCCGCTTTTAGATGATGTGTTGTACACTTTCTTCCCTGCACAATGATCGACTAATTTTCGCAATGCGTTAGCACGCCCCGGGCATTTCTTCTATCCAGCGGCTAATGAGATCTACGCCCTCGCTATGAATCAGCGACCTACCAAGCTCCGGCATCATCTCGTCGGGTTTATCGGAGCGCATCCTATATAGTAAAATCGATTCCTCGGGCTGCCCGGGTACGATCGCATAGCGCAGATCTCCAGCACCTCCGCCCGCCGCGACTGGCGGTTTGCACACGCCGCGGTTTATGGCGAGCGTCTGCGAACTATCGAGGATGAGTCCTGATGTGTCGGCGGCACCTTCTGGGTTGTGGCAATGCCCGCACTGCATATTTAGATAGGCCAGTGCGCGATCGTCTAAAGACGCAGAAAGGTTTTGCCAAGATTCTGAGCGTGGAAAAACCTGCTCATCACTTAGCCAGCCGCGCTGTACCATCTGTTCAAGAGGTGAGGCGATACCGGCACTCACATCCACATTGAGTTGGCTGAACAGCGCGCCAAGCGGGTGCATATCACCGTCGGGGTGTACCGTCGTATGGCAGCCGGCACATTGATTCTCGTTCGGCACGAAGTAGGTAAAGTCCGTTGTCTGGGTGCTGTCTTGATCAAGCAGTGAGATTTTTTTGCTGGCCCCGGCAACGCGCAGAAAGGCTTCTGTTTGTTCATCGTTCCACACATAGGGAAATGCATCCCAGCCATCGTTCTTGCGCACGAGAAGCCGAGTCTCTATTAGTTGATTTTCGCTCAGGTTGATTCTCTGAAGTCCACTATCAGCGACCTTGGTTAGTGCCGTGCTTGAGGAGCGTGGATAGTAGAACGTCTTGCTTAGTACGCTGCCCACGGGATAGTTAATCTTATCCTCGACAATCTCCGCTTGCACAGACTGAGGTATCCAAAGCGTTCGCAGTTTGTGTGCGTAGTCGGTGAAGAGTGGATTGTTGGGTTGAAATACCACGCTAGATTCACTTGGAGCGAGTTCGTTTGCATCCATAGTAAATAACTGCCAATCGGAGAGGCGCAGCGGTCTTTCAACATCATGAAAGATAGGCGGCGATTCCGAGCAGGCCACGAGGAGGAGTAAACATGCGCTCAAGAAAGCGGAGCGCGGGTAAATGTTTGTCATTGACTACTCAAGCTCATTGATATTTCGGTGAGGCGTGGAAGGACACAGTCGTGCGCAGCTGCATCGAAGACGGGTTTTGCGAACCCGTTGCTCGCATCGAGGGAGACGAAGCTGGTGTCCGCGGCTTCAGAGAAACACAGCGCGTCGGCGGCTGTCTTACCCTCGGCGAGCATGCCATCCCAAATAATATCAGGTAATGCCTGGCCAGTTGCGGCTTGCAACAATGCAAGCGGTTCAGAATCAGGGGATTCTCCACCATCCGTGTACTGGTTGTTATGAAGGTAAATGGCTTCAGGAAATGGATCGTAGTTCGGGTCGGTAATAGGTATCTCGTTGATCAGATAGCTGACGATAAGTACGTTCGCGCTGTTATTGTCTTCGAAATTATTCTCGAATACTTCGATGTTGTCATTGGCCATGATCATTAGGCCAGTACCAGCCGGTACGCTGGCGACTATATTGCCTTCGGGTGCGAAGTTGTCGGTGTTGTTGGCAAAAATCTGATTGTTATAGATGCGCGTATTGCGGCCGCCCTGAACCGGGAGGTTGGGCAGATCGAAAACAAGAATGCCGCCAGTATTATTCGTAGCCACGTTGTCGTGAACGTCGGCAAAGGTTGAGTTTTCGATCTCTATGCCGGCAACGTTGTATTCGGCCCGAGAATTACGAACGATTATCCGTGATGACTGCCCGACATAAATACCGGCATCCGAGGCGCCAATGGCTACGGCCTCATCGATTAAGACGTTGCTCGATTGCACGGGGTAGATTCCATAGGCGCCATTTGTGCTCAAAGGGCCGTTTGTCCACTCAGTTCTTACTCTCAATATTTGTACATTGTTG
>Ga0115003_10003343_pt1 | contig 12733 bp, 14 predicted proteins | sample ArcticOcean_MG_C_7_FD_88736 | JGI IMG/M metagenome (GOLD analysis project Ga0115003, IMG submission 88736) | Marine microbial communities from western Arctic Ocean - ArcticOcean_MG_CB11_88 | ecosystem: Environmental > Aquatic > Marine > Oceanic | place: Arctic Ocean: Canada Basin | collected... | reverse complement strand
TAAAACGACTCTGTCGCATTTGTTTGCTCCTTCAAAGGTTGAGCAAACTCTACATTAAAGTGAGGGACCTTTCGGGGGGCAGGTCAACTGGTTTGCGCAAAAACGTGGACGGTGCACATAGCGGAAGTGCGACAAGCGCCGGATCAGAAAATGCCATTTCTAAGTGGACCGCTAAGGTCGATCTGTCGTTAGGGCCAAAGAAGGCGCTGACAGGCATACCGCGTGGGTCCATCCGCAATATGTCATGCAGTTGTTGTCCGGCAACACGCATGCGCGTCACGCTCGGCGCCACGCGTTGCAGGACGAATGTCCAAGGCAGTGCGCTACCGATGGCGGAGGGGTCAATATTGTCGCACGCCGGGATCGTGTCATACATGCGCAGGCTGTGCCAATATTGTTCGAGTTGCCGCAGCACAGGGTGAGGTGCTTCTTCTGTCTCAAGCACAAGAACGGGAAATTGGACCTGTCGCGCTTTAGTGCCGCCCCAAGTGCTCGTTTAAGCCACCTTTCGTTCGAATGCGACAGGGCTTTTCCAGCCCAGTGCTGAGTGGCGGCGACGCGGATTGTAGAAGCCGTTGACGTATTCGAAGATCGCCATCTCAGCGTGTCTGCGTGTGTTCCATGTGTCCTGCCAGAATTAGCTCCGCCTTGATGGTTTTGAAGAACGTTTCAACGGCAGCATTATCATACAATTTCCCTTGCCGCTCATCGACACTTTAAAGTCATGTTGGCGCCGGATCTTCGGGTAATCATGGGAACAGTATTGGCTGCCGCGATCCGTATGATGGATGCATCCTTTGGACGGTGCCCTGAAGACGATTGCCATTTCCAGTGCTCGGATCGCAAGGTCACGCTTCATCCGATTGCTGTACCGTTGCCCGGCAGTCGATACGCAGTATCGATGAGAGGGGCCCAACCAATGACACGGCGTGAATGTAAGTCCAGGATCACCGCAAGATACAGCTAGCCTTCGCGGGTCCAGATATAGGTAATGTCACCTGCCCATTTCTTGTTTGGCTGATCTGTTGAGAAGTTGCGATCCAGAAGGTTCGGGGCGATGTTGAACTTGTGGTTACTGTCCCCCTCTCGGCAGATTGCTTTGCAATCGCCTGCCAGGCAATGGTCGTTACCTTGTGTTTGCGCGTTCTAACTACAGAGATACCGTTCTGGTGCATCAAACGGCCCACGCGACGGTGCCCGACGTTCAGGCCGATCTCCTTCAGCTCCTCTGTCATTCGTGGACGTCCGTAGCTGCCCAGACTGAGACGCGACTGTTCCTTGATATGCGCCAGCGTGACAAGATAGGATCGTTGGCGGCGGCTGGCAGGACTGTTACGGAACGCACGCAAACCGCGCGGACTCACATCCATCACGCGACACATGCGTCGGATAGAAAATGCAAATCGGTGCTCTTCGATAAACTTAAACCTCACGGCTTTTGGCTTGCGAAGAACACCGTGGCCTTTTTTAAGATTTCCCGCTCCTCCTTGAGAATACGGTTCTCGCGCCGGAGGCGGTCATTCTCTTGAGCCAGTCCCAAATCCTCTTTCGACACCACGTCTGTGTCTCGATGTGCCGTGATCCATTTGTTCAGCGTCGACATTCCGACACCAAGATCATCGGCCACCTGCTTACGCGTTAGCCCACTGGTCAGCGCGATACGCACCGCATCTTTACGGAATTAGTCCGTTCAGGTCAGTCTCATAGTTCATCTCCTTTGTTGCAGTAAATGCTATCAAGGGAGCGGCATCAAACCGCGACAGGTCCAGTCAGATGAAGATTTCTGAGCGTCGAGTGTGCCGCGCGTTGGGCCAACATCGATCCACACAACGTCAATTACCCAGAGGCTGTGCCGATTAAGAACGCTTGGTCGCAGACGTGATCGAGTTGACCCGCCAGTACGGTCGATATGGCTATCGCCGAGTCGCGGCCTTGCTAAGAGACGCGGGTTGGCGAGTGAATGACAAACGTGTCGAACGTCTGTGGCGGCGCGAGGGGCTTAAAGTGCCAATGAAACAACCAAAGAAAGCGCGGATCTTGATGAATTGCTCAACGGCGAGATATTCTACTCACTACGCGAAGCTCAAATAATCATCGAACGCTGGAGGAACCACTACAACACAAAACGACCACACAGTGCATTGGGCTATCGCCCGCCTGCGCCGGAAGCCACCATCACGGTGGACCAAAGGCCAGTCATGCACTAACTTTCAAATTGGACCACTCAAGTGGGGCTGCTCACTACGTAACTGCGGCTCAATCATGTCGTTGGCTTGATATCTTTGATCAGCTTCTTGCCGGGGCTTTTGCGCATTCCAGTTATCTGTCTCATGTTCAACTCCTCAGTGGTTACGATGAGCCAACAACGCTCTCTTATCAAATACTGCTATTTGGACCCATTAGTGCTGACGTCAGACATATGTTGCGGCTCTTCAGGCGGCGCTCGTCTAATTCGTTTGCGCGAGAATGCCCACAAACGCCGAATTTTGTCCTAGCTGGGCGGACACTACTTCTGGGCGGTAAAGTTCGGGTTCGTCGGCCAATGCGCGCTGGACCAACTCCAGATATCCGGACGCCAATCCTATACTACCCGCAATCGCAATGCGTTCTAACTCTAGGATAGTGGTCAGGTTAGCACATAATTCAGCAATGGCCTGCGCCGACTGCGTAATCAACTTTGTTGCCCACTCTTGGCCGTCAAGATGGGCACTGAATACCGCCTTGGCATCATAACCAGAGTATCCGGCCTTTGCAGCCAATGCGGCGATTGAACGCCCGCCTGCAATGCTTTCAATCGTGGATTGCCGCCCAGAACCGCACAGTTCAGTTGCTATGCGTGAGGTCGAAAAGCCGACATGTCCGGCCAGTCCATTGACTGACAATAGCGGCTTACCATCCAGAATAATTCCACCGCCAACACCAGTTGACACCGTGATAAAACCAAAGGACACGACACCACGACCAGCACCCGCTATATATTCCCCAACGGCTTCGGCGGTTGCGTCATTATCCACTTTTACGTCACGGTCTAAGCGCGCCGACAAAAGCGCCCTCACGGGAACTGAATGCACGCCCGATAGTGTATCGGTATTCACCGCATGCCAGACACCGTCGTTGCTGACACGGCCAGTTAGCGCCACGCCTACACGCTCTTCAGGACGTAATTCCAATTGGTCCAGCATGTCACAGATGGCCTCCATTTGATGTGCCGCGTCGCCGCCACCATCGGTTTGAACCTTCATAACAGGGCCAATTTTTCCAGCGGTGACGCGCGCGGCAGAAAGCTTGGTGCCGCCAAAATCCACAGCAACACCGCTGGGAAACTCCATTTGAATGCGACCGCTAGTCATGTGCGCCTCTTTTCACGGCCTTATCGAACCACCCTGTGATATGTTCGGCGCGGGTGATCGCGCTTCCGATTGTAACGCAATCTGCGCCCGCTCGCATTGCTTGTTCGGCCAATTTGGGCGTGTTCAATCGCCCTTCGGCCATAACAAAACTGCGCAACTTGTAGAATTCGGAAATCAATTTGAAGTCCGGTCCGGTACCGTCGGGCGCGATGTCATAGGCATAACCAGACAAAGTCGTTCCAATGATCTGCGCTCCGTCATAAATTGCGGCTTGGGCATCAGCAATAGTCGCGCAATCCGCCATCGCAATTTTGCCAGCAGATAGAATAGCTTTGACAATAGCAGACCGCGACGTGGGGCGCGCGCGCGCAGTCGCATCATACGCGATGATGTCCGCACCATGGGCTGCCAAATCTGCAACGTCGTCCTGAAATGGCGTAATGCGTACGGGGCTGTCTTTAAGGTCGCGTTTGATTATCCCGATAATTGGCACGTCGACCGCACTGCGTACAGCTCCAAGGTTGGCCAACCCTTCAATGCGCAATCCGCTTGCACCGCCAATGACGGCCGCTTTTGCAAAGGCCGCCGTGATAAGCGGGTCATCCATTGGTCCGCCATCAACCGGTTGGCATGAAACAACCAAGCCGTTCTTTAAGACTTCTAAAGCTGTCATTTTAAGTGCTTTCCTGAAGATGGCCGTGCCAGGCGGGGCTTCGGCAACTTTGCGCGATATGACCGCGATAAATGGCGGTCCATGACGCTCATCGCGAGCTCGGGGACGTTTTGCGAAACGGCTTCATAGATTTGGCGATGTTCTTCATAGCTTATTTTGTTGCGTTCAATTCTGCTGGCATCAACTGTGCGGCTCGCGACGATATCGAATACAAAGCGGTCATGAAGTTCAAGCATGATGGGATTGCGGATAACTGAAACGATCGCCCGATGAAAATTTGAGTCTGCTCTGGCAAAAGCGGCATCATCGTCAAGCGCGAGAAAACAATCCTCGAGCGCAGAGTGGATCTGCGCCACCTGTAGGTTTGATGCATCTTGGGCGGCGAGTCTTACAGCGCTGACTTCGATGAATTGACGCACCTGATCCATGTAGGCGCTTGATTCAGTATCACCCAAAATTTCCGAAAATCCTTTGGCAGCCATCTGGAAAACGCGTCCGATAGATGGCTTGCAAGCGCGTGGTCGCTTCGTTGTTTCTAAGTTGGCGAATCCGCGTGCTTCCATTGTCAGCAATGCTGCGCGAACCGTTGGCCGTGACGTCCCGAACCTATCACAAAGTTCCCTTTCAGGCGGGAACGACGCGCCCTCAGGTATAACTCCGCCACGCACATCCGAAATCAATCCGTCGGCAACCAAGTCTGATGCGGATTTGGTAAGGTTTTTTGCTTCAGTCAACATTTACATTCCTCATGCCCTACTTGGTATTCCAAATCCGTAATTTTGGTCAATATTTTATTTGAGCGGCTAGCTCTAGATGGAGATATAGTATAGATCAGACCTAATATAACCAAAATTCACATATGGTAATGCCAAATGAAGATTTTAATTTTTGAAACCGCGGAAATGGCTGCCGCCCGAGCTGCGCAGCAAATCATTGAGCGTGTTCGCACCCAACCCAAGAGCGTCCTAGGATTTGCCACCGGTGGAACAATGCCGCCCGTCTATCGGCACTTGGTCAAGGCTTATGCGCAAGGACATGTTTCGTTTGCGTCTGCGGTGACGTTTAATCTTGATGAATATGTTGGGCTGTCACCGGATCACGCATGCTCCTATCATCACTTTATGGCGCAGGAATTATTTGATCTGACTAACTTTGCCCCAGATCACACCAATCTGCCGCATGGCGATGCACCAGATCTGGCTGCCGAGGCTGCCCGCTACGAGGCGTTGATCAAAGCTAATGGCCCAATTGATCTGCAACTGCTTGGGATTGGTGGCAATGGCCATATTGGCTTCAACGAACCTACGTCCAGCATCGGGTCGCGTACGCGCATTAAGACCCTAACCAAGGCCACGCGCGACGCCAATCAAAAATACTTTGGCGACGGGGGAGACCCACCGCAATACGCAATTACCGTTGGCATTCAGACCATTCTTGAAAGCCGTGAAGTTGTGTTGCTGGCGACTGGGGCAACAAAAGCGACTGCTGTTGCGGAAATGGTTGAAGGGGCAATCAGCGCGAGCTGTCCGGCAACGGCGTTTCAACTTCATCCGAAAGTGACAATCATTCTGGATCAGGCCGCCGCGGAAAACCTTAAACTTAGGGAGTACTATTTCCAAGTTCACCCGAACGGACAGGAGATACCCGTTGTTTGATCAGTGCACGTCGTATGCTATTTCCGCCAAAAGACTGTTCGACGGGTCCACTATTGAACCGCACAAAGACATGGTGGTTTTAATAGTGAATGGCATCATTACCGACGTGCGCCCTGCGGAAAGCGGTGACCAACCCGTCATGGCCGTCGACATCGTGTCTCCTGGATTTGTTGACATGCAAATCAATGGCGCAAATGACGTACAATTTAATGACACGCCGACAGTGGATGGGATTTCCGCCATTGCAGAAGGTGCGCGGCAAGGCGGTACGACACATATATTGCCGACGTTCATTACCGCCGATGACACGCATTACATGTCTGCTATCCAAGCCGTCGCAGACGCACGGGAATCCGGCGTCATCGGCATATTGGGTGTTCATTTAGAAGGCCCGTTCCTTTCCCCTGAACGGCCTGGAATTCACCCTATTGGTTGTGTGCGCACCATAGATGAAACCGACATGGTCAATCTTGAAACAGCTCGTTGTGGGATCAGGTTGATTACACTTGCGCCGGAATGCGCGCGAAAAGGAACGATCCAGCGATTAACCGACGGCGGGTCAATTGTTTTTGCTGGACACAGTGCCGCAAATTACGCCGACATGGTAAACGCAGCCAGCGAAGGACTACGCGGCGCGACACATCTGTTTAATGCAATGTCACAAACGACAGTCCGTGAACCGAGTGTCGTAGGCGCCGTACTTGGGTCGCAAGATCTATATGCAGGCCTCATCGCGGATGGCATTCACGTTCATCCGATCAACTTGCAGATCGCACGAAAGGCGCTTGGGAACCGGTTTTGCCTTGTCACCGACGCGATGCTGACCCTTGCTGGCAAGACAACAGAATTCGAAATGCATGGCAACCAAATTTCCCTTGACGGAAACCAGCTGTCTAACACAGAAGGTCGGCTTGCAGGCGCACATTTGGCCATGGACGAAGCCGTGCGGAACATGATGAAATTGTGCAATGTTCCGCTGGCTGAAGCGCTTTATATGGCCAGCGTCAATCCAATCCATGCTCTGGGTCTCGAACGTAAAATGGGCCGTATCGAACCCGGATATTGCGCATCATTGACCCTGTTGAACAACGATATCCACGCGACTGGCGTTATTGTAGATGGCCATATTTTTGAAACCCTCAAAAGGATTTAACTTGATGCACGACCTGAAGCTCTCTCTGTCACGCGATGGGTAGTCGTTATCCCTCGCGAATTGGACGAGGCAGTGAGTCTTGATGGCGCAAACGCCTGGCAAATACTTGCCCACATTATCTGGCGGGCATCTAGGCCCATTCTATTTGCTGTTGCCGTGCTTTCTTTCGTTTATTCATGGAATGAATTCCCATTCAGCCAAATTTTGACGACCAAGAATGCTGTCCCAGTAACGGTTGGCGCAACCTTCTTTGTAACATCGTATGGGGTCAAATGGGGTGCTACGGCAGCCGCCATGGTCCTTGGAATATTGCCACCAATGGCGCTTGGGTGCTTTGTGTATCCGTTCATCGGGAAATCAATGCTACGTGGCGCCGTCAAAGGCTAGAGCTATAAATTTAACTAAGGCTAATGATATGGACGATTCAAAATATGGAAAAGAAGACAAACGAGGTTACTGGAAACCCGACGACCTGATCCAATACCCGCGTGTGTTTGTATGGCCTCCACAGCTACTTGGCGTTGCCAAATGGTTGCCCAAATATCTTTTTCCGTGGGGTGTTGTTTATGCACTTCTTGCGATGATCGTCTGGTTTTTCCTTACACCTCCGATCGAACAGCTAAAAAACTTCTCGTACGAGTGGATTGGGCTGATTTTTTTACGAAATGTTAGCTTGACCCTCCTGGTCGTCGGTGGCCAACATTATTGGTTTTATACGAAGCGTGCCCAGGGCACTGCGTTCAAATTCAACAGAAAATGGCCAGATGGTGAACGGCCTGGATTCGCATTTGGTACACAACTTAGGGACAACTTGTTTTGGACGTTTTGTTTTGGCGTGCCCATTTGGACTGCTTGGGAGGCCGTAACACTTTGGCTATTTGCCAACGGCCATATTGCAGGCCTGAATATATCTGAGCATCCGATTTGGTTTTTTGTTCTGTGGTTTTCTGTGCCGTTGCTACACGAAACGCACTTCTTCTTTGTACATCGGATGATCCACTGGCCACCAATTTATAAGCGAGTTCATAAGATTCACCATCGCAACATTAACCCGGGTCCGTGGTCTGGTCTATCAATGCACCCGATCGAACATCTTCTGTATTTTTCGGGATTTTTAATCTATTGGACTGTTCCGGCCCATCCGCTTCATTTTATGCATTATGGCCTGATGACAGGTCTTGCTCCGGCTCAGGGTCATACTGGGTTCGATCGAGCCGTAACAGGTGAAAACACATCGATTACGTTACCGTATTATGCCCACTATTTGCACCACAGGCTGTTCGAGGTGAACTACGCTGATGGAACCATTCCACTGGATCGCTGGTTTGGATCGTTTCACGACGGTTCGCCCGAGGCAGATGAAGCGCTTAAACAACGACGTATTAAGATGAACGTGAAATAGTAGGGCGGAGTTCGACAAAATGGCGAAACAAGTTTTCACATACGGTCTGGTGCGATCTTGGAGAAATCTTACATCACCGGATATTCAGGCCAACAAGCATGCCGGTTGAAAAATGACACAGGCAACTGCAGTAAACGGCGAGGAAGCCGCCGCTGTGGAAGCCGCTGGGATCGATATGTTGGGTTTGTTATCCACACGCGTGATGCACCAACACGTCACTCACAATCGCGCCTATCCCACGCAAAAGCTATTTACCGAAGCCATTCTGAAGTTCATTCGGAAAATTGTCCCAGAGCAATGGCACAACTTCCGAAATCAGGTCACTGATAATTTCCGTATAATATCAGACCAAAATCTTCGGGTTTTGGAGTGAGCGGATTATACATGCCGTCCCCCATTTCGGAAACAACGCCTATTCAGCGACCAAAGTGGCCAGCATGGCGTGGATGCGTGCGATGGCAGCGGAAGAGAGCAAAAACGGAATTCGCGCGAATGCCGTTATTCCGGCGCCAACACGAACACATGCCTGGGATCCACGCCTAAAGGCCGATCTGGGGATATTGGACAGGCTGTCGCGTGAATATCCGTTGGGGCGGATTGTGACCCCGCAAGAAGTTGCGAATGCGGTGTTGTTTTTAGCGTCGCCGCTGGCCAGCGGTACTACTGGCACGTCGATCACGGTGGACGCTGGTTTGACGGCCAGCAATCTATCGTTTCTGGATGTTATTTCATCGGCTGATGGTTGACGGCTAGCCGCGCACATCAAGTTGCTGAAATTTGTTTTCTGGTTAAAATTTTGTATGGCAGAGTTGTTAGATTGCTTGTGCACAGCCCTACGCTTTCAACGTTATAACTGGCCGCAGCTATTGGATCATACGCGTCTTTATGTGACACGGCGGCCTTTACAACAACAAGTGCTGCGTCTTCTGGGCTAATACCTTGGGAATGCAGCTGGCCTAGATCCATCGGTGGCGTTTTGCGGCTGGTCAGCAATATCGTCGCCTGTTCGTTTTCCAGCACGGCGCACAGCCCCATGTCGATGTGGCTGCCCATCATCGAGGCCAGATGGGACTGCTTGTTTTCAAGCTCAAACTTTCCGTCACTGAGATGGCGAATGCGCCCAGAAAACTCAATGGGGGAGCCGTGGTGTTTGTCTGTCTTCGCGCCGATCAAAAGTGTGACGGTGTCGCCCTTTGATATTGCATGACACATCGATGCGGCCTCTGCGTCGTTCAGGATGGCCACGATGTTCTTGCGACCTGTTTCCAGCAAGGGGGCAAGCAACCCGGTGCCGTCGCCAGGTGTGCCGCCGCCGATATTGTCAGCAGGTTCAACCAGTAAGACCGGCCCGTCGCCACGCGGTTCGGTGTCTATGCGGTCAAGAACCGTGTGCAGGGCGGCTTCGGTCGGATAGGCATTGGCCATGTTTGCCTCAAAAACCTTTAGCAGTGAGGTTAGGTAGCCAAGCGCCTTGTCAGGGTTGCCGCTTGTGCAGCAATTGATGCTGAACCCGCAATCTGCGATGTCTGCGTAGGAGTATCCGCCCATCACGTTGATGCACAAAATGTCGCGATCCGCGGCCTCTATGGCGCGCGCTTTGGCTTGCACCGATTTCATCGGATCGGCCGATGTGGCAAGCCCGGTAGGGGGGATGACGTAACGGGTGGCAAGATGGTGTTGGGTAACCGCGCGCCCATCCATCAACTGCCCGAATAGCACACCGGTTTGCAATGCAGCCTCGCGCGCATCGCTGTGTGGGTTCATCCGGTAAGAATAAAGACACGTACTATAATTGGTCATGTCTTCGGACACATTGGCATGCAGGTCGATGACTGCGGCGACCGGAATGTTGATGCCCTTGGCATCCAATCGCTGGTGAATTGCCCGCAAAAACGCGCCTTCGACGTCGTCACAATTTTCGCTGACCATGGCCCCATGTAACACAAGGAAAATGCCGTCTACATGTGCGGACTCACGATCAAAGGCTTCGAAGAAATGTTTGTAAAAAATGTCAATTACGTCTTGGGTAACCATGCCAGATGGATTTGCAGCCATTTGAATTGCAGGGACAATTTCCCAGTCTTGCGACCCTGCATAGTCCAGAAATCCGTCTGTGGGTGAGCCGTTTCCGGCGTTCTTAGTTATGACCTCTTGGCCAATATTTAGCCCGCCAACCGCAAACGCGTCCAGCCCAGTTTTTTGATGTAGGAAGGAGTGGGTTTCGTGGAACAATCCCGCCAATAACACGCGCTTACCGCTCATCCCAAGCTCTCCAATTCGCCCGCCTATATTTTGTTGTCCGCCGACAGGTCCTTATCAAGCTTTGCCTGATAAGCTGCACGCGCTTCTTTGTCGACTTCGACGCTTTTGGCAAAATAGATAAACCCAAGGGCGCGGCGGGATCGGGTTTTTGATCGGTTCATTCCCGCCCAATGAATAGTCTTGCAATCGTGCATCAAAAAGGTGCCCGCTTGGCCGGGTAAAGCAACGGTGTTTTCTTTGTCATAATCGGTGCCAAAATCGGTCATGCCTTGCGAAAATCCAAGTACATTCGAACGCGCGTGGGGGCGGAAACCTTCCGCCTTGTGCGATCCCTGAACATAATGGAGACAGCCGTTTTCATGGTCGACGTCTTCCAACGCTAGCCAACCCGTGACGGCCTTGGAAGGTTTGATATGGAAGAAATAACCGTCCTGATGGGCCGGCGTTGCCTTGCCGATGCCTGGCGGTTTATTGAAATATTCCACGTTCACGCCCTTGACCGCTTCGCCCAACGCGGTTTCGGCCATCGTGCGGATCACACTGTTTTGCAGCAGGTCATCAAAGTAGGGATCGTGATCATGCATATTCATCATTTGCTTGATGCTGGTGCTATCATCGATGTCTTCGTAATACACCTCTGAACTGCCCATCTCTGAAACACGTTCGCTAATGAAGCGATCCAGTTCGACATTGATCTCGGCCATTTTCGCGGCGTCAAATAACGGTTCAACTGTCAAATACCCGTCTTCGTCAAAACGGATTTTCGGGTCCGAAGCATCTGAGAGAGTGGCAGAGTGAAGCATGAGTTTCTTCCCTATTATGCTGTTTCCTGTTGCACAATCAAACCCCAAGTTGTTGAGTAAGTCACGTAGGCAGTCTGGTCTATTTATAGGAATACCGATAATCTGGGCGAATTTTAGGTTGAATTATTATGAATACCAGCATTCAGACGGACCAATTGATCCTTGGAAAGCACCAGTTTGGACGCATTGACCAGCGCATGAAAATTGGTCCGGTAACGTGGACCTTTCATGATCTATTTTGGGTTCATCAAGGTGCAGTCGTCGTGAAATTCCCCAATCTTGGTTGCCAGGAACATTTCGACGCGCCCGCCGGGGTATTGATCCGGCCCGGAACTGCATTTTCCGGGCACGCGATTGGTAGTTTCGCCACGGCATCGATCTGTCATTTCGAATACGCTGGAGCAGAGGTGTGTGACTTCGGCCGTCTGGGGTATGACGTTGTGCGCCAGGACGAGGCGCTGCATGTCCAAAGTCAGGTGCGCTTGGCGATGCAACTTGCCCAAAGGAACGATCCAAATCTGATGGTCCGACGCCAAAGGTTGCTGCACAGTATTCTGGATGGTTTTAACAGCCTGACCACGCGAGGGACTGTTGATAACACCCAGCCCGAAAACCGTCTAACCTATGTCTGGGCGCAGGCCACCGATAACTTGGAAGACATGCGCACACTTAGTGACGTGGCGCGGCTTGCAGGGGTAAGCGAAAGTGGGTTTCGCAAACAACATCGGATTTCATATGACACGTCGGCGGGGGATCATCTGCGCAACCTTCGTCTGACCAAGGGCGAAGAGTTACTGGCCACTACGGGATTTTCGGTTTCTGAAATCGCGGCACAGATCGGCTACCGGCACAGCGAGACATTTTGCACTGCCTTTAAGAAGTCACGCGGGTTATCACCGGGGCAATATCGCCGCTGGTCCAAGCCATTCGCATAGCAGAAAGTTTGATTCATGAAGCTTGTAAAAAAGGTCACGATTTATGCCAACCCGGACCCATTGTTGGTCAGTCGACAAGCGGTTTTTCCGGGCGTCGTGCAATTGGCCGATGACAGCCTTGTGGCGGTATTTTCAATCGGGCAGGCGTTTGACGCCGCAGATCACCGGGCGTTTGTCAGCAAAAGCACCGATTTGGGCCAAAGCTGGAGCCCGCCAAAGCGACTACATAACCATGAGTTTCAGCCGCACCCGATATCAGAGACATTGAAACCGTTGGTGCTGACGGATGGAAACCTGCTGGCCACGGGGTATGGTTTTGTGCGGCCTGACGACCTGACTGCGATTGTCGATGCGGATACATTTGCGGTGCTGCCGCTGCGCAATATGGTAAGCCGGTCCACAGATAATGGGCAAAGCTGGGACGCGCCGCGCGTGATTGATATTGGCGGTCAACCGCTTGAAATGTCTGGCCCCTGCATTAGTTTGAAGTCTGGTCGGAT
>Ga0115003_10003340_pt1 | contig 12747 bp, 8 predicted proteins | sample ArcticOcean_MG_C_7_FD_88736 | JGI IMG/M metagenome (GOLD analysis project Ga0115003, IMG submission 88736) | Marine microbial communities from western Arctic Ocean - ArcticOcean_MG_CB11_88 | ecosystem: Environmental > Aquatic > Marine > Oceanic | place: Arctic Ocean: Canada Basin | collected... | reverse complement strand
TTTATGGAGCCGATACATTTGAAGGTACTCAAGGAAATGGAAATGTATTTCAAAATCCGGAAACTTATTACAAAGAATGGAGCCAGAATCGTTCAAAAAATGTTGAATTGATTAAGTTGGATCAGTCATCCAAAATCGAGATGCAAAAATTTGTAGACTACTGCAAAAGTCGAAACATTCGATTCAAGATTATTATCGATGATGGTAGTCATTTGATGTATGATCAACAAATCACGTTCTTTTACTTATGGGAATTGCTGGAAGAAGGTGGTATTTTCATTATAGAAGATATTCATACTTCGGAACAAGGTGGATATGACGTGAATTTCAAAAAGACGAACTCAACCAAAGAACTATTTATGCGAATGAAGTACAATAATGAACCATTTCGAAGTATTTATATTGACTACATGGATAGGTGTAATGACATCACCAAAGAAGTAGATGATATTGAACTATGTTATGCGACTCCTCATTCCCAGACTATGATGATTAAAAAAAAGTAAAAACAATATAAAATATATGTCTTATATTTATTATGAAAGTTGCATTTGTGCAATTCGTAAAAGAAATGGTGGATGATAATAATTGAAATTTATGTACGTGACCCCCACACTTTAATTACAGGTAAGTGCGAATAATCATTACGAACTTCAAATGGGATTCCATATGGTAAATATTTGAATAAATCTTCGGCAATTGCATATTCTGGCTCTTTTTCCAGTTGTAGCATACATGCAAATACGCGTTCTAATGCTTCTCGAAAACGTTTGGTTAAAATTACATACAATAAATTTTCTAAATTATATTTTTCGTCTATTTTTTTCAAAAACGCATGTGTTATACACGTCATTGATCCAAAACAACCTACCCATTGTTTCGATGTATAAAAAGTTAACAAATCTTCATGGTTGTCAAGAGAATTAATAATTTGTATAGACTCTTCTTGTCTTTCGTTTTTTGCATAATCAAAACCCCATAATATTTTATAAGAATCTGTAGAAAAATCTACTTCATGATGAAGATAAACACTGTCATGGAACATAACCGCTGTATCAAACCATTTATATTTACAGTAATAATAATACGGTAAACATTCGCCACGATTCGGAAATTCACTGTGGATGATTTGTGTTTTGTATAGTTCAATCTCCGATACATAGTCAAAAATACTTTGACTGTCAATAATAACGATTTCGTTTTCTGGATAAATTCGACGAATGCAATGATAACATTCTTTCCAGAATAAATCTGTATTTTCAGAATTTACATGTCGCAAAATGATAAATCCAACTTTATCCATTATTTTGTATAAATAAATAAAAATGTTTATATTTGTACAAACGATTTAGATATGTTTGTATAATAATTAGTAATGTCTCAATACATTGATGTACAAAATCAAGAGTTACTTTGGAAAATGTTTCATAAAATTCCAAATGTTATAACAACCGATTATGATAAAAAAGAAGATATTTTTAAGAATGCAGTGTCTACAGTATATAATAATTTGCCACCTGGTATCTCTCACTTTTCCGTACAGGAATTACAAGAATTAAATAAACAAACAATGAAAATATTACTCGAATATGTAAATCCTTCTAATCGCCCCCCTTCTGTTCATGAATCAAATGTTACGCCGCCTCAAGTATTTGAAACTTCGGAAGAAAGAACACAGCGTATATTTGATGAAAAGCAAAAACAATATGAAAAAATGACCGCAAAACCAAATGTTCCTACACCCTCAGAATTATTCCAGGACAAAACAGAAGAAGATGGGGCCATTACAAATATGGACGAGCTGATTGCGCAATATCAGGAAGAAAGGAATCAAGATATGACTACTTATGATCCACCCCCAGAATCAATCACAACACCTAATAAACAAGAAAGTATGAAAGAAATCGTAGATGCCCTCAAAAAATTGGAGGAATCAATTGAAAATTTAAAGAATGCCATGGCTATTACTGAAACACGTGTCGCCAATATTGAGAAACAAATGACGTTTACAGAATTTAAATCATGATTCAATTAAAATCTATTAAATATTACTCTTTAGGTATATCATGGATGAAACTCTTCTAAAAAATCTAAAAATTGAGGAAATCATATTGAATTTAAAAATGATTGCTAAAATAAAACAAAATGATAAAATGTTCATTGTCAATAAAATAATTCAGGTAGACCATCGTCAGTTTCCAGGTGTTCGTCGTTGGTTTACTGCGGACGGTAGAACTGATACGATATTCTTTATAGAATTAGTCATTGAACGTTCGTTCGAATATATGGATAAAGACATTGACAATGAGGTATTTGACAGACAAAATATTCGTAAAGAACTACTGAATATTGTACAAGGATTGGATAATTTAAGTGCAACTTACAAACTGGATAATTTAGTGATATCCAAAATTGATATTCTGAAAGAAAAAATACAGAAAATATGCAATTGAGCTTATAAAGCATATAAAACGTTTATATGCTTTAATACAATGCCAATCATTGATACACACTTATTGATATGTGGTGTAATCAAAGATGTGGAAAAACAATTGCCACAAAATATGGAACTTTTGAAGGAAATTGGTAACCATTTTACAAAATACAAAATATTGTTGTACGAGAATAATTCTACCGATAGTACCAAATCTATACTTACAACTATGGTTTCGGAAAATGTCCGTGTTATTATGGAAGAAACAAAACCGACAAAAGAGAACAGTCAAATTTGGGCATACACAGCAGTTACTGGATCTGACCACTATTGTCGTATTGAGAATATTTGTAAAGCTCGCAACGTTCTTGTAGAGGAAATAAACAAACCGGAATTTGATTCATACAATGTTGTAGTATGGATAGATTTGGACTGTAATGCCTTTAGTGTAGAAGGCATTGTGCACGCGGTAAATCAAGTACGTAATACAAAAAAGGTGTTCTTCGGCAATTCGTCTGAATATTATGATTACTATGCATTACGAATGTCATCAAATCATCATCTATTGGGACCGGAAATCATTGGAGAACCATTCTGGGATGCTATTAATATGGAAAAAATCAATTTAGATCATGATCAACCGGTTCAAGTTTATTCTGCATACAATGGTGTAGGTGTATATCCGAAAGAATGCTTTCAAAAAGCAAGATTTCATTGTATAGTGAATGATAATGTAAAGAGAGTATACAGGAAAATTTTGAGAGAAAATCCAGAAACACCCTATTCACAATACATTCGCAATGAATGCAACAAATTTTATGGTGGCATGCATGATGAAGATGTTTTCTGGAAAAACAACAGTGGTTATGATAAACCAGTTATATGCGAACATATTGGTTTAAATTTTCAACTGATCGAAAATGGGTATGAACTTTTCATTGATCCTAGGATGATGTTTGATCGCTAGTTTTTTCAACTGCATACCATCCTTTATCCGTAAAAATATCCATAGGACACCAATCGTTTCCATAATTGGGATAATACACGTCCGAATAAAATGCTAAATATCCAATGATACCTGAAAATGTACCATGGGATAGCACAATGTGTTTACAGGTACTTCCAAACTGTATTGTTTTTACTTCAGTTTCACGTACCAGATTAACATCTGGATATTTTGATTTTATTTGCTGTATCATCGGATGATTTAAATCATCAGACGCAATGTACAAATTATCATGAACAATTCGCTCTATACACTGTAAAAAATAATCTATTCCAGGAGTACGCTCTGCAACGTCACCTAATCGAATATGTAAAAACAGATCATTATTGTTTTGATATCGATCATTATAAATATTTACAGACTGAATGTTTTCTTTACAGGGGGAAGAACGTAGATATTGGAATAAAAAGTCCGATATTGGCTGTGACTGAAAATATGCATGATTTGCGTCGATATTTGTTGTTAGTTGTTTGTCATTTAATACATCGAAGTAGTTTTCATCGTAAATACGTATACATTCTTCAAAATTATTTTTACCGCTATACAATGAAATACCAAGACTTTCAATTGTATTTTTATTCACATATTCTACCTGTAAATCGTGTTTTTCCGCAATAATGCTCACGATAACATTCCTAAAAATCTGATTGCACAATCTACCTATTGCTAATGTTCTCGACATAATATTTATTAAAAAGGTTTTTATTTATAATATTTTCTATAAACAAAATATTAAATGTTGAAAGTCTATATGATACATAATGGAAATTGTTTTTGTAGTATTGTTTAATTTCCAAGATTATGTTTTGGATAATATTGAAAATTGTCGGCGATTTAATAATCATAAAATAACAGTGATTACGGATGAAAAATTTGTCGAAAAGTTTGATGATAGTATAAATGTCGTTACGGTAGAAAGCCTGAATCAAAATTACGAGCAATACACAAAATGTTTGAAAAATACATTTTGGAATGGTTTTATCGAATTAACATCGTATCGGTTTATGGTATTGCAGTTGTATATGGAGTTACATAATGTTACAAATGTTATCCATCTCGAAAATGATGTCATGATTTTTCACGACTTCTCTCAATTTGAATTTCATGATATGAATAAGATACTGATCACAATGGATAATAAAAAACGATGCGTCCCAGGTATTATGTTCATACCAAATCATAAGTTATTATTCCAATGTTACAGTATTTTTGATAATTCACAAGGTGATATGTTGAACTGGGCACACTGTTATTACGCCCTTAGAGAATTTGATATTATTGATACTCTTCCATTAATTATAAATTATCATAATGACAACTACATTACAAACGAATGTTCTTTTTATAATGGTATATTTGATGCAGCTGCAATTGGACAATATTTAGGAGGAATTGATCCTCGAAACAATCCGTCTAATGATCCGTTATTGAGAGCAGGTTTTGTAAGTAAAGATTGTGTGGTTGACTATTCGGTATATGAAATAATATGGAAATCAATGCCAAATGGTTATGAAGCACCTCATATAATTATATCAAACTTTTTGTATCCTATTTTCAATATTCATGTTCATTGTAAAAACTTGAAGCAATTTATGCGAACAATAAAAGAGGTCAAAATGATATCAGGTGAACACATACAAGACAATTGTGATATTTTTATTGGTACATATCAACAAATGCATGAAAATTTGTATTTTCAGCATGACAATATGAAAAATCGGTATATTGATGACACGAATAGTTTGGCGAATGATTCCATTCAAAATGTATTTTGTTTTACAAATATTTTGCATTCTCATTTTGATAAATTGTGCGATATACTTAATACAATATCTACTCCATTTGTGTTATATTTTCACAATTCAGATCATGCATTTATGGAAGATCATAAATCTCTTTTTGAAATTCATAATCTGCGTATGATTTATACGCAAAATTTAGAGGCAACACCAACACATAAATTGATTCCTTTGCCCATTGGTATCGCGAATTGTATGTATCCTCATGGGAATTTGGATGTATGGGAAAGAACCTTACAATGCAATATTGAAAAAACAGATCACATTTATATGAACTTTAATATAGACACAAATACTTTTAAACGTGAACATTGTTATAATGTCATGAAAGATAAAGGAATTCTGAATCAACCGAATTATAAGTACGAAAAATATTTGCAATTGTTGGCAAAACATCAATATGCGGTATGTCCTGAAGGCAATGGTATTGATACTCATCGGTTTTGGGAATGTTTGTACTTGAAAACAATACCAATATGTTTGCGAAATCCAGTCACTGAATTTTACAGTAAGTTATTTCCTGTTATTTTATTGGATAAGTGGGAAGATTTTGATAACAATGACATTAATATATTACCTTATTTCAAAAGTTCAGGAAAAATATCACCAATATTGGATTTACATTATTGGCATCAAAAATACAAAGTCGTTGTATGTCATTACACAAAACTGAATTACAGAAAACATTATATGCAGTCGCAATTGAAAGAAGAGTTTGCCTTCTTTTCTTTTATTACAGAATATGATAAAGAAGCACTGACAACTGGTATTATACAAAACTATTTTTGTGAAGATACCGATATTTGGAATTTGAAGTGTAGTTTATACAAAGAAAGAATAACTGCACGTAAATTACGCGATGCCGAACGATCCCTGTGTTTAAAGCATATGATGTGTTTACAAAACATTGCAAATGGCATTCATGAATATGGATTGATTTTAGAAGATGATGCAAAATTATGCGACGATTTTTATGACATTTCTATCGAAGCAATAAATCGATTACCTTCTGATTGGGATTTGTATTTTCCCAATACATATGACGGATTATTTGGAAAACAAATTGATCGTGAGTTTGAATATCATCAAACTGGTGCATATAGGATTTCTTATTTTATTACAAAAAAGGCGGCACAAAAATTAATTGAATATATAGAGACATTTAAATTTACCTTGCCGTTAGATTTTGAATACAATTGGGCATTTAAATTATTGGATTTGAAAATTATTTGGGGGAAATACGCATATGTTGAGAGTGTAGAATTTCCGTCTAGTGTACAGGAAATGAATAAATTATTAATCGATAAAACGGTTTTATATACCAACGAACCTTCGCAAAAATTTGATATTTGGACCGAATTTGGGTTACAAACATATCCCTTGATTACAAAAGAGTTGGACAATGCCTCATTGCCAGAAATAAAAGTAGAAAAAATACTGGTAATACCGACTTCTTATACGAACAATTTATGGCATATATTACATAGTTTGTTTGTCACGTACAAATATATTCACAAGAATCATTTGTTTCATGTAAAAGATGTTTGTTTTATCTTTCTAACAGAAGGAATTGCATTGGATGGAGATATTCGTAAGTGTCAGTATTTTGACATCTTATCAGAGGGGATGAAATTCAATGCAAAATCAATCAAAGACATACAAATCAGTTTTGAAAATCATATTCCTATTTCTTACGACGAATTATTTGTCGTCGAAGAAGCGATCCATTTTGATCGTGAGGAACCTCTATTACGCGATTTTTGTCGCTATATCATAAATAACTTGAATATCAAGAAAACTACTGCATGTAAGAACACATTTGTTTTACGCCGTGGTCCGAGAGAAATAACAAACATTCAAGATGTACAACAATTGCAAGGTTTTGATTTTGTCTATTTAGAAGATCTCACTGTAAAAGAACAATTGACTCAACTGATCAATACAAATATACTCGTAGGCGTTCATGGTGCTGGACTTTCTTGGTGCATATTTATGTCTCCTGGAACGTTACTTCTCGAGATCTATCCTGGATGCTGTAACACAGACAATTACATAAGATGGTGCAATTTGATTGATGTGAAGTATGAGCGTATGGAAGGCACCATTGAAAGTGGGGATGTGAATGATTTTAGAAATACGACTGTACGATTAGAAACCAACCAAATTGAATATATTCAAAATTTAGTAAACAAAAATACATAAACATAATTTTCATAGATTAAATAAATGAAAAATATTTTTGCATACGGACCAGATTCTGGTGGTTTAGGTGATTTTGTAAAGTCTTTGAAAATGTACATAGAATATTGTTTGCGAGAAGATATCCAAATACATATTCACATTGCAAATCCGAATATGACCCAGTATATCGTAATTAAAGAAGAATATGTAAGTGATATGAACGGCATCGTATGGGGAACTTCAGCTATTCTGAGAGATCCGAAATTCAATGAAAATGAAATGACATGTAATATAAATTTGTTTGATTATTTTGACTTTCACAAAAAAGTATATGACGAATATGAAAAAACAATTGAGCATATTTGTCAACCATACGATGCGATTCATGTAAGAATGGGGGATCAACATGGAAATCCATCATTTCCTTGTAAAAATGATGACCGGACAAACGGCATTTCAGTTGAAATGGTTGTAGGAAAAATTGTATCAGAAAACAATGGCACCCTTGTATTATTGGCTGACAATTCAAATATAAAAGACAAATTAAAGGCTTTATATCCATCGCTTATTACGTTTTCTACACCAATTATACATTTAGACTCATACTATAGTATTAATATTCAAGTGAATGATGATGATGTACTGCGTAATTATGTAGAATATTTGATATTGTGCAAATGCCAAACCATTCATTCTATCGGAAAGAGTGGATTTTCTTTTACAGCGAATTGGTTTTACAAAAACAAAATCATCCATTACAAATAAATACCACGATAATTTACACAAACATTAAATTAATGCATAATACTGTTCACATTTTTCATTATTATGTAGAGGAATGAGAGAAAACAATAAACATTTTGTGATTGATTTCACCAATGAAATATTCACATGTTCCCCAAAAAGCTCTTCAAAATATTCTTCAAAACATTGAATCATTTTATCCTTGTAATGTTGTGGCAAATATTTTTCTTCATGAATTTCGTCATATCCAATGAGCGATTGATACATCTTTGCCCAATCATACAAAAAATCACCTTGAATACTCACTTTATCACCAACTTTACCTCGCATATCAATCATCTTTATTTTACCGTAATCATTGATCAAAATGTTCGTGAAAACCGGATCTCCATGGATCATTGTTTTTTTCCCTACATATGTAGACAATTCTTCACATATATGATCATATACTTCTCTGTGGTTTGGAAACGTACTGTAGTCATACTCTTTATATCGCAGTGCCATTTTTGCGGTGTAATTATCCAATATATCTATATCGTCATCTGCAACTTCTGTTCTTTGTAAACGATAAATAGAATTCATAATATGTTTCAATTGATTTTCTGTCAAAAGTTGAGACAAATATAAATTACTAGCAGTAATACCATTGATCTTTTCAACACTATACCAAGTATTGTTTATGTCGTAATCCACCATAATTGGAAATATATCTTTTACAGTGGGTGGTATGTTACGGTAATAATGTATTTCTCCTTCTAAGTTTGCAGACTGCTTGGTGCAGAGTTGCATTGTATCTGATTTGATTGTATTGAAATCTCTCGGTTTAATCATGGTTTCATAATAACCTAATTCTTTTTCTAAATTATCAAAACAATTTAGGGCCAGATCGTCGATATAGAGATCCGCTTGGGGTTTTCCAAAATAAAGTTCGTCGTATGGAATGTCGAATTTATCTAACGTTTCAAATGTGATTTTTCCAACATCTTGCATGATCTTTCCGACATTTCCTTTATGGGTTTTCATTCTTCGCGCAGTATAAATTATAATGGTGTGACCAAACCGTTTCAAATATCGGACCAATTCAATGTTTCTTTGTATTGGACTTACTGTAGAATAGTCGTTCGCAATTTTAGGGAAAGTCACTAAAGTATTGTCTAAATCAAAACAATATCTTTTGGGTAGGATTAAACAATCATCATTGAGAGAACTATAACACGGATAATTATGACAGAAAAGACGTACCTGTGTAGGCGTACCTAAACAGATGTAATTGTTGGTATTTATAGGGACGTGGTCAAAAACAGTTTTGTCTCTCACCATTTCTGAAATGACTGTAGATGTATAATATTCTCCTTTTTGTAAAATATTATTATCCAATATGTACTGACATTTAGATTGCAATTGTTTCCATGACGAAAAACCGTATGCGCCGCAACATGCATACTTTGATATTTTCTCCTTTTCTACTATTTTTGTAACTCGATTTTCTGTATTTGTCTCTACGTAGCTGTAAATTGGAGATTCTTGGTTGTCTTCGAATGTTATAATTCTATTTTTTTCATCCCATCGTTTTATTACGTCACACGTATAGAAATTATCACTGTCTAGACATAATATTGGTTCGTCTGGTCGAGTAAATTGTTTCAATGCAAGAAAAATCGTTTCCGCTGCACCTCGTGTGTCTGTTTTGAGACATAGAAATTGAAAATTAATCTTTGGATATTGTTTTTTCAACATTGATTCAAATCGATATTGTGCATATGCTTTATTGTAAGGTATGTACACTGTCGCATTTTCTGGAATTTCTAAATTATCTAATAACCAGTATAAAATTGGTTTTCCCATTACGTTGATCAAAGCTTTTGGTTGTTTATAGCCATTTTGAGAAAAACGAGTTCCAATACCACCTAAAGGTATTAGGATAATCATAATACCTTTTTTGAATGATAATGTTTATTATCTTTATTTATGTTTTGTTTTTGAAATGTTTTTGAAATGTTTTTGTACAGCTTCTTGGACAACATATTTGATTTGTTTTGCATCGACTGGTGGATTTGCATCGACTGGTGGATTTGCATTGACTGGTGGTATAAACCCATTCACGGCGTAAAACGATTTGGTGAGAGGTGTATTGTGATAGTCAACATATGGTGTATCAACTATAGAAGGATTTTCTTTTCTATCTTTGATTCTTTCGTTTATATGACGTTCGAGTGATTTTCTATGCATACAATGTACACCATTAGGATGTTTTAAGAATTCATCATTTCCATACTCTGTAGTAGAGAATCCTCCTGGATCTTGTGTATCTTTCACAGTTATTGAACACAGATTCATGCTTTCAAGACTATTACCGGCAATAGCGTCTCTATCTGGATTATCTGTAAATTGAAATCTACCATTTTCATTATTTAATTCGCTATCTTCCTCACCCTTTTCACCCTTTTCACCCTTTTCACCCTTTTCACCCTTTTCACCCTTTTCACCATCTTCACCATTTTCACCATTTTCACCATTTTCACCATTTTCACCATCTTCACCTTCTTCCATATCATTGTACAGTAGTTGGCTTGCATCAATATATTCGTCTTGTTTGTATGTTTCAGAATGTTTTGGTTTCTTCCATTTCGCATCGTCAGAACCATTTATATTAGACCCTGTTTGCATCAATACATTGATCAATGACTCCACCCCTAAATAGTCTGCAAACATGTATTCGTCGTTATCTATTTTTTCTTTTTGGTTTATAATACGACGACCGTATGTGTTTGAATCATCTGTAGTTTCGTCTTCTTCATTATCATCTCCCTTTCTCATTTTTTTTAGAGGAACCGTAGGATAAAAATCCGTTTTATACTCGGTTGTTCGATGTAATACTTTGGGGGGTTTTCGTACAAGTTTCTTTGTTCCGTATTCTGGCCAAAATGTAGACTTAATGCGATCAATAATAGGATCCATGTATTGATTCGTGACAAAACGTGTTAATTGATCAATCACCAATTCGCGTAGTGCGGCTTTGTTTGGATCTTCATCAAAACCTCCATCTCCCAGTTGTTCTATTATATCTTCTTCAAACTCAATGCTATCGATGTATTCCACTAAATTATAGATCAAATTTTTTGCATTTACAGGGGTGTCTTCGTGTTTCTCATTATGCCCATTTACATTTGCAATAATTTGAACATATATTTCGTGTATTTTTTCTAGATCTTTTGCGTCTGATTCTTGGACATTTCCCCCACCTTTACTGCTTCCTAAAATAAAAGATGTGATTATTTTACGGAACCGTAGTTCGATCGATTTTGATGCATCGATAATAAGTTTTTCTGGTGTTTTATTTGTAGGAGGTTTTTGTTGAAGGAAACGACTTACAGGTCCGTCATTGGGACTTTTGTCGCTATCAACATCTTCTGGTTCTAAAGGAAATTTTTTCGGTTTTACGAAATTAAAATATTTTAAAGCTTTTCTACTCTCATCATTGGGGTTATTCTCCTCTGGGTCTGGAAAATCATCTAGAAATTCTACGTTTTCATGCGATGATTCAAATACACCACGAATACGACCAATGGCAACTTCGTTCAATTTAGATTTTGTCCGATCATTTGTACCTAGTTCCAATATAAGCTTCCTCATTAAATATATCTCGTGGGTTTTATTTTTTTCTGTGGGTGTTTTCCTGTTTCTTGTTTCTACTGTGAGTTTTTGTACAATTGAAAGAAGAGTTCCATCATCGCAATTCTCAAAAATGTTGTCAAGTGCAGTTCGTGTATTGTAGCGTTTATTTGACACCATTGAACTGAAAAAAGAACTACCACCTTTTCGTGTGTTTTTTCTAGTTTTCCCTGCTTTTTGGTTGGTACCACCATTCGCACGATTGTTTTTATCAAAATGATCATTGAGAGCTTTCGTTACGATAGACTTTACAGTACTTTTTTCAGTTTCTTCCAATTCTTCAAACAGTTTTCTCATTTCAGGTTCGAGAGGAAAGGGATCGTTTTTGTTTTCAAAAGTCATTAAATCTGGACCTTCAACAACTTTACCATCTTCAACACCATCTTCAACACCATCTTTACCATCTTCAACAACTTTACCATCTTTACCATCTTTACCATCTTTACCATCTTTACCATCTTTACCATCTTTACCATCTTTATCGAGGTTAATTACCATCATTGGATTTACAGTATACTCACTTTGATGATAGTCATCTGATTCTAGACCTTCAACAACTTTATTGATGTTAATTCCACTTGTCATTGGATTTTTAGTAAAATCACTTTGATCATCGTCATCTAATTCTTTGAAACCTTGCCTTTTCCTCATTACCCATTCGCTCAAAATACTATAAAGGTTGATATCTAGCGCTAACCGTAAACTTTCTAGGTAGTTCTTTTTCTCCTTTTGATCCTCATCATTATCTGGAAGGTGTTCAAATACATTACTTTTGTCGCTTAAATAACTTTCAATTCCCTCTTTTACAGTAACAAATGTTTCTTTTGTGATATTGTAACCAGCAATTGATTTCTTTTTTGAATATTCTATTCCTCCGTTAAGTAGCCAGCCAATAAGAACCAATACCTCTT
>Ga0115003_10003338_pt1 | contig 12751 bp, 11 predicted proteins | sample ArcticOcean_MG_C_7_FD_88736 | JGI IMG/M metagenome (GOLD analysis project Ga0115003, IMG submission 88736) | Marine microbial communities from western Arctic Ocean - ArcticOcean_MG_CB11_88 | ecosystem: Environmental > Aquatic > Marine > Oceanic | place: Arctic Ocean: Canada Basin | collected... | reverse complement strand
ATAATCTGGGCTTCGGTAAAACGACTCTGTCGCATTTGTTTGCTCCTTCAAAGGTTGAGCAAACTCTACATTAAAGTGAGGGACCTTTCGGGGGGCAGGTCAACCTCTTTACTCACAATAGTGTCCCTACAGAGGTCCTTAAAGGTATGCCTGATAACTGTAAGTGTTTGGTGAACGCCTTGCGAGTGTCAAAAATGCATATTGGATTTTGCTTTACGCAGCGAAAAAACTATTTCTGTAGCTGAATGTCATAACAAGGATAGGTCATGCCGTATTTACAGCTGCGTCAAAGATTTGAGATTACAATCAAATATAAAGGTCAAAAATTGAAGCATGTTTGCGCAGCGCATGAAGAGGCTGAAGCCGTTGATCGCATAATGCGCTCTTACAAGACACACAGTCCTGAGCTTGTAAGTGTGAAGCGGCTTGGCGTGCTGCCTGTGAAACTCAAACGTTAGCGCCTCAAACACAAGAGCATACGCCGCTCCAAAATCAAGAATAAATCTAATGTGGAATACAACGTGGGTGGCTTTAGAGCCAAGGGTGCTTAACAGCCAAAATGCTATCATACCTAGTCTGAATGCTTGGCCCCTGCCCGCCAGCCATCAAAAAAGCCGAACGCTGGTGGGCGCTCGGCTTTAAAGTTGGTCATCAATAACGGCTGATTTAGCTCGCTTTGGCCTGCTGCAACTGAGTGCGGCGGGCAGACAGCTCTTCTGATACCAAGAACGCGAGTTCAAGCGACTGCGACGCATTCAAACGTGGATCGCAGGCAGTGTGATAACGATCCGATAGATCCTCATCCGTCACAGCACGCACGCCACCAGTACATTCAGTCACATCCTTGCCTGTCATCTCAAAATGCACGCCACCAGGGACAGTGCCCTCAGCATTGTGAACACCAAAGAATTCACGAACCTCACGCATCACGCTATCAAACGGGCGGGTTTTATAGCCCGTTGTCGATTTTATCGTGTTGCCGTGCATCGCATCACAAGTCCAAACAACGTTTGCACCCTCTTCTTGGACGGCTTTGATCAAACGCGGCAGATGATCGCCAACTGACCCAGCACCAAAACGGTTGATCAACGTCAAACGACCCGGCTCATTGTTCGGGTTTAACGTCGCCATTAGCGATTTCAGGTGACCAGATGTCATTGTCGGACCACATTTCAACCCAATTGGGTTTTGAACGCCTTTGCAGAATTCAACATGCGCACCGTCCGGCTGACGGGTGCGATCCCCGATCCAGATCATGTGACCAGAACCCGCAAGCCATTTACCGGATGTAGAATCAACCCGTGTCAGGGCCTCTTCATATTCCAGCAACAACGCCTCGTGGGATGTGTAAAAATCAACTGTTTGCATCGCGTGTGAGGCTTCACTGCGGATACCAGCAGCTTCCATGAAATCAAGCGTATCGCCAATCCGTTCGGCCATCTCGCGGTATTTTTCAGCCTCAGGGCCGGCAGTGAAATCAAGCGTCCAAGCGTGGACCTTGCGCACGTCAGCATAGCCACCTGTGGAAAATGCACGCAGCAAGTTCAACGTGGCGGCGGCCTGCAAATATGCCTGCTCCATCCGCCTTGGATCCGGAATGCGGGCCTCGGGCGTGAAATCAAAACCGTTGATGATGTCACCACGGTAGCTTGGCAATTCGACGCCATCGACTGTTTCCATCCCCGATGAACGCGGCTTGGCCATTTGGCCTGCCATACGGCCGACTTTCACAACGGGCACCTTGGCGCCGTATGTCAGGACCATCGCCATCTGCAACATCACTTTGAATGTGTCGCGGATACCGTCGGCGGAAAACTCAGCAAAGCTTTCGGCGCAATCGCCGCCCTGCAACAAGAACGCTTCGCCGCGACTCACTGCGGCCAATTCGCTGCGCAATTTGCGGGCCTCACCAGCAAAAACCAATGGTGGATAGCTGGCAAGACGGCCTTCGACAGAATTTAATGCACCCTCGTCGAGATAGTCAGGCATCTGGACCCGGGGCTTTTTGCGCCAGTCAGATGTTTGCCAGTCAGTCATGGTCTTGCTCCAATATATTAAGTTTCGCGCCGCTGTTAGCGGTAGCAATGCCGTTTATACGCTGCTCAAATGGCCGCGCCAATGGCAAAAGGCACGGAAACCTGTACAATTGCAAGTGCCGTTCGGCGATAACAGAGTTGCAATAGGTCTTGCCGCCGATCAGCAAAGCTGTTGTGGTATTTTGACGCACATATAAAAGAACATGCTCATGACGATAGAACCGCAAACAGTCGATGTGGATCACAGTGGCAAGCCCCGCCGGTTTGTCTTTGTCCTTATGGAAAATTTTACGATGCTGTGCTTTGCCTCAGCCATCGAAAGCCTGCGCATTGCCAACCGCACGGCGGGTAAACCGCTATACAGTTGGAAAATCATCGCCGAGGGGGGTGAAATTGCAACCTGCTCAAATGGGTGCGGGTTCAAGGTGCAGGATGATCTGTGCGAACTGGACCGCGACGATACCATCATGCTTTGCGGCGGTTTGGACGTTCAGCACGCGACCACCAAACGCATTCTAAACTGGATCAGACGCGAAGCGCGACGCGGTGTAACCATCGCTGGCTTGTGTACTGCGGGCTATACAATGGCGCTCGCTGGGCTTCTGGATGGCAAGAAAGCCACCATTCATTGGGAGAACCAAGACAGTTTCCTCGAGGAATTCGAAGACGTAGAGCTGACAAAATCTGTATTTGTTGTTGACGGCAACCGGATCACAACAGCTGGTGGTACCGCGTCAATCGATCTGATGCTTAAAATCGTTGCTGATGATCACGGCGAAGATTTGGCCAATGCAGTTGCCGACATCCTTATCTATTCGTCCATTCGCACTGACCAAGACACCCAGCGGCTTTCGATCCCGACGCGCATTGGCGTGCGGCATCCAAAACTGTCACGCGTCATCCAGATCATGGAAACCAACATAGAAGAACCGATCAGCCCCGCAGTGCTTGCCAAAGACGTCGGTATGTCCACGCGGCAGCTAGAGCGGTTGTTCCGCCGGTATCTGTCGCGCAGCCCCAAGCGGTACTATATGGAACTGCGGCTGCAAAAGGCGCGCAACCTGCTAATGCAGACCGATATGACAGTCATAAACGTGGCCTTGGCCTGTGGATTCGCATCACCATCGCATTTCTCAAAATGCTACCGGTCACATTATGACACGACTCCATATCGCGAACGCGGCACCCACGCGACGCGCCTATCTATCTGATTCCGGGATAAAAAACCTTTTTACCCTCAAAATCCGCGGTTTTAGGCACTATTGACGGTGGGTTCACACTTCACATTTTGTACCGCGCTGTTAATCTCCCAGTCAGGATAAAAATATCCAAACGGGAGAGAAAAATGAAAAATCTACTTATGGCGACAACCGCCATTACAATGATGTCTGGCGCGGCCTTCGCCGAAGAAGTTAAAATTGGCGTTATCTTGGGCTTCACTGGTCCACTTGAATCCATCACACCTGCAATGGGCGCTGGCGCTGAATTGGCGATGGCCGAAGTATCCACATCTGGTGCGTTGCTTGACGGTTCCACTGTCACATCAATCCGCGGTGATAGCACATGCATCGACGCCGGTGCTGCTACAACTGCAGCTGAACGTCTGGTAACAGCCGACAAAGTAAACGCCATCATGGGCGCTGACTGTTCCGGCGTAACTGGCGCGATCCTTGCAAACGTTGCATTGGCAAACGGTATTGTCATGATTTCGCCATCCGCGACTTCCCCTGGCCTGTCCACTGCAGAAGACAACGGCTTGTTCTTCCGCACAGCACCATCTGATGCGCGCCAAGGTGTGATCATCACAAACATCCTTCAGGATCGTGGTGTGAACGAAGTTGCTTTGACATACACAAACAACGACTACGGCAAAGGTTTGGCTGACGCATTCCAAGCTTCTTTTGAAGCAGCTGGCGGCACAGTCACAATTTCAGCCGCACACGAAGACGGCAAGGCCGACTATTCCGCAGAAGTTGGTGCGCTTGCATCCGCTGGCGGCGAAGTTTTGGTTGTTGCAGGCTACGTTGACCAAGGTGGTTCCGGTGTTATCCGCGCTGCACTTGATACAGGTGCGTTCGACACATTCTATGTGCCAGACGGCATGGTTGGTAAGAAACTGAACGAAAACTTCGGTGCTGAACTGAACGGTTCTTACGGTGCGTACCCAGGTACAGACAACGCTGGCTCCGGCATGTTTGTTGAACTCGCAGCTGCTGCTGGCTTTGACGGCACAGGCGCATTTGCTCCAGAAAGCTATGACGCTGCTGCTTTGATCATGCTGGCCATGCAGGCTGCTGGGTCTTCTGCTTCTGCGGACTTCAAAGATCACGTCATGGACGTCGCAAACGCACCAGGCGAACAGATCATGCCAGGTGAGCTTGCTAAAGGTCTTGCGATCTTGGCTGCCGGCGGCGAAATCGACTATGTCGGTGCATCCGCGGTTGAACTGATTGGTGCGGGCGAATCTGCTGGTAACTATCAGGAAATCGAATTCGCCGATGGAGTTTATTCGACAATCGGTTACCGCTAGATCGGTCTAAACTTTAGGAATGGCGCGCAGTTTACGCGCGCCATTTCAACACGTTACGACACGTATTTTACGTGCTTGAGGGGAAATCTATGATCGTAGTCGAAAATTTGGTGAAAACCTTTGGCGGCTTTCATGCCGTAGATGGTGCATCTTTGCGCATCAAAGAAGGTACCATTACAGGGCTTATCGGCCCCAATGGCGCGGGAAAAACCACTCTTTTCAATGTGATTGCAGGCGTTCTTAAGCCAACCGAAGGGCGCGTGACGATGTTGGGAAAAGACATCACAGGTCTGCCGCCCCACGAGTTATTCCACAAAGGGCTGCTGCGAACATTCCAGATTGCCCATGAATTTTCGACCATGACCGTTCGCGAAAACCTGATGATGGTGCCTGGCGCACAATCGGGTGAAACGCTTTGGAACGCATGGTTTGGCCGCAAACGGATTACGGATGAAGAACGCGCATTGTTAGCCAAGGCCGACGAGGTGCTGGAATTCCTGACAATCGACCACCTCAAGGATGAAAAAGCCGGCAACTTGTCCGGTGGACAGAAAAAGCTGCTGGAACTTGGGCGCACCATGATGGTCGACGCCAAGATTGTGTTCTTGGATGAAGTCGGCGCAGGCGTGAACCGCACCCTGCTCAACACAATTGGTGATGCGATTATTCGGCTCAACAAAGAACGCGGCTATACTTTCGTCGTGATCGAACACGACATGGATTTCATCAGCCGCCTTTGCGATCCTGTCATCTGCATGGCAGAAGGCAAAGTGCTGGCAGAAGGCACATTGGCCGAAATCAAAGCCAACGAACAAGTCATCGAGGCCTATCTTGGCACGGGTCTGAAAAACAAAGACAAGTTGGCAAAAGTCTGATGGGACAGAATTTGAGTATTTTCAAAAAAGCGAGGCAGGCCGATGTCTGAGCCATTCCTGATAGGCGACGCTATGACCGGCGGTTATGGCAAGGGTCCCGATATTTTGCATGACTGTACGATATCCGCCGACAAAGGCGAAATTGCTGTGATCGTTGGCCCCAATGGCGCCGGAAAGTCCACCGCGATGAAAGCAGTGTTTGGCATGTTGAATGTGCACGGCGGATCCGTTCGGTTGGATGGAGAAGATATCACGAAGCTGTCCCCGCAAGAACGGGTGGTGAAGGGCATGGGCTTTGTTCCGCAGACATCCAACATCTTTACCTCGATGACGGTTGAGGAAAATCTAGAAATGGGCGCGTTTATTCGCACCGACGATTTTTCCGACACGTTGAAGCAGATTTATGACCTATTTCCGATCCTGAAGGAAAAGCGTTTTCAAGCGGCGGGCGAACTATCGGGCGGTCAACGCCAACAGGTCGCCGTTGGCCGTGCTTTGATGACACAGCCAAAGGTTTTGATGCTAGACGAGCCTACCGCTGGCGTGTCCCCGATTGTGATGGACGAGCTATTTGACCGAATTATTGAAGTCGCCCGTACCGGCATTCCTATTCTGATGGTCGAACAGAACGCGCGCCAAGCGCTTGAAATTGCAGATAAAGCCTATGTTCTTGTGCAAGGCCGAAATGCCCACACTGGCACAGGCAAAGAGCTACTGGCTGACGAAGAAGTCCGCCGCAGTTTCTTGGGGGGATGATGATGATCTCTGGATTCCGCCCGAACGGATTTTCGATTGATGCCACAAGTAAGGACCTGACATGGATTTCCTAAACGCCATCGTGGCATTTTCAAACTATGTGCTGGTCCCCGGCGCCGCTTATGGCGCGCAACTTGCGCTTGGCGCGCTTGGGGTCACGCTGATCTACGGCATCCTGCGGTTCTCGAACTTTGCTCATGGCGACACCATGGCCTTTGGCACGGCAATGACGATCATCATCACAAACGGATTGTTGGCCCTTGGGATCACATTTGGACCGCTACCAACAGCCCTGCTCGCCCTGCCCTTTGGGATCGCGGCGACATGTTTATTGGTCTTGTTTACTGACAAACTGGTCTACAAATTCTACCGCAAACAAAAAGCAGCCCCTGTAATCCTTGTGATCGTATCGATGGGCGTCATGTTCATCATGAACGGCGTTGTGCGCTTTGTAATCGGCGTGCGCGATATCCGGTTTACGGATGGGGAACGGTTCATCATCTCGGCACGCACATTCAAAGAAATGACCGGCCTAAAAGAGGGGCTGGCAATTAAAACGACCCAAGGAATCACAGTTGTTGTCGCGATCTTTGTTGTTGTCGTCTTGTTCTGGTTCCTCAACAAAACCCGCACTGGTAAATCGATGCGCGCGTTTTCAGACAATGAAGACTTGGCACTGCTGTCAGGCATTAACCCTGAAAAAGTCGTCATGGTAACATGGATGATCGTCGCCGCCTTGGCGACAACAGCAGGCGTGCTTTACGGGCTCGACAAGTCATTCAAGGCCTTCACCTATTTCCAACTGCTATTACCGTTTTTTGCCAGTGCAATTGTTGGTGGATTGGGCAACCCATTAGGCGCTATCGCTGGCGGGTTTGTCATCGCGTTTTCCGAAGTGACCATCACCTATGCGTTCAAAAAGGTGCTCGTCTACTTGATGCCAGACAGCCTCGAACCCACGGGTTTGGTGCAACTGTTGTCGACCGACTATAAATTCGCGGTCAGCTTTACCATTCTCATTATCGTGCTGCTGTTTAAGCCGACCGGCCTGTTTAAGGGGAAATCCGTATGACTATTTCATTGCGCAATGTACTGCTCGTTGTCGGGGTCGCAGCCCTGTATATCCTTGAAGGGTCGACGACATTCTGGATTTTCTCTGGCTCGTGGGACTCGGCGCTTAAGATGCTGAACTTTGCGCTGATCGGCGCCATCATGTCGCTGGGCGTGAACCTGCAATGGGGCTTTGCTGGCCTGTTTAACATCGGGATCATGGGATTTGTGGCACTGGGTGGCTTGGCCACTGTACTGGTCGCAATGCCGACGACTCCGGGTGCATGGTCTGCAGGCGGTTGGCAAATCATGGCAGGTCTTGCGATGGGTGCAGTCACAATTGTAGGCGCAGTTAAGATGTACGCCTACCTGCCAAAAGGGCGGCTGCGCAATCTGATGACATTCGCGCTAATTGCAGTTGGGTTCTTTGCATTCCGCGCTATATTCGATGGTGGCGTTGCTGGTGTTGAAGCAATTGATCCAGCGGCGACAGGCTATCTTGGTGGCCTCAACTGGGGCGGCGAAAACTATAAAGATTACGGTTGGTTGACCGTCGTGGCATGGCCTATTGGTGGCGTGTTGGCCGCAGGTGCAGCTTGGATCATCGGCAAAACAGCCCTTGGATTACGGTCAGATTATCTGGCGATCGCGACGCTCGGTATTGCCGAGATTATCATCGCGGTCATGAAGAACGAAGACTGGCTGTCGCGCGGCGTGAAAAACGTCAATGGCCTGCCGCGTCCGGTGCCTTATGAAATTGATCTGCAAAACGATCTGGGCTTCGTGGAACGCGCAGCATCTTGGGGTCTTGATCCAACAGCGGCGTCGACGTTGTATACCAAAATGGGCTACGCAATTTTTTTCACGGTCTTTCTTGTGGCTTTGCTTTGGCTGGCGCAACGCGCGCTCAATAGCCCATGGGGACGCATGATGCGCGCCATTCGCGACAATGAAGTTGCCGCCGAAGCGATGGGTAAAAACGTCACAGCACGGCATTTACAAATCTTTATTCTTGGGTCAGCGATTTGCGGAATTGCAGGGGCGATGATTACAACTCTCGACAGTCAGCTTACGCCAACGGCCTATCAACCACTGCGCTTTACGTTTCTGATTTGGGTCATGGTAATCGTCGGTGGGTCAGGAAACAACTTTGGCGCCGTGCTTGGCGGTTTCCTGATTTGGTGGCTTTGGGTGATGGTCGAACCGCTTGGGCTTTGGATTGCTGAAGTCACGACCGCAGGGTTCGAGGTCGACCACTGGTTCCGCATTCGGATGGAAGACGCGGCTGCACATTTCCGCCTGTTCACGATGGGGCTGGTGCTGTTGCTAGTGCTCCGGTTCAGTCCACGTGGGTTGATGCCCGAAAAATAAAACTGGAAGGCGCAACGGAGCTTGCTTGGATGATCCCAAAACGGCATTGATGCTATATCAATCCGCGCATAAGTGGTGGCAGAACGGCGTTTAAACCGCTACATATCCGCATCAACTGTATTGTTTAAGGCCTCCCATTATGGCGCTTCTGTTTCGCTGGCTCCTCCGCCTTGTGTCGGTCATGATTTTTATGATCGTGGGAACCTTCGGGCTGGCCTATTATTTCGCCTCACGTTCATTGCCCGATTATGATGCGGAATCTGTGGTCCGTGGGCTGAATGCACCAGTGGAAATTGTGCGCGACAATGCGAATGTCCCGCATATTTTTGGCAAAAGTGACGCTGACGTCTATTTTGCACTGGGGTTCGCCCATGCCCAAGACCGGATGTGGCAAATGACCATGCTACGCCGCACCGCCCAAGGACGGCTGTCGGAACTGTTTGGCGAACGCACGCTCGAGATCGACAAAGTGATCCGGCGCTATGATATCTACAATCTGGCTGTGGCCTCGGTGGACGATCAAGATAAGCCGACAACAATCGCACTTGATGCATATGCGGCAGGCGTAAATGCGTGGTTGGCCGAGGTAAACGCGGGCGCACGCGGGCGCGGCACGCCTGAAATGTGGCTGTTCAACCACCCCGTTTCACCTTGGCAACCCGCCGACAGTCTCGCAATTCTCAAACTGATGGCACTGCAACTGACGTCCCATTTGGAACGCGAAATTTTGCGCGCGCGCACATCCCTGATGCTACCGTCCGCACGGTTGGCAGACTTATTGCCAGACGACCCAAGCACAGGCGTCGCAGCCCTGCCCGACTATGCGCAGTTGGTCCCTAACTTGCCGCGCTATACGCCGAACATGCGCTTGGCCTATGGGTCGTTGAACCCGTCAAAGACGCCACAATTAGCAGGTGCGTCAAACGCATGGGCCGCAAGCATCGACAGGTCTGCTGCCGGCGCCACGTTGCTCGCCAACGATCCTCACCTAGGCCTGACAGCCCCAACCATCTGGTATCTGGCCCGCCTCGAACTACAATCTGGCGGCATCATCGGTGGTACAATTCCAGGCATGCCCGTCGTTTTGACTGGTCGCAGCGCGGATCTCGGCTGGGGGCTGACCAGCAGCTATCTGGATGACCAAGACGTATTCTTAGAAGAACTTAACCCCGGCAATGTCACTGAATACCGCACACAAAACGGCTGGACCCCTTTCCGAACCCGCGAAAGCATTATCCGCGTCAAAGATGCCTCCGCCGTCACAGTCAAACTCCGGTGGAGCGTGAATGGCCCAGTCATGCCAGCCACCCAATATGACTTGGGGTCAATTACGCCCGCAGGCCATGTGACAGCGATTGGCTGGACAGCGCTATCTGACAAAGACACATCAATGTCGGCAGGCCTTGCCATTAGCCGCGCCTACAGCGTGCAAGATGCGATCGCTGCCGGCGAAAACTATATTGCGCCGTCACAGAACCTGATACTGGCTGACCGCAACCAAATCGCGATGAAGACCATTGGGGCGATTCCTGCGCGCGACGCAGCCCACCAAAGCAAAGGACGCCTGCCCAGCTATGGCTATTTGCCGCAGAACCGGTGGAAAGGACGTCAGCCATATGTGGACAATCCTGAATTCATCAATCCACAGGGCGGCATTCTCGGCAACACTAATAACAAGATATCCGACAAGCCATTTCCCAATCACGTATCGTTTGAATGGGGCGACAGTCAGCGCATCAACCGTTGGCAGCGCCTCATGCAAAGCCGCGCCGTGCATACTCGCGAAAGCTTTATCGAGGCCCAGTTGGATACCGTCAGTTACACCGCCCGCTCGCTTTTACCACTGATTGGCGCTGATTTGTGGTTTACGGGCGCGGCGGCTGTCGATGGCACGTCAGAACGCCGCCGCCAACAAGCGCTAGAATTGCTTGCCGCGTGGAATGGCGAAATGAACGAACATTTGCCCGAACCACTGCTTTACGCAGCATGGTTGCGCCACCTGCAAGATCGGCTAATCCGCGATGAAATGGGCCCACTTACATCCGAATTCACCCATCCAAACCCACTTTTCATTGAACGCGTGTTTCGCGATGTGGATGGCGCATCCGTTTGGTGCGACGTGCTGCAATCAGCGCCCGTTGAAACCTGCACCGATATTGCGCGGCTGGCACTGGATGATGGATTAATCTGGATCGATGAAAACGTCGGCGGCACAGTCGCGTCCTTGCGCTGGGGCGACCTGCATCAAGCGGCGCATGACCACCCAGTTCTAGGTACAGCGCCCGTTCTGAACTGGTTCGTCAACATCCGGCAATCCACCAGCGGCGGTGATAACACCCTGCAACGCGGGCTAACGTCAGGCACCGGGCCAAACCCGTTCCAAAACGTACATTCTGCGGGCTACCGTGGCGTTTACAACTTTGCTGATCCAGACAGCTCGGTGTTTGTGTCCGCCACAGGGCAATCCGGCCACCCGTTGTCACGCTACTATGACAATCTAGGAGAACTGTGGCGGCGCGGCGAATACATCCCGATGTCACTGGACCCAGATCTCGCACGTGCAGCCGCAGTTGGAGTCACCCAACTGATCCCTGCGGCAAATTAAAGCCGCGTAAACCGCTCTTTTTGGATAATCGTCCAGAACACGTTCAGGGTATAGCCTGCGTCCGTCAATTCTTCGTTTGTCACAATACCTGCGTCAAACAACCAAGCACGTTCGCGACCTTGGGCAAATGACAGTTCTATCACCTCTTCGCGGCGCGGATCCTTGAGGTGCTCTGCCAAAGACGCCAGAAGGTCGTCCATGCCATCACCAGTAACTGCAGAGATCGCGAACAAATCGTCCTTGCGATCTGCTTCGGTCTGGGCGGCCGCACGGGCGTCATCATCCAATAGGTCGGTCTTATTCCAGATTTCGACCATCGGCGCGGTTTCAGAAACACCAAGGGTGGTCAAAATGGTGCGGACATCCATCGCCTGTTCTTCGGTCTGCTCATGGCTAATGTCACGGACATGCACGATCAGATCGGCGTTTAACACTTCTTCCAGTGTAGCACGGAATGACGCCACCAACTCGGTCGGCAGATCACTGATGAAACCAACGGTGTCGGACATAATAATCTCGTCGCCTGATGGCAGCATGATCTTGCGCATCGTCGGATCAAGCGTGGCAAACAGCATGTCTTTCACAAAGACTTCGGCACCGGTCAAACGGTTAAACAGCGTTGATTTACCAGCGTTCGTATAGCCAACAAGCGCGACAATCGGGAATGGTACCTTAGCGCGTGAAGCACGGTGCAACTCACGGGTTTTGACAACCTTTTCCATCTGCTTGCGCAGGCGGTTCAGGTGATCGTCAATCGCACGGCGGTCGGCCTCGATCTGGGTTTCACCAGGACCACCAACAAACCCAAGACCGCCACGTTGGCGTTCCAAATGGGTCCAAGCGCGCACAAGACGGGTGCGTTGATACGCGAGCGCGGCCATCTCGACCTGCAACACACCTTCGGCGGTGCGGGCACGGTCACTAAAAATCTCAAGGATCAGACCAGTGCGATCAAGCAGTTTGACGTCCCATACTTTTTCCAAATTCCGCTGCTGAACTGGCGTGACGCGGCCGTCAATCAAGACAAGCTCGACTTCGTTGGCCTCGAATATGACGCGCAGTTCTTCGATCTTGCCTTTGCCCAGCAACATCCCTGCGTGAATTTTCGGCAAACGGACAACATCGGACCCAACAACCTGCAGGTCCGGCAAAGCGGCGGCCAATGCGACGGCTTCTGCCAACGCTGGAACAGGATCTCTACGCGTGTGGTCAGTTTTAAGTTCAGGGTGAATCACCCAAGCTCGTGTCTTGAGCTTTTCTTGTTCTTGCAAATTTATTCTTCGCCTTCATAAAGACTGATCGGTTGCGCAGGCATGATCGTGGAAATAGCGCTTTTGTATACCAGCTGCGATTGGCCATCGCGGCGCAAAAGCACGCAAAAGCTGTCAAACCAAGTGATAACGCCTTGAAGCTTCACACCGTTCACCAGAAATATAGTAACCGGTACTTTGGCTTTGCGAACATGATTTAGGAATGCATCCTGAAGATTTGCTTTATCGGCCGCCATTGCGGGACCCCTTTTTTTATT
>Ga0115003_10003337_pt1 | contig 12752 bp, 20 predicted proteins | sample ArcticOcean_MG_C_7_FD_88736 | JGI IMG/M metagenome (GOLD analysis project Ga0115003, IMG submission 88736) | Marine microbial communities from western Arctic Ocean - ArcticOcean_MG_CB11_88 | ecosystem: Environmental > Aquatic > Marine > Oceanic | place: Arctic Ocean: Canada Basin | collected... | reverse complement strand
TGCAAACACTAGGTCGTCATCTAGCAGCAATACTTTGCCCATGAAGTTATCTATAATCCACTGTCTTGTCGGGCCTACTGTGGTTATCCACTCTGGCAGCACCACAACAGGATATTGTGTGCGGCACCAGTAGTCATCCCACTCCTTACCTTGTACTACAAACTTGGTTCTTTCTCTTACACTTGGGGGTAGGTTATCCCAAGTAGTCTGTTTAGCTTTCCTACCATAAGTAGGTATTAGTATTTGCATGAGTTTATTCTCTCCATAAAAAAAGCCCCCGAGGGGGCTTAATTTTAAAACACTTACTATGCAACTTCAATAAATTTTCGGCTGACATCGTAAGCAATGTCTTGGTACTTAACGCCATTTGTGATTGCTTGGCCAACAGTGCTGGCATTCAAGTAACCATCAAAACGTACAGCAGATTTAGAACCTGCTTTTTTAGGGTTTTCATTTACAAGTAGCTTGAGGGTGGAGTCCGCAGGGTACAAAACACTGAACTTGCTACGGCGACTCTTTTTAGTTTCTTCGGTCATTTTACTTCTCTGGTTGGTTAATAGAGTAAGTATTATACTTCCACTCTATCATTATGACAACACTCTATCCACAAACATAAGTAGCACTTTTTCGGTGGGCTCATCCTCTGTAGCCACAAGCACCCAGTTGTCAGGCATACTTTCTATAAGGTGCTGCAAATCACCAATAGGTATAAATGGGCTTTCACCCAGCAAATCCTTAGCGTCTGCACTTTTAGCGGTTAGTACTGGTGGCATAGTCCCAGCCCACAAGTGTATGTCTACCATGTTAAAAACCTGTCCCATTACAGAACACCGCCAAATACTTCGTCAGTGCCCAGCACCTTGAATGGCTGGCTAAATACCTCAAACAACTTTTGTTTGTAAATGGCCTCTACATCATCAGCATGTACAACTATATACTTGTCCACATAACCAAGGCTAACCCAACGCTCTATGCGCTCTAGTATTGGTGTTTTTTCCATGTTACTCTCCCATTAATAATTTATGTACGTCATCTTGTACTTTGGTTTTACTACCTAGTACGTCAACAACACGCTCGTCTAGGGTTTTGCTGGCTACCAGTATGTAGCACAAAACCATTTTACTGGCCTGCCCTTGCCGATACAACCTATCCTTAGTTTGAATGTACCATTCAAGGTTCCAAGTAACACTGAACCAAACCATGTGGTGGCAGCTACCGTGGATATTTAAACCATGGCTGCTCCCACTGTGCATGACTAAGTAAGGTATATTACCTGCGTTAAAATCTTGCTGTATTATCTCATACTTTCTGCCAGTCACACCTGTTATACAAACGGCAGTCTTACCCAGCATTTTCATTATGCGGTCTCTGTCATGTGTAAACTCATACACGACTATCAGAGGCTGCCCATTTGTTTCTTCTACTATTTCCTCTAGTGCCTGCATCTTGGCTTCATGTACGGCCAGCACTTCCCTATTTTCATCAAAGACTGCGCCGTTGGCTATCTGCCTGCACTTAGTCCCTGCTGCTGCGGCATTGGCCGCCACAATAGTTCCACCCTGTAGCTCAGCTATAAAGTCTTTTTCTATTTCTTTGTATTGCTTTAGGGCTTTTTCTGGTAGGTCTACCCTCCTTATTATTTTGTTAAACTCAGGCATGTCTAGGTAGTCTTCTGCATTTAACCTTAGAGTCATGGGGGCTATCTTCTTGGCTATCTCGTCAGCAGCTTGGGGGAATGGCTCGTATGTGTAACCACCAAACCCTGTCTGGTGAAAATACTTATTCTTGTAGTGCGTGACGTACTTACCCAAAGCCTCGCCTAAGTCCATCAAGAACACTTGGCTAAACAAATCTAGCAACCCATTAGGTACGAACGTGCCAGTTAATATCCACCTGTAGTCAAACTTTGTTAGGTGCTTTTTAAAAGACTTAAAGCGTTTACTACTTGAGCTTTTAAACTTGGTGCTCTCATCTATACACAGTATGTCAAAGTCTGGCCACTTGGCTTGGTCACACAACCACTGCACACCTTCTGGGTTTATAAGGTATATGTCTGCTTCTTCATGCAAGGCTTCTGCTTTGCCTGCACCATGCAATGTCTTAAATTTAAGGTGCTGTAGATGGTCCCACTTTTCAGCCTCTTGCCGCCATGTGCCGTACATCGGTTTAATGGGGGCTACCACCAGCATTTTCTTGGCATGGCCTGCATCCTTTAAAATGTCAAAAGCGCATAGGGTTATCACAGTCTTACCCATTCCAGGGTCTAGTAGTAACCCAGCGCCACCACTGTCTTTTGTCAGTAGTTCTATACCTCTTTGCTGGTAGTTGTGTGGATTATATTGCATTTAACTCTGCCTCTAAAAAATCTATACATTCTTCTGCGCTGTCATACCATGTGGTTATTACGTTATTTTTCCGCAGACTAGCCATTCTATGATATTGCAGCTTTGTGGGGGTCTTGCCATTTCGCTTTAACTCAATCCATATGTGAGCACCATTGGGTAGGATGGCTATGCGGTCAGGCCACCCTTTCTCACCAAAAGGGGTGAACTTTATAAACAGTAAACCCCTTTTGTCACACCACTTCTTTATGGCCGCCTCTTCATCTTTTTCTAGTTTGGGCATGGGCCGCCTTTCTTTTTGCTAAAGCTGCACCACTTACACTGAAATCCTGGACGCATTGGATAGGGCTGACCTACTGGTTTGGTCTTGTTTACACGCCTAGTCCACGACCACTTTAAAGCCTCTAGGTTTTCACGCTCTACGGTGGTGGTTTTGTCTGCGCCGCCTAGGTCAAAGTACACTGTGGTAGTTCTGCAAACCTTAGCTTCTGGGAACATTACCAACCCAGCCATACTGTACAGACTACGTTGGTCTACGTGGGTGTCATACACCCTGCCTGTTTTGTACTCCATTATTTCTAGCAAGTCACCTTGCGGTAACACCATGTCGATTATACCTCGTATAAACCCATTTTCTTTTTGCACAAAAGGTATGGACTGCCAGTCTTCCGTTAGGTTAAACTCTAACTCTGGCTGTGCAGAGCCTAGCTCAATCATGCGGTCAAAAAAGCCTTCCTTACCTTTTAGGTCTTTGGGTAACTCCTGTATCTCTTGGTTCACATAGTCCTCGGCTGCCTGATGCAACCTGCTACCTCTTTCCATAGCTGGGCTGCCTACAAACTCTGGCTCTGGGTGCTTGATTATGTACTTTAGTTGAAAACTGCGTGGGCATTTTTCAAACATTGTTAAACCGCTATAACTGATTGCTGCCATTAGTAACTAAACTCCTCTAGGTCTGCCCAGTTAGCTCCGATAAAGCTATCACTTTTCATTGGTACGTCAAAGTAATCCCACTCCATGCACTGGCGTAACCACTCCATGCACTCAGCTTTCTTACCCTCTGGGGCGCTTATGTTTATTTCATCGTGTACGGTGGCCATGAATACTGCGTCTTGATTGCCCTCGTGCCAGTCTATAATACACTGCTTGGTCTGGTCTGCACCACTACCTTGGATAAGGTAATTGAGTAGCTTGTACTCAAAGCTGCGATAGCTACCACCCACTATTTTTGGGTTCTCTGCGTAGTACTGGCGACCTCCCCATGTAGTTACGGGCTTGCGCTCCCTACCCCGCAACTTCGTTGCAGCCTGCATGATACCGACTCCTGGAATAGCTAATTTGTATGCGTCTTGTAGTTCCTTAGCTTCACCCAATGTACATGCTATGCGCCCCGACAGTGCTTTTGGCCCCATGCCATATATCATACCAAAGCCACACTCCTTAACATTTTTACGGGGGAAGTCCTTACCCAGTAAGTCTTTGATTATATCTTTTACCATTTGGTGCGGGTCTAGGTCTGGGTTTTTATTGTAGGCATCAAACAACTTACCCTCTTCGTAGTGGGCAAGGATGCGCATTTCCTGACCACTAAAGTCACGCTTCAACCACACATGCCCTTCCTCTGGTGTTACAAAGCTACGCATGAATGGTATAGGTTCTAACTCTACTAAGTCGTTTTGGTAGCGGCTGCCATCAATTACGTTTTGGAAGTTAGGGTCATCACTACTTAACCTGCCAGTACGAGTACCTTTACTACCGCCCTTGCGTTCATTAGGCTGGCGTACTTGGTTCCAGTTAGGGTGTATCCTACCGTCTTTGTAGCTATGCTCTAACCATGGCTCAATGAACGTACCTATAACCGTAGACATAGTACTGACATAGTTTAGGTGAGCCAGTACCTTGGGGTCTTTGATATGGCGCAATAAACTTTCCTTGGCCACTCGCTTGTTACCTTTGTCGGTGTAGTCCCAGCCACTTACTGCGTCAGCCTCTTCTAGTGCCTTGGCTAACTCTGCATTACTGTGGGGATTTAGTGTTGGTGCATTAAGTAGCTTACGCACTACGTCTTCGCCCTGCACTAGGGCCGCCTGTGCCTTGCTATGCGCTACTTCTAAAGCGTACCTATTAACTGGCACACCCTTGCAAGTCGCACCGCTTAGTATGGGCGCTAGTTGCCGCTCCCTATTGTAAGCCTGCTCAGGTACTTGCTCCATTAGTAGGTCGTAAAGTAGTCTAGTCCTATACACGTCACCCTTGGCATACTTAGAAACAAGATCAAAGGGTGCATCACATATGTAAGCGCCAAAGGTTCTTGGGGTTGCCTTGGGTATGTTGTCTAGAATCCACTCCTTTAACTCATCCTGCTCTTCTGGCGGTAGGTCTAGGTACTCATCCGCACTTGGCTTTAGGCCGAGCTGCATTGCGTGTGGGTTTTTAAGATAAACTAGGAACAGTGTGTCGTGTACTCTGTGCCATGGTGGGGGTGTAAGACCTAAGTGTTGTTCTGCTACGGCTAAATCGAACTGGGCATTGTGGAATAGTAGGTCACGGGTTTGCCAGTATTCTTTTTACCTACGCACAGATGAATCATCTATGGGTAGGTATTCTGGCTCGCCTACTGAGCTGTCCCAAATAGCAACCCCCACTGGAGCAGGGGGGTTGACTACAGGGTTTCCAACAATAGCCTCAGTTTCGAAGTCTATTGTTATTATGCTCATTAGTATTTGCTACTCGCTTTAGGTTTGTCTTGCTTTTCCTCGTAGTCATACGGGGTCATAAGCATTTGCTCTGCATTGTCTATGCTGCCAAAGATAGCTGCTAACTTAGTTTCGTCACCTACTGGTTTGCTACCGTCAAAGGTAACTTGAAACTGGGTTTTAGCATCTGGCTTAACACCAACTGTAGTGACAACACCCCATGGTGGTAGACCTGTAGCTCCAGCAACCTTACTGGCATACTGGCTAAAGTTTCTAACACTGGTTGGTGGTACACGCATGATAGCCAGCTCTGCACTTGCAGGGTCAGCATCCGCTGGCATGAGGGCCAACTTGCGATATGTCTTACACGCTGGGCCTTTCCCTTGCTTGGCAGTACCAAACTCAGCTTTGGGGCACCCTCTGCACGTTGGGTGGACAGGGTTAGGTACATTAGGGTGAGGTACTAAGTCACCTGCATCTGTAGCTTGGGCAAAGCAATCTGGTGGGCCAGTATCATCTGGGTCATAAGGGCGGTCATACATTGTACGCTCATGTACGTTAGCCACTACAACACATTCTAGCTGGTCGTTAGGTACTGTTTGCTCTTGGTAGGTCATGCGCCCACCCTTTAAGCTGATAAAGTTACCACCAGTAGACTCGGCAGCTTGGGTTTTCTTTGCATCTGCTACTAGGGCAGACTTCCAATCGACTATTTCCTTACTCATAATTTACTCACACTTAGGTCATTAATTTCAATAAACTCAATTCCAGGAACCTGCACCCCATCATTAAGCCTTAGCTTTATTGCTTCCTCACTTAGGCGGCGTTGCAGTAAATCTGTACTGCCCGTAGCCTTAATGTAATCATACACCTGTTGCCAATCGGCTGCTTGCGCACGTTGCTTTGTCTTTAGGGTAACTTTCTTATAACTACCGCCAACCATGTGGCAATCGTTGTTAAGCATTTCCTGCATAACTCTCTGCTTAAAGTCTACCTCTATAGCTTTTAAACGCTTTGCTTCTTTATCAGCGTCAAGGCGGGCTTCCTTTGCTAGGCAAAAGTCATCAATTAAATTGGCTAATATATCTAGTTGCATGGGGAGAACCCCCAGTGGATGTTGTACATAATTACCTCACTTAGTTTAGTTTCGTGGCCACCATTGGCCGCCACATTTGCATAGTAGTATAGGGTTGCTATCAACGCAAGCTATCATTAGCATTTGAGTTTACACCATGGTGTAGTGATTGCTGGCTACCTGCCTCAAGCCCTGCTTCCCTAGCATTAGCACTGCCTTGGTCATAGCGCCTGCCTCTACCTTTACTTTGCCTATACCCAACTTTGCCGAAGTGGCCAGCAACCAATTCCTTTTTAAGCACCACAAGGTCTGTACCTGTAGTGGTGGTTGTTTTACGCTCAGCAATTAGCTCTTTAAGGCGGCTGCGTAACTCATCACTGTAGCCATCGCAAAACTGTGTCTTGTAGCGGCCTTTATTAAGCCCAGTTTGTGCGCTCTTAAATACACTGTACTGGTACTCGCCACTGGTGGTTAAGTAGTCAAACATATAGTTGGCAATGTCAACATCGTCAGCCATGCCTAAAAACTCAACGCCCAGCCTACCGTAAGTTTCTTTACCCCTAACCTCACAGTCGTTATACATAGCCACTTGAACCGCCAGTGTGTTTTTCCAGCTAGGTATTGTCTTGGTTTTGTTTACCCATGTTGCAGTGCCAAATTGAGCAGCGGCGCTAATGTCCTCCATCTCATGCTCTTCAAGCTGGTGCTTGTCCATTAAAGACCTAGCCCTGCGAGCAGCAATTGCAGCTTCGTGGGGGCTGGTTGCATCTTTAGCCATGGCGAGTAGCTTACGTACTCTTTCCATTATTTTTGGTGTAGCCATTTGATTTGCCTCATTTAGTTTGTGGTTGTGTGCGGTATGTATAGTAGGTGCTGCCTTAAATAGATACAAGGGTTTTGCTAAAAAGAGTTATACAGTTAAAATCTATTACCATCTGCTTTTTTGGTGTGCTATATTAAAAACCAAAACCCCATGGCAAATGACGGCTGTGTGGTTATTGACCAATGTCCTATGGGGAAAAGTATGGCCGTAACTGATGTAAAAAACCTCAGTAATATAGAGAGGTGCAGGAACTATTTACTAGAGCGTGGGTTTCCAGACGACCCAAGCCTACTACAAAAAGCAGGTATAGAGTTTGGTGGCGCACCCCGCTGCTACGAAGTACTTGAAAAACCACACATAGCAGCCGACAACAGAGTTGGTATTGTATTCAACTACCCCGACACAGAGTATGCAACCGTAAGATGGTTGGGTACTTTTACTAATGGCTGGGGTCAAGTGCAGGGTAAAGACCGCAAGCTGGAATGCCCCAAGGGCGCTAATCCCCCAGCCTACCTACCTAGTTTAGTCGATTGGAATAATGTAGACAGAACCCTTTATATATGTGAAAGTGCATTAAAAGCACTGATACTTAGCACTCGTGGTTATATGGCCATCGCAGGTAATGGTACTTTCGGGCTGTACAACAAGAATGGTTGGTCAGCTAACTTCCCTCATGACTTAGTGGACTTGGTTAAAGATGTACAAATACTTTACGATAATGATTATAAGCGTAACCCTCATGTACGCTTGGCAATACGCAGACTTGGCACAGCCATCAAAGAGATGCACCCCTCTGCAAAAGTTAGCCACAAACCACTGCCCGACCCCGAAGTAGGTACACCCTATTGGGATGAGGCAAGGGGAAAACATGCAGGCGGTTGGGGTATTGATGACGCCATAGCCTACAATGGCGATGAGTGGCTGCACACCTTTCTTGCCGATGAAAGTGTAGTAGAGGATATAGAGGCCACAGAATTACAAAAACACTTTGACGACTTAAACGAGCAGTATACTGTATGCCATAACCCGATAGGTGTTATAGAGCAAGGTACTGGCAACATCCTAACTAAACATGAGTTTAGCAGTGTTAGGGAAGCAACCAGAGTAGTTTTTAACGATAAGGGCAACCCAGTCAGTGTTGCAGATATGTGGGTAAAAACCACAGACAGGACGGAGGTCAAACGTATTGTTTACTCTCCAGGACTTCCTCAACTTGAGGACGGTGAGTACTACAACAGGTGGAGGGATTCTGGGGTAGACCCCATAGCTCCCCCCGAAGGCACTTCACCAACTGACTGGGTTAGCCCTTTTCTTAATGTTTACCGCAATGCAGTACCAGACGATACAACCAGAGAACTGCTTATAGAGTCCATTGGTTACATGCTGCAGAGTAGGGGTAAGAAAATAAACAAAACCTTTCTATTGGTTGGTAACAAGCAAGGTACTGGTAAGAGTATGCTCGCCAGCACTGTAGGCAAGATGCTAGGCTCTACTAACTACAGCAGTATTGGCGCAGACAACTTTACTAGCAGCTTCAACGGGTCTTGGTGTAGTAATGAGATGGTGTTGCTAGATGAGATGTACGCCATGGGCCGCAGCAGTATGGCCAAGTTGAAAAACTACATAACTGAACCAACTGTTATGGTCAACAGCAAAGGTGTAAAAGAGTATGAGATTGACAACCACATGGTATTCTTTATTACAGCCAACGAGTATGGTGTACTACCATTTGACGACAACGATAGGCGCATACTGGCAGTGCATTTTGACCCTGTTACTCACCACCCAACTGGCTCCAAGTGGTGGACAGATTACATTAACTGGCTTGATTCAGGCGGCTACGGCAAGTTACGATGGTGGTTTACTCAGCTTGACCTTAGTGAGTTTAATCCTAATTTCATGCCGCCCATGACAGAAGCTAAAAAGCACATGATGAAGGCCACCCAAAACAGTGACGAGGAGTGGGTTGATGATGTACTAGATGACCCCGATTCGTTATTGCATGGTAATGGCCGCTCTGCTTACACAGCGTCTGAGCTTTACATGCTAATGACTGGCAGTGGTGAGCAGCCAAGTAAGCGCGATGCGATTAGCTTTGGGCAGGCATTGGGTAGAAAGTTTACCAGAGCCGCAGGTGGTAAGGCCGTCAAGGTAGATGGTACTGTCGCAAGGTACTGGGTAGTGCGAGGCAAGGGGGTTGACTGGACAGCAGAGCAAACCCGCAATGACGTCAAAAAGTACAAAACGCTTGACTTAAATTAATTTAAAAAGAATAACAACATAGCATTGTATCTAATTAAACATGTTGCTACTATATATGTGTTGGCTGGCATGGGGTCACCCAACACATTTAGGAGTACTACAGCATGAAAACACTAGGTATATTTATGCAGGTTGACAAATACGCAACCGAAGGTTACAGCTACCGTATTGAGCCAGCTTACGCAGACGGCACTTACTGGTGTGACCACCAAGCCGACATGAAGTTAGTTAAGGAAATTAGCATTGACCCAATGCAGCAAAGTTTTTGGCTTATCCAAAATGGCTTGCAAATGGTTGAGGAAGAGCAGGCTTCTATTGAGGCAAGTTACGACCAAGCAATGGCCAATGTGGCTGACCTTAAATCCAAGTATATAATGCTTGCCGCACCAAGCGAAGACCTTCCCTTTTAGCATCCCTACTAGCCACCTTCGGGTGGCTTTACTTTTGGAGTACCTATGCAACAGAAAATGTTTATGAGCAAAATTGAGACTGCCGTAGCTGGCTTAAATGCCGCTCTTTACCGAGACAAGCAGGTGCGTAGTGTGTTTACAGCCACCGAAATATGGGCGTTTTTGTTTGACGAGCCAAGTACCCACAGCGGTCTTATCCAGCTTGGCCATGCCCTTAAAAACCACGGCTACGAGCGCCACAATAGTGGGCGGGTTGTTAGAATTGTACCCAAGCACCATGGCCGCTTCTGGATTTTACGTAACTTAAACCACGACTGGAGTGATGCCGATGTGCGCACGGACGTCAAGACCCACCAATTGTAGTGACTGCGAAACCACACTAGAGCAAGTACCTTGCTTCTTATGTGCTGGCAGTGGTGAGGGCAATTTTAGCGAGCTATCGTGCTGTAGTATTTGCCATGGCTCTGGCACCAACCCAGACTACACAGGCTTTCGCCCTGAGTGCGAGGTGTACCAGTGAAACTAGACCCGAACCGTTGGAGTGTTGTACTCGCCGCAGCTAAGATACTGCACATGCACTACGGTAAGACACTCCCAATAGATTATGACTTGTGGCTCTGGTGGGAGATTAGCCAGTTTAGCAAGCGTGAAAAAAGAAAGTTTTTTGATGTGTATTATGAGTAAATTAGTTGTTGCATCTGATTAAACCTGTTGTTACTATGTGTACAAGGTTGCTACATGGGGTAGCCAACCTTTAATTGAGGTAAGTGTTATGAGTAAAGTAAATAAAGCGGCTGTTGCCGATGTTAAAAAGCCATCCGAGTTAATGTACAAAGTTGGTCCTGGAAGCTACACCCCACGAGTTGAGCACAATGTAGTAGCTTGGGATAAAATACAGGATGCGATCACCGCAGGCAAAGGCCAAGCTAGCCATGCTGAACTTTGTAAAGCCCTTAAAAGTCACTATGTTAAAGTGTCCGAAACCCACCATGATATGATTGGGTACTTACAGAAACGTAAAGTACCAGCCCTAGTTAGAGTGTAGCCACTCAACCCCTTGGGGGGCGAAAGCCCCCGATTTTTTACACTAAGGAATGTAATCATGAGCGATTTCGAGTCTGAGTTTGAAGTAAAAGTATGGCCTAAGAAACTGGTGCAAGATGTACTAAAAGATTTTAGGCAAGCTGGGTTTACCGTTAAGAAAGTCTCCGATGGTATATACAAAGTAACCGAGGATGGTGAGCTAATTATGCACGCCATGAAAGGCCAAGCCGAGTACCTATGCAGAGTGCGTAAGGGTACATTCAGTTACTAATCAATTGTTGCTTCATTACACACATGGCATTACTATGTATACATGGGGCGGTGCTGTGCCGCCTCAAATATGGGGTATAATCAATGTTAAATTTTAACAACAACAATGACTTTCTTAACCAGCCAATTATAATTATGCAGCAATATGCTGATTACTCTTGGCCACCTGTACTCAAAGTTATGCAGCAAGGTGCCGCTTCAAAAAATAGCTTACCAGCACCAAGTACAGACTTTCCTGTCATAGCAGGCACCATCTTTAGTACTGCTGAGTCAGCCTCAAGCAGGGTTGTGCTCACAACACTAACCCCTGACACAGCTTGCAGTCAACCTTACTGGCTTGAGTACTCAAATACCAACCCAGTTAGTAAGGCGTTCATTGCCAAACACTTTACCAACTACCCTGACGCTGACGTCTGTGCCACCATTGGCTTTATTCAATGGGCTATCCAAGCAACTGGTGCAAGCTACCTTAGCTGCACTGAATGGTAGTCAATTAACGGCCAGCCTGTTATGTGCTGGCCCCTCACATAGGTAATAAAATATGCAAACCGATATGCAAACTGATATACAAACTGTTGGCGGTAAAATGGTCATTAAAATAAACAATGAAACCGTTGCTTACATAAATGCTGACTACATACCTGTACAACTGGCCAGTGAAATATATGGCCTACTTGAAGACATAGGAGCAATGTTGCACAAAAATACTTAATCAATTGTTGCATCTGTGTACACATGGTACTACTATGTGTACATGGCTTGCATGGGGCAGGTCTTAACAAGGTAACACAATATGAATACTTACAATGATTGGTCAAAAGCACCTGATGATCTAGCACTTGCCTTTATAGGCGATTGGTCTATTGCAATGCCTACCGCAGATTGCAGCGTACCTAATTGGACAGCTCACCACCCAGATGGCACTATCTTGTGCGCTACCAACACTGCCCGTTTAGAATGCAAAATAACCGAGCACGAAATGCAGTGGGGTACAGTATGAATACTAAACGCCATGCAACCCGTATTCCCACCGCCAGCCAAGCCCGCAAGATTAAAATATACAATGTATTAGAATGGGTTCTTGGCTACACATTGTTGTTTGTTATGAGTTGCTCCCTTGGTGTTGCACTTGCCATCAGCGTTACTGGGGGTTGGTAGTATGAATGCAATAGCCGAAAACATATTAGAACTAACCACTGAGTGTATGCAGTTGGCTGATGACCGCACTGACTTTATTAGCCCCGCTGAGTATAAATACTTAATGGAACTAATTATACTAGAAGCCCAAAAGCGCAAGGCAATTTGCGAATACAATAATAGGTAACATAGGCCACTGAAAGGTAACATAGGGTATGTTACCTTGTGGTTAAGAAGTAACCGTTACGTTAACTCCTAGTAATGTGGGGGCTGAAAGGTAACATAGCCCTATGTTACCTATGTTACCTGATTGGTGGCTTCAAGTTGTTGTTTTAGCTGGCTTTGCTTGTAGAAGGTAACATAGGTAACATAGGTAACATAGAAAAATGGTTTTTATACACACAAAAGCAAGGCTCTAAATAGGTTATTAGATAACCATATATTTTTATATACTAAAAAGTAAGATTTGTATGCTACCTATGTTACCTATGTTACCTTTGAGTACGATACCCCCCACTAAACTGATTAAATATAGCTGTAATGCCTCTTCCAGAGGAACAAAGTTTGCCTAGTTTTTGGGAGTGTCTCCGCCCCGCCCTGAGAGTTTAAACTACCCAGTTCCCAAACCCCTCGATACCGATTACTCCCGATACCGATTAGCTCCGATGCGATACGATTCCGATATGATCTGTG
>Ga0115003_10003330_pt1 | contig 12760 bp, 15 predicted proteins | sample ArcticOcean_MG_C_7_FD_88736 | JGI IMG/M metagenome (GOLD analysis project Ga0115003, IMG submission 88736) | Marine microbial communities from western Arctic Ocean - ArcticOcean_MG_CB11_88 | ecosystem: Environmental > Aquatic > Marine > Oceanic | place: Arctic Ocean: Canada Basin | collected... | reverse complement strand
GTGGCAGTATTACCGTATCCACGGCACACACGATACGCGCAAGATCGGGCGACGGTCGTCGAACGGTTGTATCGGTCTATATAACGAACACATTGCCGAGCTTTTTAGTATGACTAAAAACGGCACACAGGTGTTGTTGATCTAAGATAATGGCCGCGCAGAAATCTGCTGCTTTTTTTCGTCCAAGGAAGATGGGTTAAAACCCATCCTACGGCGTATAGCATTGTCTTTTGTGACTTTCGGGTAATCTGAAATGGTTCTGTCGCAAACTTTTAGAATTTGTGCCTGCTTGATAATTTGTGTTAGATGCCGCGTTTTGAATTCGAGGGTGAGTATCAGAACGTGACGATTGATTTCAAAGGCAGCCACTATCCCAAACCCGTGATCCTGCACGCGGTGTTTTTCTATTAACGATATGCCGTTTCGTATCGTGATTTGGAGGAGATTATGGCGGAACGTGGGGTCGAAGTTGACCATGCAAAGCTGAACCGTTGGGTGATAAAGTTCTCCCCTTTGATTGCGAAGGAAGCGCACAAATGAAAGTGGAAGACGGCTACATCCTGGCGCATGGACGAAACTTACATCAGGGTGATAGGCAAGTGGACCTACTATTATCGAGCCACCGACAAATTCGGAAAAACTCTTGATTTCATGCTGTCAAAACGCCGGGATGAGGTGGCGGCAACCGCAAACCGAAGCTTCCCCTTACCGCAGGGCCGTGTGCTTGGCGGGTCGAGTTCTATCAACGGGTTGAATTATGTGCGCGGTCAAAGTGCGAACTACGACAACTGGGCGCAGATGGGCAACACGGGCTGGAGTTACGGCGATGTACTGCCCTATTTTAAACGCTCTGAGCGGCGCATTGGGCCAGGTGACGACGCGGTGCGTGGGCGCGACGGTGAGATGCCGATCACCGATCTGGATCTGATCCATCCCGTCTTCGGCTGATAATTTCCCGAATTGGGGTCCAGCGCCTTGATAGGCGAGTACAAAGTGGAAATTGCACGTGAGGGTTGGGCATGAATTTTGAACACGTCATTTTATCAAACGAGGCCGAAGTACCGCTCAGAATTCATGATAAAAAGCATTCAAGCTGAGGCGGTCTCTAGCCCGCGAATTTCTCGCACCACCGTTCGAAGATAACCCCTCAACCCCACAAAACCAATTTTTTCCGTGCCGACATTAGGCCAGCAAGTCCAAAGTGAATTAGATAGTGACCCATTTTAATGAAGAAGCATCACCCATTGCTCGGCTGATTGGACCCGATGGCAAGCACACCGTTGGTTGGGTGTACGCTTGGGAGACCTCGGAGTTGTCGATCCTATGGATTAACGAGCGAGATGCGGCCGCCTTTATTTACCCTCCATTATGCCCTGAGAGATTGGCGAAGGCCAAAGCAATAACGCCTGAGGATGTGATTGCCTTCCTGGCTGCGCTTTTGAAACTCAGTCCGTAGAGGTGGTTTGCAGCAAGGCAGTCGGCTTGCAGAGATCTGGATTCCAAAACCCATTGGGGGACACGCACAGGAAGGGGCCACGTCGTTAAATTTCAAACCGGCCATTCAACTTTCTTGCAGCTAACGGCAGGAATGAGCCCACTTTGCCGACTTTCTGCAATGCAGCGAATGTCTGGTATTGAGAAACCGGTAAAGAAAAAGCTGAACCCACCCAAAGGAGCGAGCTAATTACCAGCTCTCCTTCTTCAAATGAAAACTGGGAGACCGAAAACAAATTTGGAGCAGTTGTCTAAAAGGAAAGTTGCGCAGTTTGATAGGCCTGCTGAACGTCAACGACCAATTGTTGTTCATACGCAAAGGCCTGCGCGATTTCGGCCAAGGCAGAGATTGCAATCAGGTCGGCATTTCGCAGCGAAGGTACAAGGCCAATTGGTCCCTTAATGCGCTTCTGGTCCCAGTCCGATACACCCATGTCAGCTAGCTGGGCGAGCCGGGCGGTGTGGGTTCTCTGGCTGCCTAACGCCCCGACAAATCCGGCCGTGGTCGCCAGTGCCGCGACAAGGAACGCAGGTTCCCAATCGTGATCGTGAAACAGCGTTAATAAACCACTGGTCTTATCCAAATCTAGTGTAACGATGTTGCGCTGAGACGTCACATGCGTTGGGGCGTCTTTGCAGTAAGCCGTGATTGCAGCGAGGTCATGGATGTCGGGGGAAAAGCCAGCCACATCAAACCCGATGGCATGCGCAACTTTGGCGGTGGCGCGAAAAACAGCGCCGCGCCCAGCAAGGGTCAGGGCCACTTTGGGTTGATAGGCTATCGTGATCGGGGCGAGAACAGCTTCAGTTGCTTTTGGATGGAACGTCAACGATGCGGGTGCGCGTGCCAACAATGCATTGCAGGCTGCCACAAGCGCGGCTTTGTCGGGTGCAGGGTCGATCCACACCGACAATGCCCCACCGCACGGCAAGGTCAAATCATGGAAGGGTGATCCATCCCCGTACCGCAACAAGCGGGCTGATCCCGACTGCAAACACGCCAACGCCTGCAGCAGGATGTCCTGATCAATGCAGCCGTTGGACATATAGCCCGTCATCTCACCTGTATCATTGACGACAGCCAGCGATCCCAGATCGCGTGCGCTGCCGCCCTTGATATCCACCGACGTAACCAAGACAAAACGTTGCCCTGTTCGCACATAGGTCGCAACCTGCGCCAGAACATCAACCGCGTGGTCTTGATAGGTGATGGGATTAGCCAACTTTTTCGGTATCCAGCACTTCGGCAAATTTCTTGAAGAACTTGGCTGCGAGCTTCTTTGAAGTGCTCTGAATAAGCCGGCTGCCAAGTTGCGCCAGCTTACCACCGATCTGCGCCTTGGCGTCATAGCTCAGGATTGTTGTGTCACCATCCGCAACCAGCGTGACATCTGCGCCGCCTTTTGCATGGCCCGCAGCGCCGCCATTGCCCTGCCCTGTCAGAGAGAACGCATTAGGGGCACCGCTTTTATCCAGTTGAACATTACCACTGAATTTCGCCTTCACGGGTCCGACTTTCAGTACGATTTTTGCCTCAAGTTCTGTGTCTGAATGCTGGATCAGTTCTTCACATCCCGGGATGCATTCGCGCAGGATATCGGGATCGTTCAATGCTTCGTAAACGCGCGCCATTGGTGCATTGATGATGATTTCGTCTTTGAGTTCCATGGATTGCTTTCCTAACAGCAGGGGAATTTGATAGATGCAAGCGTTTCGGCTTGCGCAGGTGTGAGGGCCCATTTTTTGTGGAAGGCCCGAAGATAGGTGCGTAACTTTTTCATGTCAGATCCTTTTGCTGTACCATTTGTGCGAAGGCCTCAAACGCAGCGGGCGTGTCGATGTCGTTGAAGAAGCCGGCTTGTGTCATTGGGATATGCTGGGCCAGTTCAGGATGCGCCCGCGTGAATTTCCCACAGCCAGGGTTGGCCTGATCTGCCAGCAATTGAGCACGCATGGCCGCGGGCACAACGATAGGATTGCCGCGTGTGGCGTCTTGGTGAGGGATTGAGATTTTCTGAACGTCCCGCGCCAAATGCGCCGTAATTAATGCGCGCAAATCGTCACCCGAAAGGTCCGGCTGATCACCAAGGCCGATCAGATAATGCTGCGCGCCGCGTGCCTCAAGAAGCCCTGCGCGGACTGAAAACGGTTGCCCCGCCTCGAAATCCTCATTGTGCACAATTTGCACATCCAGACCTTGCAGCGCGGCTTCAATCCGTTCGCCTTCATACCCTGTGACAACCCAAACCCGTTCGTCGACCACGGACAGGTAGGTTTCCATGACGTGGCGGATCATCGGTTTGCCGTGGATCGGCAGTAGTAATTTGTTGCAATTTTCCATGCGGCGCGAGAGGCCAGCGGCCAATATGATTGCACCGAAACTATCCATTTTGAGCGACTTTCGCCAAAAAATCGCGTTTGACCTGTGTCAGTTCTGCAAGGATCGACAGTGCGATCTCGGCCGGGGTGACAGCGCCAATGTTCAATCCAGCGGGCGCGCGGACCACGGCGATCTTTGCAGGGTCGGTGCCAGCAGCGATCAGCTTTTTGGAGAGGCTCGCGAACTTTTTGGAACTGCCGACGAAGGCGATGTAATCGACGGGATCGGCCAAGCCCGTCTTCAACGCGGCCAGATCACCTTGGCCTTGCGTCGCAATCACAAGATACCGTGCGCGATTGGATGTGCGCGCGGCCATAGGAGCATCGGCGCTTGCAGTCGCCACAGCCCATCCAAACTGCGCCGCAAGCTCAATGAGCTTTTCAGCGACAGGAGACTCTCCAAAAATCATTAAATCAGGCGTGGGGATGAACGGCTCGATAAAAATGTCGATTGTGCCCTTAGACGGGCAGCCGTTGCGCGTAAAGTGGACGCCATCAACGTCATCGCCCGCGCGCACGCCCTTTTTGGTCAATTCTTCTTCCGGCGCAACCGAGATAAATTGCGGCTTTCCTGTCTCGTAGGCCCGCAAGGTTGCGTTCTTGATGGCGCCGCGCACACAGCCCCCACCGAGCCATCCCTCTAAGATCGTTCCATCTTCGCGCATCAACGCTTTGGCGCCAGGTTTGGCAGAAGTGGTTCCCGCGGTGCGCACAATCGTGGCGATGGCGAAACAGTCTTCGCCCTCGTTCAAGCCGTGGTCCATGATCTGTTTGGGTGTCATAGCCGCGCCATTTCGGTCTCAAGCGCTGCCAAGTCGCCCAGCGTATTGGCGGCACGGAACAGATCCAGATGCGGCAAGGCGCCTGCCATCGCTTGGGCGGTTGGCGCGTAGCCGTCCCAGCCTTTCAGCGGATTAAGCCAGATGATCTTGCATCCGCGTTTTTTCAAGCGGGCGAGCGCGTCGGAAATCCCGTCAGGCGATGCGGTGTCATAGCCGTCGGACAGGATCATAACGACCGTGCGGTTATCAACGAAGCGACGGCCATAGGTGCTTGCAAAGGTATCAAGGCTTTCCGCAATCTTTGACCCGCCTGCAAAACCTTCGGCCAGCAACGACAATCGGGCCAGCGCGCGCAGTGCATCCTTGTCGCGCAAGGCTTCAGTAATCCGCACAAGGCGGGTGTGGAACAGATAGGCATCGGCACGAGAATCGGCGCGCATTAGGCCTGCAAGGAACGCCAGAAAAATACGTGAATAGACGGTCATTGATCCCGACACATCGCAGATCGCGGTAATCCGAAGGGTGCGGTCGGGCCGCTGGCGTTTGGGCAGTGCGAAAGGTTCGCCACCCGTTGCAAGGCTTTGCCGCATGACTTTGCGAAAGTGGATTTGATCGCCTTTGCGCGCGGCTTTGCGACGACGAGAGCGGCGATCCCTTAATGCTGCCCCAAGGCGCAGCGCGATCTTTTCCGCTTCGGCAATATCTTCGGATCGAACCAGTTCACGCAGGTCTTTCTTGAACAGGTTGGTGACATCTATTGCAACCAATTTGCCGTCGCCGTCGCTTTCCGCTTCGCCATCGCCACCGTCTGGGGCGTTAATATCGCCCGTGCCACTGCTGGTCTCTTCGCGGGTCTCGCGATTGGAATGTACGTTTTCGCTTTGACTTGGGATCGCTGTCGCGGTCACGCGGGTTTTGACCCGCCCGCCATTCATCCAAAAGCTGTTGAACAACCCGTCAAACTGGGCCGCTTCTTCGGCACAGCCGGTAAACACGGATTTCAGGGCACGGCGCGCATCATGGGGGTTGGTGGCGTTAATATGGGTCAAGGCATCCAGCCCGATGCCGGTTTCGCCCACACCAAGGCGTAGGCCATTGTCGCGCAAGTGTGCCACGAACCCCGCCATGCGCGCAGCTGGTCCCGGATCGCGCGCGGCGAATTTGGTGACAAGGCTCATGCGGCTTTCCCTGCCAAGCGTTGTGCGATTTCTGTGGGGATCGCGTCGCGGTCCATGTGCGTTTTTAGCAAAGTCGTCAGCGTTGCCTGCAAAATGGCAGGGTCATGCGTCAGGTCGGCCACGCCAAGGCCCATCAAAGCGGCGGCAAAATCAAGCATCTCGGCGATGCCCGGTTTCTTTTCGAGTTCCTGTTTGCGCAAGGCCTGCACAAACCCGACGATTTGGGCGCAAAGCCGATCTGTAATTTCGGGGTAGCGCGTTACCAAAATGGAGAGTTCAGTTTCCAAATCGGGGTATGGAACATGGGCATAGAGGCAACGACGTCGTAGTGCATCGCTAAGGTCGCGCGTGCCGTTGGCGGTCAGGATAACCATGGGGCGCGTCGTTGCGGTGATCGTGCCCATTTCGGGAATGGTCACCTGAAATTCTGACAGGATTTCGAGCAGGTATGCCTCGAACTCTTCATCGGAGCGGTCAATCTCGTCTATCAGCAGAACCGGTGCTTTGTCTTGGCGGATCGCCTTGAGCAACGGGCGTTCAAGCAGAAATTCGTCTGAGAATATCCGTGCTTCAACGGTTTTACCCGTCTCGCCACCCTCAGATGCTGCGCGGATTGCCAGCAGTTGGCGTTGATAATTCCACTCATAGATTGCCTGTGCGGCGTCCAGTCCTTCGTAGCACTGCAAACGGATGAGCTGGGTTTCTTGGACAGCCGCCAAGACCCGCGCAACTTCGGTTTTACCGACGCCAGCGGCCCCTTCCAACAGCAAAGGGCGGCCCAACGACAATGACAAATGCAGCGCCATCGAAAGATCACCCGAGGCAATATACCCCTGATCGGCCATAGCCGTTTGTAACGTTGTCCAAGTCATCGGTGTCCTTCCAGACGATGCGGGCCGCGCATGGCAGCCCGCATCAATACCTTAGTCGTGCATGCCAAGATTGTTGGCTGTCTGCCAAATGCGCCAATGATCATGGGGCATATTGGTATGACGGTTGCCAAACGGACGGAACGCATCCTGCACCGCATTCGAGAAGCAAGGCACGCCACCGACATGTGGGCTTTCGCCGACGCCCTTGGCCCCAATCGGGTGGTGCGGGCTTGGGGTGACGGTAAAGTCGGTTTCGTAATTTGGCACTTCCCAAGCGGTAGGCAGGAAAAAGTCCATCAACGTGGCTGTTTTGACGTTGCCCATGTCGTCATAAGCAATCTCTTGCCCCAAGGCGACGGCGAGCGCTTCTGTCAGGCCACCATGGATTTGACCCTCAATGACCATCGGGTTGATCCGCGTGCCGCAATCATCCAGCGCATAGAAACGGCGGATTTCAGGCACGCCAGTATCGACGTCGATGTCCATGACGCAGACATATGCGCCAAATGGATAGGTCATGTTGGGCGGATCGTAGTAGCTGACCGCTTCAAGACCTGGCTCTAGCCCCGGGATAGCCTGATTGTATGCGGCATAAGCGATTTCCTTCATCGTCTTGAACTGCTCAGGTGATCCTTTGACAACGAACCGGTCCACGTCGAATTCCACGTCATTGTCGTGAACTTCTAGCAGATAGGCCGCAATCATCTGCGCCTTAGCACGAATTTTGCGACCCGCCATTGCCGCCGCTGCACCCGCAACTGGGGTAGAACGAGAGCCATAGGTGCCCAGACCATAAGGCGCTGTATCGGTGTCACCTTCTTCAATCGTGATGCTTTCGGCGGACAGGCCAATCTCGGTCGCGAGGATTTGCGCGAAGGTTGTCGCGTGTCCCTGACCCTGAGAGATTGTTCCCAAACGTGCCACTGCTGACCCAGTTGGGTGGATGCGAATTTCGCAGCTGTCAAACATGCCCATCCCAAGGATGTCGCAGTTTTTCACAGGGCCCGCGCCGACGATCTCGGTAAAGAATGACAGACCGATGCCCATGACTTTGCGGGTTTCGCCGCGTTTGAACGCTTCGACCCGTTCTGCTTGTTCAGCACGCAGACCTTTGTAGTCGACGGCCAACAACGCCTTGTCCCACGCGGTTTGATAATCGCCGGAGTCGTATTCCCAACCAAGGGCAGCCGTATATGGGAACTGCTCTTTCTTGATGAAGTTGATCGAGCGAAGCTCTGCGGGGTCCATGTTCAACTCAATCGCGAGGACTTCGATCATACGTTCAATGAAATACACAGCCTCAGTGACGCGGAATGAACAGCGGTATGAAACGCCGCCCGGGGCCTTGTTGGTGTAGACACCGTCAACGCCCAGATAAGCAACGGGGATGTCATAAGAACCTGTACAGATGTTCATGAAACCCGCTGGGAACTTTGTCGGGTCCGCACAGGCGTCAAAGGCGCCGTGGTCTGCCGTCACATGACAATGAAGGCCGGTGATCTTGCCTTCTTTGGTGGCGCTGATCTTGCCCTTCATCCAGTAGTCGCGCGCAAAGGCGGTGGACATCAGGTTTTCCATCCGGTCTTCGACCCACTTCACAGGCACGCCCGTGACGATGGATGCGACGATTGAGCAGACATAGCCGGGGTAAACGCCAACTTTGTTGCCAAACCCGCCGCCGATATCGGGGGACACAACACGGATGTTGTGCTCTTCGATCCCTGACAACAGCGACGCAACTGTGCGCACCACGTGCGGCGCTTGGAACGTGCCCCAAAGGGTCAGTTTTCCATTAACCTTGTCCATCGACGCAACAGAACCGCAGGTCTCAAGCGGACACGGGTGGGTGCGATGATAATACATTTCTTCAGTGGCCACGACATCGGCGTTGTCGATCACTTGATTGGTGGCTTCTTCCTCGCCGGCTTCCCAAGTGAAGATATGATTGGGGTGCTTGCGGGGGCCGTGCGCGCCGTTGGGGATAGAGCCATCTTCGGCCACCAGATCTTCGCGCAGGACAACATCCGATTGCAGCGATTTAAATGGATCGACGATGACTTCGAGTTCTTCGTAATCCACCTCGACCAGCTCAACCGCATCCGCGGCGACATAGCGATCGGAGGCCACAACAAAGGCAACTTCCTGTCCTTGGAACAGTACTTTGCCGTCAGCCAGAACCATCTGTTTGTCACCAGCCAGCGTGGGCATCCAGTGCAGGCCCAACGGTTCGAGGTCCTTGGCTGTCAGAACGGCCGTGACACCGGGCAGCGCCATGGCCGCGTCAATGTTGATCGATTTGATACGTGCGTGCGCATAGGGCGAGCGTACGAAATCGCCGTGCAACATGCCGGGCAGTTTGATGTCGTCGACATAGTTGCCCTTGCCTTGCGTAAAGCGTGCATCTTCGACCCGTTTGCGCGAGCAACCCAGACCTTTCAGGCCAGCGACCCGTTCTTCGCGTGTGACTTCGTCCTTCATTGTGCCGCCTCCTTGGCTGCATTCATCTCAGACGCAGCTGAAAGAATTGATTTCACGATGTTCTGATAACCAGTGCAGCGGCAGATGTTGCCAGCGATGCCAAAGCGGACGTCTGCTTCGGTCGGGTTTGGATTTTCTTCCAGCAGCTTGGCTGCGCGCGTGATCATTCCCGGTGTGCAGAAACCGCACTGCAAGCCGTGATGCTCTTTGAAGCTCTCTTGCAGGACGTGCAGCGCGTCTGGGTTGCCGAGTCCTTCGATGGTGGTGACCTCTGCGCCGTTGGCTTGCGCCACAAAAACGGTGCAGGATTTAACGGACTTGCCGTTCATCGTGACCGTGCAGGCCCCACAATGGGAGGTTTCACAGCCCACGTGTGGACCCGTGATGTTGAGTTTTTCGCGCAGCGCGTAGATCAGCAGTTCGCGTGGCTCAGCGAGGAATTCGTGATCTTCGCCGTTGACGTTAAGTTTGACGTGCATCTTGTTTGACATGTTTATTTCTCCTCTACGCCCGTGACCAAGCGCGCGCGATGGCGCGGCCAAGAACAATACCAGCAGCGTGGCGTTTGAATGCAACGGGGCCGCGGTTGTCTTCTGTTGGATCGATGTCGCCCAGCATGGCGGTGACGGCAGCTTTCACGGCTGTTTCATCGCACGCTGTGCCAACGAGCGCTGCGCCCGCGCCTTTGGACCAGATCGGCGTGTCGCTGAGGTTGGTCATCGCGATTGAGGCCGCAGCAACCTTGCCCCCCTCTTTGGAGATTTGCACGGCAGCAGCAGCCGTCGCGTAATCGCCAATCTTGCGCTTTTGCTTTTCATAGGCGAAGCCACCGACAGGGGCCGTAAAGCTTACAGCAATCAAAACTTCTTCGTCTTCACGCTCGGTCATATAGGCGGCCTCATAGAAATCGCGTGCATCGACCACGCGATCGCCGTTTGGGCCAACGAGGTGAAACTGTGCGTTGAGGCATTGCATCAGCCCAGGCATGTCGTTGCCGGGATCGCCGTTTGCGACGTTGCCACCCACGGTGCCCATGTAACGGACCTGTGGGTCTGCGATTTGCAGGGCGGCCTCTTTCATGATGGGGGCTGCCTTTTCCATCTCGGCAGAATTGATGATCTCGTGCTGTGTGACCATCGCGCCAATCTTGATGGTGCCGCCTGTGATGGCGATCCCGTTCAGCCCCTCAATGGCCTGCAAATCGATCAGATGCGGCACCTCGGCCATTCGCAGCTTCATCATTGGGATCAGGCTGTGCCCGCCCGCGATAACCCGCGCATCGTCGCCATGCTCTTGAAGCAAGGCAATCACGCCTGCCATATCTGTTGGTCTGTAGTATTCAAACGCCGCTGGTATCATTGCTTCGCCTCCCGTTTCCGCAATTAAGTGTCAGGAGGACAGACTGTACGCAGTGGTATGCGGACGCTTGCGTTAATCAACGAGATCATCTGGGTTTTTCACGAAATGCGCCGAAGGCTGCACGAAGTGCGAAATGCTAAAGGCCAAGTACGTCGCGGACACTTTTGAGGTGTGACCGGCTGACTGGGACGGGTGGTAGGTGCGGCGCAGCAAAGCGACAAATGCCCGTATCTTTGAGTCGTTCAAAGTCATTTACTTGCGCAGGGTTCACCAAATAGCTGCGATGGGTCCTGATGAAGCCAACTGCTTCTAGCTGCGTTATCGCTTCGGTAATTGGCCAACCGCAGAAATACTTTGCGTCTTTGGTAAATACGTTGGTGTAATGCCCTTCGGCCTGAACAAATGCGACCTGATCTGGGGCGATCAATTTCGTAACGCCATTTTGGTAGCACGGAATTCGGACGGTTGCGGGCGTCGGATTGAAAACAGTTTCGCTCGCCTTTGGGGTTTGTGCGGCAATGGCGGGCTGTACTGCCCGAACGGCAGTTGGTGCAAAGAACGTCACCCCCATCCAAAGGAACGCGCCGAAGATGACAAAACTTGAAAGAATGACACCCATCGCAAGCGTTTCATTGCTCATCACCGGGCCAAATTCATGCAACGTCGGGACAGCGACAAAATTGGTGCCAGCCATAGCCGCGAAATGAACAGCGCTGACGGCTACCCCAAAGCACAGCGTTCCCAATAAGATGTTACGATTGGTCCGTCGGCCATAGGCAATCCAGAACGCGGCGATACAAAGTCCCACGGCGGAAACGACAGCCAGTAGGATTCCAAGGGGCGAATAAACAGCACGGCACAATTGAAGGCCTGCCATCCCGATATAATGCATCGCCAGTATGCCACATCCAACCAACGCACCCGCCGCCGCCAACGTGAAAGGCGTCCGTTCGCGAAAGTGAAGTAACAGCAAAGCCGTGCCCACAATCAGAATCGCCAGCAAAGCGGACGCGAGCGTTATCGCCGCATCATAATAAAAAAGGATGGGCATCTGAATGCCAAGCATCGCCACGAAATGCATAGACCAAATGCCGCCACCCAAAGCGACCGCCGACATTGCAATCGACACTTTGCGGCGCAAAACGCTTTGCTTGGAAAGATCCTTGGACAACGTCAAACCAGTGAAGCCCGCGATAATGGCAACTATGATCGATGCGATGACAAGTGCAGTGTTATGGCTAACGTCTAAAAATTCCATATCGCTTGCATGCACCAAATTTTGTACAAATCAAACCCATAAGTTTGGCTGTCAACTCAATCTTACGCCATCAACCAAGTGTGTCAGATGCCGCCTACAGGCATTTTACCCGTCTTTCTGAATGTACTGGTGACCGGACAAGGCACACCGAACAGGCGGAATGACTTTCGAAAATACTAGAGGCCCATTGTGACTTCGTTTTATGAACAAAGTGCCAAAAATAGTCTGTGTAAGCGTGCTGGTTTGTTCCAATGCGACTCTTACCGATGATGCTGGACCACAGTCTAATAAATCTTACAGATCTTGGTTTTGGCAGCGCCAATTTTTGAGAAGCGGCCATTGGCGCGATCGCAGCGAATTCACCCTTTGTCCGCGTTGTGTGAATTCATGCACGGTGCGGCGAAAGTCCGTTGGGCACCATTTCCACCTAAGGCACAGCACCAACACAGTGGCTGCCAACTACGGCTCAGGCTACGCTTTGAAGGTCATGCGGGAGCATATGGAGTGGGTGTGGTGATGAATTTTGTTTGGATAAAATATCAATGAACAAAGCCCGCGCATTTAGCCCGTTCTTGTGTGCGAGGACCGATAACCTGATGGCGCTCATCGCAGAAGCACCCCGTGATCTTCCCGCTGATGACCTCAGGGATAGGAATGCAGCTGTTCCGTAAAGAGTCCGACATACTTGTAAAAGTCCTGGAAGCCCTCAGGTCGGAGGGTATCATCGCCCTCCCCGTCCATGATGCTGTCATCGTGATGGAGGAGTATAAACAAACAACAATCACGATCATGAAGAAGGTCTTCAAGGATCTTACAGGGATCACCCCTCAGGTCACCTTGGGGTAGGTCCACGAGGTGACCCCAGAGTGGAACCCTAAAGGGTGGGTATGTTTGTGGTAGAATAACAGAAGAACAATTACACGACAGGACTACCCTAAGGGACCCTCTTAGGCTCTTCAT
>Ga0115003_10003328_pt1 | contig 12763 bp, 17 predicted proteins | sample ArcticOcean_MG_C_7_FD_88736 | JGI IMG/M metagenome (GOLD analysis project Ga0115003, IMG submission 88736) | Marine microbial communities from western Arctic Ocean - ArcticOcean_MG_CB11_88 | ecosystem: Environmental > Aquatic > Marine > Oceanic | place: Arctic Ocean: Canada Basin | collected... | reverse complement strand
TCGAGGGTTCAAGTCCCTCATCGGGTGTTAGACCAATTTAATTATGTCTTTAAACTATTTTTATGTGCTCTGTTAGCTCAGTTGGTTAGAGCGTACGGCTGTTAACCGTAAGGTCATAGGTTCGAACCCTATATGGAGCGTTCATCTTATTATTTGCTTTGTTAGCTCAGTTGGTTATAGCGTGCGGCTGTTAACCGCAAGGTCATAGGTTCGACTCCTATATGAAGCGAAGCAGCGTAGCTCAGAGGCAGAGTGTCTTGCTCATAACCAGAAGGTCGATAGATCGAAACTATCCGCTGCTAAATTTTATTTATTAATATTATTAATTTAAAAACTTATATCATAATAATTTATGGATAATTATTATAATATATTAGGAATTCCAACTGATTCTTCTCAAGATCAAATTAAAAAAGCATATAAAAAATTAGCATTTAAATGGCATCCTGATAAAAATAAGGATCCTTCAGCATCTGAAAAATTTCATTCTATATCTAACGCATATCAGATATTAACTGATCCTAAAAACAAATTCTCTTATCATAATTCAAAAGATAGAGAATTCATGTCTGCTGAGGAATTATTTGAATCTTTATTTACACCTTTAGGAAATCCCTTTTTTCCTGATATTAATACGAATGATCAACAATTTTCTAGGATAAATAGTTTATTTTCACCGTTTTTTGCAAATCATGATTCACATTCTTCATTTTCCTCTATAAATACTACGTCTATAATACAAAATGGAAAGAAAATTGAAACTACTATAAAAAATAATAATGGCGTTCAAATCAAAACACGTACTGTAATTGATATTTTAAATAATCGTGTTATAGAGAGAAATGTTTCCCAGCAACAACTAACATAAAATTATTTATCTTTATTAGAATTCTCTTACCCATGAGAAATTGTTTTATAAATATACTTAAATATTTTATGATATTATTATATAACATGCAAATATTTGTTAAAACACTTACTGGAAAAACAATTACCCTTGAAGTTGAACCTAGCGATTCAATTGATAATATAAAAACCAAAATACAAGAAAAAGAAGGGATACCTCCTGACCAACAAAGATTAATTTTTGCTGGAAAACAGCTTGAAGATGGACGAACTCTTGGAGATTATAATATTCAAAAAGAAAGTACATTACATCTCGTACTTAGGCTAAGAGGAGGAAGTGATGATTAACTTTTATATCCTTTGTAAAAAAAATATATTGTAATTATTAACGATGATACAGCTATGCTATATAATGTATATTTTTTTGGGATTAATGGATTTATTTTTGCACCAAGTGTTGAAAAAATGATTACCGTTGGAATTAATATAAGAGAAACTGTCCAATCTATTTCTTTTCTTTTATAATATTCGTATGCAGCACCTATTGTAACTGGTATTGATGTATATAATAAGGCTGTACCTGCTGCCATTTTTTGGTTGTCAACTATATTGAACATAAGTAGTCCTGTTAAAATATATAATGCTCCTGCTTGACCTTGTATACCACCTAATAATCCTACGCTTATTCCTAATATGAGTGTTTTTATTATCTTTAATGATAACATATATATATATATTATCATTAATTTATTATTTATTGTTTATTGTTTATTGTTTATTGTTTACTCTTTGTGTCTTGGAATTTTTGTACACATTCCCAAACCTTTGCTGATTCATCTAACGAAAATACTCCTCTCTTATTTGCCAGTGATAAAAACGATACCATTAAATTTAATGCTATATTTTGATCTTTTACTTCTATATTTACCAATTTCTGTTCAAGTGGTGGAGGATTTGGAGGATTTGAATCATCCGTTACCTTACCTACATTATCCCCCTTATCTTCTTTATCTGATGGTGCTGATAAAACATTAACGTCCTTCTCTGATGACATTTTTTTATATATAAATAATTATTTATTTTTTAAGTATTTATAAAATATAATTAAAATAATCCTGAGTTAAATCCAAAATTTCCTATACCTTTTGGATAAAGTTTCTTTTTATATGATTTTTTAAACTCTTCATACTGTTTGCGTTTCCTATCTGATTCAATTTGTTGATTTAGAATATAATTTATTGCATATTGTGGATATCTTCTTTGTGCCATATCAACACCTTGTTTTTTTGAATATCTTATAATTGGATTCTTTAAAATGGCTGTTTTATATCTTTTTGTTGTTTTATTATCCCAAGGCCATTTCTCTGTTAACATATACTTATTATAATCACTCTCATCAATATTATCTTCTAATATAGATATATTGTATATGGTATCAGGTGTATTTAACTTTTTTAAACTTATAAAATTTTGTTTTTCGTTTTCAGATAATGAAAAACCCTCTTTTATAATACAAGCATTATATAAAATAAGTAAACTAATTAAAATTATTAATAATATATAAATTTTATTCATTTTTATACCTATAAAATAATAATATTTTTTTTATAAATTTTTGTTATATTATATATTATGTATTATCAAAAAACGCCTCAATATCCAAATCATTTACACTCTCTATAATCTCTTTATTTGATACATATTTATCTAAAAGCAAATCTTCAACTGAATCTACTAATTCAACATATATTGGACATAATTCTGGGCCAATTATTTGTACATACTTATCAAATTTTTTTCCTTCAAATTGTGTATCTATAATTATATTGTCTACTTTTTTAGGTATAATGTCAAATCCTACTTTTATATTATCATTATAAGTAGGACTTATCACTTGATTACATGCTAGTCTCATATTAGTTTTTATTAAATTGTAACAGCTATTTATGTAAAATCCACATGAATAACATGAAATACTTTTTATTATATAGCTTTTACATTTTATTTTATAATCTAATATATTTATTTTGCCGGGGTATGCTGTCGTTAATGACATGGAATTATCTATATTCGTATTACCCCCAGGAGATAATAAATCAAATGCCCTATTCAAATTACTATTTGTCAATTTTGAATTATAATCATTAATATGTTTTTTATAAGCATTAATTAAATCAATATCATCTTTAACAATATATATTTTCAAATGCATAAACTTTTCATATTTTTTTAATAATTTATTACGGGTTTCCCTAAACGTCATTATAATAATTAATATATAATTTAATTATACATTAATATATATAAATGTTTTATCGATGGCATCATCCCCAGCAAGTGTGTATGAGTTATTATAAACATTTTTGTTTTTCATTTAAATTATCTAAATTATTTTTAGTAGCTTCATTCAAAGCTTTTTGTCACGCATTATTTCCTGATATTTTTATAACTTCGTCATCAGATACTGTAAATAATATTAAATATTTAATAGATAATTCTGGCTGTTTAAACGATTAACATCCTGATTCTGATCCTCCATTATTACTTCCATTATTACTTCCATTATTACTTCCATTATTACTTCCATTATTACTTCCATTATTACTTCCATTATTACTTCCATTATTTGTACTTGTATTACCTGTGTACCACTGTGGAGGACTTGTAAATACGGGGCCGGTGTTACATCCTGTAGAGAAACTTCTTACGCTTCCTCCAGCTACACTAGTTGATTTACCTGTTTGAGTTGCATAAGGAAACGGTTTTTGTTTACCAGTAGGATTAACACATCCTCGTTGTATATAAGTTGAATATTCTGAACTTGAAATTGGTTCTGATAATTCTTTCGTATAAGGACCATTTTGCGCCATCAAATTATAAGTATATGTTGCAGTAGACGATCTACATCCTGTAGGACCTGCTGCTTTATAATATCCAATATATTTGTCACTATCGTTGACATTAATATATCTTGTATTTGTAGCTTTCTTATTATGTATATATAACCCTTGACTTGCAGTAGCTGATTGTGTAGCGCTATCATAAATTGGTTGTACCCAATAGTTTGGATATTTACCATTATATGCCCATCTATATTTTTTCCTTAACATACCATAATTTGATAATACTGATTGTTTTACGTATAAATATTGATCTCCATAAACTTCTCCTGGTTGTTTTACTAAAAGTGGCTGTACTACAGATTGTTTGCTACCATAATTCTTTACGGCTCCTGTTGAAGAATTGTTTTGATTTCCAATTAAAGTCGCGGATGGATATCTTCCATATTTACCTCCCCATCCAATTGGATGTGTACCTCTATATGGAGTTCCCGATTTTGACATTTTCATCTCTTTACCTACACCTCCTTTATTTCTATGCGTACCGTTTAGTGAAAAACCTACTGGACCATAATTTTTAATCGCTTCATTTAGTGGAATTTTATTATTACCAAATGGTCCTTGAGGTAACCAATATCCTCCTGGTGGTTTACCTGAACGTTTGGTCCCTAAACTTTTTGTAACCGATTTCTTTTTAAAAGTAGCTAATGACATATACATAAACTGAAGATAATTATGTTTTGATAAATATTAAATATATATCATATATCTTTCATAGGCATCATGTTTTATACACCTATCTAAAAAGAAATCTATTTTACTTTCAGAAAAATATGAATCTTTTATACAATTGAATGGATATTTTTCTATTTCATTAATACATTTATTACCATTTGTCAATAAATAAATAAAAAAACAGCCTAAGCTATAATATATAGTTTTAAAATGAATTGAACAAGGTAGTTCTTTTATTTCAGTTAATTCTGGACTCTTAAAATATTTATCTCGAGAGAAAGGAAGAATTATATTTATAAAATCTTTATCAATATCATATATATCATCATTATTAGGTAAATAAATGAATGTTGATTTGTTTATAACAAATAGATTATTGAGAGAAAATGCAAATAAACTTTTTTTCTCTAAACAAATCAAATAATTTATTTGATTACATAAGTCATATATACATTTCATCTTTATTTCTAATTCTGAAAATTGTTTCACATCAAATTTTTCTATGCTAGTGCAATTAAACATAATGGTATGATAATTATCTGTTATCGTAACACCCTTTAAAATTTTTGTTTTTATTAAAGAATTTATTATTTCTTTATAATTATCGTTAAATTTGATTGTTATAAAATTATTCTTTAATGTATAATTAATAAAATTCATATTTAAATTTATATATTGCTATCTTCTTAATTATAATTAGCAATATATATAAATGAAAAAAACAATATGATTTTATATTTTATTTTTTAAAAATGGATTTTCTAATGAATATATATAATGGAAGCATTTCATCGTTTATTTATTGTAACTACTGATCCTGCTACCCCTTACATCAGATTATTGAATTTTGATGTATTTTTAAGCGTATTTATTCACGCAATTGTATATACAATAAGTTATGTTTTAATTTGTAAATTATTTGGTATAACTACTTGGAAAAAAAATTTAAATATTGTATTTTTTGGTTTAATTATTCTAATGATATTGGGATATTTTGGTAGATTGTATCGTACAAAATCTATAGCTGTAGTGGTTAAATCTGACCAAGTGGCTAAACATCAGGTTAGAAATGGTTATTTTGGATGGTATTTTCTAGGTTAATATATATTATTGAATGGATAAATGTTTTTTATATTGGTTTTTTTATATTTTATTTAAGTTATTCGAAATATTTTTATTTCTTTTCCCGGCTTTCCCTCCTTCATTTATAACTAGAATTTGTGTTCTTATAATATATGCAATTGGACATATTTATGCTGTACAATCTTATTATAAGAATTATAAATCCTATATATTATCCTTATATGAATGTAATATTTAAGTTTTAAAATTGATTCTAAATTATTATCACTATAATAATCAAATAATTTAGAATATGTTTTTGCTTTCAACAATTAAAGATTTATTACCTAAAGAAATTATAGATTATATTGGAGAGTTTAATCCTGAACATAGAGAGAAAATGAAATATGTATTATTGGAAATAATAATACAGAGAAAGTGTTATATTTGTAATAAAATTATTCTAAAAGGTCGTTCTGTCCTTTGTTTAGGAGGATGTTGTTCGGAAGAATGTTTAGATTCATATGAGTCAATTGCTTTTGAATATATTGCAGCCAACGGATTTGACCCTAACCCTCACACTACGGTACACTACAATCCCTTGTATACTATATTGTAAACTAATACCCTACCAAGTTAAGTCTCATAGTAGCTTATTTATATAAAATAACATAAATAGTACTATTTAATACCTAATAGGCCAGAAACCGGTCACAAATCAAGAAACCGGTCACAATCCGAGAAACCGGTCACAATCCGAGAAACCGGTCACAATCCGAGAAACCGGTCACAAAAAAAAAGGGGTTTTTTTAAGGTTTTTAAAAATCTATCTATCTAATTTTTTTTTTCTTTTATCTATTGTTAGCTATTATTAACATTATTAACATTATTGACATTATTAATGTATCATTTTAAAATATAATGATTTATACGTCCTCTACGACTTGATTTGGATTTTGATCTGATTCTAATTTTACTTCGGTTTTCACTTTCTGAGGTATTCCGCGTCTCTTTGGAATAGATTTACTGCCTCCATAGTTTACATTATTATTACTAAGAGGGGTCTTAGCGCTTTTCTGGATATCCTTGCGAATTTGTCCTTCTTCTTTATCTTCTGATTGAGCGTCAGAATCTGGGGCTGAATCGTCGTCATCTTGAATTATGATCTTAGCTTTTGGACGTCTTTTTTGTCCTTCGTTAGTATTTTTATAAGCGCTTGCTTTCCAAAACCAAGGATCATCATAGACAATCTTGATATCTTTGCCGTCGTTAAGACGAGTTACTATTTTTATAGTTTCCGCATCTGTGTTCCAATTAAGATGAATATATACTTTATTAAATGACTTACCTTCTTTATTTGTCCATGACTTCATATCAACGCGATCAACACTTCCTATCTTAAGAGCTCCAATAATACCACGAATACGTTTCTCGTGAATATTCGGAAAAACTCTAGCAATAAAGAGAACTGGTTGGTTATTGGTTGACGACATTTTTTATATTATAACAGGAGGGAAGTGCTCACAAAATCTATTAAGAGAATGAATATGTTATTAGACTTAAAGACCACTTGCGTTTATATTACTTACCCTTATCACAAATAAAAGTAATTCATTTTTTTTTAATTTACGTATAATTATAATTACAGTAAATAATTATAATTATATTATATGTAATCTGTAATATAATTACGAATCTTGTACGAAGATTACGAATATATATAATACAAAAAAAAAGGGTTTTTATTTAAAGTTTTAAAAAATCTACCTATTTTTAAAATCTATCTATTTTTAAAATCTATCTATTTTTAGTATCGTCTATGATATAGAATCTTGATTTTCTTCTTCAACGTCATACTCGCTTTCTGAGTCAGACCAATCTGCCCAAGATCTCGTTGCTCGTTTAGGAGCAACAGAGCGGTTAGGACGGTGTGCTGAATATATTGTAACATCGCTGATACAATCGTTTGCATCATCATCAACACCCCCAGCTCTAAACATCCGAAATGGGGTTGAACTGGCGCTGGATTTGGCGTTTGCTCTAGGAAGAACAGTATCGGAAGCAGCAGCGGCCATAGATGCATATGTAGAAACGTTCGCATCAATCTTATATTTTACAGGTACGCATAATTGAGGAAACTCTTCTTTTGGCTCTGTTTCCGAATCGCTATCATCCAATACAGCAAACGTATTTCTTTTTTTGGTTGAAGTTGCCATTACTGGGATAATATTGACTCTGTCGTAACGTACGCGGCTCGCATAACGATCATCTTCCTTCTTTCTTATAATTAGCACTTTACAAAACTTTACAGTATGTCCAGCAGTGCGACAGTATGTACATTCCTGAGCTAATAGAGTCGGACAAATTACCTTACTGTTTGCCCCAGGCTCACTTCTAACGAAGTGGCTGGTATATATACTTTCTTCCTTGCCTGAGTCAAAACATACCTTGCAAAAGGGTCGTAAATTGGTTACCTTTTTACTAGTATACATTTTGGATCCAGACATATTTAATATAATAAAGAGAATTGATTATTTGCTTGTAACAACAGAATTATGAGACCGAGGTCTTAGTATACTTATAACTATTTGTTGTGTAAGTAATTCATTTTTTTTATTTTTACATATAATTAGACTTACCCTTCAAATCTATAATTGATGTATGGTATAGTGTCGGATGAGTGTAACTCCTTACCGTGTACGAATCTTGTACGAATCTTGTACGAATCTTGTGTTGAGTTGTAACTACGGACCATGATAATATATTTTATAACACGAACCAGTCCGAAAAAAAAAGAGTGTGATATACCCATCCCATTATATTTTTTTTTTTTGTGTGGGTAGGGGGTATATCACACTCCCTTTTTTTTATAATAATTTATCTGTTAAAATAACTCATATCTTCTAGAACATTCTCGATGTCGTCGTCACTGTCGTTGTCGCTCACAAGGCTGGGACAGGACGTTACGTCTCTTGGGTTAGGGTCACTATCGCATTCTTCAACATCTTCTGACTGATCATAAATATTCGGTTGTGTATATTGTTCATTTTTATATCTAATCTCTTTTAAATTTGTTTTGGTTTTCTTTAATATATTAAAATAATTATCTACTTCCTTCAAAATCTGTAGGTCACCACATTCGTAATAATCTGTTTGTAAATTGTTTATATCATCTTGTAATATTTCAATATCTCTTTCCAATATACATATTTCTCTTTCTTCCGGTGTTTCTTCCGTTGTTTCCAATTTTCCCCATTCTACAAAATCATCAACAGGAGGTAATTTAATAAAATCAGCATCCATAGAAAACTCGTCATTTCTTACTCTCTTCCTTTCTTCCTTTCTTTGTTTCTTCATTTCTTCCTTTCTTTTATTGATTGCGTCAAAACATTCGTCGAAAGGGGAGCTTCCTGTTTTACTATCGTGGAAGTTAGACATATTTAAGTTAATAAATGGATTGATTATTTGCTTGTAACAACAGAATTATGAGACCGAGGTCTTAGTATACTTATAACTATTTGTTGTGTAAGTAATTCATTTTTTTTTTTTTTACATATACTTAGACTTACCCTTAAAATTTATAATTGATTTATAGTATAGTGGGGGGACGTGTAAGACTTGGAACTACGGACCAATAGGTTTGGAACTACGGACCAATATGTTTGGATTACACGTTATTGCAACACGCGATAACTTACCTCGTTTCGAATACTTATCGAATACTTATTACAATTTACAAATATATCCGAATACTTACTCATACTTGGTGATAACTTTTATTGACAAAAAAAAAGGGTTTTATTAAAGTTTTAAAAATTTTATCTAATTACAAATATATTACAAATATACAGATTTATATCTAATTTCTATATCTAAAATACGAATGTTGTATCGCCTAGGTTATTATTGTGTTAGCACTCGTACTTTTGGAGCAAAACACATATCGGAATATTTTCGCATAAGCTTCTGTGCTAATTCAACCTCTTTTTGTGTCTTAGCAGTTGCGTTTGACGCCTTAGCTACTTGCTTATTCGCAAAAAGGCGAATTTTTTCTAGTTTAGCTTCTTGATTTGCGATTTTGGCCAGACCTTGTGCGAGTTTGCGCTTTTCACGCGTGACCTTGCGTGCTTCCTTGTCTGCTTTTGCGCAAGTTCTTGCGGTATCGATGGCTAATTTTGTCATATTGTTTACGAAGTCATGCGTTTCCTTATCTATTTTGGCAACCTGTTTTGCGAGTTTGGTCGATTTTTTATCGGATGCCTTTGCGGATTTGACACGAGCTTTATAGATAGCTGTTCTATTTTCTTTATCCTTAGCAAGTACTTTATAGTACTTGCGACTGCTATCTCCGATATTTCCCATATGGGTCATGAGGTACTTAATTTTATCATTCTCGATATTTACAGCTTTATCCATTTTATGACTGTTCTTTATTCTCTTATCGAATATGCGTTGCATACGTGAAAAGAACCTTTTCTTTAGGTTAAGCTTTTGCAAAACTGGTGTTCCTGTTCTGCAAAAGCTGGTTGTTTGAGTTGAAATAGTAGTTGACATATTTGATAGGGTGGTAGTAATGGGATTAGTATTAGTAATAGTAATAGTAATAGTAATAGTAATAGTAATAGTAATAGTAGATATTTGTACGAGCGAAGAACGGTCGAAGAACGAGCGAAGAATTTAACTAACTGATGGTTTGATTGATTATAGCATAAGCTATTGATGTGCTTACTTTTACAATCTTTAAAAGTATTTCATTTTTTTTTGATTTATATGTTTTTTGGATTACAGTACAAATTTATAAATTTCGAGGTTATTGCGATTATACCACACAACTTCAACCCAATCTCGACCGCATACAACTTCAATCCAAGCTTTCATTCTAAGGGTATACGTAATAAATAAATCGTAAATGAATTACTGTTTGTTTATTTATATCACTACAAATACAACTTCAACTTCAACTTCAACTTCAACTTCAACTTCAACTTCAACTTCAACTTCAACTTCAACTTCAACTCCAAGATGAATATAAAGGTTTGCTGTAATCCAAAAAACATATAAATTAAAAAAAAATGAATTACTTACACAACAAATAGTTATAAGTATACTAAGACCTCGGTCTACTCCAACTGCTCTAAAGTACAAAATATATAGGACCTATACTGACTGATAATATGGACCGATTTATCGACATGTTGGATTTCAGAGGTATGGACCATAAAGAATATCAATATGCAGGAGTAGAATGGTGTGTTAATAATGAATTGCGCGAAAATCCTCTATGTGAAGTCAGAGGCGGGTTTATCGCGGATGAAATGGGATTAGGCAAAACCATCGTAATGATTGGAACTATGATTGTAAATCCTCTTCCTAAAACACTTATCGTACTACCACCTATACTTATACAACAGTGGGAAGATCAGTTAACCAAATCTTATATTACTAAACCTCTGTTATATCACGGGTCTAATAAAAAAAATATTACCATAGATACTATTCAAAATTCACCAATTGTTATCTGTTCATATGCTGGTATTACTATGAATAAAGAACAAATTGAAGGTAAGTATGAACATACTTTATTGCACCAAGTTAAATGGGATAGGATAATATTTGATGAATCGCATCATATGCGCAATTCTAATACCAAATTATATTCTAGTGCCATATTATTGCAAGCTAACATACGTTGGTTAGTAAGTGGAACTCCTGTGCAAAATAGTAAAAAAGATTTATATAATCTATGTTCTATGCTAAGGCTACCTCCTAGCTTCTATACTAATAAAGATAATCTTAATCAACTTGCTATTAATTTTATATTAAAGCGTACTAAAAAACAAATTGGTATTCAAATGCCTGATTTGCACAAAAAAAATCAAATTGTTGATTGGAATAATAATTCAGAGAAAATATTCTCTCAACAGATTCATCGCGATTTAGAATTTTCGAATGTAAGTTCTAGTCACTATGATACTCTTGAATCAACAAACGATGCTGAAAATGTTGAACGCGCCTTTGACAAATTATATCAGGGTAGAGGACACAAATTAGCCATGATGATTAAAGCCAAACAGTCATGTATCATGCCTAAACTCACCGCCAAATCATTCGAACAGCGCAAAATTAATACAACTTCCTTCCAACAAGTTTTTACTAGCAGTAGTAAAATTGATAAAATTGTAAATATTATAACACAAAGGAAAGATAATGGATCTGGTAAAATATTATTCTGTAATTATAAAAATGAAATTGATGAGTTTTATAATATATTATCACAATTAAAACTTAAAGTTGCTATTATTGACGGACGGGTTTCTAAGATGAAACGCAATAAAATTCTATCTGAACCCTATGATGTTTTAATCTTACAAATTCAGACCGGCTGTGAAGGTCTCAATTTACAAGAATTTTATAGCGAAATATATTTTGTCAGTCCATCATGGAATCCTGCCACCGAAGATCAAGCTATTGCCAGATGTCATCGGATTGGACAAACTAAACCTGTTTATGTTTTTAAATTCTATATGAATGGATTTGATGATCTACAAGCTTCAAAAACTATTGAATCATATACTAATGACGTACAAGAATTTAAGAGGGAGGTTGCTAATAACCTTATCAACTAATTAAAAAAAAATATAATTGTATATAATTGTATATAATTGTATTTTTTTTCCAGAAACCGGTCATAATTCTAGAAACCGGTCACAATCATAGAAACCGGTCACAAAAAAAAAGGGGTTTTTTTAAATATTAATTAAAATCTTATCTACTTTATAAATCATATACTACTTATTATTCTTCATCCCAGCGCTCATCATCTTCTTCCTCCTCTTCATAGAAATCGATTTTATTTGTCTCTGAATTCCACTTACCAACTACATCTTGGTCTTCATTATAAATTACTCCTGTATTTTTTGATTGCAAATACTTTTTACCTTCATAAGTTATACGTTTTACTACATCTGCTTCATCTTCTTCTTCCTCCTCATCTTCTTCCTCTTCTTCCTCTTCTTCCTCTTCTTCCTCTTCTTCTTCTTCTTTTTCTTTTTCTTTTTCTTTTTCTTTTTCTTTTTCCTCTTCTTCCTCTTCTTCTTCTTCATCATACTCATCTTCATTTTCTTCCGGCTTATTTGCCTTTTCTTCGGCTTCTTTCTTTGCCTTTTCTTCGGCTTCTTTCTTTGCCTTATCTACGGCTTCTTTCTTTGCCTTCTTATCTGCTTCTTTCTTTGCCTTCTTATCTGCTGCTGCTTCATTTGCCTTCTTATCTGCTGCTGCTT
>Ga0115003_10003326_pt1 | contig 12767 bp, 10 predicted proteins | sample ArcticOcean_MG_C_7_FD_88736 | JGI IMG/M metagenome (GOLD analysis project Ga0115003, IMG submission 88736) | Marine microbial communities from western Arctic Ocean - ArcticOcean_MG_CB11_88 | ecosystem: Environmental > Aquatic > Marine > Oceanic | place: Arctic Ocean: Canada Basin | collected... | reverse complement strand
GCTACAACGTAGTGGCTTGCACCCAACCCAACTTCGTATCGTTTGACACCTCATGCGGCTTGCTGCAAGCCGGCATCGACGCAGGTTGCATACTCGACGACGCTGTTCCCAAGTGTCCCTGAACGCTAGATAGCTGAAGCTAGGTTGCCGCTTACATCGGGCAGCACTTCAGGTATGTTCCTTCGAGGGTCGGGCGGTAATGCTGCTCGGCCCTCGAACATTTTTCGATGTACTTACGAGTCAGGCACTGGCCTTGAATGCCCCGGAACGTGACCGTTAGGACCGTCCTCCATGCCGGAAACGGCTGCCACGCGCTGCACTAGCTACGCCAGCGCCGACTGCCTGACTGTTGCCTTGCACACCGCCAGGGTCGGTCTGTAGAATTTTGCCATATGGGCCGTTTCCTGTCGGTGAGGAGCCAGCTCTCACCGTGAAGTCGGCGCATGTGGGTTTCGTGCGGCCCATCACTCTTTGGAGTCCAATCAACCAAATCCGGCCATGTATGGCATAACGTACGTCGGACCACAGGACCGCTACCAAGGGTCATCAGGTGACAAGATATTTTGCTGGCTTCGACATCGGCGGTACAAAGACCTTGGCGTTGGTCGTATCCAACCAAGGTGAGATCCTGCACGAACGGCGAGTGCCTCGCCCGCACGGACCCGAGGAGACTGTGGATCAGTTGCGTTCTCTCGTCGATGAGGTCCAGGACGCTGCTGGCGTCGAAATAGTCAGTGTCGGCGTGGGAATCGCAGGTGCCGTTAGCCGGGCCGGATCCGTTCAGTTCTCGGCCAATCTTCCTGAGCTCGTCGATTTCCCTCTGCGCGAACTACTTGCTGGCTGTCTCGGCCTGCCCACGCTGGTAGAAAACGACGCGACCGCAGCGACCTGGGCTGAGCACCAACTCGGCGCCGGCCGTAACGTCAACGATCTTTTGTATGTAGCGCTCGGGACCGGTGTCGGTACAGGGTTCATACTAGATGGCCGTATCTATCGAGGAGCCCATGGATTCGCCGGCGAATCTGGTCATATCGTGATCGATCGGCGAGGTGACACCCACGTGAGTGGCGTCAAGGGTCCATGGGAAATGTATGCATCGGGCAACGGCCTTGGCGCTCTTGCCCGCGACCAGGCCACCGCCAAGCGACTTCCCCGCGTACTCGCCGCAGTCGGCTCGGTTGACGCTATTCGGGGGGAACATGTAAGTGCCGCTATCGCTGCGAAGGACCCTGACGCTCTCGCTCTTCTCGACTTGTTCTCCGCCGACGTTGCCGTAGGCATGACAAACTTGCTGTACGTGCTCGACCCCGCCTGCATTGTGCTCGGTGGTGGGCTGGTTGACATCGGTGAGCCACTGCGCAGCCGGGTGCAGCATTGTGTGGACGAAACAACGTTGGGTGGAGCATTTCGTCCAAAAGTACCCGTTGTGTTGGCAGAGCTCGGACCACGCTCGGCCGCCTTGGGCGCCGCCATGCTGGCCAGCGCACTCCTCGACTAGCCAACTCAAATTCGCGCCCAATGCTTGGCGTCATGCGAGAAGCGGTTGGTTTCAGAGACGACCATAAGTCCGCTGATTCAAGCCGTGTTACTTCGACCCTTGGGGCCAGCACCAGTAGGCGGAGCGTTCTCAGCTCGACCTCTGTCGGTGTCCAAGCCACTCTTCGCTACGCATCGTTGCACGACGGACTCATCAATGTTGCTAGTACTGGCCTGAACTCCATGGCCATAACCTCGAGAGTCAAGCCGCACTGTTGCTGCGCCCGACATGGTGGGGTTGAGCGCAGAGCGCTAGCCCACACCTGGCCAGTCAGAGAACCTCAGCCCGGTGATGCGTTCGTAGGCCTCGGTGTAGCGCTCTGTTGTTGCTTCGAGCACCTGGATGGGCAGGGTCGGCGCAGGGTAGCTCTTGGGCCAGTCGAGCGTTTCCAAAAAGTCGCGAACTGGCTGCTTATCAAACGATGAGGGCGTCGCCCCTGGCGTCCACTCTTCGGCTGGCCAGAATCGCGAAGAATCAGGCGTGAGCATCTCATCGGCCACGACGAGTTCACCGTTCACATGTCCAAGCTCGAACTTGGTATCGGCGATGATAATCCCGCGGTCACGGGCCAATTCTGCGCCTCGCTTGTACAGCTCTATCGAGATCGAGCGGGCCTGCTCTGCAAGCTCGCCGCCCAAGATCTCGACGGCTTGATCGAACGTGATGTTCTCGTCGTGCAGCCCATCCTCGGCCTTGGTCGACGGCGTAAAGACCGGCTCAGCAAGCTGGCTCGCTTCGACCAGATCTGTCGGCATGTTCGTGCCGTGCATCGTGCCTGAAAGCTGGTATTCCTTCCAGGCCGACCCCGTGATAAAGCCCCGGACGATGCATTCGACGGGCAACATGTCGGCTTTGTGCGTCAACATGATGCGGCCTGCAAGATCCTCGACGCCTGCCGCCTCCGGCACGTCGTTAACGTCGGTGGAAATCAAATGGCTCGGCACTACATCTTTAAGTTGGTCAAACCAGAATGACGAGATGGCCGTCAGCACACGTCCCTTATGCAGCACCGGTTCGTTCATCACAACGTCGAAGGCCGAAAGGCGATCAGATGTGATCATCAAGTAGCGGTCGTCACCGGCGTCATAGATATCCCTGACCTTGCCCGAATACACGTGGGGTAGGTCAACGACGTAGGCGGGCTCTCGCATGAGGATCCTGTTCAGGGGGTAATTGGAGGGTCAAGGACGGGTAGCCGCGATATTACGCGCGACGGGCAACCCAAACTGACCATCCAATTACTTCTCGATCTCTTTCGCGAGCGGCGTTCCAATCTGCTTGGTCCTCAATCCACTGATCGCTTGCCGGGCCCGGATGGAGGTCGGCCCACGATCGGGCAGCGTCTGCTGTGCGCTTCAGGTACGCATCCCATCCAGCATCGTCAGCGTCGACGCGATGTACTGGTTCGAACCCGTGGTGACGCAATACGTTGCGCTGGTCATCAATCGTCTCGACCGCACCTCGCACTCGCCGTACCTCATCAGGATCTGCGGCGGTGTGAAGCCGGGCCGCGCCCACCACGGCCAGTCCCTCGTGACCAAGATGCCCCGCAAGGGCTCGGGCCGTTCCGCCAAAGTCATGCCAGACCCACTCAGCACCAATACAGACCGCCACGTTTGCGTGGTGAGACGGCGTAAAGTCGCTCGCTTCGCCGAGAACCCATGTCAGGCGAGAGGTCATGTGGCGCGATCGCTGGTCGTTGGCAGCCGCCGCAATCATCCATGGCGATAGATCCACACCCGTCCCTTGTATCCGCGCACGCTCAGCGGAGCGGAACAGCAATTCGCCATAGCCACAGGCCAAGTCCAACACTGCCGCATCGTTGGTGAGTTCCATAGCGTCGAGCACTTCATCAAGTTCTGCGCCGGTCAACGGATTACAGATCTGCATCGAATGGTGAAGCGCTTCGAATACTTCGAAGCGAGTCCATGCGTCATCGATGTCGGTACCGGGGCGGACCTCGATAGCTGGGTCAAGCGCCGGCCGGGGCGCGCTAATTGTTACCCCTCAAGCAGAGCAGCGGCTTCTAGAGCAGCGTACGTAAAGATCAGGTCGGCGCCAGCACGCCGGAACGCGGTCAGGCTCTCGAGCAGGCATGCATCGTAGTCAATCCAGCCGTTTGCACCTGCCGCCTTCAGCATGGCGAACTCGCCACTGACCTGATAGGCAGTAACCGGGAGTGTCGTGTTCTCACGGAAGTCTCGAATGACGTCCAGATACGGCATACCAGGTTTGACCATGACCCAGTCAGCGCCTTCCATCTCGTCGAGTCGCAGCTCCCGTAGCGCTTCTCGCCGGTTGGCTGGATCCATCTGATAGGTCTTCTTATCGCCGCCGCGTGGCTCGCTATCGAGAGCCTCGCGGAATGGGCCGTAAAAGGCGCTCGCGTACTTTGCGCAGTAGCTATTGATGAGCACGTCCTGATGCCCTCCTGCATCGAGGGCCTGCCTGATGGCCCCGATACGGCCATCCATCATGTCCGAAGGCGCCACAACATCGGTGCCAGCTTCAGCCTGGGCCACGGCCATAGCAGCCAGAATTTCGACGCTTTCGTCATTCACGATCTGACCATCGATGACCACGCCATCATGACCGTCGGAACTATATGGATCAAGAGCGACGTCGGTGATCACCATCAGTTCCGGCACTGCAGCCTTGATGGCTCGAACAGCGCGCAGGTTCACGTTGTCAGGATCGGTAGAACTGGTGCCGTGGGTGTCTTTCTGATCGTCAGGAAGCGCCGGAAACAGAGCGATACCGGGTACCCCAGCTTCGGCCACGGTCTGGCAGTGCTTGACCATGAGGTCTATTGACAGGCGGGCCTGGCCCGGCATCGAGGCAATAGGCGTGAACTTTCCTTCCCCTTCTTGCACGAAGAGAGGCAGGATCAAGTTGTGCACACCAAGATTGGTCTCGCGAGCCATCGCACGGATGGCGGCGGTGCTTCGGTTTCGACGGGGCCGTTGCTGCATACCCCTCACGCTATCTCACCTATAACCATCATTGACTGGATCAGCGGGCTCGACAAGCCTCCGTTTCCGCGTAAGTCAACCGAAGCCGATGGAGCTATCTGGTGAGCGGACGCTGGTTCTATGGCCCTGACCCGATGGACGGAGAAGCTGTAGGACAGGATGGACGTCTCCAAGGATCAATTATCGATCGCCTGCTCTACGCAGCGGGCTAGGCCGCGACGACCATTGCTCGTAGTGTCATGGCATGGAGCTTTACGAGGCAATGCGCAGCAACCCATCGTGTCGGTATTTCACCGATGATCACGTTGATGACACGATCCTGCATCGGATCTTTGACCACGCCCGTTTCGCGTCGTCGGGCGGCAATCGTCAGGGCTGGCGAACCATCGTTGTGACAGACCCCGAACTCAAGCAAAAGATCGCAGACCTCCACGCGAAGCAGTGGAACGTCTACCTCGACCAGGCCCGCGAGGGCGTTGTCGGATACCAGACGACAGATACCCAAACGAAGATGGATTCCTATAACCCGGCACAACACCGCCTTACCCGCACCGATGACTTTGCGAAGTCGCTGGCCAACGCGCCAGCGTTGCTGGTCTGCTGCGTCGAACTCTGGACACTAGCGGTGACGGACAAGGACTTGGACCGTCAGAGCATCGTTGGCGGCGGGTCCTTGTACACCTTCGTGCAGAACGTGTTATTGGGCTGCCGTAATGAAGGCTTGGGATCGGCACTGACCACGCTGCTGGCCGCTGAGGAAGCCGCTGTCGCCGAGTTACTCGACCTGCCCGGCGAGGTTGCAGTCGGAGCGCTCGTCGCCGTCGGCTGGCCCGTCCCCGAGAAGCAGTACACAAAACTCAGCCGCAAACCTGTCGAAGAGGTTGTCTTCCGCAATCGATACGGCTCGCCTTTCGACATCTCCGACTAGATCACTCACGAGGAACTGCGAGTACGACACGGGACTGGGGCTCGCCTAGGATTACATGCATGGATACGCACCTTGCAGAGATCGCAGAACAGGGCTACACCATCGTGCCCGGCGCCATTGAACCCGCATTCAACACGGAACTGCGAGACACGCTACGACAACAGTTTGTCGATCTCAGCATCGAACCCAAAGGAACCAGGGCCGAAGGGTTCGCGACTCGGCGGCTCTACAACTTGGTGCCTCGAGCACCGGTGTTTCGTCGTCTACCTACCCATGCGCCCGTGCTTGATATCGTCGAACGAGTCCTCGAACGTGAACTGATCTTGTCTGGCACCACGGCGATGGACATCGGCCCTGGTGAACAGCTACAGGGCCTGCACGCCGACGACGGTTTCTTCAAAATTGGGCGTCCTCATCGGCCAATGATGGTCACCACGATCTGGGCGCTCACGGACTTCACCGCAGCCAACGGCGCAACCCGCATCGTGCCAGGATCTCATCGGGAACCCGGCCACCCAAATCCAGACGACGAGTCGATAGCGATCGCTGCCGAGATGCCCGCTGGCAGCGTGATGATCATGGACAGCCAACTCTGGCACTGCGGCGGGCCCAACACGACCGAGGACGAATGGCGGCTGGGCTTGAACGTGCAATACGTGCGTGGCTTTTTCCGGACGCAGCAGAACCACTACCTATCGATCCCACACGATGAACTTCCAGAATACCCGCCCCGCCTCCGCGAACTCTTGGGTTATGAGTTGTACCGAGGCGTCATGGGACATGTCGATGGCGAGAGTCCGTCAACCGCTGTTGGTATCGAGTCCACGGCCGGACCCGCCTATGCGAACAGCTCCGCAGACAATGTGTTTGGAGCCGCAAAGCTGACTGCCGGGGAGTAGCCGGATCCAGCCCTCAGCTACCGCTACTCTGTTTACAGTGGCACGGTTACACTTTCCGCGGCTTGCGGCCACCGACGTCATTGCTGGCACCAGTGTTGCGATGGTTCTCATTCCGCAGTCACTCGCGTACGCGGAACTCGCACAACTACCGCCGTACATCGGACTGTTCGCCTCCGCGTTCCCACTTTTAGTCTTCGCGCTACTAGCGTCCTCGCCGTATTTACAAACAGGACCTGTGGCCGTAACCAGCCTCCTAACAATTGCGGCGCTGCCAGACGTCAGCCCTGCCGAATTGCCAGCCATCGCCGCCCTCATGGCATTCATGGTCGGGGCAATGCGAGTCTCATTCGGCATCGCTCGCCTTGGCCAAGTTGTCCGCCTGATGAGTGCACCCGTAGTGATGGGTTTCATGTCAGGCGCTGCGATCGTGATCATGTCATCGCAGTTGCCAAAAGCATTGGGAGTCTCGCCTCCCGACGGCGGCGTCTTATGGCAGGCCGCATGGTCCCTTGTGCACCCGGGCGCATGGCTTGGGCCTTCGGTAGTGCTGAGTGTAGTGACCGTCGTGTTATTCCTCGGTGGGCGACGCATCAGTCCCCTCTTTCCAGGTGTGTTGTTTGCGGTGATCATCGGCATTGTTTACTCGCGAACTCGCGGGTATTCCGGCCCCACCATTGACGAGATCCCGGAGGGTCTGCCGCCTATCAGTTTCAACTTGCCGTGGGATCAGATACCTACGCTGCTCCTCGGCGCGATCATCATCGCACTTGTTGGATTTGCTGAGCCAGCATCGATTGCGCGGACCTTTGCCAATGAGACAGGTGAGCGTTGGGACGCAAACCAGGAAATGATTGCGTCGGGCGCTGCGAATTTTGTGGCAGCGTTCTCGGGCGGTTATCCCGTCGGTGGATCTTTCTCCAGGAGTTCGATCAACCGGCTTGCTGGCGCCAAGACTCGTTGGAGCGGTGGCGTCACCGGCCTGATCGTCATTGCATTCCTGCCGTTCGCCAGTGTTCTCGAACCGCTCCCGACGGCAGTGCTTGGGGCCATCGTGCTTGCCGCCGCGTCATCACTCGTCAAACCGCTCAAATTACTTCGTCTCTGGCAACGGACGAAGACACAAGCGTTGCTGGCATGGGCAACTGCCGGCGCAGTCCTGGCCTTCACACCTCGTGTTGAACGATCCGTGATTCTCGGGGTGATCCTAACGGCCGTGTTACACCTCAGCCGTCGCTTCTCCATGGACCATGTCCGCGACGAAAGCGGTCGGATCACAGTGCAGCCAGTTGGCATGATCTGGCTGGCCAATGACGCCAAATTTGAACAAGGGCTCCGTGACGCTGCCAAGGCTTCCGACAATGGCGTGACCGTCGACTTCGCCCGGATCCCATTTCTTAACGACGCAACCATCGACGCTATGAGTTCGGTGCGTCTCGAACTGAACGCCGCCGGTCATGCACTCGACTGGACTGACCCGCCAGCCGGAAGTGAACGCATGTTGAACGCACTTACGACCCGCCCTGAACCGACGCAAGCTATCGACGGTGGCACAGGTGGTTGAGCGTTAGCGAACGCAGGGTTAGTCCAGCGGTGGAGGGCGACGGGCGGCAATATTTGTTGCCGTCTCGAACTGTTTAGCGACTTCGAGCAGCGCCAGGTCGGCGCGCGGTGCCGCCACTATTTGGAGCCCAATCGGCAGCCCGTCGTCGGTAAACCCCGCAGGCATCGAGATAGCCGGAACATTCATAATGGTCACATCGCTAACAACACGCATCCACTCGATGTAGGTCTGTAGCTCGACACCATTGATTTCGGTGATGTATTCAGTTTCGATTGGAAACGGCGGAACCTGAGCGACGGGAGCCAACAGGAAGTCATAATCCTGGAAGAAATCAACCGTTCGCTGGTACAGCTGGGCACGGACCTTCCACGCATTCTGATGGTCCTGCATCAGCAGCTCGCGTCCACGCTGCACATTCCACTGCACAGTCGCTTTCATCTTCTCGCCGAACTCGTCGATCAGGTCGCCATGACCGAGGGCAAAACTCCAGGCCCTGAGCGTGTCGAAGACGTCGCCGGCTTCGCTCAGATCAGGACATGCTGGCTCGACGTGGTGCCCTAGCCCTTCGAACACAGCAGGAACATGGGCGAGCGCAGAGGTAACGTCGGCATGGATAGGCAAGCCACCCAGGTCGGGTGCCCACGCGATCCGCAGCTTCGACGTGGGCTCCCCAATTGGCGGGGCGAAGAACCCGCCTGGAGTCTCGAGCGCTATTGGACTGCGAGGGTCGTCACCTGCCTGCGCCGCTAGTAGCAAGGCCACATCATCGACGGTCCGCGCCATTGGGCCTTCGGTCGACAAATGACTCCAGGGATGGGCCTTCGGCCATGCCGGTACGCGCCCGGGCGAAGGGCGGAGACCAACAACATTGCAGAACGACGCCGGGTTGCGCAGTGAGCCACCCATGTCGGACCCATCGGCAAGCGGCACCATGCCAGACGCCAGGGCGACGGCTGCTCCACCGCTTGAACCGCCACAGGTCCGAGTCACGTCATACGGGTTCAGAGTCGGCCCAAACACATCATTGAACGTCTGCGATCCAGCCCCAAACTCGGGTGTATTTGTCTTGCCCATTGTTACGGCGCCCGCATCGATGGCGCGCTCAACAACAAGGGCGTTCCTCGTCGGTACTCGGTCACTCATCAACGTCGAACCTAACGTCGTCCGAATACCAGCTGTATCAGCGAGGTCCTTGTGAGCAATGGGTAATCCGTGTAGCAGGCCAAGCGCCTCACCGGCGGCCTTCCGGTCATCGGCTGCCGCCGCCATCTCGAGTGCGTGGTCGCTAACAAGCGTGACGATCGCGTTCAGCGCTGGGTTGACAGCGTGGATGCGCTCAAGGTGCGCGGAAACCACCTCGGTAGACGAAACGTCGCCCTTCTGCATCATCGTTCTGAGCTCTACAGCGGACTTCCACACCAGCGCATCATTGTTTTCCACGTCACAACGCTAACCACCCGGCCGGGTAGACCGCTAAACTTGCCTACGAACCCGTTTTCACATGGTGTGGCGGCGGCTCTATAAGGAGTGAAAATTATGGCAGTTTCGGTTGGCGACAGGATTCCAGACGTCGAAGTTCGAGTACTAGGCGATGACGGTGCCCCAATGCCTGTTCAGACCGGTGACATACTGGGCTCTGGCAAGGTTGTCCTCTTTGCCGTCCCCGGCGCCTTTACTCCTGGTTGTTCTAAGGTCCACATGCCTGGTTTCGTCCAGAACGAGACTGAGCTGGCCGCCAAAGGCGTCTCGAAGGTCGTCTGCATCGCAGTAAATGACGCATGGGTTATGGGCGCATGGGGCGAATCTCAAGGCGCCACCGACATCGTGATGGTCGGTGATGGCAACGGTGAATTCACCGCAGCGATGGGCCTGACCATGGATCGTTCCGGCTTCGGCCTGGGTAGTCGCTCACGGCGTTATGCCGCGATTATCGAAGACGGTGTCATCACCAGTCTCGACGTTGAAGAAGGCGGCGGCGTCAACGTCTCCAGCTGTGAAGTCGTTATCGGCAAGCTGTAACAACTCCAGAACTATTCTTTGAAGATGGCCGGTGTTCCACACCGGCCATCTTCGCGTCTCGAACACCGGTATCAATCCGAGCGACTGCTGTCGCCGCCCAGCTTGAGCCAGCCCGAGTCGGTTCCGCCGATTCACTCTTCAGACGGCAACCATCGCTGCGCCGACAATGCCAGCATTATTACGAAGCTGAGCTGGCACCAGCACGGGCCGCGACTCAAGCATCGATGCGAACTCGTCGAAGTCCTTAGTGATACGGCCGTCGATGAGGTAAAAGTCGCCAGATGAATTCTTCTATTCTGTGGAGCTAGGCGTCGAGCCGAGTCGCCCATTCTTCCAGCGATAGGACCTTGTCATTTCTGACCCGACTTGCCGTGAGTTCTTCAGCGTGGACGCCATCTATCTCGATGTGGCCAACCTCGGTGTTGGGCAGCAGTCGGCCGTCGTGAAATAGTGCGGTTCCTACACGAGTGCCAACCGTCAGACTGAATCACACGCCGTCGTAGCACTTACCGCCCCACACACTGATCTCGGCCAGACCGTCCGCATCGGCATCGTTGACCATCGTGACGCGTTTGTCCATTCTTCCCAAGCGAACTCACGTTGCTAGGAGTTCGTCCTCACTCTGGTGAAGCGGCGTGACGGCTCTCTTAGATATCCGTGATTTCGAGGTCGCAGCGTTCAGCGAAGCCTCGGAGCAGTTCAGTGGCCCGTTGTGCGGTCGCAAGCTGACTGGATGCATCGGCGTTTCCTCCGCCAGCGGCAACAACGTCGACATTGATCGTGTCCGCCTCCCGAGAGGCCATGATCACCTGGGCGTTTGTGGCGCCTGCTGATGCAACGAAGCGTTCGCCCACCAGCACGAAGAAGCCCGAGCCTCCGGCACGGAACTCGAATCCCCCGACCTCGAGCAGGTAATCGTGGAGTCGCCGGAGGTCCGTGTCAGCGACCTCGTGGATCTCAAACGAGCGCACGTGCATAGCTCGCACTGTAAACACCAGCGCCCCAAGCCGCACCCACCCTCATGAATGTTTACATCGTGTTCACACACCTCTGGCACGGTCTTCGTCTACGCCCGTACGGACGCGTAGGATTACCACGTGAGCACGCAGGACTGGCGAGAGACCGCACAACAAGAACTCAAGGGCCGAGACCCAGACGAGCTCGTTGTGACCACACCCGAGGGCATCGACGTAAAACCGTTGTATACCGAGGCTGACCTTGAAGGCCTCGATCATCTGGGTTCGGTACCTGGTCAGGGCTCATTTGTGCGTGGCCCTCGCGCCACTATGTACACAAATCGGCCGTGGACGATCCGCCAGTATGCCGGGTTCTCGACGGCCGAAGAATCCAATGCCTTTTATCGGGCCAACCTCGCGGCAGGCCAAATGGGCCTCTCCGTTGCTTTCGACCTGGCTACGCATCGTGGCTATGACAGTGACCACCCCCGGGTCCTTGGCGATGTCGGCAAGGCCGGTGTGGCGATCGATTCTGTCGAGGACATGAAGATCCTCTTCGATGGCATCCCGTTGGACCAGATGAGTGTGTCGATGACGATGAACGGCGCTGTGTTACCGATCTTGGCCTGCTACATCGTGGCGGGCGAAGAACAGGGCGTCTCCCAGGATCAGCTTGCAGGCACGATCCAGAACGACATTCTTAAAGAGTTCATGGTACGTAACACCTACATCTACCCACCGGAACCATCGATGCGGATCGTCGCCGACATCATCGAGTACACGGCACACAACATGCCACGATTTAACTCGATCTCTATCTCGGGTTATCACATCCAAGAAGCGGGGGCGACGCTTGATATTGAGCTGGCGTACACACTCGCCGATGGCGTCGAATACGTGCGAGCGGCGTTGGCCAAAGGCCTCGATGTCGACGAATTCGCTGGACGGTTGAGCTTCTTCTTTAATATTGGCCAGGACTTCTTCATGGAGATCGCCAAGCTCCGTGCCGCCCGTCTGCTCTGGTCCGAGCTCATGGCAGAGTTCGAGCCCAAAGACCCAAAATCTTCCATGCTCCGCACGCATTGTCAGACATCAGGTGTCTCGTTAACAGAACAGGACCCCTACAACAATGTGACCAGAACAGCCTTCGAAGCGCTTTCAGCTGTTCTAGGCGGAACCCAGTCACTACACACCAACAGCTTCGATGAAGCGCTGGGATTACCGACCGAATTCAGCGCACGACTCGCTCGTAACACCCAGCTGATCTTGGCCGAAGAAACTGGTGTAACTCGGACCATTGATCCGCTGGCCGGTAGCTACTACGTCGAGAAACTCACCGCCGACTTGGCCAATAAGGCTCGCGAGCTGATGGCCGAGATCGAACACGCTGGTGGTATGACCAAGGCCATTGCTGCAGGCTGGCCAAAGATGCGCATCGAAGAAGCCGCGGCCCGGAAGCAAGCGCGAGTGGATCGACGCGAGGACGTGGTCGTCGGTGTCAACAAGTACGAGGTCGCGAATCCTGAAATGGTCGATGTGTTGGATATCGATAACACCGATGTCCGCCAGCAACAGGTGCGTCGACTCGAAGAGACGCGTTCTCAACGCGATACCGAAGCAACAGAGGGTGCGCTCGCTGCATTGACCTCCACAGCTATGGGCGATGGCAACCTGCTCGCTGCATGTATCGCTGCTGCACGCCAACGCGCCACCGTCGGCGAAATGAGCGATGCACTAGAAGCCATCTTCGAGCGTCACCAGGCGGAGACCCAACTGATTTCAGGTGTGTACGGAGCTGCCTATGAGGGCGACGAGGGTTACGCGGCGATAGCCGCCACCATTGCCTCTTTTACCGACGAGTTCGGTCGGCCTCCCAAGATGTTTGTGGCCAAGAT
>Ga0115003_10003315_pt1 | contig 12796 bp, 12 predicted proteins | sample ArcticOcean_MG_C_7_FD_88736 | JGI IMG/M metagenome (GOLD analysis project Ga0115003, IMG submission 88736) | Marine microbial communities from western Arctic Ocean - ArcticOcean_MG_CB11_88 | ecosystem: Environmental > Aquatic > Marine > Oceanic | place: Arctic Ocean: Canada Basin | collected... | reverse complement strand
TCCTCATCTTCGAGTAACTTTGCATCCCCGGGCCGGTGGAAGCGCCAACATCGTACAGTTGTCGTCGCTTTTTTCTTACTGTGATGGAGGTAGGTTGGTGGAAGGCGAAATTCAGTTTCGAGCATGGCTTCAGATTCATAGCCATAATCTCGCCCAAGTGCTTGAACGTGTTTTGATTTTGCACTGTGAAGAACATGGACAACAGGGGCGCCAAGTGAAAATGCATATTCTAAAAGAGGGCGATCAGCTTTGGCCGTCTGCACTCCCCAAGGTGGATTCATCACGATAATGTCGGGAGTAATTACAGGCCGTTCACTTTGCAGTGAAATGTGATCTTGAATCACTTCAATGCTCCCTTTACCACGGAGTGAAAGACGTTCAGCATTTACTTTTGCGATTTTGACAACCAGTGGGTCAGCTTCAACTAACGTAACATGGTGAGCACCAACCAGCAAACACCCAAGCCCAAGAATTCCGTTTCCCGCACCCAAGTCGAGAACCCGTTTCCCTTCCATATCATCAACTTGGTCGATGCCAAGAATCCAATAGGAAGCAAGATCACCTTCAGTTGCGTATTGCTCAAGCTCAACCGAAGTGCATGGATGAGGTTCTAACTTCGACAATTCAATGGCCAAATGCTTGGGTCGCATTCCCATCACCAGCGTGGCTGTTGGTTGTATTGATTTTGAGAATATTGTTGCTGTTGCTGTTGCTGTTGCTGAGCAAGAGCTTGTGCTTGAACGCGCATGTAGTGAATTTGTTCAGCTTCTTGTCGAAGACGAGCAAGTAATTGGTCACCAGGCTGTTGATTGCCACAAAACCGGCAGAATCGAATACCATCTTGGTGTTGTTGACCGCAACTGATACAGAACCCCATGCGCTTGCCTCCATTCTGTCCTTTGGTCGAATCAACTTGAACCTTCTCATTACATTGCTGCTAATTGTAGGAACACTGGCCATGTTTCAAATCCTTCAGCAGACGCCCGTTCATTGATGTCTTCCCAACGTGGGTCATCCATCATGTCTGATGGAGCTACACCAGCAGCCAAGAGGCCTGTGACCAACTCACGGAATTCCCGTTCAATGTTCGACATTTCAGGTTCTGGCTCCGGTTCTGGCTCCGGGATTGGTACATTCTTTGATACAGGTTCGGGAGACTCCGAAGGCTGTTCTGGAGATATTGGTTGTGGATTCTGTTGAACAGAAACAGCACTGGGTGGAAGAGGTACAAAGACATGTTCAGGCACTGAACTCTCTGGATTTGATTCACTGGTTGGTATTGGTAAGGCGACCTGTTGAGATTCATCAGTTTGAATCTCGTTGGTCATGCTGTCAAGCATATTATTGGAAAACTCATTCATCAGATCATCCATGTTTGGGTCTGCTTCTAAAACGATAGGTGGTGCAACAACAGGCATTTCACTTGGTGAAATTTCAGTAATCTTTGCCTTCTTTTCGAGACGTCCGACACCCAAAACTTCAGCTTGCTGACGTGCCAATTCTGCTGCTTGGCGACGTGGAAGGCTCACAAAACATTTCCCTGGTATCGATGAAGGTGGAAACGGGAGATAATACCGTTCAAGTGCAGGTAGAGATGGATGGCGGAAGCAAAGAATTCGCTCTGTTTCAAAAGGTCTTTGCGATGGCATATCCATGGTAAAAGGTACCGAGACAATCTCGATTGAACTGCGCATCCACTTTTCATTCGAAATGAGATGTTGCATCCATGGCCCCATATCGGGACTTGCCAAGTTCACAAATTGGAACGATGCATCTCGTGGATCGAACTCTTGTTGCTCAAGTAATGCGGCTTCTTGACGCGGGCGGTGAAAAACCGTAATGACGGGCTGGCCGTGTTCGACCATATCACCATGCAATTCCAAGAGTTTTCTCTCTTTACGAGGGCAAATCAACAAAACGAGCATACGAGTAACGTTTTCATCCCATATTTCACCCCATCGAGACTCAGCCTCATTGGCAAGTTGTCCAATGGTCATGTCCGGAATCATTGCAGTAATACCCATGTCCGCACCGAACCGAGGGTGTAGTCGTCGCCTTTAGGCCTACTGTTGTTTCGTGATGCTTAGGGGATGCGTCCTTCGACAACAGCTTGTTCTGCCAACAGCATTGTACCACCAGCAGCGCCTCGGATGGTATTATGCGAGTATGCGGAAAAGGAAAGAGTGTATTCATCAATGATTTTCACATCACCGATGACTACAGCCATTCCAGTTTGCAAATCTTCGCTCGGGTTTGGGTGGTTTGCGAAGACAATGCCATTACTCCAAAGGTGCTGCCCTGCATCGATGTGTTCAACGGTATGGAGTGGCTGAATAGGGGCGCTTGGACAACGCATCACCGATTCTGGAAACTGATGAGCGTTGAAGGCTTGTCGAACAGATTCAAGCGATAAGGGTTGAGCTACCGTGGTTTCAACAAAAACTTGGTGTCCATCTTTACGGGCAACACGTTGACACACAATGTCAAGTTCAAGTTGCGCAGGAATCACCGTGGTTCCTTCTTGAGTTCCAAAGACATGAAGTAATTCCGCGGCTACTTTTTCAGCTTCACCTGGGATCTCTGTATCGAATCTTCCATGTTGTGCCTCTTCATCGAATAACAGCTTCCATCCAGCACCGGAAAGCGCTTGCTCACTGCGCATGCGAACCGCCCGTATCCCAAATATTCGAAGGGCAGCCAAAGGAACTGCCATTGGAATTAATGTGCAATTTGTACCACATGCAAGAGGTCCTTTTATTGTTGAAAACGCAGTAAAATGTTCCGCATTAATTTCAGGAATCACCAGTGGAATCCCCTCTTTTCTACGATTGAAGCTCGCATTGGAAAACACGGCGATTCCTGCTTGTGCCAATGCCTCCTCAATTCGTTCAGCCACCTCACTTGGTAGACATGAAAAGGCCACTTCGATATTTAATTCAAGCAAGTCTTGGATAAAAGAATCACTTGAGATGTCCAAGACTGGAATTGAAGGGAAAGACGGGCGCATCTCTTTGAGCCGCCATGGAATGTGTTCGAGGGATTTCCCTGAGGTTTCTTGCCGACCACCGACTGCCTTCAATTCAAACCAGGGATGGTTACAGAGTCGTTGTTGCATACGTTGGCCAACCAAGCCTGATGCGCCCAGCACAACGGTTGCTCTTCGGCGCATAGAGCGGGCTCTCGACAGAATGCTTTGAGGCTTGTCGTATCATCGAATCGTCAAGTTCCCATCACCCAGACGGGTTTCGTGAGGTGTTGCGAATATTCGTCGAACCAGTAATTTTCTAAAAATATTCCATCCATCTTTGACTGAACCTAACTTCGCTTCACCCAACCGTTTACTGTAACGTATTGGAACATGAGCCATTTCAAGGTGTTCAACAGCACAAGACGTATACATTTCAGCTTCGATTTCAAAACGCATAGAATTTAATTTCAAAGTCGAAAGAGCTCGACGAGAAAAAGCCCAATATCCGGAACACAAGTCATTCATTGGTGTACCAAAAAGACCAACTGCTAGCCATGTCAATACATGGTTTCCAAAATAATTTGTTCGAGTCATTGCATCCGGGTCCATTGCCCCACGTAATCGGTCGCCAACGACCACATCGACCTGTTCGAGCTTGGAAAGCAGTTTTGGAATTTCTTCAGGATGGTAGGTACCATCCGGGTCAAACATCACTAAAGCGTCACAATCTGATTTTAGAAATTGAAGAAACCCCAGCCTCATTGCAGCTCCTTTTCCTTTTCCCTGTTGAAGCATAAAATTGCAATCAAAAGATTGAGCTATTTCTTTTGAGTTATCGACACTTCCGCCATCGATCACTACTGTTTCCATTTCCCAACCTTTCTTTGACATCTTTTCAATCGGCATGCGGGGTAAAATTTGAGCCAAACCTTCCTCCTCATCCAAGGTGGGAAGCAGAACCATGACTCGCTTCATAGTGATTCCAGCCCCGGTTTGGCTTTGATGACTTCGCTCAAGAACCATCTTAATGTTGTATTTCAATCCAATGCAAGCTTAATCCGGTCGAATCGAAAAGGGAATCTCCTCGACCTGAAAGCCCAAGGGGATTGAGCCATCGAGCAGCACTTCCGTCGTTGGACCAATCGAACTCTACTTGGATAGTTGATTCAATATTTTGTTGGTTAAAGCAGAGAGAATGCCAACCGGCTGTATATGCGGAGGTGAGTGAGGTTTCATTCGATTGGGAACGTAACGTCATCTGAATTTCACCGAGGTCGCCTCTTGCTTCGAAGACAAGACACGCTTCCCCATCACCTGAAACACCATCAGTTGAGGAAAAAGAGACGATAGAATCGCTGCCTTCTGTGATAAAAGCGCGCTGACTTCCAAGCTGAAGAGTGTCACGGAATCGGTGTTCATTCCAAGGGTCGATTCTCATCGAACACGCATCAGTACATGTCGAAGTATCCACTCTCAAAAAATGAGATGCACTCGCAGAACCTGTGGCATCAAATGCCCAAAGCACACTGCCTTGGCGTTCCTGAATCGGTGCCCAATAGTTCGATTTCGCCAATGTCCAGCCGACTGTACCGAGGGGCGAGGAAAGTGCATGAGTGATGTTGAGTGTTTGAATTTGTGAAGGAAGGTCGGAGTATACTGCAGTTGTGGCTGCCGATTGGATACTCCTTTCGACATGCAGAAGACCAAGTGTTGGAACACTTGTAGTGGCCACATTTGAAGGCGCATCATACACATATCCCCATTGTGCATTTTCAGTGTAGACAATGCTCCCTTCTGGTAAATCTGCTAACGCTTCACGGAGTTCCAGATCTCCACTTGATAACGCTCGCAATTCCTCATGTTGCGATACCTGATACAAGACTGCATTTCCAAAAAGAGTTCCAATGAGAAGAAGAATTGCGAGTCCAGCAGCGACGAATCGATGTGGATGGGGGTCCCATCCGATGGTGAATAAACTTCGTCGCTCATCCAATGATGTGAGGCATGTTGAATCACTCCACCAAAGAGCCACAAGGGCGGCTAGAGGTATGTGGAAGGCGTGTAATCCCATTGAATACAAGACATAGGAAAGCAATGAAAGTACGGGTATTTGCTCTAAACCATCAATCAGATGAATAGAGGTCAGTACCCACAAGCCAGTAAACCATACTGCGAGTAATCGCCCTTCGATACTATGTCGCATTTTCCATGCTCCACTTAATCCTAAAACCAAGAGAATTCCGTTATACATGAACATCGGACGTCCGCCTTGCCAGCCGTATTCTGCAAACACGGCTGTATCCAGCATCCGTGGAGCCAAAATCACAAGAGCAATGATGCCAGCGATGGTCAAGAGAATTGAACTTGCTAAAAGTAATTTTTTGATGTTCGCACCGTATGTTTCATCAAGGCTCCAACCGATGATGAGGTGGGCAAACATGAGCATTCCTAGATAAATCGCTCCAGTCGGGTGAATCAAGAGTACACTGAAAAAAGCGAGGATAAATCCAGTCGTGTGATGCTTACCTCGAGTTGATGTCGGACGAAGCAGAACCAGTAGGCCGACAACTAAACCCAGCTGACTGGCTACCGAAGGATAGCCGGAATCAAAGGTTTTGGCGAAAAGTCCTGCACCAAGACCCATGGCAAGGACTCCTTGTGCACCAGCGCCATGACGGTCCATCGCTCCACCAACCCCGAGAATAAGGACAAACAAACTGTAATGTCCAAGTTCAAAGACTGCTTTTGCAGAAGGGATGTCGAGCGTTTCTTGAATCCATGCTGCGAGCGAAGGGTAAGCGGGTGGATAGGTCCAAAAGCCACTGTTTGTACCCGTCAGTGACAAATCACCAGAGGTGGCAATTTGGTTTGTGAGTGCCGAAAAACCAATCCAATCAATTCCAAATGGAATGTCCTGTAGCAACGGTAAGGTGAGGCAACTCGCCACGACTCCAGCGGCAAGTGCGAGCATCCAAGGCTTTCGTTGGTTTTGCAACCATCGCTGTGCAGCCACTTCGTCACTAATGCTTTCTTCTGTATTTCCATAGACTTCACCATGCATTGCCCGCTCAAGTTTCTGCCATGAGGTCAAAACTTTACCTGCTTCATGTCGACGATATATACGTGAAATTGCTACAACATTGAGGAGTAGAAGTAATGCAGACATCAGTTTCCAAGTCCAGAGCTTACTCAACAATAACACGCCTGCAATGCCGTAGGCAAGCAGCAGTCCTAAGGCTGGAGATAATGCAATCTTCCTCATTCGATCTGCGCTTGCATCCAAGACTTTGCAAAGTGCATATCCGGGGACAAATGTTACCAACAGCAGAAGGGCCGCTGTGAGAAACATAACTCCACCTTCGTCGCTTAGGTTTTCATTGTTCGGCTAACAATCAAATGAAAGGGCTCAGTCACGAAGGTATGGCCACCTCTCCGTTGGACTTTCACCCCGTAGTGAAATTACCAAATGAGTATTGGGTGTTTGACTTTTCTCGCGGCCCGCAAAGTGATTTTGAAAACCCATATCCATATTCGATTGGTAAATATAATGAACGACGACCTGATATGTATACATCGCCTTTATTTAACGGAGAACGAGACCATCATGTTGGACTTGATATCGGCGCGCCTGCAGGCACTGAAGTCTACGCATTTGCTGATGGAAAGATACACTCCTTCGGAATCAATGCCGAAGATGGCTCGTATGGTCCAACCATTATCACCGAACACACCGTTTCACTTCCAGTTGCTGTCGGCTCATCGGAACGAGGTGAAATTCAAACACTTTGGGTCCTTCACGGTCATCTGCGACTCGACAGTCTTGACGGTTTGGAACAAGGCCAAACCTTCTCTGCCGGTCATCGTCTTGCTTTTATCGGAACTGAGGAGGAAAATGGAGGCTGGCCCCCTCATCTTCATCTCCAACTCTCAATCAATCCACCTGTTGGATATGATTTGCCAGGGGTTGTCACTCAAGAAGAGCGACTTCAGGCATTGATTGATTTCCCAGACCCGCGTCTTATCGTAGGTCAAGTCTATTGATTTACTGAACCGATTCAAGATGGGCTTTAAGCGCTGAGATTGGGCCAATGGCAGCAGGATCTTTTCCATGGAGGAAAGCCAGTGCGAGTGAAATCCAATCCATCAAGATGCATAGGTGAAGTAACGACTCGAGCAATGAATTACCTTCACCTGCAATTTTCCAAGCATAGTCTGTTGCTGCATGAGCGACCATCCAGTCCATCCTCTTGTTGACTTGACGATGCATTCCTTGCCACGTGAGTAGCAACAACACGTGTTCGATCGCAGAAGCATCTTGATCTGAACCAACCCCGCCCCAAGCGACACTCTCATTGTGGTTCATTTCAGGAATGACGCCGATTCGAGCGAACCGTGCTGAGTTTTCATTGAGCTGGTTTTTGAAACGGTTCAAAGCTGGTTGTAATTCTGTTGGACCAAGTAAAGCAATCGGGCGTTCAAGCATACAGAGTGCTAACTGAGCGACATCACCTTCAGGGTCGTTGAGAATATCAAATCCATCACATGCTTTTTGCAAACGTGCAAACATGGCAGCATCTGAACCTTCACGTGGCGTCGGGAGGACGCCAATACTTCGCAGAAGCCCAAGTTGGCGACTGAAAATATGTCCAAATGCAGTTCGTGGAGGTTGGCCTGCGACCGAAGGAATCAGAAAGCAATTTGGATATATTTCAGGCATACCAGAAAGCATTCCTCCGGTAGAAATGATGATGGCAGTTGCACCGGCTTTCAAAGCGGTTTCTGTTGCTTCAAGAGCCTCTACTGTATTTCCACTGTGTGATGTTGAAAGAATGAGCCAAGATGGTTTCCACCAAGAGGGTAGAACATAATCTCGTTGAATGACGATGGGCAATGTTCCATGGAAACTGGACAATGCAGATACAAAATCTCCCCCTGCTGCTGAACCACCCATGCCAAGACACACAATGCCGTCCCATTGCGAATCCGCAAGAGTCGTCATCCAAGGGAAATGTTCAGGAGTTGCATGTGCGAGACCCTTTTGCAAATCATCGACAAAAGCCTGTGTAAATCCAATCATACCCTCATTATCGAGGGCCTTTGCCAGGTCAACCATGCCGAGTTTTGGTTCAGTTTTCTCCGAATCAGCCATAGAACCTGAGGGTGTGTTCTCCTTCATATCGAATTCCCCTGTTTTTCTTTATCGCAACCGAGTTTGTGGAGTGCTAACCATTCACCATCGATACGTGCCAGTCGAAGTTGCTGACGGGGAACATGGTCCCAAGCAATTCTGACAGAGGCCATATTCCACGTCGAAGGGTCAAGGAACTCAGCTACAGAAGAATCTTCAGTGATAATATCGACGAGGACTTGGTCTTTCATTTGAGTCATGACATTCGCAGATTCAAGATCTCTCCATGATGCACCGGTTCGCTCTTGACGGTCGATTCGAGACATAATTGCTCCATCCTTGGTCCAAGAAGCTGGACGCCAGTAATGGTCTCTCCATCGAAGTACATCACCAATATCATAGCCAGGTTTTCGATACAAGAGTGTCAAACGGGTTACATCAATTCCATCCTTACGTCCAACGGTCGAATTGGTTTCAGTAAGATAGCCACCATAGTTCGATACAAGATGCCGACCCCATGTTCGGGCAAGGCCTTTGCTTCCAAGAACTACATCGTAACCCCCAGTGACGGCTCCTTCTGAAGTGATGAAGAACATAGGGTCATCTGAGAGATTTTCAATCACAGTATCGAGAGTTGCTCGGAGTGAAGTAAATTCCTCCTCAGAAAGTCGACGACCTGTTGAACGCAATTGGACTGTTGCTTCAAAATAATTCCCTGCTCTACGAGTGCAGGTAAGGCAAACACCGTTAGCCATACGTGCTCGCATGGTGTGTTGCTCTTGAAACGCTAAACCTTCTATTGTACCTTCGGTTTGTAGATACAAGAGTGTATGTCGGTCTGACATTGTTCGTGTCTCAAGGCCAAGGCTAATATTTTCGGCTTGTACGTGGAACTGTACATGCCGCTGAATCAATTCATTCCAAATTTCTTCTTCCGATATATGGACCCACTTTCCTTGAATCTCGACGATACCACAACGGGCACATCGAACCCACGGGATGTTTTCTGGAACTTCAACAAGTTTGATTCTTTTTCTGATACAAGGCTCACACATTCGGTCGCCAAAAAGAGGTGGTTCGGCACCACAGACTAAGCAAAACTCACTCCCAAGACCCTCGCTCATCAAATCCCTCTCATGGTTGGGTGAGCGTACCTGTCTTCAAACTGTGGCATCATCTTGAGAGTTAACATTTGATTGTACAGCGATTTCGTCAGCCAGAGATGCATTGATTCCAATACTCAATTCCACAGCTTCAAGACGGGCTTCAATGGAACGGCTTCGGACCACTACAGTCCACGTCCAAAGAGCGATTGCAGTAATCATTCCAAGATAAGCAACCGTAAGATAATTTGTTCCTTCCATTTCAATTTCCTCCATCGAGTGATTTTTGTGCTTGCTCCAAACGTTGTTCAAGATGCGTAATTCGCATTGAAATCATCATATGGCCAATGATAAAGATCGTGAATGAAAGAGCCCCAATAAGAAGAACAAGAGTCATGCTCGATTGCAATGATCCACCGTCATCTCCTGCAGCGATGACCGGGCCAGGATGGCGTATTTGCCAAATTCGTGTTGCGACATAGGTCAAGGGTACCAGGACAAAACCATACAATCCAAAGGTCGAAAACGTATCTCGAGTTTCAACACCATCAGGTTGACTTTGACGGCCAAGGACTAAAAACAATGCAAGCAGGGTCAAAAGTCCAAAAGTGTTCAAGCGAACATCCGTCCAATCCCAAGGAGTGCCCCATTCAGCAGCGCCCCAGACGCATCCAGACCAGACCGTCATCAAGCCACAAGCCAAACCCGCTTCTGCTCCTGCGACGTGCAATCGCCAGCCAAGAGGACTTCGTTTGAAAAACCACAGAGCAGAACCAGTGAATAAGACTCCAAAAGCGATGAAAGCAGCCCATGCCGAAGGCACGTGCCAATAAAAAATCCGTTGTGCAGCAGGTGATTCAAAAGCATTGATGGACACACTTGGCGCCCAATTCAATCCCAAAAAGAGAGTGGACATGATGCCGACAAACCCGATGCCAAGACACAACTCCGGGACTCGCCGTCGCATAAATGACACTGCTCACCACTCCTTCTTGAACTTGGGTGTTTACAATGTTCCTGAATATTCGACGACTAAGGCCCATGGTAGGATTAGAATTGGAAGTAACAATCTGACAAATACCGCATTTGGGCGTGCCAACCGCAAGGTACTCAATTCGATGAATCGAACGCACAACAAAGTTACCCAAAGAACACCTGCTCCAATGAGTGAAAGTTTCCAATTGAATGAATCAAGGAACAGGACCGATCCAAGGGCGGAGAGGAAGAACCCTAGAATAGGAGCGAAAAAATCAGCTGCAGGTAGTCGATTGACATGAGCTCTCCACCAATCAACAGCACGATGCTCCCTCATGAGATGGACGACTGGATCGCCTGCTAACCCTGCCGCAAAAGGGGCAGCAAGAATAAAACCGACGAGCATGCTCTTCTCAAGAGTAATTGGGTCGATGAATGCCAAAAGTGTGCCAAGTACTAACAATGCAGCAATTCCGTTACGTGCGAAACCTGCACGTGTAGAACGAAGGTAGCGGTGGCCCGTTCTTGACGAGAGTAGACTTACATTCTCCTGCGTTCCAACAGCCTTCCATGGTTGACATTTGGGTTGTTCTTGATTCGTTTCTGATTCAAGGTCATGCAATCGAGTTGCACATTTCATCATCTCTGGATGGTGTGAAGCAATGACAAAAGCGTGACCAGCCTCGCGCAATTGCCCGATATCTGAAATCAATGCAGCAAGTGCGTTCTCATCCAAACCAGAATCGGGTTCATCGAGTAGAATTAAACGAGGTTGAGGCGAAAGCATGGCAGGTAAAAGACCAGCTATGACCGCCACTTTTCGAGCTTGACCACCGGATAACTGACCAATTCGGTCGGAACTTCGATGCGCAAGTCCGTATGCGTCAAGAATTGGGAGAATATCTGTTTTCATTCCCGACAGAGAACAGACGGTAGAAAGGTGGTTTTCAATGGTTTCATCACCCAATAAACCGTTGCTTTGAAGAGTTAATCCAAAGGGTTGTTTGGCAAGAGCTCTGCGACCTTCTGAATCGACAACTAATGAGCCATGGTGATGCACTGAACCTTTTTCCAGGGGCAGCAAACGTGCACAACTTTCGATAACCGTCGATTTCCCCGCTCCGTTTTTACCATGCAGCACAACAACATCTTTTGAAGCGACTTCAAGATTGAAACCGGTCAAGACGACACTCATGCCACGGCGGACCTCAACGTCCACGAGGCTGAGCAATGGTGCTGCCATGGATGTGCGAGATTGGAGACCGACATCAAACCTCCCATTCGTACTTTATACAACCATGAACTCAAATGCGTGCTCTCATTAGGCTGGGCATGGCCACAGTCATGTCCTTGTTCGGTACATCCGAGTGGCTGCTGTTTGGGCTTTGGGTGGCCGCTATTGTTTGGCCGATAACCTATGCCATTCGGCATCGAACCTCATTAGCGCTGTCAATCACGGTTGGACTGCTTTTGGGATATTTGGTTCAGGTTCTTGTTCAGTTTGCATTTACCAATGGTTGGATTGGTGGATGGCTTTGGTGGGATTATGTCTTGATTCCGAATCGAATCAGTGGAGTTGCTTGGTTCCATACTTTCTTTTCTGCTGGATTTTTGCACAGTCCATCGAATGCATCTCACGTACTGGGTAATATTCTGGTTATTGCTTTGGTTGGTGTTCCGCTGGAACAGCGGCTTGGTACCCGTCGATTTGCTCTTGTCTATGCACTCGGGTTATTCGGAGGTTCCTTTGCTTGGTTTTTGTTCAATTTAACCTCTGGAAGCTCCTCTTTGGGTGCTTCTGGTGCGGCGTTTGGACTGTTTGGCGCATACCTGGCAGGATGGCCTAAAGATGAGATACCTTTTCCGCTCATTTTAATACGCAAATGGCCTGTATTTTACCTTGCTTTGTTTTATTTTGCGATGGAGGTTTTCCGAGCCTATACGACGCTTGGCCTCAACCAAGCCAGTGACGTAGCTCATATGGCGCACTTAGGCGGTTTTTTAGCGACCTATCTTTTACTCCCATTGATCGCTAAAAATGGACCTTATCCACTCGGTATCGAAGACGGTGGACCGACCTCATCCAGCGGTGAACGTTCACGATTGAATCAAATTCGAAGTGTCATGGTTGACATGTCCAACGTCGTAGATCCTTGGACTGCACGTGATATGGCGATTCCACGTTCTATCCGGGACCCTTTACGTAGCCTTCTGGCTTCTTCAGATGAACCGGAGACACGATTGGCTTGGATGGAACATCTTGCCGATGCAGCAGAATGTCCTGAATGTCAAGCCCCTCTTGGTGTTGTAGAACGAGCATCGGGCCCTCAAATGCAATGTTCGATTGAACCCGAACATCTCAATTGGCCAGAATGATTCTCCAAGACCTCCCTAGCCCCTTAAGGGGCTGGGGAGTAGCCAAAGAAAGGATAGGCTCAAAGGCGGGACGGCACAGCAGTATATCGGAGTGGGTGGTTTGCAGTCGTCGTCATCATGGAAATCTCAACGAATTTCACTCTTTTTGGTCATCGTCTTTTTGTTTGCAGACCTTGGCGTACTTGCGAATGAATCTGAAACAAATGTTTCAGAATCTCTCTCTCAACCTCTCTTTTCTGAACCTAT